>WNFZ01002079.1_pt1 | contig 19114 bp, 15 predicted proteins | sample 5400081 | NCBI WGS metagenome assembly WNFZ01 (sample SAMN13153365, study PRJNA577476) | soil metagenome | isolation source: 80 cm soil or saprolite under grassland replicate 1 | place: USA:California | collected 2016-06-15
AGACCAGTCACGAGCGACCCGACCGGTGATAGGGATCGACCCGGGAGATCCTGCACTGGCTGAAGACCAGGATGTTGCCCCGGCCACCGGAGCCTGCTCCTTCGGTGGCCGGGGCATCCCTCGTGGTGCGCTGAGCAGGCCGAGCGGCTGCGGGTGCTGCTGGTGATCTGCCGGCCCGACGCCGGGCGGGACGTGCCCTTCCGGTCGGTGGCCAGCCACCTGGTTCGCCTGTCGCCGCAGGCACGCGCGGCGTTCCAGTTGGACGTGCTGCGCCCGCCGACCTTCGCCCGGCTCGGCCAGGTCCTAGTGACGCCAGTGAGCGCGGGGGAGCCCTGCCACGTGCTACCAGCGGATCATCGCCCAAGCCATGGCCAACGCCGTCGACTCGCCTTCTGCAGGCAGCAATGCGACTGTCACCCGTAACGGATGAATGGAGCAGCCGGTGGCCGGCCTATCGCAGCAGCCCCAGCGCGCGGGCGCGGGCGACCGCCTGGGTGCGGTTGGCCGCGCCGAGCTTGTCGAGGATGTGGCCGACGTGTTTCTTGACGGTGTCCAGCACCACCATCAGCTCGTCGGCGATCTGCTGGTTGGACTTGCCGGCGGCCAGCAGGCCCAGCACCTGCAGCTCGCGGTCGCTGAGCGGCTCAACCAGCCCCGCAACCGCAGCCGGCTCATGGCCAGTGAGGGGGGCGACGGTGTGGGGCTGGAACGCCCATGCCAGGCGGTCCAGGTAGTCCGGCGCGACCGCAACGGGGAGCGCGACCTGCCCGGCGCGCTGGGTGGCGGCCAGCCTGCCAACCAGGCGGGCCATGGGTGCGCCCTCGTCGACGAACACGCGCACATACCCCTCGGGGGCGGCCAGGGCCAGCGCCTCGGCCAGGACGGTCAACGCGGCGGCCCGCTCGCCACCGGCCGCGTGCGCCAGCGCCTGCAACGCCCGCACCTCGATGACGCTGCCGGTCCGCTCTTGGGCTGCGGCCTGGGCGTGCAGCCACGCCAGCAGCTCCAGCGCCCGGTCGGGCTGCCGGGTGGCCAGCAGCAGCCGTGCCAGGACCAGGTACTCGCTCTCCCGCGGGTAGCTCGGCTCGTCGTTGGGCGAAAGGCCGCGCTGGTCGGCCCAGCGGGCGGCTTCGGCGACCTCGCCGCGGGCCAGCAGCAGCCGCGCCCGCCACCCCGGCACGGGGTTGAACAGGGCGACCACCTGCGGACTCGGCTCGACCTGTTCGGCCTGGCTGATTGCCTCCCGCGCGCCGGTCGGATCGCCCTGCGCGTGCAGGATCCGGGCCAGCATCCCAAGGCCGGTGGCCAGCGGCAGGGTGAAGGCCAGCTGCCGGCACAGCGTGACCCCTTTGGTGGCGTGCTGGCGGGCGGCGGTCAGCTCGTCGCGTTCGTACAGCACCTCGGCCAGGCCCACATGCGCCATGCCCATGGACGGCAGCTGGCGGCCGGCCTCGCCGGCGAGCTCCAGCCACTGCCGGTAGCTGGCCAGCGCCGTACTCAGGCGACCTTGGGCGCGCTGCACATGGCCCAGGTCGTAGCCCACCCGCATCGCCAGGTAGTCCTCGCCGGCCGCCCGCCGCTCCGCGACCACCCCGGTAAGGGTGCGCTCGGCCTGCCCGAGCCGACCGTGCAGCCAGTCCGCCGCCCCGAGGTCCCAGCCGATCATGGAGCGCAGCATCCAGTCCTCCTCGCCCAGGTGCCTCAGAGCCTGCCGTGCGCAGGCGACCGCACCCGTGGCATCGCCGCGAAGACGCGCCAGCTCGGCACGCAGGAACGCGATCGAGGCGGGGACGTTGGCCAGCACGCTCAACGCCCGCCCGACGGACGGCTCGTGGGGCTCATCGCCGCTGACCGTGAACGCCCGCTCGGCGTCCGCCAGCAGCGGCTCCACCGCCTCCAGCCGGCCGCTGATCCCCGCGGCGACCGCCTGGGCCAGGCACAGCCGCGCCCGGGCGCGGACCGCCTCGGCGGGCAGCGCGGCAAGCCAGCGGCCAAGCGTGGCGCCCTCGCTGCGCCGGAGCAGCGCCTCCACGTGCCGCTCCACCAGCCGGGCCGCCCAGGCGACCTCGCCGGCGGCCAGCGCGTGTGACACGGCATCGTCGGCGAACCCGTGCTGCTCATGCCAGGCGGCCGCGGCGTGGTGCAACTCGGGCACCCGGTCGGGCTGCTCCAGTTGTAGGCGGGCGCGGAGCAGGTCGGCGAAGAGGTGGTGGTAGCGGTACCAGCCGCGCACCTCATCCAGCGGCACCAGGAACAGGTTCGCCCGCTCGATGGCCTCCAGCAGCTGCTGGCTGTCGGTCCGGCCACAGACGGCGTCGCACAGCGGCCCACACAGCCGCTCCAGCACCGAGGTTTCCAGCAGGAACCCCACCAGCGGCTCGGGCTGGCGGGCCAGCACCTCCTGGGTCAGGTAGTCCAGCACGAACCGGTGGCTGCCCGAAAACGCCGCCACGAACCCGGCCGGATCGGCATGCCCCCGCAATGACAACGCGGCCAGCTGCACCCCGGCCGCCCACCCCTCGGTCCGCTCCTGCAACGCCGCAACCGACGCCGCGGGTAGGTCCAGCCCAGTGGTCTCCCGCAGGAACGCGGCGGTCTCGTCCAGGGTGAAGCGCAGCTCGTCGGCGCGCAGCTCGGCGAGCTGGCCGCGGGCGCGCAGCCTGGCCAGCGGCAGCGGCGGGTCGGCGCGGCTGGCCAGCACCAGCCGCAGCCCCGGCGGCAGCCGCTCCAGCAGGAAGGTGAGGCTGTCGTGGACCGCCAGCGCCTCGATCAGGTGGTAGTCGTCCAGGACGAGCGTGATCTGACCCTCATCGGGCACGCTCATCAGGTCGTTGATCACGGAGGTCGCGACAGCCTCCAGCGACGGCCACTGCGGGCCACCGAGCAGCGCGGCGACTTGCGCGCACATTCCTGGCCGCACCCGCCCCAGCGCCTCGGCCACGTACCGCCAGAACCTGGCCGGGTCGTTGTCGCCTGTGTCTAGCGACAGCCATGCCACCGGCCGGCGGCTGCGCCGGGCCCAGTCGCCAAGCAGGGTCGTCTTACCGAACCCGGCCGGGGTGCACACCAGGGTGAGCCCGCGGCCCACCCCCTGAGCCAGGCGTGCCAACAGGCGCGGGCGCGGCACAAAACCTGCAGGCGGGATATGGAACTTGGTGGCCAACAGCACATCCCGCTGCGGCGCTCGGCCCTCGGCGGGGCTGGTTGTGGGTGGCTCGGCCATCAGTCCCACACCTCGGCATCCGGCCGGGGCCGGTCGTGTGCGGCTCAGGCGCGGCCCATTGTAATGCGCGGCCCGAGCGAGCCGAGCCAATGGCCGGTTCGGGTACCGCTCGGCGGCGACGAGAGATTCCACCCCCAGATGCACTTTCGGGTGACGCTCCCGACCGCCGCCAGCCCTAGCTTGCTGGGCGAGCCAGCGAACTACCAACCACAGGAGGTGTCCGGTGCCGGGATCCTGCTGGCCGCGGTCGCCCTGCTGAGGGTGAGGGGTCAACCCGAGGTGACGAGCAGGACGGAGCCGCTGATGCGCTACGAGATTCGCGTTGAGGGCATTCTCGACGCCCGCTGGTCGGAATGGTTCGACGGCTTGCGCGTCAGCAGTGACGCCAGCGGAACCACCACCATCGCCGGGCCAGTCCGCGACCAGGCAGCGCTGCACGGCCTGCTCATCAAGGTCCGCGACCTCGGCCTGCCGCTGATCGCGGTGTGCCGTATCGGACCCGACTGACACACCAGGAGGCAGCCAATGAGCGAAGTCGAACATTGTGGTCCGGCCGCTACGCGGTCGGCGCCCGCTGCGTTCAGCAACGATCTTGTCGTTGACAAGATGGCTGTGATGGGCCTATCTTGACAATGACAAGATCACCTGAGCCGTGTGGCGGCTCTTCTTCAACGCGGAATTGGTAGGTGCTCGGTGCTGCATGGGAGAGCCACGGAGCGGTCGGTCATCGACCGGCTGCTTGTGGACGCCCGTGCCGGTCGCAGTGGTGTGCTGGTGGTGCGCGGCGAGGCGGGGGTCGGCAAGACGGCGCTGCTGGACTACGCCGCGGCGGCCGCTGGCCCTGCGGCCTCGAGCGATGCCGCGTTCGGTGATGCGACACCGGACGACGCGGCGCCGCCTGGCATGGCCGCGCTGCGGGTGATTCGTGGCGCAGGCGTCCAGTCCGAGGCCGAGCTGCCGTTCGCCGGGTTGCACCTGCTGCTCGGGTCGGCGCTGGACCGGCGCTTCACGCTCCCCAAACCACAGCAAGAGGCGTTGGATGCCGCGTTCGGTCTGCGGCACGCCGAGCCCGACGACCGGTTCCTGATCGGCCTTGGGGTGTTGTCGCTGCTGGCCGAGCTCGCCGAGGACGGATCGCTGGTGTGCCTGGTCGACGACGCGCACTGGCTTGACCGGGCGTCGGCCGAGGCGCTGGTGTTTGCGGCCCGGCGGCTGGGCGCCGAGGGGATCGCGATCATCTTCGCCGCACGCGACCACGACGCGCCGTTCCCCACGCCGGGCCTGCCCGAGCTGCGGTTGGGGGGGCTGGACGCGGCCGCGGCGGCGGCGCTGCTGGCCGAGCATGGTGGGGCCGAGCCGCCCCCTGAGGCCCGGGAGCGGATCCTGGCCGAGGCGCAGGGCAACCCGCTCGGCCTGATCGAGCTGGCCGCGGCGCACCGCGGCGCGTCGCCGGTCGCGGCCGGGCCGGGCCCTGAAGCCCCGGCATTGACCGATCGGCTGCAGACCGCGTTCGACGGGCAGGTTCGGCGGCTGCCCGAGCCGACCCAGACCCTGCTGCTGGTTGCCGCGGCGGAGGGCAGCGGTGATCTGGGCGTGGTGGCGGAGGCGGCGGGGAGGCTGGGGGTGGTGGTCGGCGACCTGGGGCCGGCGGAGCAGGCTGGGCTGGTCCGCGTCGCCGACGCGACGGTCAGGTTCCGGCATCCGCTGGTGCGGGCCGCGGTGTACCAGGGCGCGGTGCTGAGCCGGCGGCTGGCGGTGCACCGGGCACTTGCCGATGCATTGGGCCTTCCGGGTGATGCCGACCGTCGGGCGTGGCACCTGGCCGCCGCGACCACCGGGCCGGACGAGGAGGTGGCGGCCGAGCTGGAGCGCACCGCGACCAAGGCTATGGCTCGCGGCGGGTACGCGGCCGCGGCGGCCGCCTACCAGCGGGCGGTGCAGCTCAGCGCGGATCCGGCGGCGCAGGCACGCCGGCTCACGCCGGCCGCCGAGACCGCGGTGGAGATCGGGGAGTTCGACCGCGCGCGCAGCCTGGCCGTGTGCGCGGCGGGCCAGACCCTCGACCCGGTCACCCGGTCCAGGCTGGCGGGCGTGCGCGCGATGGCCGACTCCGCCCAGGGTCGGCTGCCGACCGCCCACCGGCTGCTGGTCGAGGGGGCGGTTCAGCTCGGCGGGCGGGACCCGCTGGGAGCCACTCGGATGCTGATGGACGCGCTGCACATCGCCTGGTTTCTCGGCGACCGGGCGCTGACCGCTGACACCGCCAACCGGCTGCAGGCGGTCGGCGGGTCCCTCGCGCAACCGTACGTGCCGCTGGTCCAGCTGACGCTGTGGTCGGCCGCGCAGGCAGTCGAGCGGGCGACCGACGGGCTGCCCCCCCTGGCCGACCTTGTGGCTGCCGCGCGGCGCTCGCGGGCTGGCGACCGGGACGACCTTGCGCTGATCGCCAGCGTCAGCCTGGTCACCGGCCGCAACGCTGAGGCGCGTGACCTGCTGGGCGAGCTGGTCGCCGACGCGCGCGCGCAGGGCAGGATCGGCTGGCTCCCCACCCTGCTGACCTGCCTGGCGCAGGCCATGGTCTTTGACGGGCGGCACTGCGACGCGCTGGCCAACGCAACCGAGGCGCTGCGGATCGCGCAGGACACCGGCCAGCCGCAGTGGACCATCGAGGCCAGCGGGATCATGGCCTACCTGGCGGCGGTCGACGGCGACCAGCAGCGCTGCCGCCGGCTGGTGGACGCCGCGCTCGCCGCGCCCGGTCACGCCAATTCGGCGGGCACGCCCTGGGCGCCGTGGGCGCTGGGCCTCCTCGACCTCAGCGGCGGGCGCCTGGATATCGCGCTGGTCCACCTGGAGACGGTCGCGTGGGGACCCAGGCGCTACCACGGGTCCGCGCTGCGCAGCATCCCGGACCTGGTCGAGGCTGCGGTGCGGCTCGGCCAGCCGCAGCGGGCGGCCAAGCCGCTGGCCAGGTTCTCCCAGTGGGCCCGCCACGCCGACACGCCAAGCACCGACGCGCTGGTCGAACGCTGCCAGGCCCTGCTCGACGCCGACGGGGACGCCGAGCGGCACTACCTGGCCGCGCTCAAACTCCACGACGAGTCCTTCCAGCAGGCCCGCACCCGGCTGCTGTACGGCGCCTGGCTGCGCCGCGCCCGCCGCAAGACCGACGCCCGCACCCAGCTGCGCGCCGCCATGGATTACTTCGAGCGGAGCAACGCCACACCCTGGGCCGAGCAGGCCCGCGCCGAGCTCACCGCCACCGGCGCCACCACCCTCCAACTAGACCGGACCGGTATGCCCCGACTGACCCCCCAGGAGCTCCAGGTCGCCCGGCTGGCCGCCCAGGGGCTGTCCAACCGCGACATCGCCGCCCAGCTGTTCTTGAGCCCGCGGACGGTGGGCTACCATCTATACAAGGCCTACCCCAAGCTCGGCGTCACCTCCCGCAGCCAGCTCAACCTGGACACCCTGGAGCCCTGACGGTGCGGCCACCTGGATGAGGAAGCAAGCCGACGATCGTGAGCGATCGACGGTCGATGAGTGCGTGGGGAATGGATCTTTCCGTCGAGCGCAGTTCCTGGCCAAGCTCGCCGCGCGGGCATACGCCGAGGGCAGGGCCGACTGCCTGTTTGTCGAAGACGGCAAGGATCTCGAGATCAGCGAGGGTGCCGCGGGCCTGTCCTCGAATCACCGCCCAGGAGTCTCACAGCCTGGAGCGGCGCGACCGCCGGGGCTGGTTGCCCGTTTCGGGCCTGTGTTGCCCGGCCGGGCGTCCCCTGTGATCCTTGCGTTGTTCCCTCGGGGTTCACCTGTAGCTATTCGGGGAGTTGGCGCGTGGCTGAGGCATCGGAGCTGGCTCCTGATCCGTTCGCCTTGCTCCCCGGTCGGGCGGACGTGGTCCAGCCTGATCCGCCGCTGTCGCGGCTGCCGCGGGTGGGTGTGGTGCTGGCCGCGGGCCGGTCCGAACGGCTGGAATCGGTCACCGGGGGTGGCTCCAAGGCCCTGATCCGGCTGGGTGGATTGAGCCTGGTCGAGCGGGCCGTGCGGTCCCTCCTCGCCCACGGGCTGGAGCGGGTCTTGGTCGTGGTCGGCCACGACGCCGGGCCGGTCGCGGCCGTCGTCGGCCGCCTGGGATCAGGCCGGGTCCGGGCGGTGCGTGCCGACCGGTGGTCGGACGGCAACGGCGCGTCGTTGGCCGCTGCCGAGGTGGGGGTGGCTGGCGAGGCGCTGTTTGTGCTGGCCACTGCCGATCACGTCTTCAGTGAGGGGGCGCTGGACCGGCTGCTTGGGGCCGGTGAGCCGGCCGTGCTCGTTGATCCCGCACCAGACCGGGCAGCCTGGCTGGAGGGAACCCGGGTACGGGTCGTGGACGGGGCCGTGGTCGGGTTTGGGAAGCACCTGGATGAGCCAGCGATCGACTGCGGCGCATTCCTTCTGCCCCCCGAGGTGTTCGGCTGGCAGCGGCAGGCGGCCGCCGAGGGCGACCACACCCTGGCCGGTGCCGTGACCCGCCTGGCCCAGGCCCGGCCGCTGCGGGCCGTCGCCCTGCCCCGGGGGTGCTGGTGGCGGGATGTGGACACTCCCCAGGACGCGCGGGCGGCGAGGACGGCATTGCGCCGCTCGCTCGGCAAGGACGCCGACGGGCCGGTCAGCCGTTGGCTCAACCGGCCCCTGTCGACCCGGCTGTCGATGGCGCTGGCGCCGTTGCGGCCGGCACCCGACCTGGTGTCGCTGGTGGCGTTCGCGCTCAGCCTGGCCGGGGCGGCGTTGCTTGCGGCCGGCCAGGGCCTGCCGGGCGCGCTGCTGGTTCATGCTGGCTCGGTCGCCGACGGTGTGGACGGGGAGGTGGCCCGGCTGCAGCTACGGGGCGGGCCGCGGGGAGCGCTGCTGGACGGGGTGCTGGACCGGGTGGGCGACGCGGCCATGCTGGCCGGGCTTGGGCTGTGGGCGCTGGACGGGCACGCCGCCCGGGGGGTGCTGGCGCTGACCGTGGCCGCCACCGCCGGGGCGCTGCTGTCGATGGCGTCCAAGGACCGGGCGGTCGCCCTGGGGCTGCGACCTGCGCCCGAGCGGGCGCTGGGGTGGCTGCTGGGTGGCCGCGACGGGCGCTTGCTGCTGGTGGCCGTGGGCGCGCTGCTGGGCGCGCCCCTTGCGGCCCTGGCCGCGGTCACGGCCACCTCGGCGCTGTCGCTCGGCCTTCGAATGGCGTTCCTGCGCCGCCCGCCGGCCACCTGACGGCCCCCGGCACCGCCAGCCCTCTGGCATCCCACTCCGCCAGGTCTCCCCACGCCCGTCAGCGGCCGCAATCGCCAGCTGCGGTGCTCAGCGTGCCCGACCGCCGTAGTCGTCCCGCTGCCAGGCCAGCTCCCGCGCCATGGCAAGCCAGGCGTTGGCTTGGGCGAGCTTCAGCTCAGCGCGCCGCAGGTGCTTCTCGATGTCGATGTTGGACCTGCCCCCCTCAGCGTCGATCTCCTCGTAGAGCGCCTCGCCGCTGCGGAGCGCCTCGTAACCGCGCTGCATGGCGTCTTCCCAGGTCACTTCCCTCCACTCCGACATGGCTCACCGCTTCCCTCGCCAGGTCCACCGGGACCTTCTCGTCCAGTAGAACGACAGCTGCCGATTGAGTATGTCAAGCGACTGCGCCCCGGCGAGGCGCAGTCGCCGGCGAGGGCTGAGGGGCGGCACGGTCCGGGAACGGGCGCTGCCATGATGTTGATGGCTGGCGGGCGCCGCCGCGGGGGGAGCAGCTCGGCTGGCGCCAGGCGGCCCACCCGTCGCAGTGATGGACCTACTGCCCGGCGAGCAGGCCCCCCACCGTCGGTGGCGACGGGGCGGTCCCCGACCCGCTCTGGTAGGTGATCTGGTTCAGGCCAACCCCGCCGCTACCGCCCGGCTCCTGCGGTGTGACCATCCCTGCCCCTGTCGCTCCGCCGCGCCGGCGTGCCCGGTCCCGCTGACGGGGGTGGAATCCGCAGCTCTTGGGCGTATCCCGTTCAGGCGCTCTACGCGCTCGAGGTCACCTTGTGATGCGTGCCGAGGTAGCCGCCCCCGCCGCTGCTCTTCTTGCAGCCAGCGGCTGCAAAGCTGAGCAGCACGGCGAGCGCGATCGCGACGGTCAGTACCAGCACCCTACGCATAGACAGCAGCCTCCTCGATGCCCGGCAACCGCTTGCTAGCCTTGACACGCGATTAACCTGTCGCCTCCATCCTCAATTCCCGGCGAACAATTCCCCGGTGAAGCTCTCTGGTAACCCCAGTGCGCCGCTGGCGCCCGGTAGCGGTCGATGTGGACAGGAAGCCGACCTTGACCGAGACGTACGGAAAGCTCAGGATCTGCCTAGAGGGTTCGCAACCGTTTGCACGGGAGGCGTTCCGATGGCAGACAACCTTGAGGCTGCGCGGGGGGACAGCGATCCGACGAGGGCCGCGCCGCCAGTCGACGTCGTGGCAACCTCCATCGCCGATCCGGCCCCGCTCGGGCTGGCCGGCTTCGCCCTTACCACGTTCGTGCTCAGCATGTTCAACGCTGGGCTGGTGGGCAAGGCTGGCGAGCCGGTCGTCCTCGGGTTGGCGCTGGCCTATGGCGGCGGTGCCCAGCTGTTGGCCGGGATGTGGGAGTTCAGGAAGGGCAACACCTTCGGGGCGACGGCGTTCAGCTCCTTCGGCGCGTTCTGGATCTCGTACTGGGCGTTCGTCGTGTTCTTCTCCAAGGGGGTCCCGGCGACGGCGGTCGGGCTCTACCTGATCGCCTGGGGCATTTTCACGTTCTACATGTGGATCGCCTCGTTCAGAACCAATACCGCGGTGATGGTGGTGTTCCTGCTGCTGTGGATCACGTTCGCCCTGCTCGGCATCGGCGCGGCGGCGGACAATACCTCGGTCACCAAGCTCGGCGGCTGGGTCGGGCTGGCGACCGCGGTCGCCGCCTGGTACGCATCGTTTGCGGCAGTGGCCAACTTCACCTTCGGGCGCGAGCTGGTCCCGGTGCGACCGCTGCGCCACGCATAGCCCAGGTTCGGACGCGAGCGGCGCGGGACGGCATCCCGCGCCGCTCGCGCCGGGCTTGTGCTTCGGCGTGGCAGAGCTCGTGGAATGGCTGAAGGAGCCGACCAGGCCGCTCGAATGGACCCCGCCGCGTTGCCTGGTTCGCCACGGTAAGCTGAAGTCGCCTAAGTCGCCTAAGAGATTCCTCGTAGTCGTCTTCCGGCGGGAGGTCGAGCAATGGCAGTAGAAGAGGTGCCGCAGGTCTCCGAGGCGCAGATCGCCGTTCACTGGCGCGAGGAGGAGTACTACCACCCCCCGGCGAAGTTCATCGGCCAGGCGAACGCGGCCGACCCGGCCATCTTCGAGCGATTCAGCGAGGACCACTTCCCCGAGTGCTTCAAGGAATACGCGGACCTGCTCGCCTGGGATGCCTACTGGCACACGACGCTGGACAGCAGCAACCCGCCGTTTTGGAAGTGGTTCGTCGGCGGCCGACTGAATGCCTCCTACAACTGCGTCGACCGCCACCTGGCGACCAGTCGCAACAAGGCAGCGCTCATCTGGGTGCCCGAGCCGGAGGCCGAGGACAACAAGGCGATCACCTATCAGGAGCTCTACGAGCGGGTGAACGAGTTCGCGGCGCTGCTGCGGGACCACTGCGGCGTGAAGGTCGGCGACCGCGTGACCTTCCACCTGCCGATGGTTCCCGAGCTGCCCGTCTCCATGCTCGCCTGCGCACGCCTCGGCGTCATCCACTCGGAGGTGTTCGGCGGGTTCAGCGGTGCGGCGTGCGGCGGCCGGATCGCCGACTCGCAGAGCCGCATCCTGGTGACGATGGATGGCTACTACCGCAACGGCGAGTTGATCGACCACAAGGCCAAGGCCGACGAGGCGCTGGCCACGGCCCATGAGCAGGGCGTCGAGGTCGACACGGTGCTGGTGTGGCGGCGGCACCCCGGCCAGTACGCCTCCAACAGCCCGATGGTCGAGGGCCGCGACTACTTTGTCGACGAGCTCCTCGAGGAATACCGGGGGAGGGAGGTCGCGCCGGTGTCCATGCCGGCCGAGGCACCGCTGTTTCTGATGTACACCAGTGGCACGACGGGCCGGCCCAAGGGGTGCCAGCACAGCACCGGCGGCTATCTCGCCTACGTCACCGGGACGTCAAAGTACTACCAGGACATCCACCCGGAGGACACCTACTGGTGCTTTGCAGACATCGGCTGGATCACCGGGCACTCCTACATCGTCTACGGCCCGCTGTCGCTTGGGACCACGAGCGTGATGTACGAGGGCGTGCCCACATACCCCGATCCCGGTCGTCCCTGGCGGATCGCGGAGCGGCTCGGGGTGAACATCTTCCACACCGCGCCCACGACGATCCGCATGCTGCGCAAGCTCGGCCCCGACGAGCCGAAGAAGTACGACTACCACTTCAAGCACATGACCACGGTGGGTGAGCCGATCGAGCCGGACGTGTGGCGCTGGTATCACAAGACCGTCGGCAAGGGCGAGGCGGCCATCGTCGACACCTGGTGGCAGACCGAGAACGGCGGCTTTTTGGGCAGCACCCTACCCGCCCTGCAGCCGATGAAGCCCGGCAGCTGCGGGCCGGGGGTGCTCGGGGTCTACCCGGTGATCTACGACGAGGACGGCAACGTGGTCGAGGCTGGCAGCGGCCGCGCCGGCAACATCTGCATCCGCAACCCCTGGCCCGGCATCTTCCAGACGATCTGGGGCCAGCCGGAGCGGTTCGTGCAGACCTATTACGAGAAGTACTGCCGCAACAAGGAGAGCAAGGACTGGCGTGACTGGCCCTACTTCGCCGGCGACGGCGCCGTCCAGGCAGCCGACGGCTATTTCAGGATCCTCGGCCGGGTCGACGATGTGATCAACGTGGCCGGCCACCGGCTGGGCACCAAGGAGCTGGAGTCGGCGAGCATCACCGTCGAGGAGGTCGCCGAGGCCGCAGCGGTCCCGGTCATCGACGAGATCCGCGGCCGTGCCGTCGAGATGTACGTCGCGCTGAAGCCGGGGCATGCCCCGAGCAAGGAGATCGAGCAGAAGGTACTCAAGGCGATCGAGAGGGAGATCGGCAAGATCGCGCGACCCAAGAACGTCTGGATCGTCCCGGACATGCCCAAGACCCGCTCCGGCAAGATCATGCGCAGGGTGATCGCCTCGATCTCCAACTTCGCCGACGTCGGGGACGTGACCACGCTGGCGAACCCCGAGATCGTCGACGACATCCGACACCACGTCCACAACGAGAAGGTGGCCCGCGGCGAGACTCCGCGCGAGCTGTCGCCGCAGGAACTCGAGGAGATCAAGGCGTTCGGTCAGGTCGAGTAACCGGCTCGAGCCGGGCGCTATGGGACCGAGGGCGAGGAGGACCGCCCCCCGGCACCGCTTGCGGCGTGCGTGCTCCTACCCGAGCCACCCCTCGGGTGGGAGCCGCGGCGTCAGAGGAGATCATCCTCTTTGAGTAGACCGGCACAGACGCCAAAGTCCCACAGTTCAGCGCAGATCGTGGACTGGCGAGTGAACGCCGCGGTACTTCCGCGTTGCAGCGACTGCCAGCACAGCGCGTCGGTCAGCGCCAACGCACGCGCCGTCAGGGAACTCAGCGCGGTGAGCGGCCCTGTCTCCGCCTCTCGACGGAGGCATGCGATGTGACGCGCAGAAGCCTGGTCCGTCGCGACGGCCTGCAGCCGCGCCAGGAGCAGCGACAACTCACCGGCGAGATATTGCTGCGTCATGCGTGTGCCTCATGCTCGCCTTGTCATTCCTGGGCCCAGGCACTGGAATGGTCAATGGTAACCCCGGGCGACGCCTGGGACCATGGCCGCGGGATCTCCGCCGCGTCGCCCGGCTCGGCGACCCTGCCCGTCACCTGCCCACCGCGGCGAGCGCAAGTGACCAGGTGCGGGTTGCCATGTGCTGCTCCTCCACCCACCCGACGTGCGGGAGTTTGGGTTGTTGATGCTGCCGCGAGGGTGCGGGAGCCTCGGCGGTTCCAACCGACCATGGAACAAGACGCTGATGCGCGCATGGAGCCTCTCGCGCTGGCCCGCCGAGCTTCTCTGCCGCTTTGGTCGCGGGAGCGGCTATGCGTGATGACCTCGACCGTCGGCCTCGCTGGCCGGGTCGGCCTGCCGGGTGGCAGCCCGGTTCGGTATGGGTGGGCCTGGGCTGCCGTCAGGCTGGTAGGCACGGCGGCACGATAACCTTCAGTGCCAGCCGCAGTTGCGGGGAATCCCGGGCGGGTGCCACACGATGGGAGGGCGCATGGCACTGGAGGAGAACAAGGCGCTGGTGCGGCGGTTCTACGAGGAGGTCTGGGATCGCGGCAACGTTGCGTTTGCCCACGAGGTCTTTGCCGACGACTACCTCCGCCACGACCTGCGTCCGACCGCGGCTGTGCCAGGCCCGCAAGGACAGCGGCAGATCGCCGCGGCGTTCCGAGCCGCCTTCCCCGACCTGCGCTGGCATGTCGACCTGCTGCTGGCCGAGGGCGACCTGGTCGCCGGCCGGTGGACCGCATCGGGGACCAACACCGGTCCGTGGGCTGGGGTGGCAGCCACCGGTAAGCACGCAACGTTCTCGGGCGTCAACATCTTCCGCATTCGGGACGGCAAGGTCGTGGAGATCTGGAACCACCGTGACGACCTTGGCCTCGCGCAGCAGCTGGGGGCACCGGTCTACGCGGGCGCGTCCCCACAAGACGATCACCCCAGCGCGCCAGCATGAGCAGGTGATCTCCCACTCCGGCGTCGGCAGGTTGGCCGGCCGCAGTCTGGGTTGCATTGTCACGGTGAGGAACCTGCTGGCCAACGCCGCCAGGCACACCCGCCCGGCACGCCGGTGTGGGTGCGGGTCCAGCCGCACGGCAAGCGCGCCCTGCTGATCGTGGAGGATGCGGATCGAGGAGGAGGAGATCTCGGCCGACCCGATGGCGCGGCCGCGCCCGCCGATCGTGGCCGACAAGCCGGTCCCGATCGTGCCCGCGGATGCCCTCAAGCGCCTATTTGTGGTCCTCGCCGGCAGCGCCTTCGAGGCCGACCCCGAGGCGCTCCCGTCCGCGTCGCACGGGCTTCAGGACGTGCCGCCGAAGTCGACATCCTTGGTCTCGACCGTCCCGGCCGTCCGCCCCGGCGCCGTCTGGTCGGCCCAGTACAGGTTCGTGTGCGCGATGACCTGGTCCGGCGGCGGCGCCCCCCATGCCGTCTGGTCCTCCGTCGTGTGGGCGTCGCTGACAAGGGTCGCGTCGTACCCCCTGACGAACGCGCCGTGGAGCGTCGAGCGGATGCACGCATCGGTCTGTGCGCCGACGACGACCAGTCGCCCGACTCCGAGGCCCGACAGCACGGTCGCGAGGGTGGTGTCCTCGAAGGAGTCGCCGTAGTTCTTCTCGACGAGCGGCTCGGCGTCGCCCGGAGTCAGCTCGGGGACGATCCGCCAGTCGTCGCTCCCCCTCGCAAGCCGCTCGTCGGAGTGCTGGACCCAGACGACGGGGACCCGTTCCCGCCGCGCCTGCTCGACAAGGCTTCCGACGTTCGCGATGACCGCGTCGCGCCGCAGAGCCCCCTCGACGACGCCGTTCTGCACGTCGACGACGAGGAGTGCGGTGTTCGGCCGGTTCTCGAGTGTGGTCATGGTCTCCTCTTGCTCATTACTCACGCTGGGCTCCTGTGTCCACCCACGGTAGACCGACCCACCGACAGCGGGCCGGAACGAACCTCGGACCGCCCCGTCCAATGACGCGGGGAACGGATCTCCTCCCCTACTGCGGTGGCGACGCCTTTGGTACGAGGCGGATCAAGCTCACACCGCTGGTGAAGACGTGGTGTTGGGCCCACTCCGCCTGAAGGGTTCGGTCGAACCGCTCGACTCTGCCGTTGTGCCAGGGGCAGTGCGGCTTGATGAACTTGTGCTTGGCGCCGAGCGTGGCGATCACGCTGCTCAGGTCGGGTCATCGCCGCACCCTGTCGTGCGGCGTCGGCGAACGGCGTTTGCTGCGGTGGCCACCCCGAGCGCACCAAGCATGCCAGTGGCCCACAGTCGCGGGTCCTTCGTGGTTGCGTGCTTGCGGAGCGACAGCAGGATCCCGTCGAGGTAGAACGAGGTCGTCCCCGTCGCAGGTTCGCGGCCGAACACCACACGGCCTGCGCCGATCCCATACTTGGACAGGTCGATCCGGAAGACGTACGGGTCCTTGTCGTCGTCGGGGTGGAGGAGGAAGCCTCTGTACAGCGCGGGTATCGGGCTCAGGGCTCGCAGCATGAGCTGACCCCGCCGAACGAGGACCTCCGCTCCGGCGCCGGCCATGGACCACGCCTGCATGTCGGTCCGCTGGGCGGAGGGTCGGTACCAACCGCAGAGTTCGCCCCAAATCTCCGGGTGGTGAGGAACGTCGGCGCGGATCACCTCGTCCGGGGCCCCGATCAGATGGGCGAGGGATGCAGCATCTGAGGGACCCCGGCCGTGTGGGTCAGCAGATGTCTGACCGTCGCATGCCCGCGTAGCTCGCCCCTTTCGCGCGGATGCTCCTGTCGCTATCGTAGTCGCCGCTCGCATGGACGAGGTCAACAGCTCACGGAATGTTGTACTGGGCAGGCTACCGGGGAGGCAGGTTCGCCGGTCGTTGCGACTGGAGGTCTATCCTCCCCCGTTCCTGGTCTATGGCGCCGCCTCTGCCTGATCAGCGGCGATGGCTCGATTACCGGGCTGAGCGAGGAGCACTTCATCGGCCAACTCGAGGAATTGGGGATCCCCCGCCACCAGATCGGGCTAGCGCACCTGCTGCAGAGCTGGCAACGTGCTCGGATCCCACCTGATGCAGCGTTCGCGCTGTGGCAGCTGCGCGAACGGGAGGACGGATGTGGCTGCCTGTACCGGCGCGCCGACATTCCCGTTGAGGAAAGCAGCCCGGCGATCCGATACATTCAGCTTGCTGCGGAGGTCGGAGAGACCAGAAATACCGATCCGACCCTGTGCCGGGTGGTGTCGTGGCTGCTCGATCGCCAGCTCCCTGATGGGAGCATCCCGCTGATCATCTCATCGGGGCAAGGCGAGACCGGCCAGACCTCCCGCACGCTCAAGGCGCTGGGGCGGCTGGATGACGCTACGCTCGCCGAGCCGCTCGAGGCGATGTGCGACTACCTGTTGAGCACCACGATCGAGCAGCCGATCGGCGCGGCGTGGGCCTACTCCAACCTCGACCGGACCGTCGTCACCGGCTCCACGAGTCTCGCTGTCACCGCCCTCATTCAGCAGGGGATCACGGACGAAGTCATCCGCCAGGCGCTTCGGTTCCTTCTGGTAGCGCAGGAGCGCAACGGCGGGTGGGCGGAGGTGCCGGGGTACAGGCCGACTATCCACAACACCTTCAACGCCGTGCGAGCGATCCGCACCGGCGAGCGGGCAGGGATCCTGACGGCGCGACCATTCTTTCGCCGTTCGTACTGCGGTCCAATTGGACCTGCTCCGAGCGGAGCGCTTCGAGCGTCTGGCGAAGCAGCTGATGCGCCGGCGCCGCCAGTTCCTCGACTCGGCCGCGGACATGTATGCGGACACCGAGATCGCAGCGATCGCCCTGACGGAATCCTCGCGACGCATCGACGCCATGCCCGACGAACGCCGCGTCTGGCAGTGGCGTTGGCAACTTCCCGCCCTGCCACCGCCGTTCCTTGCTCGAGGCACCTATTTCTACGAGTTGCTTTACAGTGCTTTCAAGTGGCGCTGGTGGGTGCGTATCGTCGACGGGCTGATGCACACCGCAGTCATCGATCGCATCGCCGGGTTGCTACTCGGCACCATCACCGCGCTGGGTATCGTCGACGACTCCGTTTCCCGCGCCCTGCTCTCTGGCGGGAGCCTGCGCGGCCCGTTGACCGTTGTTGCCATCGGCGCTCTGCTCCTGCTCTGGCTCGGGGTGAAGGCAGCAGCTCGAACATCATTGTCGAGTTCGCTTTCCACCAGCGTCGGCTCGCTGTTGCCGGCGCTCGCGCTCACCTGGATTCTCTATACCCCCGGACGGGTTTTTGCGGCGCTCGTGTCGCTTATCGGGCTGCGCTGGTTGGTCATTGACATCGTCGCCTTCACCGCGGATTCCACAGGGCTCCTCGATCGGCTTCTGCCAAAGAAGTAGCTGCACGCCAAGCTGTGGCGCCTCGTCACCGACGACTTCTCGGGGTTGTCCAGGTTCGGCTGGGATCGTCGCGGACGCCCAGCGCTCGGCGATGCGTCCGTGGTGAAGGCGGTACATGAAGGCGACCTTGACAGAAGGCGACCTTCCGCTGGTCCAGCCTGGCAGCGATCTGCCTCCGACCAGGTCAGGCACGGAGAAAGGCGAGCACGGCGAGCACGCGGCGATGCTGGTCGGGTGACTCGGGGAGGCGGAGCTTCTGGAAGATCTGGGTCACGTGGGCCTCGACGGTGCGCTCGGTGACGAACAGCCGGGCGGCGATGGCCCGGTTGGACATGCCCTCGGCGATCAGTCCGAGCACCTGTCGCTCCCGCGCGCTGAGGTCGGCGAGCGGGTCGGCCCGGCGGCGGCGGCCCAGAAGGCGCGAGACGATCGTGGGGTCGATCACCGTCTCCCCCTCCACGATCCGTCGCAGGGCGTCCACGACGGTGGCGATGTCGAAGACGCGCTCCTTGAGCAGGTAGCCGACCCGTTCGGGATGCTCCTGAATGAGCCGTGTGGCATAGCCCGGTTCGACGTAGTGGGACAGGAGGAGGACGCCGACCTGTGGATGCTCAGCCCGGATGGCCTGGGCGGCGACCAGGCCCTCGTCGGTGTGGGTTGGCGGCATGCGGATGTCGACCAGCGCCACGTCCGGACGGGCGACGCGCACGTGGTGGAGCAGGCTCTGGGCGTCTTGGGCCTCGGCGACCACCTCGATGCCGGCGTCGCGGAGCAGGCGGACGATCCCCTGGCGGGTGAGCATGACGTCATCGGCGACGACTACCCGCATAAGAGCTCCGCCCGGAGCCGCCTCGGTTCCACGGCCAGCCTGCCGTCGAGTGCGCCGACCCGGTCGGCCAGCTGCACCATCGCGGCGGTCCGATCGGTGCCGTCGTCCTCCACCGTGACCACCAGCCGCCCCTCGTGCCGGACGACGCTGACGGTCGTGTGGCTGGCGCCCCGGGCGCCGGCATCGTCAATGGCCTCGGCGACCACGAGGTAGGCGGTGGTCTCGACCGCGGCCGGGTAGCGCTTTTCGGCCACGTCGTGGATCTCGACCGGGAGGGGCGCCGTGTCGGCGAGGGTCGCCAGGGCCGGCCCAAGGCCCGCCTCGGCCAGGACCGCCGGATAGATCCCGTGGGCGAGGTCCCTGAGCTCGCCGAGGGTCGCCTGCGCGTGGACCGTCGCCTCGGTGAGCAGGGACCCGGTCTGTGCGTCGCCGTCCGCCTCGGCGTTGGCGCGGGCGAGCCGGAGGTCGTAGGAGAGGGCCAACAGTCGCTGCTGGGCGCCATCGTGCAGGTCGCGCTCGAGCCGGCGCCGCTCGGCGTCGCCGGTCTCGACGATCCGGACCCGGGAGGCTCGCAGCTGGTCGAGCTGGGCGAGCACCTCAGCCTGCAACCGTTCGTTCTCCAGGGCGAGCCGGACCGCGGCGCCGATCTCGCGCTCCAGATCCGGCAGCGCCGCGGTGTGGGAGACGACCGCGACCCGACGGCCGTCGCGGACCAGCGCGGTGAACGCCCGTCCGGGTCCGGCGACGGGCTCGGCGACGGGCCGGCCGTTGGCGTCCACGTGGCGCAGCGCGTCGGGCAGCCAGTAGGCGATCCGGAGCTCGGGATCGCCGACGGCCTTGGCGAGCGCCGCCTGCAGGGACCCGGGCGGGGGCGCCTGGCCCAGGCTCGTCACGATCCGGGCCACGGCGCGGCGCTGGACCCGGG
>WNFZ01002080.1_pt1 | contig 19111 bp, 24 predicted proteins | sample 5400081 | NCBI WGS metagenome assembly WNFZ01 (sample SAMN13153365, study PRJNA577476) | soil metagenome | isolation source: 80 cm soil or saprolite under grassland replicate 1 | place: USA:California | collected 2016-06-15
AAGTGATCCGACTCGGTCGCCTGAGTTTTACGATTCAACCTTCAACTATCTTTCCGAGCTTGGCGTTCCGGAACTGGTGTGAATCTCTCAGCCAGTTACTGCATTGTTGCATCGCAAGACCTGACCCTCTACGCTTGACTTTCTCCGTAAAATCAGAGGGTTGCATGCTTAGAATACTTTAGTTCGGTAGCCAGAAAATTATGATACTTTACGATGAAAAAGTATATTAAGACTGCTGAGGTGTCAAGAAACTCTCCCCTACAAGTCGCCTCTTTAGAAGGTGAGCTTCGACGCATTGAAGAAGAACTAACCCTCACCCACGTCGGCACTGAAGGCAACGAACTCGCCGACCGCTAGGCGCGGTCGATGGGCATTGTGACTGGCTGGAAACCTAAACTTCCGCGGGTGGGGCGCTGCGAGGCAGATCTCAGGCGTGGCGCTTAATTACTTTCTTCGAGCGCCCGAGATTCACCTATGCAAGCCTGACTCGGTTGGCCCCTAGATTCGTGTATTTCTCCGCAACACCGTTATATATTAGTGGTTCATTAATATGTTCCCTAATTTGTTAAACCTACTTGACTACTATTCGGGAACACATTATATTACGCAATGCGGATCATCGCGAAGAGGACTCTGCGCGAATTTTGGGAGCTCTATCCGGACGCTGAAGATCCCCTCTTGGCGTGGTATCGCGAAGTCGAAAAGGAAGACTGGACCAAGCCGTCACAGGTAAAAGATAAGTATAGAAGTGCAAGCTTTGTAGGGGATCGTGTTGTGTTCAATATCAAAGGAAATGATTACAGGCTCGTTGTGAAGATCAATTATCCGTACCGGGTGGTTTATGTGCGTTTCGTCGGCACGCATAAAGAATACGATGAGATCGACGTCGAGGAGGTGTGAGAGATGAGCAATATTCGAGCAATTCGAAGCGAGGCAGATTACGAGGCCGCTCTCGCGCGTATTGATGACCTTATGGACGCCGAGGGTGATACCCCTGAGGGTGAGGAACTCGATGTGCTTACTGACCTTGTCGAACTTTATGAGGCGAAGCATGTCCCCATGGGTCTTCCGACTCCGCTTGAAGCAATCCGGTTTCGCATGGAGCAGGGCGGGCTTTTACCGCGTGATCTTATTCCGTTCATGGGTAGCCGTGCCAAAGTATCCGAGGTGCTGTCCGGCAAGCGCCCGCTCACAATGCAAATGGCGCGCGCGCTGCATGCCAATCTCGGTGTCCCCGCTGACGTGCTGTTACAGCAACCGGGCGGTCAGTTGCATTCGGCCCTCGAAGGTACGGAGTGGCACCGGTTTCCATTGGCGGAAATGGCAAAACGTGGGTGGATCGAGAAGCGACGCAATTTTGCCTCCCATGCCGAAGAAATCATGCGTGACCTGATTCGTCGGGCCGGAGGCGAATATGTTTTGCCTGCAGCATTTTTCCGGAAGAATGATAAGGCGCGTGTCAACGCGAAAACTGACCCATACTCTCTCAAGGCTTGGTGCTGGGAAGTGTTAGCGAGGGCAAATACGCATCGGCTGTCTGTCGGCTTTAAACCCGGTACGGTCGACCTCTCATTTCTGCGGAAAGTGGCAATGTTGAGCTGGTCGCAAGACGGTCCCCGACTCGCTCAAGAATTCCTCGCTAATCACGGTATTCATCTCGTGTATCTTGAGCATTTACCACGTACGCACCTCGACGGTGCGGCGCTTCAACTCGCCGATGGGACACCCGTTATCGGGCTGACCTTGCGCTATGATCGGCTCGATAACTTCTGGTTCTGCTTGCTGCATGAGCTTGCTCATATCGGCCGACACATGACCGGAGCGAGCAATGAAGCGTTCGTCGATGATCTGAGTCTTCGTGACGTGCAAGGCCCGCGCAGTGATCCGAGAGAAGGCGAAGCGGATGAATGGGCCGAGAATGGGCTCATTCCAGAAGAGGTGTGGAATACAAGCAAGGTAAAGGTTAACCCAACGCCGCTGGCCGTCATGGAGCTAGCGCAGCGCCTCAGCATTCATCCGGCAATCATCGCCGGTCGCATCCGATACGAGACACGCAACTTTCGCTTGTTGTCCCATTTTGTCGGCACCGGCACGTTACGTAAGCAGATTTTTGAAGGAGAAGAGCGATGAGTTTCCTGGTCCGACACCAATTTGTACGAACGGTAAAACATGGGTAATCCGGACGGTATAGCGCGGCGCTGTCGGCTGCCGAACGAGAGATAAAAAGGGGTCGGGAGTCCTTTCAAAATTTTCAGTCTAGGTAGGGGAGTTTAATCATGTCTGAGATCCATCAAGTTATTTTTTATCCGGTCGGCAACGGCGATACCACGCAGATCATCCTGTCGGCGGGACGCCGGGTGTTGTTCGATTTCTGCCACCGCGAAGGGGCCGAAGACGACGACACGCCGGAAATCGATCTCAAGGGACGCCTCAAAGACGATTTGAAGGCGGCCGGTCGCGATTACTTCGATGTCGTCGCGTTCACCCATGCGGATCTGGATCACATTCAGGGCAGCACCGACTTCTTCGAGCTCCAGCACGCAAAGAAATATCAGGGCGAAGGCCGCATCAAGATTCGCGAGCTGTGGGTTCCGGCGGCGATGCTACTGGAGGAAGCCGACAACGACCACCAGACCGAGGAATGCGTGCTGCTGCGGCAGGAAGCGCGCCATCGTCTGCTTCAGGGCAAGGATATCCTCGTCTTCTCAAAGCCGCAGGCGCTGGCCGATTGGCTGGAGCCGCTGTTGAAAGCGCGTGGCGAATCGCCTTCGGCGCGCGATCACCTCTTCATCGACGCTGGCACGATTGTACCGGGCTTCACGCTGCCGAACGATGGCGTGGAATTCTTCTGCCATTCCCCGTTCATCAAGCACTGCGACGACGGTGACATCATCCGTAACCGTGCCTCGCTCGTCTTCAATGTGCGCTTCCGCGCCGACGGCGCACACTACGATTACCTCGAGATAGGTGACGCGACCTGGGAGGAAATCGAAGACATTGTCCGCACGACTCGGTATCACAAGAATGATGATCGCCTCGTCTGGGACCTGTACAAAACATCCCGCACCATTGCAGTTACCTGGCGCTGAACGAAGAAGGCCAGAAGGGCGACAAGGAAACCGAACCCAAGCCGCTCGTGAAGGAGCTACTGCTACAAGGTAAGCGCGATGCCTACATCGTCAGTTGCAGCAAGCCGATTCCGGACGCGAACGACTCGTATGAGCAGATCCAGCCGCCACACATTCAGGCCCGCAAGGCGTATGAGCGCTATCTAAAAGAAGTAGGCGGCCGCAAGTTCCTCGTCACGATGGAAGAGCCCAACGCCAACAAGCCCGAACCGATCGTCTTCGAGATCGCCAGCGGCGGCGTCACGTGGAAACGTTCAGTGTCCATCGGCGCACCGGCTATCATCGTGTCGAGGCCACCGCGGGCGGGCTGATGGCCGAGGGGTACCACGAACTTCCCAATGTCGTGGAGATCGAGGCCGCCGGCATACTGACCATTCCCCGTGCGAAGGCGCTGCTCGATGCGGTCCAGCGCCAGCGCGATTATTCGCTAGCACAACTTCTGCGCACCATTGACGGCGTTCCCAAGATCGAGTGCCTAATTGTCGAAGTTGAATGCGACGGCGTGCCCCCCAAGAATCCGGCCGGTATCCAGTATCGCGAGCGCTTGGCACTCTGCGTGCCGGATAATTCCAAACGGCTGGTGGAGGTATTGGCCCTTCGGAAGAATTTTCCAATCCTGCTGCACCAGAATCAGGGCGTGCCGGGCGCCCCGGCAAGCCTATGCCTCTATTTCGAGCCGGCTGCCGCTGTGACGCGCACGTGGACGCCACAGCACTTTCTTCGCCGTATCCAATGGTGGCTTGAGAAGAGCTCCCGCGGCGAGCTGCATCCTGCCGATCAGCCGGTTGAAAATCTGTTTTTTGCAAGCAAATACGAATTCATCCTGCCGTGGAATCTGTCAGAGCTTCGCAAAAACCCCGCACTTCGCTTCGTGGTCGTCCGCGGCCCAGAGCGTCTCGACCAGGGGTTCACCTGCTTTCTGGAAGCCATCCCAAAAGAAGGATCGAAAGCAAAGACGGCGGCGCACATTGAGTTGACGCTACCACCGATCGTCCACGGCTTTGTCGAGCGCGATCCCGCGACGCTGGGACAGTTGGCTGACCTCCTGTCACGGCGGGAGATTGACCTGATCTCCGCCCTTCGATCGGTGCTTCAGGAACGCGTCGGGGAAGCTGGCGTCGCGGCCTCTGCTGACGACAAGTTCGCTGTCATTCTGCTACATATTCCCTTGCGCCGTACCGCTGACGCCGAGGCTGACGGTGTCACGCATCGTGCGTTCCTCGTGCCAATGGGCGCGCTGGAGCTGGGTGTCGCCATGGGCGCGCTATTGCTGCACGACAATCGGTACTTTAAGGATGTGATGAACGACCAGCTAGCCACGGCGTGGCGTACGCAAGACATCCTGCCGATGGACGTGCTGACCCGAAATGACGGCGCGGCGGCCCGACGGCAATCCGGCATCACCGAGGAAGGTCCGACGGCTGCCCTGATTGGCGCGGGCTCGCTGGGCAGCGCCTTGCTCAATCTGTGGAGCCGCAGCGGATGGGGACGTTGGGCTGTTATCGATAAGGATCACATCAAACCGCACAACCTGTCGCGGCATGCGGCGTACGCGCAGCATATCGGCGAACCCAAAGCCACGGTCGTGGCGGGGCTGCACGTCGCCGTGATGGAGGACGCGACCGAGATCGTTCCGCTGGTCGCTGATGCCAGCGACTTCACCCAGGAGTCGGTCACGCGTGCGATCACCGCCGCAACGCTGGTTGTCGATGCCTCGACCACGCTGGAATACCCGCGCGCCGCGAGCACAGTCGAAACACTGCCCCGACACGTCTCCGTCTTCGTCACGCCGAACGGCAATGCAGCCGTGTTGCTGGCCGAGGATTCGAAGCGCACGACGCTGTTGCGCACGCTTGAAGCGCAGTATTACCGAGCGGTGATCCAGGCCGATTGGGGGCAAGGGCATCTCAGCGGTCACGCGAGCACGTTCTGGAGCGGCGCCAGTTGCCGCGATATTTCAGTCGTGATGCCCTACTCCCGCATCTTGGGCCAGGCTAGCACCCTGGCTGAGCAGATTCGGGCGGCAGCGACACGCGAGAATGCCTTGATTCGTGTGTGGCAACGCGATCCGTTTCGCGGCGCCGTTGAAGTGCATGATGTTCCGGTATTGCCTGAGCGGCGCATTGCACTCGGCGATCTCAACCTGTTCATCGATGACAGCGTCGAACAGCAGTTGAGAGACTTGCGCCAGCAGGGACTTCCCAACGAAACGGGGGGCGTGCTGCTGGGCTATTTCGATTTTAACGTCGGTGCCATAGTGGTCGTCGCGGGTCTACCGGCGCCGTCTGACAGCGAGGCCAGTCCCGGCTACTTCGAGCGCGGCATCGCCGGCTTGGGCGAAGCGGTCAAGGAGGCTGCCAGACGAACCGGAGGCATGGTCGGCTACATCGGCGAGTGGCACAGCCATCCGCAGGATCACTCCGCATCACCGAGCCAGCACGACCTCGTGCAGCTCATCCATCTGGCGCTCGGCATGGCCGATGACGGCTTGCCTGCAGTGCAACTCATTGTCGGCGAGCAAGATCTGCAAGTTCTGGAAGGCGCGGTGGAGTGACATGCCCGGCGACATGATTCTGAAGATATGGGACGTGCAGCATGGCGCATGCGCTATGCTCACGCACAGATCGGTGTACGGCGTGGAAGGTTGTCTGGCGATGATCGACTCGGGCGATAACGGCCTCACAAGATGGAAGCCGAGCACCTACATCAAGCACTACCTGAATCGCAGTGTGTTGGACTACTTGTTCGTGACGAATGCGGATCTCGATCACATCAGCGATTTGAATAACCTGTGGAGAGAGGGAATCACGGTTTCGACCTTCTTCAGGAATCGCAGCGTGTCGCCGGCAGCACTCAGGATCATCAAAGAGGCCAGCGGAGAGTTAACCGAGGACATTAAGCAATACTTGGCCCTCCACGCCAGTTACATCTATGCCGTTGATGCGCCATTCGACGAGAACATGGGCGGCGTCACGGCAACGACATTCTACAACGCCTATCCGCGCTTCTACGACACGAATAATCTGAGTATGGTGGTGTTTTTCAAGTTCGGGGCGTTTAAGATTCTGTTTCCTGGCGACTTAGAGGAAGACGGCTGGCTGGCGCTGCTCGAACAGCCGACGTTTCGGGATGAGTTGGTCGATACGACCGTGCTCGTTGCGTCCCACCATGGACGCGAGAACGGCTACTGCCAAGTGCTATTTCACTACTGTCACCCACGCGCTATCGTGATGTCCGATAAGTCCATCGTTTATGATACGCAGGAGATGACGCAGACCTACCGCCAGCGTGTCATCGAGCACTGGCCGAATAGTGTCCTGGTCGCCACGACTGGAAAGCAGCGACATGTGCTCACGACGCGGCGTGACGGTTGGATTCAATTCAACGTCAGCGATCGCGGCGATTTCACCATCTACACCGAATGCTACGGATGAGAGACACCAAAGATTACAGCAGCAAGACGCTTAAGGGCCACAACCTTGCGTGGCTGGTTGCGACGCTCGTTCTGGATTTCCTCGCACTCCTGGTCTTGGCGTTCCATACTACGATCCATGATCTGACGCCGACCTGGATGGCGGCTATTCGAGCCAGCCTGACCGCGTTGCTGCCGATACCGGCCTTGATCCTCTCGTCGCTCATCTCGGCCGACTACAAGGCCGTCCTCGTGTTCTGGCGCTTCAAGCACCCGCTTCCCGGTTCGCGAGCTTTTTCGGTTTACGCCCCGGCCGACCCTAGGATCGACCTTACGAAGCTAGAGAAGAATGTGGGCACGTTTCCGGTGAGCGAGAGGGATCAAAACTCGAAGTGGTATGGCCTGTACAGGCAAGTCGATTCAGAACCATCTGTTGTGGACAGCCACAAAAACTATCTCTTATTTCGTGATGTAGCAGCAATGTCTTTGCTGCTTGTGCCAGTGCTGCCTATAGCTATGCATTTCAACGACATTGATTTGACGCGCATATTGAGCTCTACCGCCTGGTTCCTGGGGCAGTACTTAGTTACTGCAATTGCCGGAAGAACCACAGGGATGCGCTTTGTCCAGAACGTTCTGGCTGTGCACGCCAGTAGAAAGGTAATCGGCGCAAGAGCAACAACGACAAGAACCTCTTGAGCAGATCAAACTGTTTCGCGGGGCAGCGTCAGACGAGTCATGAAGGGTCAGGCCTCTACCCCCACGTCAAGGAATAGAAATCATGGCAAAAGCAAAGAGGAAAGTGACAGCGGATGCCGTTGAAATTCTCCACCGCCGCTATTATGCAGGCAAGCCGCGGCGACTCGCGGCTTTGGAGCAAGCATGATCGAACGACCACGTCGCTCGTAAGCTAACTGCACTGAGAATTGCGAATGGATTAAGCCAACGTCAATTGGCACAACTCATCGGAACCACAGCGTCGGTCATTTGTCGTCTCGAAGACGCTAACTACGAGGGTCATTCCCTGGCGATGCTCAACCGAATTGCCGCGGCGCTAAATCAGCGTGTTGAGATTCGTTTTGTGCCGGCAGAACGCCGCTTGCGCTCCGCATAATTCCAACCGACTCGGTAGGAGGCTGGAACCGATCCCACGGAAAAACTCCCAACTTCACCGACTTCCAAGGTTTAACCCTGGCATCTTGCCTATATCAGTCGATATTTTTAGACGACCGTCTAATTTCTACAGGAGACCCGTTCAAAAGGTTGTAAAGAGCTAAAAGCGGACTTGACCCCTTTTCCTTGACCCAATTTGCCGATCGTTATCCCATCGCTGTCACGCGCGATTTGAGTCGGGCCAAGCAGTGGATTCGCGCGCATGCCAGAGGAACGGAGCGGTTTGGTTTAGTCGCCTCATCGAAAGCTCAACGTCTCAAACCTCACGCCATTGATATTCGGGTGGACGTTAATCCAGTGCATTGGTTTCTCAACGACAAGGAAGACACGCGATCGAGCTACTTGGCTCAAAAGAGCGAAGCTTAGGGCCGTAATTTTGCCGGCAAAAATGTTGTGATAAGGCCGGAAAACAATCTCCATGGGCAGAGAAACGGTGATAACACACAGACATCTATTGGGGACTCGGCTTATTAGTATTGAGCGCCCGGAATTTTCGCTCTGCTCTCGACAACCTGAACGATCGGATTTTTTGAATTGCGGCAAAGTCTCGGTCATTTTGCGTGATGACAACCGCTCCAATGGACCGAGCGGATAACGCAATCAACACATCATTTGCCAGCCCGTGAGCGCTGGCCAGCGTATAACCCAAAGATTCCTGAAGCTGGCGCAAGACTTCTCCAGCCTCCTGGTACATCGAAACGGTTGGGGCAAGTATCCGACCGACCCTCCCGAACGCCGATACTACCTCTCGTACGAGCCTGCGGTCTCTCACCGAAAAAGCTCCAGCCGCCAGTTCCATGATCACCACTGCGCTAAGATGCTTCACGGTGTCGCGTCGGAAAATGATAGGTTCATATAGACCGTCGTTAATCCAGTCAATATAAACGTTCGTATCGATGAGGATCCGTTGCATTGCTAACGGAAGACCTTTCGAATTCGACCTCTTCCACGCATTTTCCTGAGCGTCCTATCGATATCAGCTTCACTCACAACGATACTGAGCGCACGATCCAGCGCCTCTGTTTCGGTTCTTGCCCCCAAAATCCGCTTGGCCCGATTCAGTTTTCCTTGATCTAGCTGTAGGTGCTTGTGGCGTAAAGGTACAGCTTTCATAGCTTACCTCCTTGTAGTATGTTCATAATATTAGAAATTATGAACCACGGCAAGGATGATACGGAAAAGAAAGTCCGCCTGATTGTCCGAACCGAGCTTGCTCAGGCGGGGATTAGGCTGACTCGAGTCAACGTGGCATCATTCAAAAAAGATTGCATTGATTGTTATGTCTGACCCTGAGACTTTCCGCTCTCCGGGCGCCCGTCTCCAATCTAATCGATGTAAAGAGAACCATGCCAGCCAAGCACAAGCGGCGCATAAAACCTACGAAACCAACGGGTCGGACCTGTGAATGTTTTGGTCTGGGGGGAGTCATCACGATTCCCCAATGGCGCTGTCCCCATCGAGTCGTCTGACCCGTTCGCGAGACCGGTCAAGATAGAAAATTATCGAACTTTACATTGAGCCTGAGTACTTCAATGTTGACCCGCGTTCGCAATAATGCGAACATAGCTCCTGTACATCATGCCAAAGACAACCGTTGTCTTTTACCAGGATGACCGGGACACGGTCCCGGTGCTCGATTGGTTGGATTCGCTGCCTACGAAAGCTCTGGACAAATGTCGGGTTCGAATCGAACGGTTGCGTGATTTGGGGCATGAACTTCGCCGCCCGGAGGCCGACTTTTTACGAGATGGGATTTATGAACTACGGGTTCGACTCAGAACCACGAATTATCGAATGCTATATTTCTTCCATGGTCGGATTGCAGCGGTACTGGCGCACGGCCTGGTAAAAGAAAGTGAAGTCCCGCAACGCGATATTGAGCTAACGATCCGAAGAAAACTGAATTTTGAACTCGACCTGGATCGACACACGTACAAGGAGTAGAAATCATGGCAAAAGCAAAGAGGAAAGCGACAGCGGATGCCGTTGAAATTCTCCACCGTCGCTATTATGCAGGCAAGCCGCGGCGACTCGCGGCTTTGGAACAAGCACGATCGAACGACCACGTCGCTCGTAAGCTAACTGCACTGAGAATTGCGAAAGGATTAAGCCAACGTCAACTGGCACAACTCATCGGAACCACAGCGTCGGTCATTTGTCGTCTCGAAGACGCTAACTACGAGGGTCATTCCCTGGCGATGCTCAACCGAATCGCCGCGGCGCTAAATCAGCGTGTTGAGATTCGTTTTGTGCCGGCAGAACGACGCTTGCGCTCCGCATGATTCCAACCGACTGACACGCGACTGGAACCGACCCCACGGAAAAACTCCCAACTTCACCGATTTCCAAGGTTTAACCCTGGCATTGGTAGGCATTTTTCGGACGGTGAAACCAACCGGGTCGGACCTATGAATGTTTTGGTCTGGCAAGAAAATAGCGCAAATCTGATTGGGGCTAGACACTAGAACATAAAACCTATGCTCTAAAAATCGTCAGTTGGCTCAAAAGAGCGAAAGCTTAGCGCCGCAATTTTGACGGCAAAAATGTTGCGATAAGGCCGGAAAACAATCTCTGTTGGCAGAGAAACGGTGATAACACACAGACATAGCGCGGTCCGACCTATTGGACTAGGGCAGGCACGACCCGATCACCGATTATTTGACTCAGTTTTTATACAATCGATGCGGTTCTCAATATTGCAACCAAGTCCTGTGCGCTTTCTGCTAGGTTTGATTCGCGAGCGGCATGGGGAAATACCTGCGGCTCAGTAGAGAAAAAATACAAAACGCCGACAACTCGTGAATTCAGAAACAAAGGCACTGCTATATAAGACCTCGCAATCGTCGTACGAGAATCAGCCTGTTCCATTGAAAAACCAAATTCCTCCACCATTCTCCTTCGGTATTCATATTCATCTGAAAAATTTACGTACTCCGCTTTTCCGGTGCGAGCACAGCGGCCGATGATACCTTGATCAAGAGTCGTGATTCTTCCCTTGCTACCCCCGCGTGGACCAACATAATTTGTCAGTTGTAACAATCCGAATCGTGTTCTTGTTTCTGGCACCGGCGCCAATTCGACGATGATGTGGAGTGTTCCACTCATACAGGAACGATCACAGGCTCTAAATGTCTGAATCATCCGTTCTAGTTTTTCCGAAATAGTTTCTACCGCACGGATGCCTAGCTGTCGCTCCAATAAGTCCAGCTTTTCTTCGGTTTCAATAGGGTAGTTATGTTCGGTAATTAGATCAGCCAAGATGAACTCGAAAAAAGTGCTGAATACAACGAAAGTAAACGGTAAGGCCGACCACCAGAAGAGATGATTTTCTATTAGTATTTCGATCGCATACCCGCTCCCGACGCCGAGCATGATCGCAAGCGCACGGAGTGTGAGGCGAAATTGCCTCCGAGTTCGGATTCCTAGTAGTCGCAAAACCGCTATCAGCATATTGTCAGCACAGCACTATGGCTTATTTGCAGTAATCAAATGAATAATTGGCAATTCGTGAATTCCGATCTTCTTTTTCTCTGCAACCTGCTGAATGTCGGGTGACACGGGACTCGTGTTTTTTGGAAGACAATGAGGTGTAACTAAAATCTCGTGAAATCCGCTGTGATCAAGCATCTCTTCAATTTGATTAGGCGGGATAAGTGTAGAAGGAACAGCTATTGTGGCTCCCCCCTTTGTGAGGAAACGAGCCGACGATGTCTCGATTTTGAGTTCATTACGAAGCGACACTCCCCATTCTGCGGTTGGCGTAGTTGCCAGAAAAAGACCACGTGATCTTAGCAGTCGATAGGCTTCGCTGAAGAAATTCAATCCGATGAAAGGGTCGATGAGAAAGCCGACCACAACTGCGAACTGCTCGTCGAAAAGTGGTACCGAAGCTGCATCTGCATGAACTCTTAGATAGCAAGACTCACGTTCCTTAATGCCTAGCATTTGTCGACTTGAATCGAGCTGAACAATTCGAAGCGCATCAATACCAAGGAATTCTTTACAGCGACCTCGACCGCATCCTACTTCCAAAACAAGGCCCTCTTTAGGAATAGAGACAGGGTGCTTAGCGAGCGCTTGTGCAGTGGCGGCATCAAAATTTCTACAGGTTCTGTGAAAAATGTCGTAATATTCCGCAGCGAGCAAGTCATAACCGTTCTGTTCAATCGTCATTTGACGCTCCCGATGGCTGGTGCTTAAACAATCCGGTGCGTTTCAGATCAGCGACGTGATTTGTTGACGGTTTTTGAGGTTGCGGCATCTTGTCGACTCAACTTTGTCGGAAAACTCGCGCCAAGTCAAAGATTTGGCAAGTCAATGATCGCTGTGCGCACCGAGTATGTGAGACACTGGCTCATAACTGAAATTCTCGCGAAGCTCTTGTTTCGACGGGATTATTTGTATAGTCGTTTTGCGGCGAATCTAATTATTATACTAAGTGGAGAAATGAACGTGTCGTCACAAACAGCACTTTCGAAGACCGTGCGCGATTTGACTCGAAGAATACGAGAGTTTAACAAAGTGCGGGATTGGGAAAAGTTCCACTCTCCTAAGAACCTTGCTATGGCTCTCTGCGCGGAGTCAGCTGAGCTTTTGGAGCACTTTCTTTGGTTGTCTGAAAAACAGAGCCGAATGCCAGACCGTACAAAGCTCAATCAGATAGAAGAGGAAGTTGGAGACGTAATGATCCACTTGCTGAATTTAGCTGATAAACTTGGGATCGATCCGATCAAGGCAGCAAACGACAAGATTCGCAAGAACGAGATTAAGTACCCTGCAGACCGGGTACGGGGAAAAGCGCTGAAGTATTCTGAGTACTAGGAAAGGACTAGAAAAGGAAGAGAAAACTCCTGGCTCAAGGTGAGTTGCCCCCATAGAAGTTTGAACCCAAGCCGCTTTCACGATCAACTGGATTCGGCGGTTGTAGGTGTGATCGATTCGAACAAACTAATTCAATGCGCAGAACGTCCCCCCTTACTGGCGACGCCGAGTTCTGCCGCAGTGGCCACGGTCCAAAGATTGTTTAGTTATCCGGGTACAGCAAAATATCCAAGCAGACTCCATAATCTTACTCACCTTGCCCGCTTTATTCTCGCCATTTTACAGATGCCGCAGTTTACGCTTCAGCGAATCCAGGTGCACCTTGCCGTCTTTCGCTAGAAAATCAACGCGGTCCATATCGATAGAAATAAGATTTTTAGCCTTGCGACGGTTCCACCACTGGCAATATAAAACCTGAAGTTTTGACAGGAAATTATCTGCATATTTCCGCTCGTGAGCACGTAGCCGCGCGTTAATACGCCGTTTAAGCGTATCCACTGATGCGTGCAAATAAATAAACGTGTTGGGTTGAGGAATACATTGCAGCGCGATCGTCGAAACGGCGATATAAGTGCGAAACGCCCGTTCATCCATAGCGCCCGATTCATACCAGTATCTTGCAAAAATCTCCGCATCTTCGTACGGACTTCGGTCAACAATAATCAGACCGTCGTGGCGCCTCAGACACAGCGCGATTCGGTTTATCTTCTCGGCAAGGAACGCCATCTGCGCTTCGAAGGCGAACTTCTTCGGGTTTTTGTGGATCTCGTTACAATAAGAATTCCTCGCCGCTACGCTAAGTACGGCATAGCCAATACCGGCACGAGCAATTAATTTCGTTAGAGTTGTTTTCCCGACTCCATTGTTTCCACTGACGTAAATTAATCGGCGCTTTTTCATGCTACGCATCGACCCAAACAGACTCTTGAGAAAACAAGCTGTATTGCACAATCTGCTCGTCTGCCTGGCCAGGCAGCTCCTCGTCCGGTTTGCCCCTTCCTCTAATAAGGGTCAACCTGCGCTCAAACGCATATTCCGAAAACAAGGGCAACTGTCCCTTTGGATAACACTGAAAATGAGATAAACAGCAGTATATTGCCTCTCGGTTAAAGGGAATAATATTTCCGGGCAGATCCTCAATGGGTATCCACCGATAATGCTTGTGTTCTGTTTTTGTCACTTTCACTTCGTCAACGAGTACGCCGTAAACGAACATAATCCTGTGGTATGATGACGTCGTAAATCGGTTGTGACGTCCCACATGCTCCAAAACGGTGACGAACTGCAATTCGCCTGAAATCCCGGCCTCTTCACGTAATTCCCGAGCTGCTGCCTCCTGTGACGTTTCACCAAACTCAATCCGTCCGCCGACGACCTCCCAGTACCCATCAAAAATCTCGCCCGGCTTGTATCGTTTCAGAAGTAACAATCTACCGTGGTTGTCTAGGACGGTGACCGTCACGATCGGAACAATCTGGTCGGCAAGCGGATCAAACTCCCGGGATCTGGGGTAGCTAGTTTCCTCCATTGTTCAAGTTGCCACGTGAAAATTACTGATAGCAAAATGGCTTGGTAGTTAGAACCACGGTTCAGGAATTAGGATCTCGATTTTTCCGGCCATTGACTGTCTGTAACTAACCAATTCATCCATACGAAGTTTTAGCACGGCTATCCGCTTAGCAAATACCTCAAGCATATCTGTCCAGTAAGACTGATCGGTTCGGAGAAAAAACCCTGATTTGTTACAATGGACGACTAGTGTGCCAAGAAGCTCATTTGTGTCTGAGAGTACCGGAAAGACGATTGAGGATTTGATGCGATCTTTCTGCCGCGGATAAATCTCTTCGTAAGGCTCCGCCTCAGTATCCTCCGTGATATGAATTGTCGGGCGATCAGCCCTATAAATCGTAGCCGTAACCGTGTTTTCATAAATTTTTGAATTCTTCGCCCGCAGCACCATACTTCTCGGCGTCCTCCCTTCGCGATTTGCAGACGCAGGTATCGTAATCTCTCCATCTGTGTACGACTTGGTCATAAATGTAGCCTCAAAATCAGTTCGTTCGTCAGAGTCAGAAGACCTACCGTATGCTGCTTCAAAAGTATTGTAGACTGCTTCCACTATTTTCTGGACGCACGTCAGGGAAGTGACGAACCGCTCCACAAAAGTGTCCGCAGAAATCTTGGTATTGCGGACCTGGCTTAGTAGACCACTCTCGAATCGGTCCATATTGCTGTAGGCAAGCATCAAGGCGTCGCGACGCTCGCTAGTGACTCGTTGCCGTTCGTTCCGAATGACAGCAAGCGAACGCGATACCACGGCCACGAATGTAATGAAAATAATCACGACGATTGCATGCGCTAGGAGTGCCCAATACCCGCCGAATTGGAAAACAGAGCTAATCCACGTGCTTAGCAGCGCCGCGAAGTAAAAGACAACAGCTGTGGCAAGCGCCCCGCCAAAGATGCGAACCCCTTCGGGGAGAGCATCAAACCAACGTAGAGTTCTAGTCATCTCGCCATCTTAGCGGCATAGGGTAAGAACAATTGACCCTCAATAACATCGGCGGTTGCTACTCTTCAAAGTAGGGGCAATTAACAGATCGAAGTTGTCGCGGATTAAATCGAATGCGGCCTAAAGAGTCCAGACTCGAAAGAGCTATCTCGAGAAGAACATTGCCAAGGCTAAGATCCAAGCCGCGCCGTCGATAGTCTTTCTGGACTATCTCCCGTTTGGAGGGCGTTGCATTCGGATTGCGGAACATATCATGTGAACATCCCGAACCGTGGGTCGGTACACCGAGAGTCCGGATGAACTCTTCGATAGCGTGTTCTGCAACAAAGGCCATTGGCCGGATTAGGGAGAGACCGCGGCCAAGCGCTAGCTGTATCGCCATAGTTGCTGCCGATTTCCGATTTACCATCTCCTGCAACTCAGTGAGGTCTATTTGTTCGTCGTGCACGAACGAGACGAAGCGAGAATATTCGTACCGACCATGGTTTTTATAGTACCGCTCAACAAAATAGTCCTTAAGAAGTGTGATCACGAGGTCATCACGATGATGGCCCATCGCAATCCAGGCCACTCGCGACCGCAGGGCAAAATCGATCAGGATATGACGCTTTGTTTGGCTACATGGACCACATGGTGATTTGACATTCGGGTCACGCAGCAGCGCTAGATTTGCCAGAAATTTGGGGTGATGCCCCGCAGAAGGGGGGACAAGAATATCGGGGCGAAATCCATGAGTGGTCAGCCCCTCGACAATAGCGGCCGCATCAAAGCCATCATATCCAAGATCGACGATTGCCGGACGAACCTCGACCCCGAGACCACGAAGCAGAAACAGAAGTGCAGTACTATCTTTGCCACCAGAGCATGCGACTATGGCAGGCCGTCTAAGATCAAAAGCAAATTGTGCAGCGCAACGCCGAATTGCTCCGGTGAGCGAATCAACTAAGGATGTACTAGCCATTTTTGCGCTCTGCGCCAGAATCGCCTGCGTCCAGGCCCGTCGGGTGATTTCTATAGGTTGATCTTATCCCAAGGGTCCGTGTACTGGAAAGTGCTTTTTTTCAAATGGTGACGGGCCATAAGACGGTCGGTTGGTATGTATAAGGCTAACCCCTCCGGTAAAAACAGTAAAAGGAAGGACGCGATCCTATTGCTCGGATTGTTCATGCCCGTTCTGAGGGGAGGCTAGGGGGAGGCTAGGGTCAAGCCTGAGTATTGACTTATCTTGTTGTTAATCGATCGCCGACCCGATCTTGCGCGATTCTCGCTTCGGACAATCGCGCGTCGGTTACGGAATCGCATCTTCATTTAGCAGCATCACGCCAGTGCGCCCCTGTTATTCACTATGCTCTTTCTCACCCTCGCCGGCAGCGCCTTCTCAGCGTTACGCAGGTCGTAAGTCATTTGCAGGTTCATCCAGAATTCCGCCGACGTTTTGAAGAACGTCCCCAGGCGAATCGCCGTGTCCCCCGTGATGCCTCTTTCGCCCTTCAGAATCGCCGTGATCCGGTTGGGCGGCACCCCTATCGCCTTCGCGAGCGCGTTTGCTGTCATGCCAAGCGGCTTCAGAAATTCCTCATTAAGAATTTCACCCGGCGGCACCGGCCGCATTCCATTTTTTTTCATCGTCGTCAGCTCTTAATGATAATCGGTTATTTCCACGTCGTGCGGACCGTCGTCCTTCCATGCAAACAAATCCGCCACTGGTCGTTAACGCCTGGGTTATGGGGTCAGGTCTAGCATTGCATCACCTCGCATGCCTGTTGTAACGTAAAGTCATGGCCCGTCCGTTGCGCATCGAGTATGCCGGCGCACTCTATCATGTGACTTCCCGAGGCGATCGTCAGGAAGCGATCTTTGACGACGATCAGGATCGCACGGCTTTCTTGAATGTCCTGAGTGAAGTTGTTTCACGGTTTCGCTGGCGCTGTCATGCTTACTGCTTGATGGGGAATCATTATCATCTGATGATCGAAACCCCTGAAGCGAATCTGACCAAAGGGATGAGACATTTGAACGGGGTCTTCACTCAATGGTCCAACCGCCGCCACAAGCGCAGCGGCCATCTCTTCCAGGGCCGGTACAAAGCGATCCTGGTCGACCGGGACTCCTATTTCTTGGAGCTTGCCCGCTACATCGTGCTCAATCCGGTCCGGGCTGCCATGGTAAAGCACCCCCGCCAATGGGTGTGGAGCAGTTACGGCACGACGATAGGGACGTCCCCAGCTCCGGTATGGCTCACCACCGACGGTCTTTTGGCAGAGTTCGGCCAAAAACGTGCTGGCGCGAGACGGAAGTACCAACAATTTATCGAGGAGGGGATGAGCGCAGAGAGCATCTGGAAAGATCTCAGAGGGCAGATCTATTTGGGCGATGACGACTTTGTCGAGCGGATGCGGGGCAAGCTAGGCGAACGTGACGAGGATGTTAACATACCAAGGGTGCAACAACGGGGACCGGCACCAAAGCTCAGCGCCATACGTCGGCAACACAAGAATCGCGACGACGCAATTCGGGCAGGGTACGAGACCGGAGCCTACAGCTATCAACAAATAGCGAAGGAATTTGGTGTTCATTTCACCACAGTCGGGCGAATTGTGCGCCAACCAATGAAGCGAGTGAGCGCCGCCCGCGGGAGAAGGTAGCGGATGGTTCGCTTGTGCTGTGATAATAGACCCATGACCCTCCCGCTCTTCCCATGATTTTCGGCGATACCGCGCGACACACGCCTAGTTGCGCCCCGCGGAGCTGGACGCTGGGGTCGCATCTTTACCTTTTAGTCACAATGCGCCGGTCAATTGCGATTACCATCCGAACATCACTGCGACAAAATTTCCTAGCCTCTGCTCGCCCTCTGGTCGTCCTTGAACACATCATTGCTCAGCGGCGCGGCCACGCGGCCGCCCGGTTTCGGAATGAAGTAGCCCGCTCCTTGGGGTTCGCCGGATCGTTGATGTCGATGATGCCTAGCCCGCCGGCGAACCAGGTGACGTAAAGAAGATTGTCCTCGTCCATCTTCTCGCGCAGCTTGCGAACGTTCCCTCCTCCGTCGATCCGCCGATCGGGGTGGCGATCGACCCTAAGTCTTCGACATCAGACATCGTCGCAGCAAGACTTCGGCGCACTGCTTGAGAAAATATTCACGGTGTTTGTTCGCCGTTAAATCCGTGCAGAAAAGCTGCGAGTAGAAGGCGTATATTTTCGGCATCGCGGCCGGCCATTTCACCTAGTAGTCTTAGTAGTCCGTCCGGGTCCACTTCTTTGATGAGGATCGTGGAAATCATTTGATGCAAGTGCGTCTGGTCAGCGGCATGCTTTCGGAGAACCGCAGCAGCATCGTGGCCCGCAAGCCAAGCGCCTGCCCGCTCGTAGTCAAAATTGTCATCGTCTAACAGGTGCGCCGCTTCATCATACAGTCGCTGTTGATTTCCAGCATCGAGATAACTCCTAAGAATGAAGAGTAAGTCCACCGCGTCTTGCCGCGGTGCCGTGGTGTGCCGCTCGGACCATGCGATTACTTTTAGTACTGCGAGCATTGGCAACGATACGACCAGAACTCGCTGGTCCTCCGGTAGCATTACGTCGTTGGCTGAAGCCAGCGCCTCGCGATAGCCGACGACTGTCATCACTTCGTCGCCCCGTGGCGGCCATGCTATGGAACCGTCGGGCCGTTCCAATCCGCCGAATGGGATGAGGTCAATTTGGCGGCCCCGTCGATGAGAAAATCTGTGGACCCGTGGGCCCCGAAATGAGTGGACGCCAGTAACGCAGCCCGCAGAGCGGCAAAATCATCCCAGTCGGCTACGGCAAATCCTAGATCGATATCCTCCGTAGCCCGAATTACGGGAATGTTATGGGCGTAATAGAGAAGTAGATCCCTCGCCATCGCTCCAACGAGAAGCGGCTTCCAAGCGGGTGCCGCAGCGCGAAGATCTGCAACCAATTCCGCTAAGAATGTCAGTTCGCTCTTAGCGGCCAAATCGAGCGATAATATCACCATAGATGAGCTTGGCGGTCTCTAGACAACGCGCATCTCCGATTGCCAAAAGATCCGCGTAGATTAGC
>WNFZ01002082.1_pt1 | contig 19102 bp, 18 predicted proteins | sample 5400081 | NCBI WGS metagenome assembly WNFZ01 (sample SAMN13153365, study PRJNA577476) | soil metagenome | isolation source: 80 cm soil or saprolite under grassland replicate 1 | place: USA:California | collected 2016-06-15
CGTCTTTTCCGGCAACGGCACGGGTCCAACCTGGCTGGCGATCGTAGTAGTCATCTTCGGCATTCTCGGCCTAACACTGGGCGTCGGATTCTACACTGGAGCACGCTGGGCCTGGATGGGAGGAATCGTGATCTACATTGTCTCGATACTGCTCGGAATCCTGGAGATACTCTATGGTGGTACTGTCGGAGGGGTAGGCGGAGTCATCAGGATAGTGGCTGGAATAACCATCCCGCTGTACTTGACTCGGCCCGGCCCTAAGAATTTCTTCGGCAAAGGACCGGTCCCTCGCAGTTCGTAGGCCCTAATCGGACAAGCCAAGAAATCATCCTTTCAGCAAATCTTAATTCAACGAGCGACCAAGAAGATCGTATCATGCAGTCTGTGACCAGTAAGGTCGAGATTCGCGACGTAGCGACTGGGTTGTGGATCTGGCGTGCGGAACATCATCACTGGAAGCCCGGCGACGACTGGCAGCCAGTTGTGACATCTACCTATGTCGAATCCGGAGGCGAGAGGCTAGTGATCGACCCCCTCGTCCCGAAAACAGGCGCCGAAGAATTGTGGAAGCGTCTAGACACCCGACCGCCTACGATGGCCGCCGTCCTCATCCCTGATCATGTGCGGGACATTGAAGAGTTTGTCCGCCGCTACGAGGCCCGGCCCTACGGTCCGAGGCTGTTCTGGCCTGACGACGTTCCCAAGACCGCGCTGGAGATAATCGAACCAGACCGAGTTCTTCCAGGAGGTTTTGTCGCTCTCTACGATGGAAGAGGACGCCTCGAGACGCCTCTCTGGTTGCCTGAGCAGAGGGTGATAGTTTTTGGAGACGGGCTGACAGAGCGGGGTGGCGAGCTCCGGGTCTGGGGTTCGCCGTGGCATGAGAAGCGAGCCTTGCCAGCACTACGAGAGTTGCTGAAGATTCCGTTTGACCAAGTCATCATTTCTCACGCCGACCATGAACCAGTGCATAGCCGCGCCGCCTACGAGCGAGCGTTGGAACTCCCTCCTTGGGAGGGCTAGCTGACCCGTCCAAGTTCTTGCGACTAAGCGTTTCTTAATGACAAAAAGGTCGATGTAGTTCGGGTGCTCTCTGCTACTTCGGGTTGCCCGCCTTGAGCCAGTCAACATAGTGTCGAATGGCCGAGTGAGTGTCGAACTTTGGTACGAAGCCAGTGTCCTCCTGCAACCTCTTTGTCTCCATGAGAGGTAGAGGTGGAAATGGAAAATGTCCTGGGGGAAGTTCTACTTTGAAATTCGGGACTACTTTCTTGACCGCTTCCACCACTTCCTTATTCGAGGTGAGCTTGCCTGAGCCTATATTGTAAACGTCATACTGCAGCTTTTCGGCGGTATGAACTAGTGCGATGGCGCGTGCCAGGTCCTTGATGTAGCACAGATCTCCCGTATCTTCAGCGTTACCGAAAAACACGTTCTCAAGGTTCACCGGTTTCCCGCTTACGGCCGCATGAACTAGTCGTGCCTCGAGGCCTAGTTGATTACCGTCAAATGGGCCGTACATTCCCATCAGTCGAGTGCAGATGGTGCTGATGCTGGTCTTCTTTGCGAACTGGTCTGCGGCCACCTCGACAATCTTCTGGTATGCTAGAATGGGGAACATGCTTGGGAGAGAAATTGGAGCCTCCTCGTTTACTGTTCCTTGAAGCCCGAGGTACATTCCACCTGTACTGGAAAACGTCACTCGTTTGACCTTCCATTCCTGTGCCACTCGGAAGGTGGCGTCGAGCATGTCGAAGTATCCCCTGAGACCGCGTAGCGGGCCGTCTCCGGAGGCGAAGCCTCCAGCAACATTGACAATGCTATCGATCTTGTGTTTCTCACCGACCTTTCGCAAGTCCGCAACTGACGTCGAGTCAGCAGGCTCAACGATCACACGACGATGATCAATATGCTTCTGAAGGAAGCGAGGAACCTCGGTGTTCTCGTGCCTAGTGACCAGGCAGGCCTGGCCCTGGTCGACCAATGCTTCTGTTGTGTTTGAGCCTATGAAACCATTCAGGCCTCCAACGACAAGGATCATCGCCATGCCTCCTTCCAAGACGGACTGTGCAAGTCGGACAAGGACGGTTCCTGTTTATCAGCGACAGCGATGACTATTTTTCCTCGGGCTTTTCCTTCTCCGAGATACTTGAGGGCTTGAGGAGTTTCGCTCAACTGGTAGCGCCTATCGATTACAGGCACGACTTTTCCTGCTTCCATAAGCTCCTTTAGAAAATCTAGGTCCTCTTGATTTGATTTTGCTACGAAGAACACGAATTTCTTATCTCCCCTTGAAAACGGCCTGCGTATCACAAAATAGATCAGACGTCTGATGACCTTATCTTTGAAACCGACAATTACACAAATTCCTTTGGGATTCATTATGGGTTTGTAGGCGGAGGGTGAATGACTCGAGGCAATGTCGCAGATTAGGTCGTAACGTAGTCCGTTCTTGGTGAAGTCTTCCGTGGTGTAGTCGATGACGCGGTCTGCGCCGAGGGAACGGACTATGTCCAGGTTCTGTGTGTTGGTCACGGCTGTGACTTCGGCTCCGAATGACTTGGCAATCTGGACTGCGAATGTTCCGACTCCGCCACCCGCACCGTTAATCAATACCTTCTGTCCTGGTCGGATGTGTCCGTGGTTTCGTAGAGCCTGCAGCGCTGTGAATCCTGCGATGGGGACCGCGGCAGACTCCTCGAATGACAGATTCTTCGGTTTGAGGGCTATTCTGTTTTCCCGGGCAACTGCGTACTCTGCGTAGCCATGGAATCCCACGCCGTATACTTCGTCTCCTGGTTTGAACTGCGTGACATTAGTGCTGACTGCTTCGACTGTGCCCGCGATGTCTGTGCCGACTTGGGGCTCCTTTGGTCGGCGCACTCCCACACCCATTCGAAACAGGGGCAGGACGAGTCGCAAGGCGAACGACATCCCGTTCACATCGTAGCGGTCTGCAGGGTTGACGGACGACGCGCAGACCTTCACCAATACTCCACGAACATCGTTCGGGACAGGCTTCTCTATCTCCTTGAGCTGGAGAACGTCCGGTGAACCGAATCGGTCGCGGACAATCGCTTTCATGAGTACCTTGTCAACTTGTTTTGTTTCGGTGATCATTGCAACTTCCTCAATCATATTTCGCAAGCGCCTCCTCTGTGGTGTTCAACATCTCGCCAATGTCGATCGGGTTTCCTTCCATCACATCTCTCACCTGTTTCTTGGCCGTCTCTGTGAGCAGAGATCGAAGATCATTGGCGAGTGCCTTCGATTCTGTTCTGCTGGTCTTGTCCTCAGTTCTGAGGATAACGGTGTCTGCTGAAACCTTCAGTGTGAACTTGCGAATGTCAAGTGTGATCTTGTCTTGGGTGACGCGGAGAGCGTGAAGTGGAGATGCCGTCCGCACCTCGGTGGGAGAGTAGGAGAAACTGTCGGACCCAGCCGAGAGCTCCATCAAACCATCCCCTACAGACAGGATGCTTCCGTTCCATTTGGCCGTTGCACGGTGACCGTTGGTCGTGATGTAGGCGCTACCAGCTCCCTTCGCCAACCATCTCTCTTTCGGATGATGCTCACCGTCCCCGTCCCAGTCAAAGATGAGTGGGCCTATCTTCCATCGGTCTCCCATGCAACCGTCGCGGAGCCTTATCCGTCCAACATCCAACTCATCTCCCCGCGAACTTGTCTCTGCAAACAGCTCGTTCGCCGATTTTCCAGTCATCTTCACAACCTCGTCGTTGGTCGTTGTTTTCCCTTGGAATGGAATGCCTACAGTTGTTACGGGACCTGGGAGCGATGCGCTCACCATCCCCATTGGGGTTTTGAAAGTGGTCGAAACCTCACCCATCAGCACACATCCGATGGTCCGTCCCTCGCGCCTGATCGGCATGCCCACCGTGTCCTGTTTCACGGTTAGTTTTGTTCCCTCCATCGTCGGCCCTTTGCCCTCTCCGACGATGAAGGGAGTCGCTCTCCATCTCCGCGCCAGGCCGAGCCTTTGCGTGGAGTATGCTCCTAGCCCAGCGGCGATCGCCGCAACCACAAGACTAGGGGTCCAGCTTGAGATGGCTGATGGGAAGACGTCGGACTGCAGGGACGCCACCCAGCCAAGGATCCATATCCCCAGTATGATTCCGACAAATGCCCACGTGAGGTTCCAGAGGAAGCTGACAAGCGCTCTACCCGCTCCCGAGATAGTCTCTGTGCGAAAGACTCGACCCAGGAAACCCAAGCTGAAACCCGCAAGAAGTAAGGAAAGGGAGTACTGCTGGATTCCGAGGGGTCCCCTAATGATCCAGATCAGGGCGAGAATTGCTGAAATGCCAGTCAACGTGCCGGCGATTCGTCGCGTCGCCAGCGACAGCCCCGAGTCTCGTCCTATCTCAATCAACTTGTTCTCCTCCGAGCGCTTCGCTCATCAACGCTAAAGTCCTGACGAGCATTCTCCCTCTCGTTGTGAGCTCGTATCCACCTTCGTCGCTGTGGGAGACGAGCCCCATATTCAGCAGGCTCTTCAAGTGATTGTTAACAGAGGCCGCCTCGAGCCCGGTTGCTGTTTTGAAGTCTGAGAAAGTCTTCTTCGCGGTATACAGCATCTTGACCATCTTGAGCCTGTCGGTGTTGGCCAGCGATTTCAGGAGGTCGGCTGCCGTTGTCTCCGGCATGCTATCAACCAGTTCGTCGATGGCAATCTCCCCCCGTGTAGCCAGGCTTGATTTCACGTTCTCCCGAATCTGTTTGACAAGGTCCTTCACGACAACGAAGGACGGCTCAGTCTGAGCCATGTCATCCTTGTTGAGATCAACCCTGATTGAACCATTTCCCGGCTTCTCAAGAGCCTGGGAAACTTGGCGCCGTATCTCATTCTTCAGCGACCGGAACTCCTCCCGGAGCTCCTTTCGAATGTCCCCGATATCGTCACTCAAGTAAATGCCTCTATACTCGCACGAGCATGGTAGTATAAATAATTTTACTTATGACGCCAATTAGGTAAAAGACAATTTCCTAATTCGGATGTCCTAACCCTCGTAGGCTTTCTTCAGAGCCCTGATGTCGATCTTCTTCATCTTGAGCATTGCCTCCATGACCCGTCCGGCTTTCTTAGGATCCTTGTCCTGCAGCATCTCGCCCAAAATAGTAGGATTGATCTGCCATGACAAACCATACTTGTCCTTAAGCCAGCCGCACGCTCCTTCTTCACCGCCGTCAGTTAGCTTCTCCCAAAGCTTATCCACTTCCACCTGCGTTTTGCACTCTACAGAGAATGACACGGCCTCAGTGAATTTGAATTCGGGCCCGCCGTTTAGTGCAATGAAATTTTGCCCCCCAATTTGGAATTCAACGGTCATTACGGTTCCCGCGGGCCTCCGATGGACCTCAAACCCCTCTTTTCCATAGCGGCTGATCTTCCCAATCTTTGAATTCTTGAAAATGGAAGTGTAGAATTTCGCGGCCTCCTCCGCCTTATCGTCGAACCAGAGGAAGGGGGTGATTTTTTGCATATGCACGCCCGTTCATCAGCTCATTTCTATAACTCTTCTCCCTCTAGCTTGATCGGTTGTAGTGTCTAGGGGGAAGTTTGAGTAATTCACGCTATTCGAAACAATTAGCCGAGTAGTTTCAGCAGGCTGACCTGTCTAAGTCCTTGCTTGCGAGATATCATGGGATAGTTTTGGGTCTGGAATACATCGAGCTGGCGCCAGGATTCGTGAGAGAAGTGGTCGATGTCTATGATGCATGGGAGGGTAGGGAATCTGTGCCGATGAAGATCCAGGAGTTGATGATGGTGCTCCGGATAGAAGTCTCCAGACTCTACAAGAGTACAGACGTCCGTCGCCAAGAATCTGATAAACCAAAGACCGTGGTACTCAAGGACACTAGACTAGACTGAAAAGTTCTCGTCGACCGTGATTGTCACACCTCTACGGGGTGGGTGATCTTCTCCGGACTATATTGCGAAAGAGGGGACAGTCATCTTGAACCACAAGACTCGCCCAGAATCAGCCCTGATCTGGAATCTGGGGCAAGCCAAACGTCTCCCCTGCAAATCGTTCGGGAGTGGAACCAAACTTCCCGTCTTTTTGCTATTGCATCTAAGCCCAAAGTGTGCCCTGAATCCCCCGACTCGCCCATAGACCCTACCAGACAGCGCGATTTTTCGTAAAAAAGAGGTGGGGATAAGAGCAGAGCACATCGCGACGCAAGAGTGCGGTTTGGGGAATCGCTGATTCCTAGAGACTATTCGGCGTGAGTGCTTGTTCCGAGTTTCTGTCGGAATTGTCTTGGAGGCTTTGTGCTGCTTGAATGATCAGATCGGCTGCTCCTCTGGGGTGGGAGATCATTGATGGGTGCGCCGCGTTAACGTAAGCGATTGTTGCATGAGCACGTTGGGCCATGAAGAGCTGCGCGAATGGCGGAATCACTAGATCGAGCGTTCCGATTAGGTACCAGGACGGAATTGTCTTCCAGGCAGGAACTCCCGACTTATCCCCCAGTACACTGAGAACCAGCGGCCGCTGCTCAGAAGCAAGGACGGCAGCTTTGTCGGTTTTCAGATCGTTTGCGAAACACGATGGAAAGATGCTGGGCTTGATGTACAAGTCGACGTCTCCAGCGATCGGGACGAAGTTGAAGACCTGCGTCGGGTCCCCTCCAAGACATGAGCCATTCTGGCCGGGAGGTGGCGGAGCGGTCGCAAGATCGGACAATGACTCTCCCTCGTCGGGCACGAAAGCATCAACGTAAACGAGGGCCTTCACGTTCGTGTTTCCTGTTGCCGCGTTGGTGATGACGGCTCCCCCGTACGAGTGTCCGACGAGGATGATTGGTCCGGTGATGGTTTGGAGGAAGCTGGCAAGGTAGGCGGAGTCAGAAGCTAGGCCACGCAACGGGTTCGGCGGCACATATACAGTGTACCCTTGGTCTTGAAGACGACCCACAACCCCACTCCAGCTCGATCCATCGGCCCAAGCACCGTGGACAAGAACAATCGAGGGTTTCGCGCCGGATAGGGAATCGGATCTCGCGGCTACAACATAAACTGGAACAATGATCATGGCGAGAATTGCCAAAGGAATGACCTTTTTCATATCTATCAATTCACCTCCCGGGTACGATGGCTCACTCTCCCACCGTGAATAGTTGATAAACTGGCAAGTGAGGGAAGGGATAGTTGCAAAAAGTAGAATCCGTAAAAGAGCTCACTGAATTCCAGAGTACGCACGATGACTCGGACCTAGCTTATCTGAAATTGAGATTTGCAGAGTGTCCAATCCAGACCACTTTTGGAGTGCTCGGGAAAAAGTGGGGGTGCTCATTCTCCGGGACATTGGGATATACAGGAAAGAGAGGTTCAACCGCCTTCTCAAATCGATCCCCTGGATAACGCGGAGAGTGCTAGCGACTCGTCTGAAGGAGCTTCAGGAGACTGGGTAAATCCAAGAGGTCGAAAAGGAAAGCTCACCTATGATGGTCCGCTGGGCACACACGCAGAAAGGAATCGATGCCATCCCCATCCCGATGATGGTCGTAGCCTTCGGATCAAAATACGACGCCGAAAGAGTATTCGCCCATAAGAGACCTCGAAAACTTCACGAGCTTTTCAATCGCGAAGGCATGGACCTAGTTCGACGATTTCTCTGATCATACCGTGTCTTCGGCATTTGCGACGCTGGCTTCAAAAGGCCCTGAACGCTTTGAAAAGATGATTGACTGGCCTCTTCGACATATTCACGGTCAGCGGGGAGTCATCTTCCTGTTGGGAACAGACTTCAGTTTCCCTCTGTTAGCTGATACCTCGGCGGTTCATGGGAGCTATTTCCTTGTCGAGGTATCCGGGGTGATGGTTCGGGGTTTCTTCCAGATCGACGTCCCATTCCACAATGTATCGTAGTCCGTTCCGTGTTTTCTTTGTCGACATTATCGTGCCGATCTTGCGTTCTGCTACCAAGCGCGGGTTCTTTACCCACACTCTATCTCCTCGTTTGAGTTTCTCCATCGTATCACCTCTTGAAATCTGGTATAGCTTGCGCTTCCAAGAGTCTTCTATTGGGGAATGGATTGGTATATAACATTTTATACACTGAGTCAGAGATTCTAAGATCCATAGGTTCTCGGCAATGTTTTCTCCATGTCAATCGATACTTCCTGAAATGTTTCGCCTAGGTGGCAAGTCCTTACCTAGCCGTTATCCTCTGTAAAGCTGGTTCTGGAAGGCTCGGACTAGGAATGAGGCTTCGGGAACACTTTGATACCTCGGGGTACCGAGATCTTGGTAATGTCGACGGACTAGGTTCTCGGCCGAATGAAGGCGGCTTCGAGGAAGGGGTCTCGTTGGGCCGAGAGTGTCGAGTGGTTGCTCCTCCGTGGTGCAACTTCCCTCAAAGGTTGTTGCAGGGTGGACGGCGCGATATTTTCTTTAACCCATTCTGGCAAGATCACGGCTCTCAACAACTCTTGCACTGACACGCCTCTCTCCCTCGCTTCCGCCGATACTATTTGGTATGATTCTTCCCGAATGGATAACATGAATTTGGCGATGGCTGATGACCTCCGCCCTTTCCCTAGGGAGTCGCGTGCGTATATAACAATTTATACACTGTCCCACGGTCGTCGATATCCTCGTTTCGATCGTCTAGAGAATTTTCAGAGGTCCGCTTCTTCTGTACGCTCTGAAGGGCTGGTCGAGAATCGCGTAGCCGTGGAAACCGATCAAAGTCTCCAGATGTTTAGGATCGTTTAGCTTCGAAACATTGTATCCGCAGAGGATTGTCATGTTCTCCTTCACCCTGCGCCCGATGCTTTGTTCCAATTCCATGAGCCCCTTATCTAATCCGTTTTGTAAGAACCATGAATAGTCTTCCACGGCGATTCTGGTGGGGAGATTAGTTTCGTTTGACGCGTGGACCTCGGCCATCCAACCCCTTATCTTCTTGACCACTTCGGGCTTGTCTAGACCTGAAAGGTCTTTTTGCACCAGATTGTTCACGGATTCGAGTGCTGAAGGTTTCACGGAGAACAGGCCCTTTGGGGCTTTACCGGTTGCGCCCGGATCGAAGAATTCTGACAAGACCATGTCGAGGAATGATTCTTCCTCCCAGAGGAAGATAGCGTGCTCATTTTTTGGCATATGTCGAACTCGTGATTCGAGCATTTCCGCTTCGTGAATCTCGCTCAGCATCAGGTTGATCCTCTCCGCTTTTGAGGTGAGAGGGGAAAAGTCGAGGACGCCCAGAGTCTTCGTCAAGATCTTGTCCCTATGGCTATGAGCTTCGTCCAGCTTGGTTGGCCGGCGACCACTCCTTCCGTCCTTGTCTATTATCAGAGCGTCCCCTTCGATCCTCACTGTAAGATCCTCATCAGTCCGAAATGGAAAGGTGCTGTCCTCGACTAGATCCTTGGCCAGGTATATGGTGTGTCGTGGGCCGACGCGGTGGATCTTTGCTTCTGCATGAGTAACCATCTCTTATCACTATGAAGGAGGCGGTCGAAGAATCATTGCGTTCTCAACCGTCTTTGTATAGGTGGTGGGGTCGTTCTTTTATATTCTGCGAGGCCGAGTCTGCTACGAGAATTATCCTCAAGCGTTTGCCGATTGGCCCAAAAACTCGTTGAGCGAAGACGTGTGAAGAAAAGGCATGCAGGTGCCCGTGAGGGGAAACGGGCGTCTCGGCCCGTAGATTCGACGACACGAAAGACCGCGGAGGTCCTTGTCGGTGATCGAACTCGTGATGATTCGTTCTCAATAGCGGGGGTCGGTGCCTCTGCAGGGGGGCTCGAAGCCTTCACGCAGCTGCTCCAAGAGCTCCCCTCAACGATCAACATGGCACTGGTACTGGTACAGCACCTTGACCCTACCTACAAGAGCTTGTTGACCGAGCTTCTCTCCAGGACAACCAAGCTGGCGGTGGAAGAGGTTACTGACGGGACCCGGGTGAAGCCTGGACACGTCTACGTGATTCCGCCTAACACAACAATGACTATTTCCAAGCGTGTTCTGCACCTCACCCCTCGCATCGAGGGCGACCGTAGGCATACTCCCATCGACGGATTTCTTGTGTCCCTCGCTCAGGACCAGAAGAGCAGAGCGATCGGTATCATACTCTCCGGGACTTCCATGGATGGTATTCATGGGCTGAGGGCTATCAAGGATGAAGGGGGAATCACAATTGCCCAAGACGAGAAGTCGGCCAAGTACCACGACCTTCCCCGGAGTGCGGTCGCGGCAGGCTGCGTCGACCTAATCCTCCGGCCACAGGACATCGCGCACGAGCTTGTTAAGCTGAGCCAGCATCCCTACGTGCCTTACCTGGAAACTGAAACGGCGGAGAAGCTGTTACCGCAGAGCGACCTCGAAAAGATCTTCGGTCTACTTCGAAAAGCGACCGGGGTTGATTTTGCAGACTACAAACATGCGACCATAAAGAGAAGGATCCTGAGAAGAATGCTGATCCTCAAGACGAACAAGATGGGGGATTACCTGAACAATCTAAAGACAAACCCTAGCGAACTGAGTTCCTTGTTCCAGGACATTCTGATCAATGTGACCGGATTCTTCCGTGAGCCCCAAACCTTCGATGCGTTGAAGCAGGAAGTATTTCCTGGCATTATGAAGAAGAGGTCAGCTGATGACCCGATCAGGATATGGATTCCAGGCTGCTCGACCGGAGAAGAGGTCTACTCGCTGGCCATCTGCCTCGTGGAGTATTTGGACCATTCCTCGGTCCACCCGCCGATACAGATCTTCGCAACCGACGTGAATGAGACCGTGTTGGAGAAGGCTCGGGACGGCGTGTACGCTGCATCCGCTTCGATATCGGCCGAACGTCTACGACGTTTTTTCGTCAAAACGAATGGCTCCTACCAAGTAGACAAGTCGATTCGCCGGATGTGTGTCTTCGCCAAGCAGGACGTCACGGCGGACCCGCCGTTTTCGAAGCTTGACCTGATAATCTGCCGGAACCTGCTGATCTATCTCGGGCCGCCCTTACAAAAGAAGCTGCTCCCAATATTCCACTACTCGCTCAAGCCTGCGGGATTCCTTGTCTTGGGAGACTTCGAGACTGTAGGTGAGTTCGACAACATCTTCAAGGTGGCTAACAAGCGCTTCAAGATCTATTCCAGGAAACCCGTGGTCACCCGTAAGCCCCTTGATTTCTCGACGAGGTATATTGCCGAAAGACAAGTTGGCAAGCCGATAGTCAATCGACCAGTTGAGAGTCACGTCCCGGAACCGGAAATTTTCAAGGAGGCGGACCGGATCTTGCTGACAAAGTACACACCGGCCAGCGTCATCGTGAACAGTGAGCTGGAGATCATCCAGTTTCGCGGACGCACAGGTTCCTTCCTCGAGCCTGCACCTGGGAAAGCCAGTCTCAACGTTTTGAAGATGGCCCGCGAGGGCATGATGACGGACCTCAGAAATGCACTAGATAGAGCGAAAAAGAACAGCGAGACAGTTAGGAAGGAAGCGATCGCGATCAGATCCGATGGGAAATACTTGGATGTGAACCTAGAAGTGGTCCCGCTGAAGACCAATCGAGCTCAGCCCAGTTTTCTCGTGGCGTTCGAGGAAGCTTTGCCAAGGGCTGCTGCTTCAGTGGCGCGGGGAAGAGATGGAGGCGAGAAGAGTAAGAAGGAGAGGAGAACGGAGGATCTCAAACTTGTCCGGCTCCAGCAGGAACTCTCTGCGACTAAGGACTATCTCCAGTCGATCATCGAGGACAAGGAAGCGGCCAACGAGGAGTTGAAGGCTGCTAATGAGGAGATACAATCCGCCAACGAGGAATTGCAGAGCACCAACGAAGAGCTTGAAACGGCGAAGGAGGAGCTTCAGTCAACGAATGAGGAGCTGACCACTGTTAACGAGGAGCTTCAGAACAGAAACCTTGAGCTGACGCAGGTCAACAATGATATGACAAACCTCAACGCGAGTGCCAACGTGCCCGTGCTCATGACGGGAAGTGATCTGCGATTGCGTCGTTGGGGTCCGCTTGCTGATAAACTGTTCAATTTGAAAGCCAGCGATCTCGGCAGATCCATCTTTGACATCAACCTTGGTTTCCAGATTCCGGATCTCAAAGAGACGATAAACGAGGTAGTCGACAAAGTCATCAGCAAGGAGATAGAGGCCAAGGGTCCGCAGGGGCACTGGTTTCTGGTGCGGATAGGACCTTACCGGACCGCTGATAACAAGATTGAGGGAGCGGTCTTGGCCTTTGTCGATATCGACCGTTTGAAACAGGGTGAGGTGAAGCTTAGGGCACGTTCTGAACACTTGGAGGACTTAGTTGAGGAGAGATCTAGGATGTTAAGTAACACGACCCGGTTGGCGGCCATTGGAGAGACGGCAGGGATGGTAGGCCATGATCTCCGAAACCCCTTGCAGACAATAATTAACACGATTCATCTGGCGAAGGAGGCTACGAAAACGAGTTCAGCGTCGACGGAGAGGGACCCTCGTGTTGGGAATGCGTTGGAGACGATCCGGGAGCAGGCTGATTTCATGAACAAGATCGTGTCCGACCTGCAAGACTATGCGAAACAGGCGAAGCCGACCTTCGTTGAGTATGACGTGCAGAGGCTGATCAATGATTCTCTTTCCTCAATCCCGGTACCCAAATCCGTGGAGGTCTCATCCAGCCTTGAGACGGGCTTTCCGAAACTGAGAGTCGACCCAGGCCTGCTTCGCCGGGCCTTTACTAACATTATCACCAATGCTCTGCAAGCGATGCCTGATGGTGGGAAGCTGAAGATTAGAGCGTGGACGAGTCAGAACGTCGCTGCAGTGAGCTTCCAGGACACGGGGATTGGCATTCCAGAAGATGTCAAGGCCAAGATGTTCAGCCCGCTCTTCACGACGAGAGAGAAGGGTGTGGGACTCGGGCTGGCAGTGACCAAGCGTCTGATTGAAGCGCACAAGGGCGAGATCAAGGTCTTTTCCAAAGTGGGTGAGGGGACGACTTTGACGGTCGAAATACCACTCGACTTGAGGAGGTGAGCATAAGGAATGGGAAAGAACATTCTGATTGTCGATGACGATCGGGGGATTCTGAAGAGTTTCAAGGATATTCTAGAGCCGGAGGGCTACAGCGTAGATACTGCGGAGACTGGAGTTGAAGCAGTTGAGAAGTGCAAGGCTCGCCCGTACAACCTGGCGATTATTGACATCAAGCTGCGGGATGTTGACGGGACGGATTTGCTGGCTAGGGTTCACGAAATCCTTCCACGGGCGCGGAAGATCATGATCACCGGGTACCCGTCGTTGGAGAACGCGGTTGATTCTGTCAACTTGCAAGCGGACGCGTATATCATCAAGCCGGTGAACCCGGAGACCTTCCTCAAAGTGGTCGCGGAGAACATGGACAAGCAACTGGATGCAGAGCGAATGACCGAGGACAAGGTGGTCGGGTGGGTAGAATCTCGATACGAGGAGACTAGACGGAGCAGGAGCAAGCGCAAGCCCATGGGGCCAGAGCTGCTACCGAATGCCGAGGAGTAGAGAACCGCACCCTAGAACGGGTTGAGAATCAGCTATGGGAATCACAGAATGGAAGTTGTCAGTTGAAAACCGCTTTTCGGAATCAATTTCTGGAAACGTTTTTTGAAATCCGAATCTCGAAAGCCAGTCTTTGGAAACCAGTAACCGGTAATTCTAGCGAGCCCCCGGGGCCTACCCAGGTCTCGCGGCGCCAAAGAAAAAGCCCGCCAAACGGACATGGTCTTACATGTAGATGTTTGATTTGCCCAGCTTGTCGATATCGAATCCCAGCCGTCCGACCATATACTTGAAAACGTCCCTTCCAACCTCCGTCGCCTTCGCCAGATCCACCTCGTCCTTCCGGAATTTCGCCAGCAAACTAACAGAGATATCAGTCAACGCTGCAATCAGAGTGACGACCTCTTCCACGGAGACTTGTTTACGGTCCTCGAACACGTCCTTCTTGATGAATTCCAGTACCATACGAGCATACTTTGCCATACCATCCCCGCCCTCTTCCATATCGGAGAGCGCCGAACCCGAATCAGTCATAGACAGAATGAGTAATCCTACCTTCTAATAAGAAACGCGATGAGAGAATCAACGGTTATGCAGAAATCCAGCGTCACCACCTCCATCATAGCGATCCTGAGCTTCATTCTCGGAGCCTGGCTCATCTTCGACAGCACACGAAAACTAGTCACAGGCTACTACACTGGCGAACAGACGATAGGATTGGGACCCTGGGCAACAATCGTCTCCGCACTCGGAGTACGACCCGCAGACCTGGCCTTCCCCTTTCTCTTCCTCGGAGTAATCTGGATTGTGAACGGAGTCATCGTCCTGTTGGGCACCAGCACCAGATACGAACGCACAATCGCAATATCAATCGTCACACTCTTCTACGCCCTACCAGGAACCCTCATCGGTATTCTCAACATATTCTTGTCTTTGAGAGAAAAACGGCTCGCGAAAACCCTCCCATTAACGAAGCCTTCAGATTGTCTACCTACAACGGTCAGATCTGTCACGAGGACGAAAACCTCAAGATTGCAGTCTCAAAAGTCTTTACCTAAGGTGGGCGGAATCGCCCGCAAACGAAGGCTTGGATCTGCCCTATTCATTCGATAGAGTCCGGGACACCGCGATATCGCTTCTTCAGCGGGCAAAATGGAGTGTTACCAAAATGGACAAGGCAACGGGAGGCATTGAGGCGCATGTCGTCATGGATGTACTTACTTGGATCGAGACATTTTTCCTGAACTTGACGAGAAACGGTGACAATTCGACTCGCGTCATCATGGACCGAATCGGGGTGGCTCAGCCATTCGATTGGGGAATAGCTCGTCAGTATGTTGAGTCATTCCTTAGCAAACTGGGAAAGCACTCTAAAGAACACTGGCTAGAACACGGAGTTAACGAATCCTCTCTCGTTCTCGTAGGATCCTACAAGGATATTGACTAGCGACCTGGTGATTCATTCTTCGTCTATTCCGCGCGAGTTTCGCTCGAGCTCTAATAGTGAGGAGAACAAGTGAGCCAATCAGTCCCAAGAGTCCACCGATAACGAGCAACCACATGCTGGTAGAGCCACATAGAAAGCAACTCCCGCCTGAGCCTCCAGGAGGGGGCGGAGTTGATGCCCCGAAAATCTCAGTCATCGACGCCGCCGCGGCATCGTTGGTTGTCAAGGTCGACAGACCCCAGTTGTTTTCCATCAGATGCAGAATCGAATACTCATCATACAAGTCGCTGGATGAAACATACGCCTGCTTGACAACGCCAGGCTCATAGAACAAGATTGGAGCCGGGTTGTATTCATCCCACCAAAGAATAAGCAAAGTCCGTTGAGTCGGTTTGAATGTGGTTGATGCGAATAACGACCCCGAAGCGGGAGAAGCAATCGTGCCCGTTCCCACGAAGAATGTCTTCAAATAAGCATCTCCATGAGCGACCGGATTCGTTGTACCGCAAGATGCGCTTGAGTCGTGCATGTTGTTACAATCGGTCGGTGTGTACCACAGAAAATTTGCGGGAGTTTGCGCATTCGCAGCATTCACAAAATCCGATGTTGATACCGCGCTTCCCGTAAAAATATTCGGACTCAAATGCGTACTTGTGAATCCGGTGAACGGGAAGTGGTCGTTGCCTCTTGGACATCCGCTCTCACAATAGGCTTGCCAGGTCATCCCTGCTGAGGCCATGCTGTCCATAAGCGTCGGAGCGTTGATGCAGCAGCTGTAGCTATCAGATATGCCCTGGTCAGATCCCGAGATTAGGGCGGTGTAACAACCTGCCGAGCAACCGCTGATGCTTCTTCCAGCGGCACCATAACCATGGTAGAGGGGAATAGTCGCCCCCGCTGTCAACATACTTGCAATGAATGGAGCATTGGAACTTCCAGTGCCTGTACCCATAACGTCAGCATAATGCTGGTTCTCCATCGCCACAACAACGATGTTGTCGAAGTAGGTTCCGGATGCTGCATGCGCACTCGGCAGAGAAGGCACCGCTATCATCCCAAGAATCAGTAAAGCGACCAGTAACTGAGTTCTCAACTTCAAGGTCCTCGTCCGAGTTTGAATTCAGCAGCAAATTGTTGCAGGTACGGATCTAATGATGCAATTTTTGTGCCCATTTTCAACATTCCTTCCCGACCTTGGGCACGATCGCGGTGGCCCGAGCTGAACGGCCTGCTCGCATTGCCGAACGAGAACCAGACTCTTTGTTGTGAGCGAGTTCTTCGGCAAGAAACTATTATGGTACGCATTTCTGGTATAGGCGATACCGAACCTCTCGTCCAAGGTTCGGGTTCCTGCCCGGTTACCACTGCACTCTTGCGTGAATGCACTACGCTCGCCGGCCCTTGAGACTAAAGGACTCGAGATACCGAAGTGCCGGAGTAGAAACCGAATTCCTCTACTCGGGTCTCGACTCCGAAGAGTTCTCTTTCAATGGGGTCCGCTCCCATCTGCAAGGCCGAATCCATCGTGTATCGAAGGAAGAGTCTCAGGAAAAAGAACTCGTCCTCGTTGGCCAGAAGGCCTCGAGGATCGGCGGTTGGAGGAACTTCTAACGACTTCATCGTTCCAGACGGAATATTCCAGCCTCATTCATAACAACTGTGGTACAAACCTCTGTTCCTTCGCTAGCGTGTCGGAGTTCGAGACTCAATCCACTACACGACTGCCTTTCTTCCTCCTCGTGTGTAATATCTAACAAGGATGAATGAGATAAACGGGATTGCGACGATTCCCGCCAGCAAGGGGATCGGATCGGCGAGAATATTCTCCAAGTTCGCCAGTATTTCGAACCGGAACAATACGAACCAAACCACTAGGAGAACGATACCGATTACAAATAATGGAACCTGAAACGGCTTCAATTGTGGAAGCTTGGGAAGCTTGTCTCTCCTTTGAGTCTCCCCTGCAGCAAACAAGACCGCAACCGCTGCATAGCCGATCGCCCAGACAGGGTTAGACTCTATGAGTTCCGAAAACTGGTGCGCATGCGCAAATCCAAACGGGTATGCCAACCAGATCGCGATGACCGCTAAAGAGCCGACCATGAATCCGCGATCTAGAAGATGACCGTTCTGGGCGAATCCGTAGACTCGTCTCCAAGGCACGGGCTGGTCACCTTCCCTGAGATCAGGGTCCGCCGCGTTGACGTATCCGAGAACGTCCTCTTGATAGAAGTAAACTTTCACGCTGGGATCCGGCTTCCTCTGGCTCATGGTCTGGTCGTACATTCCACGTTTCACGAGCCTCGTCAGTGGATAGAACCATTCGACACCTCTGTCCTTCGCGGTTGTGAAGGAGTCCTGCAGCATGTGCAGAAATATCCCCAACGAGAAGAACGGGTTCACCAAGTAGCCGACGAGTATCATGAAGACGTTGTGGAATCTTGCACGGTGATATTGCTCTTCAGCGTAGACCTGTCGCCTGACGTACCAGTATTCCCTGTCGAGGTCAGGGATCAATGTTCCCAGACCGATCAATAATACAATCTCGGGGCTATTCCCGAAAAAGACAAGCCCGATAGCCAATCCGAACGAGAGATGTGAAGGAAGGTCCACGATTCCTCTCGTCAAATTACCTCGAAAATAAAAGACTAATACTGATTATTGATCCTCGACGAAACTTGTGCCTTCAAACCCGTGTTCGGGATCCTTCATGATAACGTCTGGGACCCCTAATCCAAGACACATTCCTGCTTGAGCTATGACGGCGTAATCTGGTGTCGACTAGCCCCAGAATCTTGCTCCAAGGATTGAGGCGACAATGGCCAATAGCCCCGCAGCGGGCAGGGTCACCATCCAGGCCAACGCCATTCCCCGCAACGCCGGGCCCAGGAACTGCCTCCCCTTCTGACCGTGATGCCCCGCGTTCGCACCCTCCGAGACGTTTGTCGTCGAAAAGGCATCACCGAAGTATGATCCAGCAGAAACCAGCACGGCGGTAGCTCCATGCGCTTTCAGCCTATGCCCGCGTTGGAGGGGAGTGTGCCCGACCAAAGTCTTGGCCACACGATCCCCCCACACCAACGAGCCGGCCACGACCGCAACACCAACGATAACGTATGGCAGCAAGACGCCGTCTTCTGATGTGCCCAGTAATACGAAGGCGCCAAGGGCAGCCATCTTGGGTGCGTCGTTCACACCCCTGGCGAAGGCGACACCAGCGGCAGAAATCCAGTCGGCTGCTCCGAGACGTTTTGAGGAAGGGCCCTCATCGACCCCGGTGTCTCGTTTGCGAAGTAACCGGCTGATAATGTAGACGCCGATTAAGGCGACAAATGGGCCCGCGGCAAGAGGAAGGAGAATCCGCCAGATCAGGAAAGTCCATTCTAGGCTAGATGCGCCCAGCAGATAGATGGCCTGCACTGTGATTGCCCCGACGATTGCGTGCGTCGTCGAAACCTGAATCCTGAGAAGAGTTGCGATAAGTATCCACGAGGCTGCACCTACCAGAGCCGCTAGTATGAAGGAGACCCCTGGCGTTGTTTGGAAAAAGCTCTGGGGAGTGAACGCAGAGAATAATCTGACCGAGATTATGATAGCTAGGATACTACCCAGGCCACTGAACAGGCCTCCCCAGATGAGGGGTGAGTATCTCGGCTTGAAGGCTGCAGTATCCGGATCCATCATGAGAGCAGTCACACTCTTACCCACATCGTTCGCTCCATTTCCGAAAGCCAGAGCGAACAGCACTGCCAGCCCAATCTCGACACTCAACAACAAGAGACGAACACATCCCAGACCTCGTACTGATCCAAGGTTCCTCCGTAACGCAGGAGGCCGAGGAAGAGGCTAGACAATATTTGTCGAGTGGTACCAGCGCCACCCCGAGAACTATTCCCTCGGTCACACAACAATCAGAGTTAACCCATATCCGAGGGCAAATCCTAGAGCAGGTGAGATAACCCAGCTTGCGATAATGAGGAATACGTTCCTAGAATTCATGACGCGCATCTTGCTTGCTAATCCAGACCCGATAATTCCGGAAGAAACAGTCTCAGTTGTCGACAACGGGACCCCAAGCTGGTTCGCTAATTCGACAGTTCCCGCGCCCAGTAGTTGGGAATAGAAGGCGTTAGGATATCTGAGGCTATAGATCCCCTCTG
>WNFZ01002204.1_pt1 | contig 19092 bp, 12 predicted proteins | sample 5400081 | NCBI WGS metagenome assembly WNFZ01 (sample SAMN13153365, study PRJNA577476) | soil metagenome | isolation source: 80 cm soil or saprolite under grassland replicate 1 | place: USA:California | collected 2016-06-15
CGATGGCTGGTACGGATTCCATACCGACCCCGAAGCAACGAAACGTAGCGTCGACTGGATTCGCGGCTATATTGAAAATGGCGAGCGCCCGTCCGAATTGGGAGACCTTGAAATCTCGGTCACGCCCCCGATCCCGATTAGCAAAGTGGTTATACGCCAGTACGAAGACATTGGGGTTCATCGCCTCATCCCTAGGTTAAATACCACGACACTGGATGATACCCTGCGATACGTGGACGAACTCGGCGCGCTTTTATCGGGCTAACACCTTCACCGTCTTTGAGAGCCGCTTATGTTTTTCGCCATGAGTGGAAGTGCGGTGATTTCAGACAGGCGCGCCATCGCGATCTGTCGAAACCGGGGGCTGAGGCGATCGAGCCATTGCTGTACGCTGATCGATGTGATCGGAAGATTGCGAACCGCGGCGTCATCAATACCTTTGACCTTGGCATCCCACGAGGCGATGCGAGTCGTTGCGAGCGTTCTTTCGCTCCCCAGACGCTTGGCGATGAGCGCGGCCAAATGAAAGCAGACCGTCTTGTTCGAATAGAAATCCTGGTCGAACGCCATCAATACAGGCCTGCCGCGCGTGATTTCGACGAGCGCGCCGTGACGGCTCTTTCCTCCTACATGGATCGGCGGATAGGGCTTTTGTATCGGGCGCGGTTGCGCATCGATGCCTCCGAAGGAGAAGAACCGTCCCTGGTATGTGGGTTTTTCCATCCTCCACAGTGCCTTGATCGCCTCGATCGCTTCGTTTGTTACGGCGCCCCGTTGCTCGAAAGGCGAGATAGTCTTTCGGCTTCCAGAGATGAACACCCTCCCTGTCCTCCCAGAATCCGGGAATTCCCAGCAGCGAACCGGCGCTTGGAAAGCGATCCTTTATCTCTTGCAGAAGCAGCCGCGCGATGCGATCTCGCTCTCTCGATCCTGCGGGCAGCCCGCCGTAATTGCCGAAGAAACATTCGTTCAGCCCACGCGCAAGAAGTCCCTTCTCCCCGGCGATGAGCGCGCTGGGATAGAGCGTGGCCGGGCTGAGATCGATCAGTTTGCCATAAACGAAGTCACGGATTTCGACAGGGGCGATCGGTGCCTGTGGGATAGCGGTGACGACGCGAACGTCAATTGGCCTATCTTCGCGCCAATCATTGTGGATGAAGATCGCGCCGCCTTGGTGGTTGATCTTGCGCGCCCCGTCGCTCACGCGCATACAAATCGAGAGACTTTCGTCGCGAACATAGGAGCACCAATCGGGCTTTCCGCAGATCCAGCAGCGCCTGCGCCGATTAACACGGCAGAAGACGTTTGAAGTTGATGACAGCATGGCCCCGTTGCCGACCGCATTGTTTTTCAATCTATCTGTTCTTTCCGACAACAATCATCAAGGCTCATTTCTTCTTATTACGTCGTTCTCTCTTTATGCCTGAGATGTGAGCCTGGCAGATCAAATTGGATTTCAGCACCGACGGCGGTTCGTGATCTGTGATGCTGAGATACCATCCGAGCGTCGCTTTCGCCTCATCAACTCCCTGTGCGATGACGGCGCAATATCCCTCCCCTGACACGCCGCGAAGAAACTCTTTCTGCTCTTCCGTGGCGACACCTTCCTCAGACTTCATTTCAAGATAGAGTCCGTGATAGCCGCGTCGCGCTGCAGGCAAGCATAAATCAGCAACGCCTGATAGCACGCCTTCGGCCTTGAGTTTTCTAGCCACACGGAGGTTCCGGTCTCCGCCATTGGGCACGGCGTAAAGTAGTTTGAGAACCGGATGGGCGTCCTTGACTGTTCTCACCCATTTAATCAGGGCGACCTGGTGCGGACGCTCAAGCTCTCGCGGCTTGGCCCGTCTCTTGACGCCTAACTTCGCCAAGAGCTCCTCGTCGGATAACTGAGAGACGTGAACGCGAATCGGCATAATGTTTCCTGATTAAATTGAGAGGGCTTCAGACCCCCTCTCCAGACACAAGTTGGCAAGCGGCGCATAGACGAATGGGACCGTCGCCGCTCACCCCCTTGCGAGCAGCTTCCGTTTTTGCTCTGCGGGGAGGCGCAACGGTCTCGGTCAGTCACTTCATCGCAACTTGTTGATGACGAAAGCTAAGGCGGTTGAACCAGTACTGGACGCCGATGAGGGCGATCGAAAGGTTGTGAACCATGGCGTCGTCGATCCCATTTACAATTGTGCCCCATGAAGCGATGTGAGCCGTTGAGAGCGTTTTTTCGTGCCGCATCTGCCAGGATCGTTGTTAGAGGGCAGGTTTTTCACGGCCTAAATTTTGCGGAAATAAGTGAGTTTGTACAGGCGATCGGTCGACAGCTTCTTACAGATAAGAAAGAATTCTTTTTCGAATTGACAGGCTGGGCAGGCGCTGAGGTGTCGCTCTACCCGTCTGGCTTTATGGACTTCGACAGTCATCATGATCTGTTGTAAATGCGGCCTGAGGCAAGTGCCTCAAGCTCTGCTACTGATCGAACTGATCATGAAGATTAGGAAGACAGGAATTGGCGGAATCAGCAAGAAGATTTGAAAAATTGTGTGCCGATTTGCAGAAAGATTTGATAAACTTCGCTCCCGCCATTTTGTAGGCCTCACCTGAAGCTAGGCGGGCAATTGACCACTTGCTGCCGGTAAATATGCGGTATCCGGCCAATCAATTGCGGCACACTTTTACCGACCCACAAATAGCGAGAAGAAATCTGGTCAATGCGCGAGTCAATCATCAGCTCGGACGGGAGCGAGACAGAAGCTGTCCGCGAAATTCTTACGACAGCGCTGTGGCTCGCCGCTACACAGTATCGCAAAGGTGTGAGGAGACAACCACAAAGGCAATGGGAAACCACTTTTAAGAGACAAGTCGCAGAATTTAAGGACCAACACGATCAGGCGAAGGATTTATATGTGTTACTGGCTACTTTTAAGCAACCTTTAGCAGCTATTATCGCTGATAGGCCAGATTGCTCGTATTTCTTCTGCACAATCAAGGTGTTTACATTGTCGGCAGCAGCGATCAAGTGTTCGGTTTCCTGCAAATAGATAGAAAGTTCGGCAGCCTCCTCAGAGCGCTCAATGAATGTCACCATATGGAGCGATCCCGAGTAGACACTGCGTTTTTCAGTGAATTGAACTTGGATGGCCAATTTGATTCGCGAGCATTTTTCCGGAATGGCAGAAAGCCTTATTGCCGCAGCCGCTAAAGAAGGGGTGAAGTTCTTTTTCATCGGGGCGAATTCCAATTATGCATGCACGCAAACATTAAGTGGCGCAATAGGCTATTGGGAAATGTAAATCGGAGATTATGGAAATGAGCAAACCTAGGATACTCAATGGACGATACGCCTTGCCTACGAATTTCAAGTCGGGTGGTATGGCTGATGTTTACCCTGCCACTGATCTCTATTCAGAAAGTCGCAAGGTAGCGGTCAAGTTGTTCAGAGCAGGAACCTTGGAAGAAGCGATTCGATTGGAGTCATACAAAAGAGAGACCAAAGCGCTGGAAGATCTGCGGCACCCAGGAATCATCGAACTGCTTGACTCTGGCATAGATGAACAAACCGGTTCCCCATTTATTGTGATGGAATGGATGCCGATGGACCTTACAGAGTGGCTTAAAGAATCGCCACTAGGCGGTTGGGATGATTTCTATTTCAAAATAGGGCGCGATATTCTCGATGCACTTTCATATGCTCACACACGACAGTATGTGCATAGAGACTTGAAGCCTACAAACATATTGGTTGGACCTGACGGAAAGCCCAGGCTAGCAGATTTTGGCATAGCAAAACTCAAATCATTCGTTTCATTTGTCGAGCCAGGAATCACACTTGCTGAATTTACCTCTCGCCCTTTCACACCTCCAGAATACGATGACGGGACATATTCTTATACGAGAGATGTCTTCAGTTTCGGAGTCCTTGCGATAAGTTGTCTGACGAATATCAGTCTGAAAGACTATTTTGATATCCCCAAGGCTCTGGACGATAGTGATCCGCCACCAGAAATTTACGACATCATCAGCCGTGCTGTTTCAATTCAAAAGGAAGATCGGCAGCACAATATCGCAGTCCTTCAGTCGGAGCTCGAAAGGATTTGGAAAGAGAGAGAAGAGTCATGGGAGCCTCCGCAGCTCTGTTATTTGAAATTTCTACCGACAAAACTTTCTGCTCTGATTCAACGGTTCGGCCTTTCGTCAGAGGTTGAACTGAAAAATCTCGTTTTAGAAGATTTGAGAGAAATATGCGGCATCAAAAAGTATTCTGAACCTGCAAATGCCAATCGTCCTCCAGTAGTAAGAGAGGATCAATTTCATTTATATGGAGCTTCATATAATTATCATGTCGCTATAGATAATCAGTCTGAGAGTCACCTCCTTATCTTCAACATATGGTACCCTTCCTCTCAGGTTCGACATGAGAAAGAGCGCGAAGAGGCTTGGAAACCAAAATATGATTTCAGGTTCGGGACTCCATCTGACATCGTCGCCGCGAAAAGTGTTCTGAGTAAACTAAGGACTGAACTCGATAAGCATCACGCCGATCTTCAAGACTCTCTACGCGCGCGGGAAGAACAAAGGTTATTCAAAGTTTGGGAGAATATACTTCGCGCCAAATCACAAATTGAGAAAGATAGAAACGTCCCACTAAAGTACAGCGAGGTTCAGATTGACGGTAACCGGGTAACATTCCGGCTTTCAAAGATTACAGAAGAAAATCCGAGCGGGCAATCGAGAGTTGTGAAATTGCCTGATGGGAGCTATCTCGGAGGCGAAGTCGAATCTGTGGATGGAAATGCCCTTGTCTTATATGTGACTTATGGAGAGGCTCAGTTACTCCCTAAAGCAGGCAGGTTGGACTTCGATACCCGTGCTGCAGATGTTTCCATTGAGAGGCAGAAATATGCCTTGGATGCGATCAGGTTCAGACGCGCTGTCAGAAGCGAGTTGCGAGATCTGATCGTTCATCCAAAGCGCTCGCTTCCCCCTAGTGCAATAGATGACATCGAATTCTTCAATTCGGAGATAGATGACGCTAAAAAACTAGCTGTCAAGGCCGCTGTAGGGACTGCTGATTTTCTTATAGTCCAAGGCCCGCCAGGAACAGGTAAGACAACCTTCATCTCAGAAGTCGTTGCTCAAACTCTGAAAACGAATCCAGACGCGAGAATTCTTATCACATCTCAAACGCATGTAGCTCTTGATAACGCCATAGAGGGTATTCAAAAAATCAGTTCTACTGCAAAGATAGTTCGTATCGCTAGCCCGTCAGGTATGAGCAGAGTCTCTCCCGCCGTCGGCTCCTTACTTATAAGCAATCGTATGGATTCCTGGAGAAAAGAAGTGCTTAGCTCAGGAAGGGATTTCCTAATCGAGTGGGCGTCCAAACGAAATATTTCGAAGCGAAACGTCGAGGTTGGTATGCTCCTCAAAGAAATTGCCGCTTCACGCCGTTTAATCAGCGCGAAAAATGAAGAACTCGAATCATTGAGAAAAGAGTTGGAGCGGCAAACAACATTGCTGAGGGGAGATGATTACAACGACGGCACGAGTGAGATTCCAGCATCTGCAGAAAATTCAGAAGAACTGAAACAGGAAATGGCGAGCATTCGAGAGGAATTGAAACCCCTGAAAAAAGAATATGAGCAATTGGCGCAAAAACTCGTTAAATTGGAAGAGGTCGGTAAGGAGCTATTAGCTTATCCCGACGATCAATTAGATGAATGGATAAAGGATTTTATTCCCGACACTCCCGAAAACCGAACGTTCGTAAAATTGCTGAATCTCTATGCTGAATGGGAAAGACGTTTTGGGCGCAGGGGTGAGTTTGAAGTTGCGCTATTAGCGTCTTCGCAAGTCATTGCCGGCACCTGCTTAGGTATCATGAGTGTCAAAGGAGCGCAAGAGATCGAATATGATTTATGTATAGTAGATGAAGCGTCAAAAGCGACAACTACCGAAATCTTGGTTCCGATTTCTAGATCACGCCGATGGATTTTGGTAGGAGATCAGAATCAACTCTCTCCTTTTCAGGATCCCGATTTAACTAAACGATCTCTTCTGGATAAATACGAACTGCAGTCTACCGACTTTGATAGCACACTATTCGACCACCTGCTGAACACTCTACCTCAGGAATGTGTCGCGGCTCTAAGAATTCAGCATCGAATGGTCCCTCCGATTGGGAAGCTGATAAGCGAATGTTTTTACGGTGGTTTACTTGAAAGCGCCGAACAGCCGTTAGATAAAACGCTCGAGCTAATATTTAAACGTCCGGTGACATGGTTCACAACTGCTCGCAAATCGAACCGATACGAAAGCCGCCAGGACGAAAGTTTTGTGAACGATCTTGAGGCTCAGGATATTGTTGCGACTCTGAAAAGAATGAACTGGTTCACCAAGAACGCTGGGAAGAAATATCGGGTAGGAGTTCTGACTGCATATTCGGGGCAAAGGTTGTACCTTGAAAGGCGTCTTTCCCATATACGAAGGGAACTAGATCATCTCGATCTTGAATGCAATACTGTGGATGCATTTCAGGGGCGTGAAGTCGATATTGCGCTTTATTCTGTGACACGTTCCAATGCTGATGGGAAAATTGGGTTTCTTAATGAATCGCAGCGGATCAACGTGGCGCTCTCAAGGAGCAAGTACTACCTCGGAATTTTCGGAGACCATCATTTCTGTAGAAGCATTCAGAGAGAGCATCCTCTGAAAAAAGCGGTTAATTATATTGAAGCGCATCCCGAAGATTGTTACATTGAGGAAATATAGCTATGAAACCAGAAGAAGTTGCCCAAAGATATGCATACTCCAGGGCTGGCTTTGATCTCATAGGCTATGCCGAAGTAGGACTGCCTGTTTATCGGCTCACTATTCTCGCCCTGACTTTGAGGCATAAAAAGATCTCTCCATTGGAAGAGTTTGTATTGAGATCCCTTAGTACGGGATTGATCAATATCGGCGAAGTCAGCGCTTTCCTCGGGATTAAACAGACAGTCGTCGAGAGCATCTTGGTCAACCTATATCGTTCTGAAGATATTACATTGTCTGGAGAACCTGGGACAAGGGAGCAACTCCTCAAGCTGACTCAGAAAGGATTGAAGACGCTCGAAACCACACTGTCGGTCACTCCTGAGGAACGCAGCCTTCAGATTCATTTTGACGGGCTTTTAAGGACGCCGGTTTCACTACCACGCGAATTATTGTACTCATATAAAGAACTGCGCAACGAAGGTATGATCGAGATTCAACCTTTACCAGCGACTCTACCACAACTCAAAGACATTTCCCTGACAGACTTTGAAAAAATCATTCGACAAACCTCCAGGCGCATAGATGAGAACAGAATCGATATCCTTGCCCTGAAGAATATGGAGAAACGACCACGATTCTATCGACCGGGGATAGCGCTTAAATATCTATCAAAAGACAAACAATCTTTACAAATCGCTTTTGTCATTGATGGTAGGATTTCAGAAGATCATGAAAAAGCGTTTGCGCTAAAGGATGGCCCGAGAAAATCTGGATATCTTTTTACTACTCCGATTCTATCTGAAGATATATCTGAGGTTATATCAAAAGATATTGCTGGCTTGCCCACGCTAGATCAAGTGAAAGTCGAGGAGTTGAAGCTATCTCTCATTGACGCGCAGAAAGAGATCGATCGGGCCACCATCGATTTTGAAAATGCGGATACACAAGAGAAAAAGGCCGCGGCGGAGCTGATAAGGCAAGAGGCTACCGCACGAGCTAAGTCGTCGCGCGAAGCATTACAAGATCTCCCTATACGTTGGTTGTCAGTATACGATCATCCCCCAATTCTAGAAAAAGCACTAACTGATAGCCAAGAAAGATTGATGATTATATCTCCTTGGATTACAGAGCAAGTTGTCGATTCAGATTTCCTCGATAAACTGAAGACGTTACTCAATCGGGATGTTCAGATTTACATTGGCTATGGTATTAGCAACAAAATTGACAAAAAGAACAATGAATCGTCAATCCTAGAACTTCGCGCTCTCGAAAAGCGATACCCCAACTTGTCACTAATAAATATAGGGCATACACATGCCAAGGTGTTAATCTCTGATCGATCATTTGTCGTAGTTAGCAGTTTCAACTGGCTATCATTCAGAGGAGATCCAAACCGAACATTTCGAGACGAACAAGGAGTGTTAATCTCTCATCCGGCAAAAATTGAAGAAAAATTCCAGGAGCAATTTCAACTACACTTCGATACAGATCGGTGACGGTTGCGAGGAGTCGGGTAGCGCTAGCGCAACTTGCGGTGCAATCTTTCAGACTCAATCTGCTTCACTTGTTTCCCGTTCCGATGGGAACAGCAGAGGTATCTGGCAATCGCGATGATTTGGCATTTTGGTTTGGGCGCTCTCGGGCTTTTAGTGCAAGATGCGTAGTGGCGACAGAGACGCGACGCAGTGCTTATCAAGAATGGATAACAAAAAATCTTGTTTGCACCAAAAGCTCGGGAACGCCCAAACCAAAATGCCAAATCAGTTGAACAGTTGAACACGGTCTATAGCGCGTGTACAATGCGCGCGCAATCAAATGGACAAAGATGTCAGTTGCTTCCTAATCGCGGACGGTCTCTGCTTCCGTCTTCATACCTCGGGCGTAAGTTTGGACATATGCGGCCAATGCCAAACGCTAGCGCCATTTGTATAATTCGTGTTCGGTCGCGTCGGAATAGTCGATGGCAAACCAAAATCAAATTCCCTGGGCTTCAGGTCCTGGCGAGATACTGCGTCATGGACTCGACCTATTGAAGAAGGATACTGATACGAACCGGCGGTTAGCTATGATCGCTATCGACAACTCTGTTGAGTTGATGGTCAAAACGTTTCTCGGCCTTCCGAAAAGAGTCACCGGCCTAGCTATTACGCGCAAAGAATTCCAAGAAGTCGCGGAAAGTTTTCCGTCACTCCTCGACGCCCTCGAGAAGTACGCGGCAGATAGGCTCGACGGGATAGATCTTGGTACGATTGAGTGGTACCACCGCCTGCGAAACCAGCTTTACCATCAAGGCAACGGCTTGACCGTTGAGCGTAATAAAGTCGAGATTTACGCGGAACTTGCTAATGTCTTGTTCCGGAACCTATTTGGTTCCGATCTCATGGAGCACCGATCTGCTAGATCCGAATTAATTGGTGAATTCATGACCGCATGGGTCGAGCTCGAGAAGGGGTTACGTAAATTGACGGATACCCTCTTGCAACCAGGCAGCACAGGAACGATCCCAACTAATAGCATGCGCCTCCTAGAACGGAAAGGGTTGATTGAGCATCACGAAATGAATGAAATCATCGACCTGCGGCGAATCCGGAATGAAGTTGTCCATGGAGCTGGCAATTGGGAAACGGCGCTTACACCTCATGTGATTGAGCGAGTCCGCTACTTCGCGAAACGATTTGGCGCGGATGACGCAGTCCAATAAGCGGTTGCGCCTAACAACGGCCGATCCAGAATCAGATTGCAGAATACCGCCGCGCGATCTCCGCAAGTGAGCCGCCAGTTATCAATCAGGCGATGCGGACGGCAAACGCCCGGCGAACTCACCCGCTGGGCGGATCTATAGCAATAAACGCTCAGCATCAAATCAGGCCGTTCGATATAGAGCCGGTTGACGGAATCCGGTAATCAATCTCGTTCGGAAAGCCGTCAGCCTCGATCCAAGAGAGCTTTTCATCAATACCGCCTGGTTTAAACTTCTTTCGCAGAATCAGCACGTAAGTCACGACCTCGGTTCCGGCGTTCTTACGAAAAGCGCTCTCGGGCAGACGCGCCGCGGCAAGCAGTTCCGCCTGTTCGGCGATGTGGCTTGACTTGATCGGAATATTAGACAGTCCAGTCTTCGATATTCAGACCGGCAACTTGTCCGAAATCAGCAATTCAATGGAGACGCGACATCGCGATCAATCGGAGACGAAGGCTGAGTTGATTGAATCAGCATCGGACGATGATAGATTAGATCGGAGGGGTGAAGACTATCACCGCCAATACCTTCGCCTTCGTCGCAGTGACTGCTAACAAAATGTCCTGTTCCGTATAGCCTCGGATTTACTGGCCAACCTGCAGTGCATATGAAGCCCAAATGTAGATTCGTCAAGAAAAGTGGGCATTCAACACCTGGCTGAGACTCTTTGCGCAAAGGTCAAAGTCACGCTGAAACTTGAGGCAGACATCCCCAAGGGAGCAGCAATTCACGGTGTGGACGAAAACAAAGGGCTTAGCGACATAGACGCGGCTGTAAACCCTGTAGATCCGTTCAAATCGGGTTGGTATTCAAAAGCTATTTGAAAAAAAAGTGAAGAATATGAAAAATTGTTCTTGAACTCCGCGTGTGGCCAACGTATTATATGTCACCAATGCACAAATGAATGACGTACAAAACGTTGATTGTTCATGCAGGAGCGATATGATTCTACAATTTCCGGCTATGCGTGGCAGAATGGGTAAACGAGACTATTTTGTTGCAATGATTAAGTTAAATCTCGTGCCGAGGCTCTTCAAATTCCGAGACTGGGCTGAACTGCCGCCCGAGCAACGTGCTCAGCGAATTCTTCAAAAAAACCGTATTCCCGAAATCGCCCAATATATTCTAGATAATGAGGATGGTTATCTCTTTTCTTCCCTAACAGCGTCATACAACTGTGATCCTGCGTTTCAGCCGATCTCAAATCAGGATGAGATGGGAATTTTAGAAATTCCGTTCGAAACAGATCTTGTGATCAATGATGGTCAGCACCGCCGAGCAGCAATCGAGGAAGCATTAAAAGAGAATCCGATAATTGGTGATGAGACAATTTCGGTTGTATTGTTTCCATGGGAAGATCTCGATCGGATGCAACAAATGTTTTCTGATCTCAACCGCACTGCCAGGAAGACATCAAAGTCGTTGGACATTCTCTACAATCATCGAGATTTGATGAGCCAAGTCACGCTTAGTTTAATCGAGAAGATAGATGTTTTCAGGAATTTAATCGACAAAGATCGGGTTTCATTGCCGCTGCGATCAATCAAACTATTCACGCTTGGGTCAATTTATGATGCAAATACAGCTCTATTGGGATCAGTGTTAGAAGAGGACTTCGATGAAAAGCTAGCATTAGCGATCAGGTTCTGGGAATCAGTGGCAGTGAACATGCCAGAATGGCGAAAGGTAAAAGCTAACGACCTGAAGGCGTTTGAGCTAAGGCAGGAGTTTATACATACGCATGCCGTTGTTATGTGGGGGATTGGGGCAATGGGACAAACACTGATCTCTACATATCCGGACAATTGGGAAGAGAAGATTAGTCAATTGAAAACTATTGATTGGCGGCGAACTAATAAAGAGTGGCAAGGTGTCGCAATGTCTGGGAACGATGTTGTTAATAGGCGCCAGAGCCGTATGGACACAGCTTCCTTCCTGAAAGTGAAGATGGGTCTAAATCTCACGCCATCCGAAGATAGGTCGCTGAGGGGCGCGACCGATCCGCGGTCAATTATGAATGACCTCCAGCGTTTCCTTAAAAGTCATCCAGTAGCAAAGTCATAGAAGATTTGGGAGGAAACTTTGAGCGACGATGTTATAGCAAAGTTTGAGAAGAACTCTAGGGAAGAAGTAAGGTTGAACGTGGAAGAGTACAAAGGGAGGAAAATCATAAATATCCGTGTCTATTATCGATCAGAGACAGGAGAATGGCGTCCCGGCAGCCAAGGTCTTGCTCTCTCAGTAGATCGATACCGAGATCTGGCCGAGGCAGTTCTCAAAGTAGGCGAGAAGCTTGCTGCTGATGGGCTTTTGCCCGGATAACTTATTTGTCTCATTCCAAACCATGTTCGTTCAGCCCAGAATGTCGGCGGCTCGATCAGTGAAGTCAAGCGCGTCGAGAGAAATCAAGTTAGAACCGGAACACTCAGCGGCCAGAATATGAACCTCCAGATTTGATCACCGGGTTTACTACGTGGAGGGAGATCTGCAAAGCCTGGCCCTATTGGAGCGATGCGCGAAGTTTAAGTGCAATTCATGACGGAATTATGGTAAAGCTCGCTGAACTGGGTACTGGGAGTGGTTTCCAACAATGACGATTTAGTGCGGGTGTCTATAACACCTCAGAGAATTTGGAGCGGGTACGCAGGATTGCTCAAAACATATTGCAGCAGGATACGACCTTTAACATGGCAGGAAGACCAAACATTTGATGGCACCTTGGAATATGGCTCATCTGCTGAATGAAATCAGCCCCAATCATAGCGGTTCCTGAATTTATTATTCGTTTGCCCTGAATATTCGGTTCGGCAAAGCTGCCCATTGACGATCTTCGGGATCGGCCGGGTGAGAGCTGATACAGGTCGCTTGGAAACAAGCTCAATTGCTTGTCAACTATGCATATAGTGGGAGTTACCAATGGAAAAAGTTAGCTTGGTCTTGACTGAAAATGCGATTTCCTCATTGAGGGAATCCGATTTCGACACTTGCAGTGCACTTGGCGAAGTTATAGATAATTCGCTTCAAGCTGGCGCATCGGAAATTATTTTAAGTACAAAAGAAGTTGAGCTTCCTGCCCAGGGACGCCGTCCAGTTGGGACAACTAGAGTTATTGAGCTTGCATTCGGTGATGACGGTTTGGGCATGGATGCAACTACTTTACATCACTGCATGCAACTTGGATACTCAACCCGTTACAATGACCGCACTGGTATAGGGCGTTTCGGCGTTGGGATGACTTTGGGCGCCATCAATCAATGCAGACGAATCGAAATCTACTCAAAGATTAAAGATGCGCCTAGCTGGTTATTTACCTACGTTGATTTAGACGATATCTTCGATAATCCCTATATCCCAGAGCCGCAAGAACGAGAATTACCAGAAGAATATGGACATTGTGCCGGCCAAAGCCATGGAACGCTAGTGCTCTGGAAAAAGTGTGACCGTATCTCAACCTCTGTTGAAGAAATTAAGCATTGGATTGGCCGGACTTACCGCAAATTCATCGGTCCTCGTATCGTTACAAAAGCGACATTGATTGAGAACAGCACCCCTATTACCGTCGCGCTCAACAATGAAAAGATAAACGCATTTGATCCTCTATATGCTGTGCCTAGCGAACACTTTCCGGAAAATACCGCGGCGACGCTTTATGAGGAAATTCATTTTGAGATGCTGGTTCCTTCTGATGCCGATGTGTCATATAGGACATCTCCTGTCACAATTAGGATGAGCCTTCTGCCTCAGCAGTGGAGAAAAGCGGCTGGGGACGGTGGCAACAGCCTAGCTAAAAAACTTCATATACCTGATAACGAGGGATTCTCGATCCTTCGTGCAGGTAGAGAAGTTTTCTATGATGTAATGCCAAGATTTGAACCTAAAGTCAACTCTGATGGAATAGATCGCTGGTGGAGCGCAGAGATATGTTTTGATCCAGTGCTAGATAGTTACTTTACAGTTCGCAATATTAAACGCGGTGCTCATTTTGTGAAAGATCTCCGTGAGAAAGTTCAGGACCTCATGAGGCCTACTATCTTAGAATCTAGGCGTGAGGTGCTAAAAATATACAAGGCTGCTAGGCAAAATAGCACTTACAACGAAACGAATGTAACTACAGAGCATACTGAGGCAGAGGTGACGGTGAAAAGTGTTGTTCCAACACCAGGTAAAGCGGGGAAAGAAAAGACTGAAGAGGAGAAGATTCAAGAAATTGAAGAGATCCTTAGACATATAGTTAACTCTGAAGACGAGCTCTCTGCTTGGCGCGCCAAGATCGAAAGTCAGCCATGCACGATCGTTGATAACGAAGGCAATTCTTGGAAAGGGACTACTTTCATAGATATTCACCCACAAGGTGGCCGGACGATTATCGAATATAATAGGGCTCATGAGTTCTTCCTGTTTATATATAATGTGATAAAAGAATTGACGGATGTCAGGGGAAAGAAAGATATAGAGGAGATCATCGATGATGCGAAGAAGCTGAAAACGGCCATTGACCTACTCTTCATGGCGTATGCGCAAGCCGAAGCGCAAATCGCTGTTGACCATGAACAACCTGCTGGCGACACCCTCGAGATTCTTAGAACTAATTGGGGAACATTTTTGAAGCAATATATCCGGTCATACGAAAAAAGCCGCTAATGTATGCTTACACGCTATCTACCTATATCTGAGCTTCAATCCATATTATCTGAAGACCAGCTTCGTAATATGGCTGCTCTTATGCGCCGCCTTGACCCGACCGCAATTACTGATCCATTGTCGGATCGTAGTTTCTTGTCAAGGCTCTATGATGCTTATCATGGGCCAGAGCTCTTACATAATCGAGCGCATCGACGTCGACTGTTGGAATATTTGCCCGATCTGGAGCTTAGGGATTTATCGAGAACCCTTTCTCTTAGCGCTGAGGGTTCCTTCGCAGCGGTAGCAGACCGCATCATTAGTTTGCCATGGGGAGCAAATGAAGAAACGCGTCAGTTCCTTCGATTCTTTGGCTATTCTGATGAGTATTTACCTGAACCCCTGGCTCATGTGCCTACAGAAGAGGCAATAGATCCGATTACTCCTCCACTCAAGGTGCTTCATGATTATCAGGCCTCGATTTTTTATCGCGCACTAGAGGTCCTTCGTGCGCCAAATGCCCGATTTATGTTGCAAATGCCTACTGGGTCAGGAAAGACTAGAACGGCGATGGAGCTAATTGCGGCATTTTTAAACGAATATCCAGGTCGAAATGTACTATGGCTGGCTCATACTGAAGAACTTTGCGAACAAGCGGCAGCGAGCTTCATTGAAGTTTGGAGACACGTTGGGAAAGTGCCAGTAACATTACAACGTTGCTGGGGAAATTACAAACCAACTTTCTCCAAGATATCATCTTCATTGATCATAGCAGGATTTGCCAAGCTCCATTCACTTAATAAATCGAATGCGCCCCCCCCAAGCGCAGACTTGATCATTGTAGACGAAGCACATATGGTGCTCGCACCTACATATGCCGCGGTTGTTGATTGGGCAAAAGCAGTTGGGGCTAGAATAATTGGACTTTCGGCAACACCTGGCCGGAGTCGAGGCGGTGTTGATGAAAACTCTGCGCTGGCTGAATTTTTCAATAATCAGGTTATTGGAATCGTCCCTCCTAATCAAGAGGGAGTGATAGATTATCTTCAGGGTCGTGGGATTCTGGCCCGTGTCGAACGTGAACCAATCTATACGAATATTACTTTTCACTTGAGTCGAGAAGAATGGCAAAAACTGGAGGAAGAGCTGGATTATCCGCACGAGTTTCTTAAGCGCGTAGCGGAAAATCAGGAGCGGAATAGAATTATTGCCGAAAAACTTTGGGAGCTATCTCAACATACTATACAGGTATTAGTGTTTGCTGCCAGTGTTGAACAATCTCGCATACTATGCGCTTTACTTCTCTACCGCGGGATATCGGCCGCACATATAGATGGAACGACTTCTACTAATACTCGTAGAGGCGTAATCGCCAAATTTCGCAGGGGTGAGATACGTTTCCTTTTTAACTATCAAGTCCTTGCGACTGGATTTGATGTTCCAAAAATTGACACTATTTTTATCGCCCGCCCTACGAAGTCCATTGTTCTGTATAGTCAAATGATTGGGCGTGGATTGAGAGGCCCAGCTAGCGGGGGGACACATAGGGTGCGGCTAGTGGATGTTCTCGACAACACGATTGACTATTCTAGCGACCTGGATGAAGTATATGAATATTTCAATGACTATTGGAAGTAATAACCCTATAGTAATGCCTCTGTAAATAACAGCCTGAAGCGGTAATTAGGGCTGGTATGATCGAATATCGTCATTGCACGGAAGAATATGAACAGATGGGCGGCGGAGCGCCAGTCTATATTTTTCCGCCCCTAGTCGTCTTTACGAAGAATTCTGGGCTTGAACCATAAAGAAATTGTCTTGTGATTGAATGGACATTTCTCTAGATTCACAGGTTCAACGGGTAGACATCATTTAATTACATGACTCCTGCAACTCAATTACTGAACTCGCAGTCGGGCAATGATATGACCTTTGATGTGGTGGATGTTCGCGCTATACTTGCCCATCTAAGGGAACACACTATAGAGCGTGTCATACTTTCTCCAAAGTTGTGGGCTGAATGCAGATTGTCGACCAATCTGCAATGGACGATCGTCAAATACGATAAATCAGAAAAGGACAAATTGCCGGAAACCACTGGTGTATATACCTTCATCGTTAAGCCGGGAATAGCTAATCACCCAGAATGTTCGTATTTGCTATATGTTGGCAAAACAGACAAGCAGACACTCAAGGCTCGTTTCCTTCAGTACTTCAGCGAAGCTAAAAAGAAAAAAGGAAGGGCGCATATCAAACTTATGTTGGACGTCTGGAAAGACCATTTGTGGTATTGCTTCGCTACTATTGATGACTCCTCAATCATTGATGATATCGAGAACGTTTTACTAAGCGCTTATGTGCCCCCAATGAACCGAGAGTTTAAAGGAATAATCGGCGAGGCAAGAAAGGCATGGTCATGAAACTCTCTGATCGCCGAACCACATTCCCAGCCCTCCGATGTGAAATGGGAGACTGGGTTTATTACATAACCTCTTTCAGATTCTCCGACGTGTCTGAATGGGTCAAAAAGACTGATGAAATCCACAGCAGTGAAGAGTTAAGAGACCTGATTCAGCGCGAGATTTCAAAACGAGTGGAGCCTATTACTGGATATCTACTTGAACAAAAGGAAAGGTTTTTCAATGCAATTGTCCTCGGCGTCTATGGGGGGGCACCAGAGTGGTATCACATAGAGGTTGGTAACAGCCCTGTTCTTGGGGAGACAGAGCTGGATGATGATGCTCGTGAGTCAATCGGCTTGTTACGATTTACCGGGAACGAAAAGATATTCGCGATCGATGGGCAGCACAGAGTAGTTGCGATCAAAGAGACGCTGGCCCTGGCTCACGAAATCGGCAATGAAGAAATTTGCGTTATCTTTGTTGCTCATGGCACTGACCAGAAAGGAATGCAGCGGACCAGGCGATTATTCTCCACGCTTAATCGTTATGCAGTTCCTGTTTCTAAAGGAGAGATTGTTGCTTTGAGTGAAGACGATGCTTTCGCCATAGTCACAAGGCGATTGGTTGAAGAATTCCCTCTACTCCAATCGAACTTCAAAGGACGCCCAGGGTTTGTAGCCTTTGGGAAAACAGCTCCTGTGCCAGCCTCCGACAAACGCAGCCTCACGTCAGTCTTGGCGCTTTACGACATCGTCATCACCCTTCATATCCCGATTTTGGACGCGGACCGACGCAAAGAGTTGCAGCGATTAAAGCATCGGCGACCGGCAGACCAAATACTTGAAAAGATATTTGAGGAACAGAAAACATATTGGCAACTATTGCAAAAGAACATCAAGGAATACAGTGAGTTGTTTTCATCTTCGCCAGAGGAAGAAGTGGCAAGCCTTTACCGCCTGGATGGAGGACATTTGATGTTTCGACCGGTAGGGCAACAAGCGTTTGCTCGTGCTATGCGAATTCTGATGGATCGTGGCTGGACTATGCGGAAGGCATTAGTTGCTTTGTCTAAGGTTCCCATGGATATGAATTCCGCTCCTTGGAGATCCATTCTTTGGAATCACCAGACCAAGCGGATCAACTCTAAGGTCAGCCCCCTATTGACCGAAGGGATTTTTCTACATTTCATTGGCGAACCGCCACGGTCGCCCGATTTTAATTTGCTTGATGAGTATCGGAAGATTGTAGGAAATCCGAAGGCATCTCTGTAACATGCCTTACCAGAATCTGTGGCCCATTATTTTTCGACAGGTCTACGAATCAAAATGATACGGTGACCTTTATAGCCAATGCACTTCTTGTTTAGAATTTCTTCCCAGCCAGAGCGGGTGCCAATTTTCTCTGGCTCGTCATACAAGCAATGCTTTTCCTCTTGTTTAGTCAGGCGCGAAAACTTCAGGTATAAAGGATGTTCCTTTGATAGGAACTCCTCTTTCCTATGTAGAATTGGCGGATTAGGAGCACCTGAGTATTCATGATAATGAATATGAAAGCTTTGCAGCGGCACGACTAATGAGGCGGCGAGAGCCGGATGCGGATCGCGCTCAAAGCCAGGATACGAAAGATACGACACCTGCGGCTTTCTTCGATGTAGTTTGATTATATTGGCACCATCCACTGCGCCGATGTAAGACCGCGCACAGCCTTCATAGATTCGCAGTACTGGTGGGAGTAACGTGAGTGCGCTCAAGTGAAGATACAGCGCATTCGGAGTTAGCTTGCCAACCGATGACTGGCGACAGGCGGCTTCAATGATCTCCGACTTGCCGGCAGAAAAAAGCAATTCATCAGCCAGTACGCATGCGTTTTGATAAGTCGAGAAAAACGCCTTGACATCGAATTGTAGGTCGCGCGGAAGCTGCGATAAGGTAGGGCGTTTGCTGAAGCGCGACAAAGCCAGATAAATGAGTAAATCCTGCGACCGCTCCAGTCGAATGCTTTCCCATAGCTCATCGCCCGTGATACGGCGAATCACTTTCCATGCCCGTTTCAAGCTCCCGAAATGCTGACAAATCTCCACCACCGTTTCCGATTCAGAAGCGTCAGGCAGGCGACCGCGGGCGGTCAGGAAATCGATCAGTGAGTTGAGCAGTTCTTTGTGCTGCTCATAAAGAATGTCGCTTCGTCGTACTCGCGGCACGGCGGTTCTGCGCCGATAACGCGAAGCGATGAAGGATTGATGTAGGGCCTGATCGCGGAAGACGTAGAAAACGCCCGGCGCGGCAGGAACACTGGAAACATTGAGTGAGCTATCAATCCATTCCCGCAACTCGTTTTGCTCATAAAACCTTTGAAATGTGCCGGTACGGGTGAGCAGGCCATCGGCAAATGGAGTTCCAGCTTCGTCCTTTGCTTCGATAGTCAGACGCGCCGAGACGATTAGCAGCTTGCGCGCAAGCTGCCAGGACGCGGTCAGTACTGCCTTTCTCTCGTCGGGGTTTTCGATGACATTGATGACATAGCCGAGATTGACGACATCCGCGGGATTGCGCTGTGCATCAGGACGATGCGAAGGATCCCAGC
>WNFZ01002084.1_pt1 | contig 19091 bp, 14 predicted proteins | sample 5400081 | NCBI WGS metagenome assembly WNFZ01 (sample SAMN13153365, study PRJNA577476) | soil metagenome | isolation source: 80 cm soil or saprolite under grassland replicate 1 | place: USA:California | collected 2016-06-15
GCGCTAGGATCTCGACGGCGGAGCGCGTGCCGCCGGTGAGCTTCTCTTTCCAGATCGTCTCGGTCTCGAAGCGGCGGTCGCCGATGGCTTCCGACCACGGACGCAGGGCGGCGTCCAGCTCTCCTGCCGACCACACGTCTCCGCCGCGGCTTCGAATCATCGCGATCACGTACGGCACGATGCGGATGAAGGCCCGCAGCGAGGTCGCGGTCCGGATCGCGTACTTGCGGCCGGCAAACGCCACGGGGAAGGCGCGCGCCGCGGCCTTGAAATAGTTCAGGAAGAAGCGCCGCGCGTTCTCGCGGAACTCCTTCGACATCCTGCCTCCCGCCGCGTCCATCGAGGCGAAGACGTCGCGCAGCTCGTCGGCGAGGGAGGCCTGAGTCACGGAACCCCTTCCGATCCCCAGCACCTTGATCTGCCCCTTGAGCGGCGAGTGCTCGTCCTCGTTCAACGCGCGGATCACGTCGTGCGCGGCGGCGAGGTTCTCGTCGCGGTAGAGACGCCGGCCCGAGAGCGAGATCAGATGCGAGGGATTCAACTTCGTGTGCTTGCTGTTGATCGTGACGAAGAGCTCCACGACCTGGTCGGCCGTCAGGTTGTCGAAAACGACGGCCGGCACCTGAAAGTCTTTCAGGTTGTGTTTCTCCGCGAGCTGGTGAAGCGCCAGCAGCCGGTGTTGCCCATCCAGGGCCCGAAGGATCCCCGACTCTTCCGGGAGCTTGATCGATCCCGAGTCCGACCGCCCCGAGGCCGCGACGAATTCGAGCCGGCGGTCGGAGACCAGGAGCACGCTGCCCGGGATCGCCGGCAACGTGCCGGAGTCCGCGCACTGAAGATAGTAGGTGACCAGCTCCTCGATCTTCTTCTGGATGATCGGTCGCTGGTAGGCCTGCTCCGAGGCGGCGATTCTTCTCTCCAAGAACTCCCAGTTGACTCGGGCGGAGACCTTCTTCTTCTTTCCCCGCGTGGTCTGGCTTCCGGGTCCGAAGGAAAGGACCTCGAAGCCGACGAGCGACTGCAGGTCCGCCCCCGAGAGCAGGGCCTCGTAAAAGCTCACGCCGAACTGATTCAGCCGAAGCGAGGGAACGGACAACATTCCTGTACCCCCTTAATGTCGCAGCGGATTATACGGGACAGCTTGAAACGCCCTAAGCTATTGATTAGTTATCAGTTATCAGTTTTCAGTTGTTAGTTGAAGCCGGATCGGCGAGTAAAACTGAGAACTGAGAACTGGAAACTGATGACTCTCACGGGGGCGTCACGGTGCGCCAGTCCTTGTCGCGGATCATTTCGTCGTGGACCTTGCTTGCGCCCGCGAGAATCCCCTTCAACTCCGCCGTCAAGACCGCTTCCAGCTCGGGTAGGGAATCGGGACCCGCCACGGGAACCGAGCACTCGATGGTCATCAGCCCCAGGGTAGCGCAGAAGGGGGAGGTGCGGCGGGTCCAGTCCGTGTCCTTGCGGCGGTGCTTGGTCATGAGAAAAGCGGCGAGACGGCGTTCGTCCCACGGCTGTTCCAGAGGCCAGCAGAAGTTCGCCCGGAACCCTTTGCGCTCGACCTCGGGTCTTTCGCTGGCAAGGCGGATCGGCATTGGTTGATTTACGATACCATTCCCGTCCAAACCGAGTGGCGACATGAAATCGTTCTTCGTCTCGGGTCTCTTGCTGCGGGTCCTCCTCGCCGGCCCGCCAACGCCGGCCGTACCGGCGGAAGGGGACGTCTATTCCTCAAACCTGATGGTGGACCAGGACGTCATCGTCTCCTGCCAGATCACGGGCGTCATCGAGACGATCCACGTGGACCGGGGGAGCGCCGTCACCAAGGGGCAGCCGCTCGCGACGCTGCACATGGGGGAGTTCGACGCCGACGTCCGCCAGACGAAGGAGAACATGGAGCTGGCCAGGGCGCAGCTCGACCGGGCCAAGGCCCTCTCGGCCAGCAACATCATGAGCAAGGCGGACCTGGACACCTCTCGCGCGCAGTACGCGGTCGCGGTGGCCAACTGGGAAAAGGCGAAGGCGATCCGGGAGTATGCCGTGGTCCGCGCGCCCTTCACCGGCGTGGTCGCCGAGAAGTACGCTCGAATCGGCCAGAAGGTAGTGGACGTCCAGACTCAGCCCCTCTTCAAGATCACCGCGACCGAGCCGTTGCTCGCCCGAGTCTACGTGAAGGAGCGGGACCTCTTGAAGATCCATCGCGGGGACAAGGTCGAAGTCGTTCCGGACAGTTTCCCCAAAGCCCGGACGACGGGGTCTGTCCAGTTCATCAGCCCCAGCGTGGACCCGGCCAGCGGAACCTTCCAGGTAGTCGTCCAGGTACGCCGCGACCCGTCCCAGCCGGTCCTGCGCCCCGGAATCGCCGTGAAAGTGCATTTCGCCAACTCTCGCCGGCAGTAAGGGGACCGGGTCATGAGCGACAAGCCCAAGGAGTCGCCGCAACGCCTTCGATCCGCGCTGGACCGCGTCCTCGTCCACGACATCAAGAACATGGGGTTCCGGCTGCAGATGCTCCTATCCAACATCGACGAGCATTACGACGATCCCCAGTTCAAACGCTCCGTCCAGGAGCTGTTGCAATCGACCGTCGAACGCCTGGACGGCATGGTCGAGCGCTTCTCGGCGCACGAAGACGCTCTCCTGATCAAGGTTGCCCTCGACTTGAACGGCGTGATCCGCGAAGTTACCTCGGGGACGACCCGGCGCGGCGGCGAACCGGAAAGCGCGACCGCCGGACAGCCGACGCTCTCGCTCGCCCTGGGCTCGATCCCGGAGATCTGGGGCGACCCCTACTACCTGCGCGACGCCCTCTGGAGCATGATCGACAACGCGATCGAGGCGACCCCCGCGGGAGGCAAGGTCCTCGTCCGAAGCTTCACCGATGTCTCGCACAAGCCCCCCCGGGTGGTCGTCGAGATCATCGACAACGGGTCGGGGATGTCGCAGGAGTTCCTGCGCAACCGGCTGTTCAAGCCCTTCCAGACCACGAAGCCCCAGGGCGTGGGGCTCGGCCTCTCGACCGCGGCCGAGATCATCCGTTTCCACGAAGGAGCCATCAGTGTCATGAGCCAGGCCGGCAGCCCCGGCGGAACGGTCGTTCGCATGATCTTCCCGGGTATCGTTCCCGAGCCGGAGCCGCCCGCGCTGGAGCGTCCGGAGGGTCCGGCCCCGCCGCCGAGGAGGCCGTGACCGAGAAGCCGGGACCGCCCGGCACGATCGTCATCGTCGAGGACGATCGGGAGCTCCTGGACCAGCTCACCTGGTCCTTGAAGGGACTCTTCGAGGTGCATGGAGCGCAGGATGCCACGCAGGCGCGCGCGCTCTGCGAGTCTGATCCCGATCTCTACCTCTTCGACCTGCGTCTGCCTCCTTCCGGCAGCGTGGAAGAGGGCCTGAACCTCCTGACGGAAGTCCGCCGCCGCGACCCGGAGGCGACTGTCGTGATGATGTCCGCGGAGCAGGACCGGCAGGCTGTGCTGCGCTCGATCGAGCTCGGCGCCTTCGATTTTTTCCGCAAGCCGGTGGATCCCAAGGAGCTCATCATCATCCTGAAGCGCGCCCTGGAGCGCCGGCGTCTGGTCGAGGAGAACAGGGAGCTGAAGGACCAGGCTCGTGAGGAGCACAGCTTTGACAAGCTGATCGGCGCGACTCCCGTCATGAAGCGCCTCTTCTCCGACATCGAGAAGGTCGCCCCGTCGGACGCGACGGTGATGCTCCAGGGGGAGAGCGGGACGGGCAAGGAGCTTGTGGCCCACTCGATCCATGAGAGGAGCCCCCGGCGCGACCATCTGTTCGTGGGGGTCAACGCCTCGGCTCTGCCCGAGTCGCTGGCCGAGGCGGAGCTCTTCGGCCACGAGAAGGGCGCCTTCACCGGCGCCGTGGCTTCCAAGCCCGGCCGCTTCGAGCTGGCGCACAAGGGGACGATGTTCCTGGACGAGATCGGCACGCTCACCCCCGCCGTCCAGTCCAAGCTCCTGCGCGTTCTCGAGACCCACGAGGTCGAGCGGGTCGGCGGCCGGCGGAGCACCCCGGTGGATTTCCGCCTGATCTCCGCCACCAACGAAGACCTGGACGCCCGCGTCGCCGCAGGGACCTTCCGCGAAGACCTCTTCTACCGCATCAACACGATCCCGATCCGCATCCCGCCGCTGCGCGAACGAGCCGACGACATCCCTCTCCTCTGCGACCACTTCCTCGAGAAGTTCTCGGACCGCCACAAGAAGCCCCTCCGCAACCTCTCCGCCGGCGTTCTCGATCGCCTCCGAGCCCACCCCTGGAAAGGAAACGTCCGCGAGCTCGAGCACGTCATCGAGATGCTCGTCCTCTTCTCCACCGGCGACACAATCGCCGAAGAAGACCTGCCCCGAGTCCTCCGCCAGAACTCTGGCTCCGCCGCCAAAACCCACAGTCCACAATCCTTTGCCAAAGCCGTCGAAGACTTCGAGCGCAAGCTCTTAACCGACGCCATCGCCGAGTCCGGCGGAGTCAAAGCCGAAGCCGCCCGCCGCCTAGGCCTCGACAGCAACCAGATCAAGTACCTCTGCCGAAAATATGGGATCTAGTTGGTCAGAGCAGAGCTGGCGAAGGGGAGAGGGTGAGACATGGAGACGGTGCCTTCCGGCTCTTTCCTTGATGATCCGTCGATTTCACGTCAGACCTTCCCGCGCCACGCTCTTTTCCTTTTCTCGAGGTCAGCCTGAGAGCAGTGTGTTCCTAGTGTTCCTGGTAGACGGTTTTCAAGGGGAGTCTTGAGGGTAAGAATTCAACTATGGGTGTGGATTTGATCCGGTCGACGGAATCATGGCGACCGGGGTAAAACACTCAAGTGGCTCTTTCCAAAGGAGATCGCTGTCCTGCCTCTGGTCATTCCGGGATGGCCCCGCTCTTGCGATAGGAGCGGGTGAGGAAAAGGAGGAAACAAAATGGCGAAGGAAGTTCGGATCGAGTTAACACCGGCTCAGAAGGCGAAGATCAAGGAAGCCACGGGCAAGAACGTGCCGGAGATCAGAGTGTCGAGCTTAGGGAAGAACATCGCGGTGTCGCCGGTCCAGAAGGACTTACGGGCGCAGGATCTGAAGGCCGAGGACCTGAAGGCCGAGGATCTGAAGGCTGAGGATCTGAAGGCTGAGGATCTAAAGGCTGAGGATCTGAAGGCCGAGGATCTGAAGGCCGAGGACCTGAAGGCTGAGGATCTGAAGGCTGAGGACCTGAAGGCTGAGGACCTGAAGGCTGAGGATCTGAAGGCCGAGGACCTGAAGGCCGAGGACCTGAAGGCCGAGGACCTGAAGGCCGAGGACCTGAAGGCCGAGGACCTCAGCGCGTCGAGCGACGCAATCTAAGAGACTCGTTCGAGTTGATCAAAACGCCCCGTTCTGCGGGGCGTTTTTGTTTACCAGATGATCGAGCGTAGCCAGCGCCAGAATAGGCTCCAGGCGCGGGAAGCGAACCCCTCTCGCGCAGAACGGATCTTCACACGAGTCGCCGCGCCAGGCAGTAAAGCGCCATCCGAGTTCTCGAAGACTGCGAGTGCCACGAAGCGGTCGGGAGTGGCCGAGGGGCTGACCGGATCGCGGCCCGCAGTCGCGGTCGGAGGCTGTTCCATCGTCGCTGGAGAGATCGAGGCGACCGCACCCGTGTAATTCTTCATTGGACGGGTCTGGATTTGGGCGGTGACAGGCGCTCCAATCTTCAGGTAGTCGAGAAGGCGTTCGGATATGGGGACCTCCGCCACCATCTTTCGGCAATCTCCGACCCGGACAAGAGTGAGACCCGCACGCACGTAGCGGCTCTCGAGATCTTGCGGCCGGGGCGACAACACTCGTCCTGCGATTGGGCTGCGGACAAGGAGGAATCCCTGACGGTACTCCGCAGTCTCGAGAGCCGTTTGCGCCGCTGCCCGCCGGCTCTCAGACTGAAAAGCGAGACCCGCGTTGGCGAGCGCACGGTTGCCACTCGACTTCTTGGTGTGAAGCTCACGTTGGGTCAGCGAGCGCTGGGCCTCGGCATTCAGAGCGGGGCTCATAACGCTAAAGAGCGGCTGCCCGCGCTCGACCATCTGTCCTTCCTGGACCAGGGCCTTCGTCACGATACCTTCTTCTGGAGATTGAACGCTGACCTCCTCGACAGGCCTGAGAAAGGCGTCCGCCCCGATGGTCCGCCGGGTCCACGGAATGAAAAGAACCAGAAGGAGTATGGCTGCGGCCGCAGCGAGCGCAGGACGGCTTCGGGATGACATCAGGAGCTCCTTCTTGTCGAGGTAGAAGAGCTTGGACACTCGGGCGAGAGTCCGGGTCTTCTTCTTGAAGACCTGAAACAGTGTCAGGATCAGGAAGACGACCCCGATATCGGGAAAGTACTTGTAATAGAAGTTTCGGAATAGGCGGTAGATAAAAAGCATGATCGTCGCCGTGTAGACCATCGAGAGGAGCCCGTAGATCCAATAGATCCGACGTTTGCGCCTCGTCGTCGCCGGTACCTCGACGCCCAACCGGAGGACATTCTTCTGAAACCACGCGCCGACTTGATGCCATGCGGCCTCTCGCAGGTCCGGCATCTGAAGAAGACTCGACAAGGCGTAATAGCCGTCTATCTTGATCAGGGGATTGATGTTGAAGAGGACGGCCGATACCCCCGTGAACAACATGGTCTTGTAAGCCGCCGTATGCAGGAACGTATCGGGATAGGAAGCGACCCACAGAGCCGTGGCGATCGAGCAGATCATGACTTCGCTGTAGATACCGGCGATCGTGACCCAGAGCCGGTTCATTCGGTTCTTGAACATGAACGCGTCGGAGGTGTCGCAGTAAAACGCCGGCGTGAAGTAGAACAGAGCGAAACCGATATCGTGGCATTCGCCGCCGTATCGCTTGAGGGCATAAGCGTGTGCGAACTCATGGATGCAGCCGATAACGGAGAGGATGACGAAGAATTGGAGAATGTCCAGAAGCGGCTTCCCGAGGAAGTGATAGAGGTCCATCGTCTGCGTCCAGATTAGGGTCCAGTGCTGGCTGAAGACAAAGGCGGTCCAGATGGAGGCGGCAAGCGTCGCGAGCGCGACCGGCGGGGTCCAGATCCACCAGACGTATTTGATCGTGCGTTGCAGGAATCGCTCTGGATCGACTACGTGAAACATGATGAAGAAGGGATTGAAGCCTTCGGACTTCTCCTCCACCTTCTTGTCACGGAGCGTCCGGAACTTATCGAGCATGTTCAAGCTACGCTCGGCTGCGGATTGCTCGATCAAGTCCTTGTCTCGGAGGAACTCCTCGTACTCCAAGACAAACTGAAGTGAGACAGGATGACCGCCGGTGCGCCGGTTGATCTCCTCCACGATTTCCGATCGTGTCCGCTTGCCGTCGAAGAGGCGGATGATCTGCCAGTTGATGTTCTTGAACTGATGGTACTTCATCGTCACCGGGTTCTTGACGATCCATTGAACTTCGCCCATCTGGACTTGCCGCAAGATGCCCAGGTTCTTGCGGAGCGCGGGGCGCTCGTCGGGAGGGCCGTGCCGCGCCGCGAGGGCTTTGGCGGTCTCTTCCAGGCGCGTCGCGGAGAGGAGCTTTCGGGGTCGGAGCGCGGCGCTCACGGAAGAAGAGGCCAGATCTTGTTCCAGACCCAGCGGACCGGCGCACGGAAGATCGCCGCGATCACGGGAACACGGACGGTGGAGATTTTTGCCTTCCCCTGCATGCCGGTCTTCAGCAGGCCGTCGGAGTTCTCGATCCGAACTTCGGCGACGATGAAGCGATCCTTGTCCTCCTGCCGGACGTGCGTGCCTGGCCGGGTGACGGTGCCGCGGAAGAGACGAGTGGGGTACGGATTGAGCTTGATCGCCACGCGCTCGCCTGTCTGAATGAGAGTCGCGTCGTTCTCCGGGACGGCCACCTCGGCCACGACGGTTCCGACGTCGGCCACGACGCAGAGCTCGCTCCCCTTGGTCAGGAACTGACCGACCCGCTCCTCGATGCGCGGCGTCACGATGACTCCTCCCGTCGGAGCGATGAGACGTGTGCGGGCGAGGCGATCTTCCTCGAGAGCGATCCTGGCCTTCATCTCTTCGCGCTTCGATGTTGCTTCGAAGAGCGCCGCGGAATCGCCCGCCTCGCGGAAACGGGCGACGTCGCTCTCGGCGATCGCGTCGGCGGCCTGCGCGTCCGCGAGCGCCGCCCGATAGACCTGCGGATCGAGTGTCGCGATGACCTCGCCGGCGGCGACCGTATCCCCTTCGTGGTGGAGCACGGAGAGAACTGTACCGTCCACACCCGCGGTCACGGTGGCGCGGCGCCCCGGGAGGATCCGCGCCAGCCCGGCCACGCGAAGGCGCCACGGAATGGCGATCACAAGAATGAGAGTCACCGCAGCGCCGATGCTCCAGGCGAGCCGGCGACGCCTCGGGATCTCCATGAACTTCTGACGTCTCTCTGCGAATGGCCTCAAGAAGCCGGGAAGGGGAACCTGCTTGTAGAGCTGCGCGTTGCGGACCGCGACCGTCGCCTGGTTGACGAGGATGGCCAGAAGATCCCGTTTCTCTTCGTCCAGTACAAGCGGCTTCTTCCGCAGGAAGGCCAGAACGCCGAGCTTCCCCTCCTCGTCGTTCAGAAGCAGAGCGTGGAAGGAACGGAACTTCGTCAATTCGAAGAACTCTCGGAACTTCTCCTCCGTTTCCGGTCGGTCTGTCAGGATCTTCCCGTCGTCCTCCTGGGTCACCACGAGATCTGCGCCCGAGAAGAATACCCACTCGAGGAGATCCTCGGTGGCCTGGATCTTCGGATCGTGGTGATCGATCTGCATCGTTCCGGAGATCGAGCCCAGGCGCAGCTTGCCCCTGTCCATGATCGCGATGGCGCACTGATCGTAGGCAATCAAGGCTGCCGTCGCGTTGACGATCTTCTGCATCACCTTATCGAGGTCGAGGGTCGAGGTGATCTCGCGGCTGACGGTCAGGAGGGCGTCCAGCTCCTCCACCTTTTTTTCCGCCTCGTGCTGGCGGGCGTTGCGGAGGGCTCGCACGGCTTGCCGGGCGAGGTCGAGCAGGAGTTCCTGGTCCTCGGCGGTGAACTCCGCGTGGCGTCCGCGCTTATTGACGAGCACGAGCGCGCCGACGGGCGTCCGGTCCTCCAGCAGCGGGATGGCGAGAACGGAGTGGACGGGGTAGGCCTCGTTCTCGGTGGCGAGGGGGATATTTGCGGGGACGTTGTTGTCACGGAGTACTCTTTGATTGACGATAAGGTCGCCGACGATGGAGCCGCCAACGGCGTCCGGAGGGTTCTCGACATCGTAGTTTTCGTTGATGCCGGTGGCGGCGAGGACGACATCGGAGGTCTCGGCTTTGAGGAGCCAGAAAGAGGCGACTTCGGCGACGCCGAAGTCCACGGCCTTGCGGACGATGATCTGGTTGAGGTCTTCGAGTTCGATCGTCGAGCCGAAGGTCTTGGAGAGGTCATAGAGGTTGGTCAGCCGCTCGATGGCGTAGAGCATGCCGACCGTCTTCTTCTCGCCTTTCAGCGCCAGGTCGAGCGCCGGGGCCGCGTGTCGCAGGAAGGACTTGAGGGCGGAGACTCTCGGCTCGGTCTTTTGCGGTTGGTCGAAGAGGAGGGCCAGCAGCCCCACGACCTGGCCTTCCGCTTCGAGCGGGATCGCGAGGCACGTTTGGATCTCCGCCGGGAAGCCTTTCACCAACGGGTCCTGCGAGGAGGCGAAATCCTTCCGATCGAGCGCCGTCGGGCGCCGGTCGCGCAGCAGATTGTGAACGGTTCCCTTGTCTCGCGGAGCGGAGCGTCGCAAGAAGACTCGGGTGCCTTCGCCCTCGGCGGCGACGCAGACGAATATGGGAATCGCGGCGTCGGGAGTCCAGACCAACGCGCCCTCGGCCCCGGCTATCCGCGCGCTCCATCGGGCGGCCCACGTGGCGGTCTGCGCGAGGTTCTCGCAGCGCGCGAGCTCTCCGAGAGCTTCTGCCTCCGTTCTGTCCGAAGGACTTTCCGTTTCGTTCACCATTGGGATACCTGGCGAGCCGCTAGAAGCTGGAGACCGCTGTCTCCATGTCGGTGAAATTCTCGAACACGGAGTCGAGCCTGGTCATCTCCAGAAGCTTGCGAACCTGGGGACCGGCGCCCAGAAGCTTCGTCTGCCCGCCTTCCTTCTGCGACATCGTCATGGCCCGCACGAGCGCGCCCAGACCCGAGCTGTCGAGGAAATTGACGCGCCGCATGTCCACGAGGAGGTTGACTTTTCCCTCCTCCAGGAGACGGGTGACGGTCCTCTTGAAGAGAGACTCCGACTCGCCGATGACGAGGTCGCCATCCACGGTCAGAATCGTGACGTGGCCGTCATCCTTCGTCGTCAGTTGCATGGAGGCGCGGAGATTATGTCGAAAAGTCCTCCGCAGGTCCATGCGCCCGCCGGAGACGCGGACAGCCAGAGGAGCGGGGCTCGAAACGCACCGCTCCCGGCCGGCCGCAGGCGCTCGCTTCGAGTGCCCCTCACCCCGACCCCTCCTTCGCCAAGGCTTCGGAGGGCATGCCTCTCCCGCGGGGAGAGGGAGAAGAGTGGTGGGCGAGAGACTAGGCTGGAGCCAGAATTCCCTGAGCGGGTTCTGGCCCCGGCGCGCCTAGAGGCGTCCGGTGAGCAACAGGATGATGAGGATCAGTACGATGAGACCCAGGGTGCCGCTCGGCCAGTAGCCCCAGCCCCGGCTATGGGGCCAGGCGGGGACAGCTCCGAGCAGCAATACGATGAGGATAATCAACAGGATCAGTCCCATATCCTTCTCCTTTCCTAGCTTCCCGACCTCCCAGGTGTTCTATCGCGAGAATTGTGCCAACCGGAGGCGAAACGCCGGGACAGGAAGACGAGGCTAGAAGTTGATGGTGGCGACGACCGTGTCGATGTAGCTCCCGGCGCTGGCGTCCTGCCCGGCCGGGATACGGCCATAGATCGTGATCGTCGCGTTCGAGACGGGCGCGACGGGACCGTAGTGGGAGGTGCCGGAGGTCGCATCCCCCCAGATTGTCGTGCGCGCCGCGTCCAGGTAGAGGTTGTAGGTGAGCGTCACGGCGCTCTTGAACATCTGCCGCGCGCTGAAGGTGGGGGCGCCCCCCCTGGAAAGATTGATCGTGACCCGGTCGGGTGGCTTGATGCCGGTGCAGGTGTAAGTCACGCTGCCGGTCGAGTCGAGCGGGCTGGCGCTGAAGACGTTGTAGGTTCCGAAGCTGACGCCCACCGCTGAGATCGTGCAGCTGGCCGCGTCGCCCCGGGCGACCCAGGCTCCACAGAACGTTCCCGCGGCGGCCAGGACGAGCTTCAGAGCGATTCGCTTCCTTTTCATGGCGCGTCAACTTTGCAGCGCAGAGTCCGGAGGTCGATCGAAGGCTTCTCCGTCGCGGGAACCTCGATCGTGACCTCGCAGGCCGCGGTACCGTAGTTCACGATCGCGGCATGGCGTCCGGGCGTGACGTTCTCCAGATAGAAGTCGCCCAGGCTTCCGAGCGGAAATTCCTTGGGCTTCCTTCCCACAATGAGGGTCAGCCGGCCGTAGGCGGGGACGATCAGCCGGCCCGAGAATTCCATCAGGAGCAAGCCGACGACGGGGTGGATTCGCTCGACCGGGAAGAGGACAAGCGCACCGCCGCGGTAGGGAGGGGCGATGTTCATCTCGGTCGCGGCCACCTCGTAGTCGAGCGGAACGTCCGTGTCCGCAATGCTCAGGCGATTGCCGTAGTAGGGAAGGATCTGCGGGACCAGCAGGTCTCCGCGGCCGTTGGTGCGTCCGGCCGGCTGGTTGCTCGAGAACCCGGCAACGCCCGGCACGCCCGGCACTCGAAGCAGCGCGAAGCTCTGACCCACGGCGCGCGTCGCGGAGACCGTCCCTCCCACTATCACGATCCCTCCGGAAGCGCTCAGGGTCTTCGAATCCTGCCCGTTGACGTGCTCGTAGGAGGCCTCGTACCGCCCGTAGTCGCCCTGGTACTGAAAGAGGCCCCGCGCCATGCCCGAGGCGCTGTTCACGCTGGATCCATTGACCTGATAACCGAAACCTTCGGCGAGCGGCAGCGGTTTTTGAACGTTGACCGACGTCGTGCCGCCGCCGTCGCCGGATCGGTCGTGGGAGAGGCTCGCCATGACGCCGCCCGCAAACGAGTAGCTCACGCCAGCGAAGGCCTCGAGCGTGCTGGTTCCGCCGCGCCGAGCGCGGCCGCCGGAAAGGAAGAGATTGGCGTCGCGAGAGATCGGCAGGCTCGCCGAAAGGGAGAACCGATCGATCGGGCTCGTGTCCCGCATGCGCGAGGTCTCGTATTGGGCTGTCAGGCCCGCGCGGCCAACCTGGATGCCCAGGAAGACGCCGGTCTGCGCAAGAGCGCGGTCCATGGCCGCCGGAAGAGCCAGGTTGGCGTAGCGGCCGCTCATCACGCGCGCGAACGCCCCGAAGTTGAACGGCTGCCCGACGTACCGATAGGAGAAGGACCCGGCCCTGCCGGTGTCGTCGTGGTCCCGGCTCCAGGCGGCAGACGCCTCCACTTCGCCGAAGGGAAGGCGCGCGGCCACTCCCGGCCCGCCGCTCCAGAGGCCCGCGCGCGCTTCCAGACGCAGTTCGGGCGTGAGCGAATCGGTCACCCCCAGACGGTGACGGCCGAGGAAGGCGAGCGAGGAGTTGTAGTCCGGACCGCGGCTCCCGATCGGGGTTCGGGCGAACCCGACGTCGTAGGTGTATTCGGAGAGCCCTTTGGAGAGGACGGACGTTGAGGCGTAGAAGGGACTCGCGAGCGTGCGTTCTCCTCCGAAGGCGTCGTGGATCACGATCTGCGCGGTCGCGCTGCCGGTCGGGACCGCCAGGTTGGTCAGGTCGAACTGGCCCGGAGGGAGCTGCTCCCGCCGCACGACGGCGCCGTTGACGTAGATATCGGCCGTCGAGGGCGTCGTCACTGCGCCCGAAAGAGCCAGCGTCGGATAGCGGACGAGATAAGGGTCGAGGTCGAAGTTACGCGCGACCCCGACTCCTCCCAGGAAGAGCGCTCCACCGAGTGTTCCGGCCGTGACGAAGGCGTCTCCCACGACCCAGCGACGCAGCCGCTCGCGATCGTCCACGGTGTAGTTTGTCAGTCCCCGGACGAAGCGTCCCTGCGCGTCGCGCGAGCCGCTGCTGTACAGGAGATTGCCGCGGAAACTCAAGCCCGCCTCGGCGAATGCGTCGAGGGACTTGAAGTCGTTCCAGTGCACGGCGTAATTGACGAACGCGCTCGTGTCGCGGGTGTACGTCATTCCCTCCGGACGCCCCGGCTTCAAGTTCAGGACCGTCGTGCCGAGGTAGCGGGGGAGGATGGTCAGCTTGAGCGCGACGGTTTCCGCGTCCAGGGAGAAAGCGACGTCGGGAGCGAGGGATGTCAATGAAACGAGTTCTCCGGATTCCGCGGGCTCCCGGCGGCCGGCGAGTCCTCGCACTCCGGCGGCCGCGAGGGCTTCAACGGAAAGGAGCACGTCGCCGTCTTCGAGCACAGCGAGAATGTCGCCCCTGGCCACTCCGTTGACCGAGAGGGGCAGCAGGACGCGCTCGCGTTGCGCGGCGGCAACGGAGCCGGCGAGAACCGCCGCGAGAATCATCAAGACCGTCGGGCAAACGCCGGGCCACCGCCCTTGCGAGATCACGGCGGATGCCTCTCTGATTCGCGAGCGAGCCGATCAGCCGGTGGGCGGGCCGCAGGCGCCCGGCCGCAGGTCGAGTCGATCGCTCAAGATGCCGGACTCCGTGCGGGCTTCGATGCGCAGAGTCCGGACGAGGCCGCATTTCTCCAGGGGCAGGGGCAGGTCGTACTTCCGGACGCCTCCGGCCAGGACGTACCAGCCCTCGATTCGTTTGTCGATCACGGTTTCTCCGCTCTGTCCGATCCCACGCAGGCTCACGGTCTCCAGCATGAGGTGGACGTTCCCATTGTTTTGGACCTGGAAGCTCAGACGGCCCTGCTCAACGCTGGGATTGACGATCGCGCCGTTCGCCTGGGCCTTGGAGGGCCGCAGGAAGACCGGAATGCCCATGCGAGTCAGGACGCGCACGCCCGGGATGCCCGAGGAGAGGCCCGCGTTCTCCGCGGACGGGAGCTCTTCGACGAACACGCGGTAGGTCTTCTCGCTTGCGGCGAAGGCCACCACGGCCCCGACGCGGATCCTGCGCTCCCTGCGCGGTTCGAGCGTCAGGAGCCTCGGGAAGAGAACGACGTCATCGGTCGGCTCGAGCTCCATCTCGCCTTCGGTCCCCTGCGACCACCGGTACGCGGCGAGCTGGAACCTCAGGGTCTCGTCGCTCTCGTTGGAAATCGTCAGGAGCCCGCTCGTGCTCGACGCCGAAAGGGAGAGCGCTACCGGCGAGACCCGGAAGGTCGCCGCCCCCGCGAGCCCGGCCGAGAAGAGGCCAAGCGCGAGAAGAACGACGACGCTTCCGGTCTTGCCTCGACGTTTCACGGTCAGAAGTTCACGGTTGCGACGACCGTGTCCGTATAGCTCCCAAAGGGGAGGTCCTGTCCGCTCGCTATCTGGCCGCACACGTTGTAGGTCCGGGCGTTCTTGTCGGGAGCGGCCGCCGGCGTGAACAGGCCCGCGCCGCTGTTTCCCCAGACCGTCGGCGAGGAGAACGAGCACGCGGAAGCGGGGGTCGAGTTAGGCGGCTGATAGAGCTCATAGGTCATCAGGTTCGAGCCGCCGTCCTTCATCTTGCGTACGGACCCGGAAGCGTTGGAGCCCAGTCCGAGGCCGACGGTCGTCGAAGCTCCCCTCGTGCAGGTGATCGTCACCGTGCCCGAGCCTTCCAGAGGCGTCGAGGCGTTCGCGACGATCGGGTCGTACGCGCCGAAGGCGACCGCGCCGGTCGAGATCGTGCACACGTTGACGATGTTCGCCGAGACGCTGACGTTGGCGGTCGCCGAGCCGGCGAGGGCGGGCGAGACCACGAGGACCAGAAGAGCGAGGGTTCCGAGGGCTGCCTTTTGCATAGTTTCTCCTTCATTGTTGAAGACTCGAATTTCCTTGTTGGGGGATTTCCACACCTGGGATGAAACCCGAGAACCCGAGAACGCCTCCAAGGAGAACCGAACCTGACAATCGGTTTGACAACCCTTGTCTTGGACCTGAACACCAGAGAGCATGACCTGTGCCATCCAGGTCTGCCAATCCTCAGACTGCGGGCAGTCCACTTCATATGCAACGAGTTAGATAAGGCAAGTGACCCCGAAATAGAGTCAATACGACGGCAGCGCTCATGAGCGAAATTTTGAATTCCGACACTTTTTGTCTTGGACTTTTGTCCAAGCCGACGGATTTTAAAGGAATTCTTAAGAAACCTGGAGCCGACGGCCGGACTTGAACCGGCGACCTGCGGTTTACGAAACCGCTGCTCTACCGACTGAGCTACGTCGGCCCTGCCGAGGAGGACGGGCGATCTTACGGAAAGGGGCTCTCGCCGTCAAACTCTAGGAATCGGCGCCGGCCGATTCCTAGTCGAATCTGACGGAGACGATCTTGGAGCAGCCGGGCTCCTCCATGGTCACGCCGTACATGACGTCGGCGGTCTCCATGGTGCGCTTGTTGTGCGTGATCGCGATGAATTGCGTGTCCTCGGTCATCTCGCGCAGGAGACGCGTGAAACGGTCGATGTTGGCCTCGTCCAGCGGGGCGTCCACCTCGTCGAGGATGCAGAAGGGGGAGGGCTTGAAGCGGAAGATCGCCATGAGAAGAGCGATCGCCGTCAGCGCCTTCTCGCCGCCGGAGAGAAGCAGGATGGACTGGTTTCGCTTGCCGGGCGGCTGCGCGATGATCTCCACGCCCGATTCGAGCACGTCGTTTTCATCCAGGAGACGCATCTGCGCCGCGCCTCCCTGGAAGAGACGCGAGAACATCGCGGCGAAGTTCTGGTTGATGGCGGTGAAAGCTTCCTGGAAACGCGCCGACGAGGTCGCGTTGATCTTGCGAATGGAGTCCTGCAGGTCCTGGATCGACCGAACGAGGTCATCCCGTTGCGCCGTAAGGAACTCCAGACGCTTGAATTCCTCGGTATACTCATCGAGGGCGAGCACGTTGACGGGCCCCAGCCGCTCGATCGAGGCAGTCAGCTCCGCGGCCTCGGTCTCGAGCCGCGCCAGTCCTTCATCCGAAGCGTCGGCCGGCGGCTCGAGCTCTCCCGCGTTGACCCCGAACTCTTCCTTCGCGTGTATCTCCACGTGCTCGAGATCCGAAGCGACGCGCGTCTGCGCGACCTCCGCCTCGAAGCGGCCCTCCCTGGCGGCGTCCAGATCCGCCCGGAGCAGACGAGTGGCTTCCTCCGCGCGAAGGACTCGCGCCGAGGCTTCCGACGCCGCGGCGCTCGCCGCTTCGAGCTCCACCCGCTTGCCTTCGCGCGCCTGGAGATTGCCGGACCGGCGCGCACGGGTTTCCGTCTCTTCCTGGAGCAGCTCCTGCCGGCGCGCGGACAGGCGCTGTCCTTCCGTGAGCGCCTCGGTCGCCCGCCGCTCGAGCGCTCCCGCGGACTCCAGCAGCTTCTGGCGCGCCGCCTCGGTCGAGCGGCGGCGCTCGGCGGCGACTTCGGCCTCGGTGCGGCGATGGGCAAGCTCCTCGGAGGCGGCTGTCGCGAGGGCGCGCGCCTCGGAAAGAGCGGCCGCAAGAGCGTCGGTGCGCTCCCGGATCTCCGCCTCCAGGCCGGCGTGATGGCGTTCCTCCTGGTCCAATGTCCGGCGACGGGTCTGGAGCTGCGCGCTCTCCTGCGCCAGCGCGGCGGCCTCGGCCTCGAGCGTTTCGTGCTCTCTCGAGAGGCGCATGCGCTCGGCGCGCCGCTCTTCGAAGCGCGCGAGAAAACCGGAGAGCCGGGCGCTCGCCTGGCGCTGCCGCTCTCGCAGAGCCGGCATCTCCGATTCGCGATCCCGGCGGCCGCGCTTGAGATCGGCCAGGGCCCTCTCGAAAGCATCGAGCGTGTCGCGCGCACGGGCGACCGCTCCTCCCAGATCCCGGACTTCCCGCTCCAGCGTGAAGGAACCCGAGGCCTCGGGCGGCGTGTGCACCGCGCGCACGAGCGAGCCCCTCACGAGCTCCCTGGCGCGAGTCACGAAGGGCAGCGAAGGGAACCGTTCCGACAGGAGAAGGGCCTCCTCGAGGGTCTCGACGAATGCGGCGGCAGGCAGCGCGGCGCGCTCAGCCGCGGAGAGATCGGCGAAGTTGCGCACGGCGATCTCCCATCCTCCCAGAGCCCCGGCGGGCGCGGGCGCGGAAGTCTCGGCGGTCCAGTCCGCCCGGATCAAGCGGGATACGGAGAGATGGCGCGAAACCCCGATTGCCCGCGCGGCGTCTCCCGGGGCGAGCAACGCCTCGGAGTCGTCGCCGAGCAGAAGATCCACGGCGCCTTCCCAGCCCTCCGCCGGATGAAGCCTGTGCGAGAGCGGCCCGCGCTCGGTCATTCCGGCCGCGGAAAGAGCGGCGCCCGCAGCGGCGGCGGTTCCCTCCCGGCTTCGCACGATTTCTTCGAGCGCGGAGAGACGCGCCTCGACAGCCCCGAGAGTCTCGCGAGCCGCGTCTCTGGCGCCTTCCGCCTCGAGGTGCGTTGCGGAAAGCCTCGCCAGTTCCATTTCCCAGGCCTCGATCTCCAGTTCGGCCGAGCGGGCCTCGAAGGAGAGCTTCTCCTGCTCTTCCCGCGCGCGAGCGACCTCCTCGCCCCGGTCGCGAAGGTCACGAGCGATCCGCTCTCTCGATTCCTCCAGACGCCCCAGCGACGCCGCCACGCGCGAGACTTCGACATCCACCTCGTGCCGTGCGTTGCGCGCCGAGACCCTGTCTCCGGCAGCGGAGAGAGCCTCTTCCCGCTCGGCTTCCAGCCTTCTCTCGAGTTCCGCGAGGGCCATGGCCGCGGCGGAGGCCCTCTGGTCGCTCTCCTCGCGCGCAAGAGAGCGGGTTCGCGCCTCGGCGACGGCCCGCTGCAGCCGCTCCTCGAACTCCCCGAGCTCCCGCGCCGCCGTCGCTTTTTCCAAGGAGAACTCGCGCCCTTCGCGTTCGAGCGCTTCCAGGCGAGCGAGGAGCTCGGCCAGAGAGCGGCGGATGGCCTCGGCGAGCGCGTCGTCGCGCTGGATCGCGGACTCCAGCGCGGCGATGGTCTCGCGCAGGGTGTCGCGCGCGGAAACCGCTTCTCCTTCGGACAGGCGCGCGGAAGCAAGCTCCGCCTCCGCCAGGGCCAGCACCGCGGCAGCCTCCGCCTCGCGGTCGCGTTTCTGGTCGCGAAGAGTCTCGGCTTCGACAACGGCGGCAAGCAGCCGGTCGTAACGCGCACGGGCGATGGCCGATTTCTTCCCGCGCAGCGCTTGCGACTTTTCCTTGTAGCGCGCAGCCCGCGAGGCCTGGCGCTTCAAGGACGCGCAGTTGCGCTCGATCTCCGCGATGATGTCGGAGATGCGGAGGAGATTCCCCTTCGTCTCCTCCAGTTTCGTCTCGGCCAGACGCTTCTTCAGCTTGTACCGGGTGATCCCTGCGGCCTCTTCGATCAGCCGCCTCCGGTCCTGAGGCTTGGTCGAGAGGACTTGATCGATGCGGCCCTGCTCGATGACCGAGTAAGCGCGCACGCCGAGGCCGGTTCCGAGAAGCTGGTCCTGGATGTCCTTCAAGCGGACCTGCTTGTCGTTTAGGAAGTATTCGCCGTGACCTTCGCGGTAGACGCGGCGGCCGATGCGCAGGAGCTCCGGCTCGGAAGCCTCGCCGGGGTCGCCGTGGCCGTTTCCGTTGCCATTCCCATGGCCGTTAGCGCTGGAAGAGAGGGTGAGCGTGACCTCGGCCATGCCGAGCGGACGCCGCCGGGCGGAGCCGTTGAAGATCACGTCCTCCATGCGCTCGCCCCGCAGAATCTTCGCGCTCTGCTCGCCCAACGCCCACGCCACCGCGTCGCAGATGTTCGATTTGCCGCAGCCGTTTGGCCCGACGACCGCCGTCACGGCGTCAGGGATGTCCAGGTCCACCTTTTCGTAGAAGGATTTGAACCCGAGGATCTCCACCCGTTTGAGCTTGAGCATTCCTGTCCTTCAATTTAACAAATCGGAGCGCCGGGTTCTACAAAATCTTGTGGGTCGGCGCCG
>WNFZ01004690.1_pt1 | contig 19066 bp, 18 predicted proteins | sample 5400081 | NCBI WGS metagenome assembly WNFZ01 (sample SAMN13153365, study PRJNA577476) | soil metagenome | isolation source: 80 cm soil or saprolite under grassland replicate 1 | place: USA:California | collected 2016-06-15
GTCATAACATGCCTGTTCGTCGAGTAGAGTGTCGAGCGGAAACTGCATCATGACGAACCTCCATCCTCAAGCCGATGATAGATCGTGATGCAGCAAGAGCAATACCGTTGTGCTCTACACCTCTAAACCGACATGAGCCGACTTTCATTGGCTTTAGGCCCTCCTTGCGGAGTGAGATGCTCCTCGCGGCTGTTCAACGGGGTTGTCCTGCGACGGTCACGTTCCCCTTTCGGTTTCCTTAAACTGCCGCCACAGAGCTTCAGACTGGAGCAAACATCCGAAGGTGTGATCGACCCGTCGAACTGCTGCGTGATTGTTCACGCCCGCTGGTAGCTCCATGACCATAACGCAAGGAAACGCTATGGTTTTAGGAACTATGTTTATGTCGCTAGATCGCGAAAATGTCGTTCAGGACCGGCAGGTCCTGGCTCAGGTCGTCGAGTGTCAGCACGGCGTCCGAGCAGAGCGATAGCTCCCGCATCCCCTGCGTCGTGCCGATCAGCACGCCATACGAGCGCATCTCCATGGCCTTGCGCGCGGCGTTGAACTCGCCCAGCACCGTGCGGTCGATAGTGGTCAGCCCGTCGGTCAGCACAATCACGTCGGCCTTCGGCTGCGAGGTCTGCACCAGATCAGTTGCCTTGCGCATCCAGGGCTCAAAGCGGGTATCCCCACCGTTGTAGAAGTGCTCCGCGCAGCGCAAGGTTTCCTGGTACGGCCCCTCGCCGCCAGGGAACACGTCGACGCGGAGCTGGCCTTGCTCGGCAAAGTGCAGCACGACCAGGTCGCGCTTCTGGAGCCGCGCGATTGCCAGAAAGGCCAGCAGCGTCCCCCCGGCCCAAACCGTCTTCGGATACGGGCCGCACGGCCCGCTCATGCTGCCGCTCTCGTCGACGGCCACGATCACCGGGCCCTGGCCTTGCGGCTGACGGCCGATTAGCTCCCACTGCATCAGGCTGCGCTCGGCCATGCCTTTGTAAAAGAGCAGCTTTGTCTGGGGCAGCATCAGCAGCGCCAGCTCGGAGGGCAGCACTAGCGCTGGGTCGTTGCCGAAGGTGATGCCGGCCACTTCCGTCGGCGGGTAGGGCACTTTGGTCGCCTGCACGTCGAGCGCAATCGTGATCTGGCGCCCGGCGATCGCCATCATCTGCTTGAGGCGGCGCGAGCCCTGGACCATCTGCGCCAGCGCGATCCGGTCCTTCGCGGTGAACTGCTGGGCGCCGCCCCCACCCCCGCCGTACCCGCCGCCGAAGACGCGCACGGCCTCGGCCTCCTCGGCGATCTCACCCATCGCCCTGGTCAGGCCGGACCGTGCGGCGCGGCGCAGCGCCTCTTCCCGGGCCTCGTCCTCGGTCGCCAGAGCGGCGGCGGCCTGCTCCAGTTCGGTCTGCTGCCGCTCGGCCTCGGTGCGTGCGCGCTCGGCCTGCTCGAACAAATCGCGAGCGCGGTCACCCTCAGCCTGCTCGGCCAGGTCGGTCAACGCGGTGGCCTGGGCGAACAGCGCGGCGGCGCCCGACTCCAGCTCGTGCAGCCGGTTGACGTCCGCGACCGTTGCGGCGTCCAGCGCCTGGATGGCGCTGTAGGCAACCCCCAGAGTCGCCATCGCCGAGGCGATCGGGTCACCCGACGTTCCTGCCGCGCGAGTCTGCCGCCACTCGGTCGTCCCGAGGATTTGCTCGACAATCTGGCGGTTGATGGCGTGCGCCGGCGTCAGCGCCACGATCGGGCCGATCGTGGGCGACTGCTTGTAGAAGCTCCAGAAGACATCGCGAAACAGTGGCAGCGCGGTGATCAGGCGCCTGCTCGCGCCCTCGACCGCCTCGCGCAGCTTGCCGTAATCCCGGACGGCCGCGTCCCACGCCTCGACGTCATATCCGTCGTGCCGGATGACTTGGGAGCCATCCGCGATCGCCTGTGGGACGAACAGCGGCGGCAAGGCGTCGAACAGATCGGCATTCTCTGGGAGATCGAGGGCGGGCTCATCGACCACGCCCTGCATCGCATCGATCATCACAGTAATGCGCGGCTTCCTCCCGGGGCTTTAGCCCTGGGAGGAAGCCGCGCCCTCCTTCCTGTAGGTGTAGGCGTACCCGTCGGCCCGTTGGATAATATGGCAATACCGATAGCTAATGCCCGCTTGCCGGCCATGCTTGGTGGTGATGTCAAACGAGCCGGAGGCGCGAGTGAGCACCCGCCCGACATGTGCCCCCGCCCGCTTCCCCACTGGCACTACCGCCCGCACCAAATCCCCGGTCTGAAAGCCGAAGTGCCGCTTCTGGCGCAACCGGTGCCGGGTAGGTATGCCGTACTTGTTTGTCCCGCACATCTGGCGCGTCCCCTGCCCCTTGGCGGCAATCAGCAGAACGGACTCGACCGCCACGCGCAGGTCGTCGGGCGTGCTCACCCCAACCAGAGCGGCGTCGATCCAGTGCGCTTTGGGCAACTCCAGCCGTGCCCGGTTGTATCGGGTGCGTCCGCCGGTGCCGATCTCGACGGGCAGGCCAGTCGCGAGAAGCCGCCGATAGAGCGCCCAACGAGTCGCGTTCACCGCAGCGGCGTCCTTGAGGGGTGCGCGAGCCTGGGCCTCGACTTCGGGGTGGCCGAACTCGGAGGCTGTGCGGTTGCCTTTTGCCTGGTTGCAGTCGTGGCAGGCCAGTGCCAAATTGCTTACCCGGTTGGAGCCGCCGCGATCCTTCGGCCTCACATGATCGATTTCAAACGGGACATTCTCAGCCCCGCAATAGGCGCAGCGCCGCCCCCACTTCTCTAGCAGGTAGGCGCGCACCTCCCAGCCAAGCAACTCGCCACGCTGGTACTCGACCCCAATCACTTCGGCGTTTTCGAGGAGCTGCGTGTCGAACTTCGCTAACTCAACTGACAGAGCGGTGATTGGGCACAAGCGCCGCAGCCGCCGTACCCAGTTTTCGGTCGTCAGAACTCGGTGCAGCAGGCTGGGCGGAAGCCAGCCCTCTTTCCGCCGCCGGTTGTCGAAGCGGGCCTTGCGGTAGCGCGTCTTACGCTGCCTGCGCGAGCGGCGGATACTCCTGCGGGCGAGTAGCGCATCGCGGATGGCCTGCCCACGGTGGGTGAGTTCGGCGGCAAACACCACCCGCCCACTTCCCTCCTGGACGATAGCAATGCCGGTTGTTTTGCTACCGGGATCCAACTTCAAGCGATGCGGGTGCATGACGCTCTCCGCTGCTGCCCGATCCTTGAGTCGAATCACAAACGGGTAGGTTCGCCAGACCGCCGCACGGCCCTTTTTCAGCAATTCCCTGGCTCGCGCCTCGTGGCAGGGATCGAGCGGCTGGCCGTCGGATGAAAGCACAAAGACCATTTACAGCGTTCCTTTGCCCGTTACCGGGCGCTCCCTCTTCAGGGGTAAGGTGTGCCTCGACGATGCGCGCCGGGCTTGTCCTGCCTGCCATCTTCGCCGCTTGCCCCACGGCTCATGATGACGGGCGATAGAGCCTGGGACTGGCAAGCATCCCAGGGTATCCTGACCCGGCGTGCGTAGTTCGGTTGCCCGAACTTGGTCATGGTCAGGACGGACTTACGGGCTGCCCCGCAAGCCCACGGCTGAAGCCGTGGGTTCCTGACGGCCTCCTAGAGCACGTACTCCGACAGCTCTTTGCGCCAGCCCTGCACCGCATCCAGCGCGCGCTGGATCTTGGTCGGGTTCATCGCCTGCTGCTGCGCCTGGGCCAGCAGCGCCTCCAAGCGCTGGGCTGTCTCCTTGAGCTTGCCCAGCGCTTCGACGGTGACGCTCATCCTCTTTCCGGCGTCCAAATCAAGGTCGGCCTGCGCGGCGATCGCCGCGTCATAGGCCGTCTTGGCCTGATCGCGCTTGTCGACCGCGGCAACCGCCAGCGGGTTGCCCAGCCGCTCGACGATCTGGCTGATCGTGACGCGCTGCTCGCGGGTGGTCCAGAACATGTTGGCGTACACGGCGATGTCATCCGTAGTCACGATCCCCCGCCCATCGAGCAGCGCGTTGACGCGCAGCGCGTCCTGGCTCTGCCGCCAGCGCCGGTCGGAGACGTAGATGCCCTTGCCGGCCAGATCGTCGTAGAGCTTGTCGAGCGTCGATAGGATGCTCTGCGGGATCGGGATGTGCGCGGCCGCCCACATCAGCGAGAACAGCTCATCCTGGCCCAATGTCACCGGAGGTGGCGCCAGCGTGAGAAGGCCGTGCTGAGACGCGAAAATAGGCATGTTGTGCGCGAGCACCCGAAGCACGGCACTCGACGGCCGGTTCGCATACAGCGCCATCAGGCGCGGGAAGTTTGTGCGGCTGACATAGCCCAACCACAGACGAAAACTAAACCTATCAAGGAAGGCTGCACTGTCGGGTGTTTGCGGGATCTGGTTCGAGGCGCCGAACACCGAGATTAGCGGCGCCCGCTCCGTGCGGTTGCCGTTGTCGAACTCGCGCTCGTTCATAAGCCGGTGGGTCGTCTGGGCCAGGGACCCGGAGAGGTTGAACACTTCGTCCAGGAACACGAGCTGCGACGCCGGCATGTACGCGTTCGTGAGCCGTTCGTAGATGTCGTGGGGGAGCTGCGAGAGCCGCAGCGGCCCCATCAGATCCTCCAGCTTGCTGTGCGGCGAGCACAGCGTGATGAACTTGCTGAGATCGAACGCCTGCGCCAGCAGCAGGATGAGCAGCGACTTGGCGGTGCCGGGCGGGCCGATGAAGGCCGCGTGCTGGCCGCTGAGGAGCGCGGTGAGCGCGACACGCGTCGCCTCCTCACGCTCGATGAGTTCGGTGCCCAGCCACGCCTCGATCTGCGCGATCTTCGCGAGCGGCCCTGCCAGGGGAGAGAGGTTCAGCGGACGACTATCGAGCGTCGTACTGAGCGTTGCCGGGACGAGGATCTGCGGCGCCGCAAGCGCGGCCGCCACCGGCGATGCTGGCTCGGCCAGCATGAGATCCGAGCCGGGGGGAGACTGGACCGGGACAGCAGTCGCAGCCATGTATGATACGGAGAGCGCCGGCCCGTGCTCCTCATCGTATGCGCCTGGCCGGCATCATTGCAATCCGCGCGGAACATCCGCGCCAGCCCGGGAGCATTGTTGTCAGGAACCGCACGGCTCTTGCCGGCGGCTTGCGATCCGTCGTAAGCCCGTCCTGACCAGCCCCAGCTCGGGCAACCGAGCTACGCCCGTCGAGTCACGACACCTCCGGCTGCGCGGGCCAGGCCGGAGCCCTGTCGCCTGTCAGAACGTTCGCCTGGGGCAAAGGCGGCATCTGGCGGGCGCGACAAGCTCGACGCGCATGGGCGAGGCCCACTCTAATCGCCGCAAGGCGAGATGCACCCGTAAGGGGCAAAGGTATCATTTGTGGTTTTCGTTCTCTCAAGTGACGGCCAGCCGCTTGACCCGTGCCACGAGGCGCGGGCGAGGAAGCTGCTGGCAGCGGGAGAAGCCGTCGAGTATCGCCGTTATCCCTATACCATTCGGCTGCTCCACCGCAGAGCAGCCGAATCGACGACGCACCCGCACCGGCTCAAGCTCGATCCGGGCAGCAAAACGACCGGCCTCGCCATCGTGCAAGAGGATCAGCCCCGCGTGGTGTGGGCTGCCGAACTCGCCCATCGCGGCCAGCAGATACGCGATGCGCTCTTGGCCCGGCGGGCGCTCCGCCGCAGCCGGAGACAACGCAAAACGCGTTACCGGCCTGCACGGTTTCTCAACCGGCGGCGCAAAGACGGCTGGCTCCCTCCATCGCTTCTGCATCGAGTGCTGACTACGCTGACCTGGGCAAGAAGGCTGCGGCGGTTGTGTCCGATCGGTGCCATCAGCATGGAGTTGGTGCGCTTCGACACCCAGGCGCTCCAAAATCCTGAAATCGCAGGAGTGGCATACCAGCGCGGCACATTATTCGGCTGGGAGGTCTGGAATTACCTGCTGATGAAGTGGGGCCATCGCTGCGCCTACTGCGGCGCGACTAACATGCGGCTGGAGCAGGAGCACCTGATCCCCCGCAGCCGGGGTGGCAGCGACCGCATCACGAACCTCACCATCGCCTGCCGGCCCTGCAACGAGCGCAAAGGCAACCTGACTGCCATCGAGTTCGGCTTTCCGCAGCTTATGGCCCAGGCGAAGCGGCCGCTCAAAGATGTCGCTGCGGTGAACAGCGCGCGGTGGGCACTCTATCAGCGCCTACTAGCGACGGGGCTGCCCGTCGAGGTGGGCACTGGCGGCAGGACGAAGTGGAATCGCGCCCGGCTCGGCTGGGACAAGAGCCATTGGCGTGATGCGGCAGTGGTGGGAGCGAGTACGCCGGACACGCTCCACGTGGCGGTAGGAAGCGTGCTGCTCATCGCCGCTACAGGCCATGGCCGCCGCCAGATGTGCCGGACAAACAAGTATGGCTTCCCCACGCGCCATGTACCGCGCCGGAAACGCCACCTTGGCTTCAAAACGGGCGATCTGGTGCGTGCGGTACTCCCGAGCGGAAAGCACGTAGGAACGCACGTCGGGCGGGTCGCCATTCGCAGTACGGGCAAGTTCAATATTGCTACGCCTGCTGGATTGGTACAAGGCATCCACCACCGTCATTGTCAGATCATCCAGCGTGCCGACGGGTACGCCTATGGCTATCGAAAGGAGAGCGCGTAATCCGCATGCCGGGTACCCTCTGGGTGAGGCAGCGGTTTCCATGCGCGATTTCTATGACCAACAAGAAAAAAACCGCGGGCAGGTTGGGCAGGCTCATCCTTCAGGAACAGGGCGGCCCCGGCACGCAGCGCTCGGTCGCCGAGCGTATGCTGAACGCCTACCTGGATGGCGCCAGCCCACTGATCGACCTGCCTCGGACGGAGCCGGTGGTGCAGGCGCCGAGCGGCACGATCGCCCTCGGCCGTGCCCTGGTGCTGCGTCTGAAACGCTACACGCTCGACTTGGAGGAGCAACTCGGCCGCACCGTCGCCATGCGCGAGGTCGCCGACGCGATTTTCAATGCGGCTCTCGAAGAGGCGGGAATCCCAGCCGGGCCAGAGCAGCCACAGCCAGGCCCGTGATCTCAGCGGTAAGCGGCCCGAGAGGCGCCTGGGCCGCGCCGAGATATATCTACACGCATAACGTCACAATGTCATCCCTACACAGAATAAAAGCGAGCCTTCTGTCCCCCGCACTTGAGTGCGGGGGACAGCGAAGCGAAGGGGGCGAGCCGCGCCGCAAGGAGTCACCCAGAGGGTATCCGGCACCTTCTCTCTGGGCGGCGCGAGAACAGCAGGAGGGCTGCGAAAGTCTCTGTTGTATGTTATACTATACATATGCAGAGAACTATTCGCATCCAATTGCAGCCATCGTTCGCCCAAGCCGCATTCCTCGCGGAAACGAGCCGCCAGTTTACGGCAGCCTTCAACCTGTTTGTCGAATTGGGCTGGCGTGAAGGCGTGTCGAATGCGACGAAGTTGCATTTTCTGGCCTACTATCCTGTGAGAACGGCACTGCCGGATCTGAATAGTAATCTCACCAATACCGCACGCGCAAAGGCCGCTGAAGCACTCCGAAGCGCCTTTACGCTACGGAAAGACCCCTCTCGGAAAGTGAGCATGCCCCGTTCGGATGCCTGCCCGCCGCGCTACAACATCCATACCTACCACGTGGATTGGGAGAGCCAAACTGTGCGGATGTCGCTCATAGGCGGTCGACAGACGATCCGGTTTCGCGTGCCTGATTATGCGGCCAAGTATGCAGGCTATGGGGTCGATACCGCTGATCTTGTCGAGCGAGATGGAAGCTGGTGGCTACACATCGTTGTTACCGTTCCTGCGCCAGAAGTCCCCCATACCGATCAGGTCATCGGCGTCGATCTAGGCATCAATCGCCCCGCCGTCACATCGAACAATCTCTTTCTGGGTCAGCGGCGCTGGAAGGCAATCGAAGGCCGCTATTTCAAAAGCATCCGCGCACTGCAAAAGAAGGGCACGAAAAGCGCGAAACGGCATCTGCGGAAGCTGAAACGTCGCCGGTCGCGCTTCCGCAAGGATGCCGATCATGTGCTCAGTAAGCAGATCGTACAGGCCGCCGAGCCAGGATCGACGATCGTGGTGGAAAACCTCAAAGACATTCGCAAACGGATGAAGGCAAAGCGGCGGAGCCAAACCAAACGCCGCATGCACTCGTGGCCATTCGCCTCTCTCAAATCCAAGATCGAGTACAAAGCCGAGGAGCGGGGTTGTACGGTGGTTGCGGTCGATCCGCGACATACCTCCCAGGCATGCTGCCGGTGTGGGCATACCGCCCGCAACAACCGCCGCTCCCAGAGCGTCTTCATGTGTCGGAAATGTGGCTCTCATCTCAATGCCGACCTGAACGCCGCTCGCAACATCGCGGCTAAGTACCATGTCAGTGTGGGCAAGTTCCCTACTGACGGGCTGCGCAACCAGCCTATCGTTTCCACGTCCGACTCGTTCGGTCGTGAGGAGCAAGCCGCGCGGCTTTAGCCGCTGCGGTAAGTTGACCGTATACAAATCGTATATCAAGCGATTAGAATGCGGCGGAAACGCCGTGCTATACTGCGTGCGAGAAACACAAATCGTTCTGCCGAGGAGGCTCGCGCATGCAGAAAACGGATTTCATTGCGGAAGTCGCTCGCCACACCGGGATGAGCCAGAAGGCCGTCAGTAAGGCGCTGAATGGGGCCATTGACGTTATTACCCATGCGCTGATCAACGACCAGCGGGTCACCTTGACCGGCTTCGGCACTTTCGAGGTGCGCCGACGCTCCGAGCGCGGGGGCGTTCATCCGAAAACACGGCAGCGGGTGACGATCGCCGCGACCAAAACTCCAGGGTTCACTCCCGGCAACACCCTGCGCGAAGCAGTGCGTGCCACGAACGAGGGCGAAGTCATTCACTAATTCTCGCCGCTATGGCGCCAAACAGCGCGGGCCCCGTGAGATGTCTCACGGGGCCCGCGCTGTTTGGCGCCACCATCCCTACGCCATTGTCGACTCCTCCGCTTGCCCCTCCAGGTCGATCGTGGCCGGCGCGGCCTCGCGCAGCCCCGGCACGACCAGCCAGAGCCATATGCGGCACTTGAACAGGCGCAGCGGCAAGAGATGCTCGGGAAACTGCTGTCCGCCATGGCCTTGCCAGTGCGCCAGGCTGCCGAGCTTCTGCTTGACACACGGCGGGCACAGATCGCCGGGCGCGCCTTTGTCGACGCTGTATCCCTCCGCCTGCGCGTCTAACGGCTTCGGGTCCGGGATACGGCCATCGACGGCGTACGGGCAGGGCTGCCCTTCGAGGTCGGCGACGAGCTGGCCCGAGCAGACCAGGTCATCCGGCAGTATCAGGCCACCGGAACAAAGAAACAGCGCTTTTGGTTGTGTCATGCGATTACCTAGAGACGGCGGCGGGGCGCGGAACTCCGCGCCCCGCCGCTGCCTTCCTCCCTCGCTACAGCAGCTCCTCGCGGCGGCTCGCGCTGCCCGGGCGGGCGCTTGCCGCCGTGGTCCGTCCCCCGTTCGCAGCCACCGGCGCACCGCGCGGGGAGCTGGCCGGCTGGGCGGTTGGACGATCCGCGGCGCGGCCGGCGGTAGGCGCCTCCGGCGGGCCAGCGATATCGCCACCCTCCTCGAACGACGCCTCCTGAGGCAGCCCGCCGTTGCGCTGGTAGCGCTGCGCCCAAAGCTGGATGCCAGGAAACAGCGACTCGGCCTGCTTGTGGATCTCCGGCTTGCGCCACATGCCCCGCACGTATGGCTTGGTCACATTCCCAGGGTGCGCGGACGCGAACGTGTACACCGTGGTGGTGGAGCCACCTTTGCGCGGATCGCGCGACGCCCACTCGACCTCGCGGCCCAGGACCAGCGGCAGCACCAGCTCATGGAAGGTCACTTCCTCAGGCCGGTTGTCGCGGAACGCATCCGCGGCCTCGCAGACGCGGCGGTGGTCGACGAGCGCGTCCATCAGCACGTCCGACGTGTTCGAGCTGACCCCAAGCTGGACCGGCACGGGGATGACGGTCCAGGTGATCGGCGCACGCTGGCCTGCCGCGCGCTCCTCGGCCAGCGTGAGGAGCAGCGCACGGATCGTCTCGGGCTTGTCCGGGTCGATTGTCACGCCATCGGCGATGTTCGGCAGCGCGAGAAAGCCGCGCACGGCCATCGACGACTTCTCGCCGTCAAACCAGCGCAGACCAATGCCCGCCTCGGCCGCCGCCGCCATCATCGCCGGCTCAAGCGTGATCGACGAGACCTTATCGGCCGGAGGGCCCGCCGTGATAGGATGCAGGCCGATGAACGTCCCGAGCATCCAGTCTGTGGTGATTGTCGCCTGCCGGCCATTCTTGGCCGGGTGGAAGAATTCGATCCGCGGCACGCCCGCAGCGTGCATGGCGCGGTCAAACTCCTCGTTGCGCCCCGTCTCCGCGTGGAAATTCGGCCATTGACTCCATCGCGCGTCGCCGACATCGCGCCACTTCCCACGCCCATTGTCCCATTGGATGATGGCCGGCTGCGGCTGCTTGACGGTTCGTCCGATCGGTGCCATGGCTCGTACCTTTCGTCATTCGCCGGGGGCGCGCATGCGCGCCCCCGGACGTTACTCGTTGCTCTCGTTGTTTATACACCGTTTGAGGACGACGATCAGAGCAGGGGATCATCCCTGTCCTGACCGGCGACGACCGTCGCGCGGCCGATCGCGCCGCGGCGTGTCTGGCTGGGCTCAACTGGGGCGGCGGCTGGCGCGCGGCCGTTTACGGCCCGATCCTGGCGCGGTGTGGGCTCGGCGGCCTGCCCCCCCAGTGCCTTCAGACCGTCGATAAACGCGCTGGCCTGGCCCTTGGTCATGCTGACCAGGTCGATCTCCTGCTCCTGCGCGTAGGCGGCGAGCTGCTCGCTCGACCAGCCAAGCTGCTCCTGAAGCGTGGCGATGTAGTTGCGCTGCTTATCCGAGGCCGGGGCGTCGGGTTCGCGCATGCGGATCTGCGGCGGGACGGCCGGCATTCCGGCGCGGATCTCGCCAATCTGCTGCTCGGCAGTGGCCCGCTGCGCGGCGAAGATGCGCCAGCCGAGATCGACGGCCTGGGCGATCTCCTCGTCGGTGGCGTCGATCGGCAGAACGACCGTCTCTTCCAGGGTGACGAAATCCTCGCCGAGGCGGATGGCTGCGCGGTAGGTACGCGAGACGAGGGGGGCCTGCTCGATTGCGGTTTTGGACGTTGCCATAGCGGTCTGCTCCTTCCGTGTGCGTTGTGATGCGTCGAAAATGCGTTGATGTGCGTCGATGGATGCCAGCCTCAGGATGTGGCGCGCGGCTGGGTGAGAACCGATTCGGCCGGAAGCTCCAGCTCAAGCTCGACCCGCACGGTGAGCGTGCCGCTCGAACCGCGTACACCGACTACCACGCCGCTCAGGCCGGGCCTGGCGCCGGCGAGGACCAGCGCGGGAGTGATGGCGTCGAGCGGGATGATAGCCTCATCGCCGGGGGTCCAGTCTCGGCCAGCGCTGTCGCTGATTGTTGGAAGCGCGCTCTGCTGCATACTCGTTCACCAGAACGAGACGGGAACGTTTCGTTCCCGTCTCGTGACTACGATGGACGCTGGCGGCTGCCGCGGAGACCGTCGATAGCCTCGGCCACGCTGTCCTCGATGAACGCCTGGATCGACGCCACATCGAGGCGCCGGCCGAGCGCCTCGTCGACGAAGATGCCGACACACAGGGACACCGCGGCAATCAATGCCTCCCGTCCGAAGTAATAGGTTGCAAAGGCGCTCATAAGCACCAAAAGCACGATAACTGCGCGCTGTCGCATGGTCGGTACCTCCTTTCCGCGACCTTCAATAATCACTCCGTGAGTCTATCACATCTTCACATTATTGTCAAGATGTGATTTGACAAAAATATGATCGTGTGATAAAATCAGTTCGCTGGACAACGTTGTAGGAGGCTCTATGCAGGTCAAAGATGCCACAGCAGAATCGCAGGAGACGGCCAGGAGCCTGCGTGAGCAGCTCGGAAGCGTTCCGATCTACATCCTGGCGTTCCTGTATGTGTCGGCGCATAAAGCGCGCTGGCTGTGGGTTGTGTTCTTCATGTTCTGCGTGCTCGTGCCCTTCATCATCGCCGAGCACCCATACATCTCCGCCCTGCTGATCCTGGGTGGCTTTGGCTGCATCGTCGCCGTGACTCTCCCCAACCGCATGCTTGGCCGCACATCAGAATCGCAAGAGAGGGCCAGCGCGCGCGACACTGAGACGGCAGAGGCCCATCGCTAGCGCGCCAGCGGCGCACTGGTGAGCAGAAAGGATACACGGTATGGCAGATCGTCCATCACAACCGATCGCCCCCGAGATCCTCGCCGCGCGCGCGATCGCGCAGCACGCCCTCGATCGGCTGGCCCAGGAGCTGGCCACGCGGCGCCCCGCGTTTGCGGAGTTGCTGCGCGCGGACCTGCAACGCCCGCCCGGCCAGGGACGGGCAAGCATGCTCGGCGGCATCCGGCCTGTCGAGCGCATCGTCAGCTTCAACAACGTCGAAGGCCAGGTGGAGACGCCAGTGCCTGGCGGCCAGCTTCCGATCGTCCAGCTCCTCGTCGGCGCGCAGCCGCTCAGCCTGGGCGTGATCGCGCGCACGGATCCTGACGACGACGCCGATGCTGACGCGGGAGCGGACGTGCTCGACGAGCTGCGCTGGGCGCCGCTGGCCGCAATCGACGGCCGGACCGCGACTTCTACGCATGCGCCGATTCCGCTGACCGAGCGGGTCGATCCGCACGTGTTTCCGCTGATTGACGTCGTCCTTCAGATCGTCGACGCCGGCATGCAGGAGGTGGGGGGATAGCGCGGGCCATTCGTTTGGGCACGTGTCCACGCTGAGGGTCGGCTGTAAACGGCTTACAGCCAAACACGATGACGCCCCGGCGAGACTGTCCTCTCGCCGGAGCGCCATCCGGTCGCACGGTCCTTGTTGCGAGCGGCGCCACGTTTGGCGCGGCGCGCCGCTCGCCCCGCACGTTGATAGAAAGTATAGCACCTAAAAGCATCGTGTTTTTGACACCATGCTCATGGAGCTACCAGCGGCCCGCACGGGGAGCAGTTCGATGGGCCAACACACCTACGGATGTTGTTCCAGTCTGTAGCTCTGTGGCTTCGGTTTAAGGGTAACCGAAAGGTGAAGGTGATCGAAGCATGACAAACCCACTGAACAGTCGCGAGGAGCATCTTACTCCGCAAGGAGGGCTTACAGCCACATGAAGGTCTTTGTTCGCAATCAAGATGGAACGCCGCTCATGCCCTGTACCCCTGCCAAAGCGCGCAAGCTGCTGCGGGCGGGCAAGGCCAGGGTGGTCGCTCGTTCCCCCTTCACCATCCAGCTAGGGTGGCAGTGCGAGGGGCAGGTGCAAGACGTGACGGTGGGTATCGACAAAGGCAGCAGTGTGACTGGTATCAGTTGTATCGGCAATGGAGCAGTCCTGCTGGCCGCCGAAATCCACCATCGCCGCGACGTGAAGGAAAAACTCGACACGCGCCGCGCGCATCGGCGCAGCCGGCGCCTACGAAAATGGTATCGGCCAGCCCGCTTTCTGAACCGCGTCTCCAGTAAGCGTAGCGGGCGGCTGCCGCCGTCCATTCGCACCAACGTCGAGGAAGTGATTCGGGTGGTGCATCAGATTCCGCTACCGATCAACCAGATCGTGGTCGAGGACGTGCAGGTGGACATCGCCCGCCTCAACGACCCGACGCTTGCGGGCAGCCGCTACCAGAACCCGACCCGCCTGGATGAGAACCTGCGGATCGCCTGCCTGATGCGCGACGGCTATAGGTGCCGGCACTGTGGCACCCGCAAGGGCCGACTGGAGGCACACCACATCGTCTACCGGGAGCATGGCGGCAAGGACACGCTCGCCAACCTGTTGACGCTGTGCGAGCGCTGCCACGATCGCGTCCATGATGGGACGATTACCCTGCCGGTGACTGGGGTGTCGGGCCATCTCGACCAGATCGCCCAGCGGAGTATGCAGGGCAAGACCCATCTCTACGCAACCCTTGGAGCGTCCGTTCCACTCACGACCCTGCTTGGCTATGAGACGAGCGCCTTTCGCAAGCATCGCGGACTGGCCAAGTCCCACACGACCGACGCGTTGTGTGTTGCCACGCTCGGGAGTGGAGAGATAGTCAGCCCTGAATGTCCCAACACCTACCAGATCAGCTTTCGGCCGCGGCAGACCAGAAGGCAGTTTCACGACCTGCCGCGCAAAGGTCACGGGCGAGTACGTTATCAGGTGAACGAGGAGCTGGCGGGCTTTCGGAAGGGCGACATCGTGCGGGTTAAGGCGCGCTGGGTCAAGCAGATCAACAGCATCTACTCAAATGGCTACGTCGCCTTCAAACGGGTGTCTGGTGAGCCTGCCACCGCGCGCCCGCGAGATTGTCGGTTACTGGAGCGCGGGCGTACGCTCATGTGGGAACACATAGCATAGAACACAACAAACACAAGTAAATGCGATGGTTTCATCAATTGTTTTGCTAGCGAGCACGCGCCGGCCATTACCGTTCGCGCTCCTGCTCATACTCGCGCTGCTGGCGCTGCTGCCCACACACGGGCGACCTGGCATTGTGGTGGCCTACGACCCGCCCGGCGATGACCCGGGGTCGACGACCGGCCTGGGCAGCTCGTCCGATGAGGGCGACCAGGCGCCATAGTCGGTGCGGCCTGGCAACGAGGTGATTCGCCGAGGGAGCCGCGAGGAGATCGGGGCCAGCCAGAGGTCGAGTCCACCGGGAAGAAATGGAATGGCTGCCAGGCCGCAAACTCGCTCCCGGAGCAGCAATTCTCGATCCAACAACTCAGTCGCCATGCAAAAGTGTTGTCTATGACCGAACAACTACCGCTCACTCACCACCGCGACGGCTCTGTCGCGGCCACCACGGCGGCGCCAGGGCCCAGCGCTGCGCTGCGCACGGTCATGGACGCGCGGGGGCGCACGGGCCTGCTCAGCGATGAGATCGAGCAGCTCCGTGAGATCCTGCGCGCGATCACCGGCGAGGCCGGCTGGCTGGACGCCCTCGCGCTTGCCGCCGACCACCCGGAGCCGATGAGTCTCATCCGGGCATTCCTGGAAGAGATCCCCGACCAGTATATCGAGAGCTGCGCGCCGCTGCTCGCGCGTCTCACCGATTTGTCACTGCCTGTCGAGCCGCTGGTGCGGCTGCTCGGGCGCCTGGATCGCCGCACACCAGCGGCTGATGTGGCAGCCGCCGCCGCGCAGATCGCGCCGACGAGCAGCAGCCTGACTCTGCGCTTCGCGGTGCGCCTGCTGGCGCGGGCGCTAGGTGGGCGCCCGCGCGACCAGGTCGTGCTCACCCTTCGCGCGCTGCGCGATAGGGTCATCCGCGAGCTGCTGGTCATCCGTCTGGCCGCTGGCCAGCCGCAGGCGTTGGTGCAGGATTGCTGGAGCATCATCTGCGCCAATCTCGACGATCAGACCCCGGCCGGGCGCCTCTTACAGCTTGCCCCGCACGTGCCGCGCGCGTTTGTCACCCACCTGGCGCAGCGGGCTCGGGCGCTCGCGAGCCCGGTTGAGACGATCGAGGTGCTGTGCGCGCTCGCGCCGCGGAGCGCAAGCCCGGTCGCTCAGATCCGGTCAGCGCTCTCGGTCGCGCACAGTCTACGCACGCTGATGCGCGGCGAGCCGCCCGAAACAATCGCCGCGGCGCAGCGCCAGGCGCTAGAGTGCGTAGCGGCCGCGCTCGATGCCGCGGGCATGGGAGCGCAGCACCACGTCCGGCTCAGCGCCATTCGCCAGGCCGGCCTTATCCACAGCGGGTACGAGCGCAACGCCGCCCTGGAAGCGCTCCAGGCGCCTGTGACCATGGAGGTAGGGTAATGGCGCGAGGAAGACAGGTCACGCCGCCGGTGACGCCGGCTGCTGCGACCGAGGGCGCGTGTCCCCACTGCGGCGCCACGCCGACTGTCCCGCGGAGCGACGGCCTCGTGCCGATCTGCCAGACCTGCATGCTCGGCCGCTCGACCGAGGAGACCGGCGCCAAGACAGCCGCGGCGGGGTTCGGCGCGCGCAGCGACAGCACGCTGGCCGCGCGGATGTACGCGGCGATCCCGCTGTGGGTTCTGCATCTTCAGGAGCTGGACGACGCGCGATTCTGGACGACGTGGCGGCGCTGGGTCGCCGAGGCCAACGAGCTGCCGGTCTCGGAAGCCATCCTCTACCCGGACGCAAACCGCGCCGAGGCCGAGCAGCATTTCACGGCCTACGCCAAGGCGATCGCCGCGCTCTCCTTCTGCGACGGAGGCGTTCCCATGTTTGGCCGCCGCTGGGAGAGCAGGCGCCCGCCCGCGCCTAACGGGGCGCGGGCCGTACCCACGATGCAGCCGCCCGCCCCGCGCGGCCGCGCACCATCAAGACGACAACGGAGACAGACACGATGAGCACCACTACCCCGACAGCGCTTCCCGCCGAGCCTGCGGCGCAGATCGCCGCGATGCAGGCGCAGATTGACACGCTCCAGATGCAGCTCACCGCGTGGGCCGAGGCGGCCGCGCGCGACCAGACCGAGCGCACCACGCACTCGCGTAAGCTCGTCTGGGCGCTGCTGGAGACCCACAAGCTCGCCGAGCGGGCCGCGATGATGGCCGACGCGTGGCGCGCCCAGCGCCAGGCCGAGGAGCGCGCCATTGAGGCCATGCGCGACCGCGATCGAGCCGAGACTGAGCTGCACGACCTCAAGCTGCTGCTCGGCGGGCTGGCCTACGGGCCGATCGCGCGGCGCATGGCGGTGGCGCGCGAGGTCTGGGCGCTGGCCTGGAATACGCGCGACGTGCTCAGCATCGGCGGGCGCACCGGCTTTGACGCGGCCATGGCCCAGCTCGACATCCTGCTGGAAAACAAGGACTGGAACGGCCAGAGTGCTCAGTATCCGGCACCCGATGACGACCCGATCCCAGCCGCCGAGCTGGCGCGTCCAAGCACGATCATCGACGGCACGCTGCTCGGGAGGATGGTCCACGTCGCCCGCCGGCGCGCCGCCAAGGCTGGTCAATGGGCTGCGGCGGCCGACACCCCATGGGACGGCCTGCCAGAGGGCGAGCAAGCGATGTGCGAGTGGATTGGGCAGCTCGTCGCGATCGCCGGCGCGGGGGGCACGCTCTGCCGCGCGTACGCGGTGATGGGCGCGCTCGACGACGTCGCCTGGCTGCTGCGCGAAAACCCGGGCGATGATGGGATCGCGCTGGCGCTGGCTCGCATCGATACCTGCCTGGCCGGCGACGACGCGGACCGAGCGGCGGGAACGACGCGCCGCGCGCTTCAGGCGGTCGCCGCGGCCGCGGCCGAGCTGCGCGCGGCAATCGCTGGGCACGAGGACGGCGAGGTCACCTGGTTGCACTCGCCTGGCCCACGTATCGAGGAGCTGGATGACGCGCTCGACGCGTATGACCTGGCGAGTGCGAACGGCGCCGACCTGGTCGCGGACGAGAAGCTGGAGCACGCGATCGACCTGGCGATCTGGGCCTTACGAGATGGCGAGCGCGACCAGGGAGCTATTATGCTGGCGATGCTGTTCGGCGCGCCCTCAGGCGACGCGCTGGGGGGCCGGATTGCCGCGGCGCTGCACCATGCGCGCGGGAATCATGCCGCGCAATCATCAGGAGACGGCCGTGCCGATGCTGCGCAAAGTCTCTAGCACCGAGGCGGCAACCTGGTCGCGTTCGACGCGGCCCGCCGTGATAGCGCCGCCTGCTCAACCACCTGCGCCGGCGGCGCCGCCCCGCGCCCCGGACGATTTCCACGCCCGCGGCGTCGCGCGCGCGATCGGGAAAGGCCGCGATCTGAGCGACGTGCTGCTGTGGATGGAGAGCGGCGCGCTCATGGCGTACAACCGCGGTAAAAGCTCGGCGCCGCGCTGGCAGATACCGCGCGCGGCGCTGCTGCGCTTCCTGGCCAATGAAGACTACTGGATGGCCTGGAGCGGCGCGCGGATCACCGACCCGGATCTTCAGGCCGAAGCGGCGCGCATCCGCGATGGCAAGCCCGGCTGGATCACCGTGGAGCAGGCGGCCGCGCTGTTCGGGGTCCCGCAGTCGCGGATCATGGCCTGGATCAGGCAGCACGGTCTGCCCGCCAGGCGCTACCGCAGCGTGTGGTGGGTGCGCGCGAACGCGCACGAGGGCTGGCAGCGGCCGGCAACCTCGGTCCGGCCGCGCAGCGCGAGCGAGCAACGCCCCAACGTCGCGCCCGATCTTGATTTTGGCGGCGCCGCGCCGTTTGTCGCCCTCAGGGCGTCCGAGCGCGAGCAGCTTATCGCCTGGTCGCGCCAGCGCGTGAGTGCGGAGGAGCAGGCGCAGCGCCTCGGCTACCCGATCCACGTTCTGGAGCCGGTCTGGCTGGAACTTCAGCGCGAGGGCCTCATTCCGCGCCGCAAGGCGACGCGCGGGCCGGACTGGTCGCTTAAACACCGCGCGATGCTAAGAAAGCTCATCGAGCAGGGGTTGAGCTACGACGAGATCGCCGAGGCGATGGGCCGCACGCCCGCCGCGGTGCGCATCGCGTGCAAACGCTATGACATCCGCCTGCTGCGCGCGCCCGGCGTGTACACCGCGCGCGAGGTCGCCGCGCTGATGGGCTTGCCGTGCTCCAAAGTCGTCGCGCATTGGATCGCCGAGGGCATGCTGGCGGCCCACAACGGCGGGCGCGTCGACCGGCCGCTCTGGCGCATCCAGCGCGACGACCTGATGGCGTTTATGGCTGAGCCGCTGTACTGGATGGCGTGGCGCGTCGACCGGGTGGTAGACCCGTACCTGCGCGCGTACGCCGAGCAGATCCGCGACGGCCAGCCGGGCTGGCACACGCCCGGGCAGGTCGCCAGGCACTACGGCGCGGGCCGCAGCACGCCGCAGCAGTGGATCGAGCGCGGGTTTATCCCGAGCCAGCGCTGGGGAAACCACTGGATACACCAATCGGTTCTGGACAATTGGGCGCCGCCCGGCCAGCCTGGAGTCTACGGCGTGCCGCTCGACGGGGCGATCGTGCTGGCCGCGATCGAAGCCTCGCGCCAGCACGCCCAGTGCATTCTTGAGCAGTTTCGCGCCGGC
>WNFZ01002216.1_pt1 | contig 19059 bp, 15 predicted proteins | sample 5400081 | NCBI WGS metagenome assembly WNFZ01 (sample SAMN13153365, study PRJNA577476) | soil metagenome | isolation source: 80 cm soil or saprolite under grassland replicate 1 | place: USA:California | collected 2016-06-15
CGGTGCGATTGCATGCATTGAAAAGGCCGGAATCTTGGATTCGGCGGACACAATTCGGCCTGCTTGAGGCAATCGTCCTGGACAATGGCTTGCTTCGTCTGACAGTCGTGCCAGAATTAGGAGGCAAGATCGTCTGCCTGGGTAGGCTCGAGAGCGGCCACGAGTTTCACCTGCAGCCGTCCGAGCCCAAGCGGGCATATCGGCCGCGCTCGTATGGGGCTAAATTTGACGACTACGAACCAAGCGGCTTCGACGAGTGTGTACCCACAATCGCGGAGTGCCGATACCCTGAAGAACCATTCTCGTCCAGGCTGTGTCCCGATCACGGCGATGTCTGGTGTTTGCCATCGAGCGCCGAGATTGTTGGAGAGCAGATTATCTTGGCTACCTCTCTGAGGAGTTTGCCTCTTCTCTTTTCGAAGAAAGTACAACTGCAGGCGAACACAGTCAGAATAGATTACGAAGTGACGAACCTGAATTCATCAACCGTGAAATTTCTGTGGTCGGCGCATCCTTTGCTTATAGTCGAGTCCGAAACAGAAATCGTTCTGCCGGAGGAGGTGAAGGAAGTAGAAATAGGATGGTCAAGGGGCGAGCGCTTGGGGAAATCAGGCGATCGATGCAGGTGGCCGAACGCGATGGAATCCTCTGGTCAATTGGTCCAGCTCAACCGGGCTATCTCCGCGAGTGCCGGGACAGCTGAGAAGGTATTTACGCCTCGTCTTTCCGAAGGGTTCTGTGGGCTGTTCCTGTCGCGCGCAAATGAGAGCATCGCGTTCCGCTTTGATACCCGACTTGTTCCGTACGTGGGCATTTGGGTCTGCCAGGTGGATGGCCGGACAACCGGGCTAGCAAGGACTTCACCGTTGCTCTCGAACCTTGTAACGGCCGGCCCGATTCTCTGCAAGAGGCGATCAGGCGCAATGAATGCGCGACGCTTCCCGGCTATGGGAGTATGCAATGGTGGATCGAGATCGAAGTGAATAGCGGTCCTCCGCGTCTCCGGGTGTGATGATGAGCAGGCTTTTCGGCAAATGTGTAGGTTCAACTCGGGCGCTTGCGATCGGCGTAAGCATGTTGCCTTTGGTTTTCCAGCCTCCGTCATGGGCCTCGGCTTCGTCACAGGAGGTGCCGAGCACAGATCGCCGCCAAACGGAGAGCGCAGCCAAGGATCAATTCCTTTCTGCCCTCACAGCCTACAAGGCCCAGCAGTACGCTGCTGCACAACGCGAACTCGAACCTCTAGTCAAGTCCGTCCCCAACAGCTTTGAGGTCAATGAGCTCTTGGGTCTCGTTTACGTCGCCCAAGACAAGCAACGAGAGGCAAATCGCTTCCTTGCGAAGGCTGTTCAATTGAAGCCAACTGTCGCGGAAGCACGCACAAGGTTAGCCACAAATCTTCTCGCGCTTGGTCGAGCAGATCAAGCGGAGGTCCAGTTCAAGAAAGTAGTCGAGTTGGAGCCGCAGAGCTACGATGCGAATCACAATCTGGGCGAGTTCTACATTCAGACCGGAAAGCTTCGCAGCGCTATCCCGTTCCTAAAACGTGCGCAGGAACTCGACCCATCGGTCTACAACAACGGCTATGACCTCGCGTTGGCTTTAGAGCAGAGTGGGCAATTTGAAAAGGCGAACGAGCAGCTCCACAAACTCATCAGTTTGCATGACTCTGCGGAACTCCACAGCCTGCTCGGCGAGGTAGAAGAAAAATCGCAGCATTATCTGTCTTCCGCGGCGGAATACGAGCAGGCAGCCCGCATGGATCCCAGCGAGCAGAACATCCTTAACTGGGGCGCCGAGCTCTTATTGCATCAGACATTTGCGGCCGCGATCGAAGTGTTCAAGGCCGGAACCTTACGCTTTCCTCAATCGGCCCAGCTGCGCAATGGGATGGGCATCGCTCTTTATGGTGCAGGGCAAATGGACAATGCAGTTCGCGCCTACTTCCGGGCGTCGGACCTAGTCCCTTCCGATCCACTACCGCTTACTTTCATGGGTAAAGCGTGCGATGGGGCTTCACCGGATTTGTCGGCACAGATTCGTTCTCGTCTTCAAAGCTTCCTCAGTCATGATTACAAGAGTGCGGAGCTGAATTATTACCTCGCCATCTGTTTGTGGAGAGGAAATCCGATTGATTCAAACCCCGAACTCGCCAGTCAAATTGAATTTCTCCTAAAGCATTCCCTCACCCTTGATCCAAATTACGCCGATGCTTATTTCCAGCTGGGAAACCTCTATTCGGAGCGGCACAACTATGAAGAGGCCATTGTGCAGTATGAGCGTGCGTTAAAGGTGAACGGGAACTCAGCGAATTTCCATTACCGATTGGGACAGGCTTTGGCACGGACAGGCAACGGCCTCCGTGCAAAGGAAGAGTTTACGATCTTCGACCGGCTACGCAAGAGCGAGTCTGATGCAACCAACAAAGAACCAAACCAGATTCAGCAATTTGTATACACCATTCGAAAATCCAATGCGGACGAGCAATAGAGCCATTTCAAACTGGAGAAGAGGGGGCCTTCGATTGCTCTCGGTGTTCCTGATCGCACTGCTCTCTGGATCCGCGCTTCGAGCGCCTGCGCAGCAAAGTGCGCTCGAAACTACAACAGTCAAAGTCGATCCCACCAAGAATTTCGGTCAGTGGGAAGGTTGGGGTAGTTCTCTGGCCTGGTGGGCACATGCGATCGGCGGCACGGCGAATGCCGATTACTACGCCGATCTGATCTACACAACGAAGTCAACGGGCGGTTACCCCGGACTAGGACTCAACATTGTTCGCTATAACGTGGGTGGCGGCGGAATCAATCAGCCGCTGGAGAACAAGGGAGCAAAACTGCAATGGCAGATGGATGTTCACGGCTATTGGGCTGACCCGAATCATGGAGATCCCACGACGTGGAACTGGTCGGTGGACGGGACTCAGCGTTCGTTGATGCAGAAAGCACGGGCACGTGGCGCAAACGTGTTCGAGATGTTTTCCGACTCGCCCATGTGGTGGATGAATTCGAACCGGAGTACTTCGGGCAGCGATACTGGTGGCGACTGCCTCGCTCCGAAAGACTACGATCGCTTTACGTTTTATCTCGCCTCGGTTGCGCGCTATTCAGCAGACCATTGGGGAGTCAACTTCGATTCAGTCGAACCCTTCAATGAACCTTCCGCGGATTGGTGGAAATATCCGGGACGGCAGGAAGGATGCCATTTCGAGATCGCGACGCAGGAAAAGATAGTGGAAAGTCTCCGGCGTGCACTAGATCGAGAACACCTCAATAACGTTGTGATAGCAGCAGCGGACGAGAACAACGTGGATGCGGGGCTGAACACTTGGAATAGCTATAGTGCAGCAAGCCGTGGTCTCGTCGGACTTATCAATGTGCATGGCTACTCGAACGGGACCGAGCCATATCGAGGACCGAATCGCGTCGAACTGCGCCGCGTGATTGGGACGAAACGTTTATGGCAATCGGAGTACGGCGATGGGGATGCCTCGGGATACACGATGGCGCAGGCGATCATTCGCGACGTGAAGGAACTCCGGCCGAGCGCTTGGGTCTATTGGCAGCCTGTCGAGCCGGACGTGCCTGAGTATGGGTGGGGTCTGATCAATGCCGATTATGTCGATACGCACGATAAACCGAGTTCCGAAAACACGCCTCTCGTCCGCGTCAATCGCAAGTTCTACGTTTATGGGCAGTTTACGCGTTATGTTCGCCCCGGATCCGAGCTCATTGCCGTTGACGACGCAAACTCCGTTGCCGTCTATGATCGAAGTTCGCGCAAGCTTGTCGTTGTTAAAGTCACTGGAGATATTCCAGAGGAGGAGACGCTCGACATTTCACGCTTCTCTGCAGTCGGCGAAAGCGTTCAACTGATCGCAACCACCACGGCTCCAGCTTCTGGCGTGCCCGACTGGAAGCAGCACGTGGAGAGTGTCAAGATCGAGAATCGTGCCGGTCAAAAGCTGGTCAGCACGCGTCTTCACCCAAGGTCCGTATACACGTTTGTGATAGAAGGCTGTTCTGTGCTGAATTGAATGCGGGTATACTAAGTTCCGTCAACGTACCCGCTTATTTAGTTTTGCGACCAAATTTGTCATGGCCAGAAAGCCAAAAGGCGTTCAAGAACCCTTGCCACCACCGAGCGGTGAGTCACTCGCCGTTGAGGCGGCTCCCCGGGACGTCAGGCCCGCCGGCATCAAGGACATTGCTCGAGCCCTGGGAATCTCAATCGGCACCGTGGATCGCGCCATACACGGCCGTGGCGGAATCAACGCAATCACCAAAGAACGGGTGCTGAAAATGGCCCAAACCTTGGGCTACAGGCCTAACCTTGCGGCCCGCTATTTGAAAGCACCTCGCCAGCTCCGGTTGTCAGTGAATCTTCCGGCCAGAATCGCATCATTCTTCGATGCTGTTCGCACCGGCATTCGTGATGCCTCAAGCCCTTTCCAGGCAGGCGTTGATCTGCAGTTCCGTACTCATCCAGCACTAGGAGAAGGCGACGAGGAGCTGTTCCGCGAAGCGCTCGAGGATAGTAGCAAAGGAATCATCGTTGCCCCCGGTCACCCCGCACAGTTGAAGGTCTGGATACGCCGCGCTGCACAGAGGCGGATTCCCGTCGTGTGCGTGTCCACCGATGCACCGGGTACCGAGAGGTTGACAGCAGTGTCGGCCGATCCCTTTGTGAGCGGCGCAATGGTGGCGGAATTCCTGCATCTTACGGTACGAGAACGCGGAACGGTTGGCGTCTTCACCGGGGATCTCTCAACCATTGACCACTCGGAGAAGGTGCGCGGGTTTAAACAGAGTTTGAGTTCCCTGAACGGCTCCCTTGGATTGTCGGGTGTGATCGAAACCCACGATGATGAGAGTGCTGCATACAATCAGACTCGAAAACTATTGACGCGTGACCGTTCGCTGAAAGCGATATACGTGAGCACGGCGAACTCCGTAACAGTCATTCAGGCTCTCCAAGAACTTGACCCTGAACGGCGCATTACGGTCGTTACGACCGACCTGTTTGCTCAACTCGTGCCTTTTCTTAAATCGGGCAGGATCTTGGCAACTATCTATCAGCGGCCTGAGGCGCAGGGACGGATGGCTTTTGAGGCTCTTTACAAGTTCCTCGCGGAGGGGAAGTGTCCACCCCATCAAATCAAGCTGAACCCTCACATTGTTATGAGGTCTAATCTCGAGTTGTTCCTGGATCGCATATCCGCTCCCGCCCAGCACATCAATGCCGCACGCGTTTCGTAGCTGGCTCCTTAAACAGATCACGGAATTTTTTGTTTGACAGTCTGGCGGAGGCAGAGCTAAGCTGTACCGTGTACGTTAACGCTAGGCGGCTGGGAGCCGTTTACCCGTGAACATGCGTCGCAAATTCTTGCAGGCAGGCTCCGCCGACTACTTTGGAAGTGCCTGGTGTCGCCGCCTGCTTGAAGTTCCCAATTACGCACGCATCAGACTGTCAGAATTGACTTCGAGGGAGTTCCACTCGGCGATCACAACCGCTGGAACCATGAAAGCAATACAGGAGATGCGACGGTGACGAAATCGGACCACAACAGTGTCAGGGCCTGGGAAGATCGAGTCACGATACCCACATATCCCGAGCAACCGCCCGATAAGAACCCAATGTTTTTGGAGAAACGGGTTTACCAGGGCAGTAGCGGGAAGGTGTACCCGAACCCGATTACCGATCGCGTTTCCAATGAAAGATCAGAGAAAACGTATAAAGCGGTATTCCTTGAAAACGAATACGTCCACTTGATGATGCTCCCGGAGATTGGGGGACGGATCCACATCGGGCAGGATAAGACGAATGGCCATGACTTCTTTTACCGGCAGAACGTTATCAAGCCCGCACTTGTTGGGCTGCTCGGGCCGTGGATTTCAGGGGGCGTCGAATTCAATTGGCCGCAACACCACCGGCCATCAACCTATATGCCCGTGCAACACACGATCGAGCACGGCGAAGATGGAAGCACTACGGTCTGGTTGAGCGAGCACGATCCCATGACTCGCATGAAGGGCACGGTTGGCATCTGCTTGCACCCTGGCAAGTCCTATATCGAAGCGAAGGTCCGGTTATACAACCGCACTCCGTTTGTTCAGACATTCCTATGGTGGGCCAATGTTGGGATTCGCGTTCACGATCAGTACCAGGCATTTTTCCCGCCTGACGTGACGTACGTAGCTGATCACGCCAAGCGCGCCATCTCCTCTTTCCCGATTGCACGCAATTTCTATTACGGTGTCGATTACAGAAAGGGTGTCGACATCTCCTGGTACAAGAACATCCCTGTGCCGACTTCATATATGGTCACGGAATCGGATTACGACTTCTTTGGTGGTTATGACTACCAGAAGAATGCCGGTGTGGTGCATTTTGCCAATCGCCACATTGCTCCGGGGAAAAAGCTCTGGACGTGGGGCAACGCCGAATTTGGATATGCCTGGGATCGAAACCTCACCGATGCTGACGGTCCTTACATAGAACTAATGGCGGGCGTCTTTACCGATAATCAGCCTGATTTCTCATGGCTTCACCCATACGAGACCCGTACTTGGAGTCAATTCTGGTATCCGATTCAGCAGATCGGCCCCGCCAAGAACGCTAATCGGTTCGCCGCGGTCAATGTGGAACCAACTGATGGAAAGCTAAGAATAGGTGTTTGCGTCACTGAATGTTTCGAGAAAGCGAAGTTGCTTGTCAAGGCAGGCGGCAAGACCATCCTCGAAGACATTAGCGATTTGGCGCCTGGCCGGCCTTACGTGAAGGAAGTCCCTGCCTGCAGTGATTCGTTGGTCCAATTGTTCACACGCGAAGGACAAGACATCATCCAGTACACGACGCCAAAGGTTCAGAACACAACAACTTCTCTGCCTGAACCAGCCACGGAGCCTCCACCGCCAAAGGAGATTGTTTCCAACGATGAGCTATACATCACGGGCCTGCATTTAGAGCAATACAGACATGCCACGTGTTATCCAGAACCGTACTGGGAGGAAGCCCTAGAACGCGATCCGCTCGACAGCAGGTGCAACACAGCCTTGGGGCTGCTGAAGCTGAAACGTGGGCAATTCTCTGAAGCTGAAACCCACTTTCGCCGTGCCATTGAACGGCTCACCAGGCGGAATCCGAATCCGGCTGAGGGCGATGCGTATTACTATCTCGGACTTGCTCTGCAATATCAGAAGCGATTGGAAGAAGCATATGCGGCGTTCTATAAGGCGACTTGGAACTATGCATGGCAGTCTGCAGCGTACTATCACTTAGCTCAAGTCGATTGCCAGCGTCTGGAGTTCGAGCGGGCCCTTCAGCATCTTGACCGTTCTCTAAAGACCAATGCCGATAACCTGAAAGTGCGCAACCTCCGAGCTGCTCTAATGCGCAAACTTGGTGCAGAAACAGAAGCAGCCAGTCTCGCCAAAGCGACTCAAAACCTCGATCCACTTGATATCTGGTCCGCACACGTGCTCGCCCTTTCCGAAGACGCTCGAAGTAACACGCAGGAGCTTGAGGGGCCAAGTGCGACCAGAACCGAAACCCAGCTTCAGTTGGATATTGCCCTTGACTATATGGCGGCCGGCTTCTGGGATGATGCGCGCGATCTGCTCACTTCCTATGCACAGGAATCCGGGCAACAGGTGGATCCGATGGTGCTTTATTTCCTCGGCTACTGCGCCGAGAAAATGGGTAACCACCTGGAGGCTGCTGGTCATTGGGCGAGCGCCGCCACGGCCTCCCCGGACTATTGTTTCCCCTCGCGAATCGAAGAGATGATGGTTCTTGAAGCTGCTCTCGCTGCAAATCCATCTGACGCGCGAGCACACTATTACCTCGGCAATTTGTTCTACGACAAGAAGCGTTATGAAGTGGCAATCCGCGAGTGGGAGTCGAGTGTTCAGATCGACCCATCGTTTGCCATTCCTTGGCGGAATCTTGGCATTGCATACTTCAATGTTCGAAAAGACGCGGACGCTGCGCTTGCCGCATATGAGAATGCGTTCAAAGAGAATCCCGCGGATGCGCGCCTGCTGTATGAGGCGGACCAGCTGCGCAAGCGTACCGGAGTCGGCGCTTCGCAACGCCTGGCAACGTTAGAGAATTATCCCCATCTCGTCTCGCAACGAGACGATCTGACTGTAGAGTTCATAACTCTTCTGAACCAGACCGGCCGCGCAGAACGAGCTTTGGAGATGCTGCTGTCGCGTCGCTTCAATCCCTGGGAAGGGGGAGAGGGTTTGGTTTCAAGCCAGTATGTCTGGGCGCATCTTCTGCTTGGCCGTTCGTTCTTGGAGAGTGGCAATCCGCAAAAAGCGCTAGGGCACTTTTCTGCGGCGCGAGATTATCCGCAGATGCTGGGAGAGGGCAAACACTTGCTCACTCGCGAAACCCATCTGGACTATTTCGCTGGGTTGGCTCTCTCGCAAATGGGACGTGGGGAGGAGGCACGCGAGTCCTGGACAAGAGCGGCTGACGATGACAACCCGATTACCTGGCTAAGCTACTATCGCGCAAAAAGTCTTGAGGGCCTTTGCCACAAAGCGGAAGCAGCAAGTCTGCTGAGCCAAATGCGCGATTTTGCTCAGAAGCAGGCGGAAGCAGAAATGAAGATCGATTATTTCGCTACCTCGCTCCCGAATTTGCTTCTTTTCGAGGATGATCTCCAGAAGAGGAACCAGGTGGACTGCCTCTTCATTCTTGCACTCAGCGAACTCGGTTTACGAAATCCCGAGCGGGCTATTGAACTGCTGAATCAGGTGCTCTCGCTCGATTGCAACCACATTGCTGCGCAGCAGGAGTTAGAGTCCCTCACGCGAATCCCTGCTACGGCTACAGTACGGCAGTGATGTGAAGGGCTGAAACGAAGGGCTAATTCTTATGATCGGTGCCGCGAAAGAGGAGACGACGGTCACGACCCGCGCGGGGAATTTTAATACGGCGTACATCTACGCCATTTCTGTAATCGCTGCTCTTGGTGGCTTGCTCTTCGGATATGACTGGGTCGTGATCGGAGGCGCAAAGCCGTTCTACGAGAAGTTCTTCCATTTGACTGACCCTTCGCAACAGGGGTGGGCAATGAGTTGCGCACTCGTTGGCTGCCTGGTTGGAGCTCTTGTCTCCGGATGGCTGAGTGACCGATTCGGCCGGAAAGGCTTACTGATCGCGGCCGGATTGGTTTTTGCCATCTCGTCGATTGGCACCGGCTTGGCCCCTTCGTTTGCAGCCTTTGTGCCCTGGCGAATTTTCGGTGGATTCGCTATTGGAATGGCATCGAGTCTTTCTCCCATGTACATCGCGGAGGTGGCGCCTGCCCAGTATCGAGGCAGACTGGTTTCGCTCAATCAACTGACAATCGTGGTCGGCATTCTGCTGGCGCAGGTCGTCAATTGGTTGATTGCGAAACCCGTCCCCCCCGATGCGACGCCTCTTCAGATTCTTCAGTCATGGAATGGCCAAGTCGGATGGCGCTGGATGTTCGGTGTGACGGCGATACCGTCGCTACTCTTCTTTATCTCGATGTTCCTGTTGCCCGAGAGCCCACGATGGCTCGCGAAAAATGGTGCGCATGAACGAGCCCAACGTGTGCTGTCCCGGATTGGCGGAGAATCATATGGCACGCAGGCTTTAAGCGAGATTGAGGCGACGGTCGTCAACGATGCCAACCGCGTGGATCTGCGCATTCTGTTTGATCGTGGGATGCTGAGGGTACTGACGCTTGGAGTTGTTCTGGCCGTGCTGCAACAGTGGTGCGGTATCAATGTGATCTTCAACTACGCAGAAGAGGTATTTTCTGCTGCCGGGTACAGAGTTTCCGACATCCTGTTCAACATCGTCGTAACAGGAACAGTTAATCTCATCTTTACATTTGTCGCCATTGGATTTGTGGATCGCTACGGGCGGCGGGTTTTGATGCTCACCGGTTCCGCAGGCCTTGCGATCATCTATACCTGCTTGGGGGCTTTTTATTACGTCCACAGTCGTGGTGTTCACATGCTAGTCTTCGTGGTCGCTGCCATCGGATGTTATGCGATGTCACTGGCTCCCGTGACCTGGGTTGTTATCTCAGAAATCTTCCCCAATCGCATCCGCGGTGCAGCAATGTCGATCGCGGTTACGGCACTCTGGGTGGCGAGTTTCATCCTTACCTATACCTTCCCCATCTTTAACCACTCTTTAGGTGCCGCAAAGACATTCTGGATCTATGCCGCAATCTGCGTCGCGGGTTTCCTCTTTATAAAGGCGCGTTTGCCGGAAACCAAAGGAAAGACCCTTGAACAGATCGAGGCTTCGTGGAACTAAGAACGAGTTGGCCTCGATGAAGGCCGAATAGGATACGTCCACACCATTTGGGGAGACACACAATCACCAATGACCACTTCGATAGTTGACCGTGGGTCTTTGGCAAGTAGAGCAGTTACACTTTCAGCGCGGTTCCGATCAGTTCATGGGACAAATCCGCTCAGAATCTCCCGTGCTCCCGGCCGTGTGAACCTGATTGGCGAGCACACGGACTACAACGATGGTTTCGTCATGCCCGCCGCTATTGACTTCTATTCCTATGTGGCCATTGGAGAGCGAGTAGACCGCACTCTCTCGGTCAACTCTGAGCAGTTCCAGGAAACTGTCGAGTTCAATTTGGATCAGCTGGCGGGACCTCCGCACAAACACTGGAGCGACTACGTCCGTGGAGTCGCGGCAGTACTGCGGGAGGAAGGATATCCGTTGAAGGGTGCCAACCTCGTCATCGATGGCCAGGTGCCAATCGGTTCCGGGCTGAGCTCGTCGGCGGCAATTGAGGTCGCCACCGCATTCGCATTGACTTCGCTTGGAGGAGTGACCATTCCATTGCTGGAGGTGGCCAGGTTGTGCCAGCGTGCGGAAAACACGTACACAGGTACTCGCTGCGGCATCATGGACCAATTTGTTTCGTGCTTCGGTAGACAGGACCACGCGTTAATGCTCGATTGCAGGTCGCTGGAAGCCACATACCTGCGACTCCCTTCCAATGTTCGCTTGGTTATCTGCAACACGATGGTGAGGCACGAACTCGCCGCAGGAGAATACAACGAGCGTCGGGCATCGTGCGAACGCGTTGTCGAAGCTATCCGCAAATTTCTTCCGAACGTCCGCGCGTTGCGCGATCTCACCCTTGAGGATCTCGAATACCATCGTAGCTTGCTCACCGACGTTGACTTTCGACGCTGCCGGCACGTGATCAAAGAGAATGCTCGCGTGAAAGATGCGGCAGAGGCATTGAAGTGTTTGGACCTCATGCGCATGGGGAAGCTGATGTATCTATCACACGAGAGCTTGGATCGAGATTACGAAGTGAGCTGTGGGGAGCTGAACATCATGGTTGAGGCAGCAAGGAAACTGGAGGGGGTCTTCGGCGCGCGCATGACGGGCGGAGGTTTTGGCGGTTGCACGGTTAATCTCGTTCAAAACGAGGCGGTTTATGGGTTCAAGGAACAGATCGTCTGTCGGTACCAGGCCCGGACCGGCCTGACACCACTAGTTTACGTCTGCTCGCCGGCAGAAGGTGCGGGGGACGTCGCGCAATGAGCGCACCTGGAACGATCGATCTAACAGATTATCCTCACCGCAGGTTCAACCTGCTCACTGCAGAGTGGGTTCTTGTCTCTCCTCATCGCACCCAGCGCCCCTGGCATCGCAGGTCCGTCGAAAACGGCGACGCGCCCTTTCCCGCTGGAAGGGAAGCTGTTAGGATGTTTTTGCGAGGTTTTCCTGTGTTTCCTTCTTGGCTATCGGCGCAAATCGTCTCGGGCAATGTGGCAGCCCGGTCAGAAATTTGTAGGCGGTTTGGAGGCGGTTCAGCCGGTAAGAGCGCTCTTTTAGGCAACGGAAGGCAATAGGTGCACGATATGCAATTTGTGCAAAGCCGCATAAACACTGACGATTTCGCATGTTGTTGATTTGGCGAGTGGGGACGTAGTTCAGTTGGTTAGAACGCTGCCCTCCGATCCCATCTCAAGCAGATCTCTTGTATTTTCAATCGTTTGTTCGATAGCTACTCAAAGCGCACTGTCACCAAGTCGATTGCACCCCATCCTTTACTTATCTACTTATTTAGTCTCAGATACTTATCTACTTATTTAGTCTCAGAATATCTGACGCCACGACGCCCTCCAAGTTCTTGCAACGCCAGGGCGTCGCCCTGTCACGGCGCAAATTAGGGTTCGAATAGCTCCAGTAAATCAATAACTTGCCTGTAATGACTCAAGCGTTACTTCCATTTCACCCCTCACCATTTCTTCTTATTATTATTACATTGATACCCCGAAACTGACTCCTGCGAGTCTCCCACAACTCCTTGCATAACCATCGTTGCTCCTGACTTCTCTCGAGCCTTCGCCCTTTGGAATGCAGTGTGAAATTGGCAAATTTCCCCTTCCCTTTAGCCGGCTGGCAAAAGCGTTTGAGAAGAGAAATGTCGCTAAAGAAAACAGGGCCGTATCGATCTATTTATCTATTTGGGCGCTGCATTAAATGCACTGTGCCGCCAGGAACTCAAGGACGTTTTGGAACTGCAACACTCACCAGTGATTGCTTGACCTCGATATTTGCCAACCCCGAAGACCAGAGCTCAAATCCACGACCGTAGCCGGGATTCGCAGAGACCTGTGTCGCCCGCGAGCATAGGGCGAGGTACCAAGCCTAAGCGAGCACTAAAGTTGGTGCGGTCGAATGCCGAATCCCCGCCCAGACTTCCGCGAAGCGCGTTTCTGAACTGCGAGACGAATCGCTGAAGGGCTTCCGGACTTCTTCGCGGTGTTGCGAGTGCCAGGAACGGCACCCTCTCTCATTCGGGCAGGGCGCGATTGAAAGAAGCTTTGCAGAGCGTCCGGGTTCAGGAGGAGATGAAAACCGACGGACGCCGAACACCCGGAACTTCGGCGGCAACTCTTTCAATTCATCCAATCTTTAGGCCAGGTGCCGTGAAATCGAGCTGGCCCGGCACGGTCACGGTTTTTGATTTCAACTCGTCGTGCAGTGGCTGCTCGCCGTACTTCAGTTGTGCGCCGACCGTGCAATCACCCGCACTGAGGCTCTTGATATAGCCACCTCTTATCAAGAGCACAGCGGATCGAAAAGTTGCATTTAATTCCAAAGTAAAGCGCAGTGGAGGGCATCGCAGAGATCCGATGATTACGACGATCACAGGGTGCACTGCCGTCGCAAGAACGTGTTCGCCCAAAGAGACGATTGATCTTTCTGTGCGGGGATGCTCGGATTCATCTGCGTACTTGTGAAGTTCGCGTGCGGTGCACCATGCTCTGGCAAGAAGTTCAAAAACATCGCAGGCAAGTACGTCGTGCAAGGCCTTCGTGGTTTGCGACTCAATAAGATGCCATGCAAACCTTGGCAGTTTAGCCTCGCCAACGCCGGCATCCTTGCTCAATTCAGCTTGCACTACCTGATCCATCCGGCTGAAACTGTCGGGCAAGAGTTCGCTCACCAAGACGCCGCTTTGTTCAGTCATCTTCCACCGCCTCCCTGACAATTGGCACCGCTCCTTTAGGCCCAGCGGTTCCGATCTCCAGCAACGCCCGGATGGCCACTTGAGGTCCCGACATCGCATGCAGATCAGGGACGGGAGACACTCCTACCCGATCAAGCGAAGGGCAAACCCTGATTCGGCTCCGCCATCGCGCCTTTCGAACGGACCGCGTGGTAGAAGCCAAGACCGTGAGTAATACCGCCGCGCCCGCCACCCACATCCACGTCGACAACGCCACCCCAGATTTGCCAGACCCCTTGGTCTCGGACGAAATAGTTGTACTGCCGACGAAAGTGGCAGAATTGTTACTTAGGTCAACATCATTTTGATCAGAGCTGACGGCTACCGTATCTTCAAATGCCCCATTGCTGTCGATCGTTGCTTCCATCACAACCTCAACTGATTTCCCGGGCTCAATATTCGGAATGACACAATTCAATGCGGTGCAACCACCGGAGACGCCGGTGAACGTGAGATTGGTGAGTCTGCTGATGAGCCTTACGTCGAGGGCCGTCGACGGTCCGGCGTTATGCACTTCGCTGATGAAAATAGCCGTGTCGCCAGGGCGGTATTCTTCGAGAGTTTTCAATCTACTTGTGATTGAAACGTCGACAGAACTGGTAGCATCTCCACCACTGCTGGCCGAGTCATTTGTGGGATTAGGATCGCGCTCTGCATGCGTCGCGTGGGCCTCATTCTTGAAAGCACCATCGCTGGCGATTAGTGTTGTTACAGATATCGAAGCAATAGAATCCGGATTGAGATCTACGATCGCGCACGGAAAACTATTGCACGCTCCGGAAACGCCAATGATCTTTAAGTTCGTCGGTGTATCGTCGACCCGAATGTTGGTGGCAACGGAGGGTCCCGCATTCGCGATGAAGATACCGTACTTAACCGACTGCCCTGATGTATATGGTCTTTCTGACTCCATCTCATTGATTGTCACAGAAATATCGGCGGTCATTACTGCGTCGACTGGAGCTACTCCATTGGAGACTGCTAGAACGATATGCACAGGATTGGCTAGCGGCACGCCAGCAGAAGGAGATTGGTCGACAATCTGGCCGGTCGGATCAGTCGAAGAAACGTCATTTCTCGTTGGCGGATAGTCAAATCTGTGAAGAATGGCATTCACGGTCTCAAACGGACACCCTTTTACGTCGGGCATCTGACGTTTCCGCTTCAAAGCAGATTCGAGATTTTCCAATCGACACTTGTTATCCGCAGGCGGGGTTTGTGGCGCTTGTGCCGGCGCGAACGAGTTCGTCGCGAATAGGATGAGAGCAGCGCTAATCGTTAGGCGACTCGCCAGCACAAATCGTTCTCCGGACTTACAACGGCCCTTAGTATCGCTCGGGAACTGCACACATTACAAATCGACGCACAGGCTCCGCTTGCACAATCGGCCCGACGGACGACGATGATGCTTCTTATGGCTCGTCGGCACACGAAGCGTCGTAGCAATATTGCAACCCACCGACTCGCGGTAGGTATTGGGAAACTCGAAATGCAGCATCCTTTGCACTCGTTGCCTTGTCCCGCGGCATTTGCTAGGTCGGAACCAAGGCGCGATCCATGATCACCCGAAACGCGGACGTGTATACACAGTCACAGGGCAATCTGCAACATTGCTAAATTCAGGAGCTGACTTTGCGCTCAGATCGTCTGAACCACCCTACCAGGAAGTGGACAGAACTCCACATTTTTTATCCGAGTTTTTGGTGGCTTCGGCGCGCCCTTTCGCGTTAGAAGGGAAGCTGTTAGGATGTTTTTGCGAGGTTCGTTTTTCTTTGTTTTCTTCCTGGCCATTGGCGGCGATCGTTCTGAGCAATACGGAAGTCCGCTTAGAAATTTATGGGCGGTTTATGGGCGGTTCAGACCAAAATAGGAGCAATTCAGGTCGTCTTGGGCAATGTGTGCAACATATGCAAATCGCGCAAAGCCGCATAAACACTGGCGATTGCGTATCTCGTTGATTTGGCAAGTGGGGACGTAGTTCAGTTGGTTAGAACGCTGCCCTGCCATTTCATCTCAAGCAGATCTCTTGTGTTTTCAATCACTTGTTCGATAGCTACTCAAAGCGCACTGTCACCAAGTCGATTGCACCCCGATCCTTATTGGTATTTAGGTCTCAAGAATATCTGACGACCGGTCCTCTAAGTTCTTGCAAAGCCGCCAGGCGTCGCCCTTTCACGGCGCCAAACGAGGGTTAGAATCCCTCCAGGGACGCCCAAGTAAATCAATAACTTGCCTGGCGTAGGCCAAGCGTTACTTCCATTTTCCCCATTATCATTCCTCCTTATTATTGTTACCCTGAATTATTACCCGAAACTGACTGCTACGAGTCTCCCACAACTCCTTGCATAGCCATCGTTGCCCCTGACTTCCTTCGAGCCTCCGCCCTCGGAATGCAGTGTGAAATTGGCAAATTTCCCCTTCCTTTGCCGACTAGGCAAAAGCGTTTGAGAAGAGAATGTCGCTAAAGAAAAACAGCGCCGTATCGATCTATTTGATTCACCAACTCCAAGGCCTTAAGGAGCGCCGCAATGGCATGCCGGGCAATTGGTTTTCCCGAACTCAAAGGGGAAGCCTGACAGTGAAAATGACATGATCGTGAAACGTGTTGCGGAGCGGTCAAAGTTGAATTGTGGTCATAGCATTACCAAGCATGGGAACAAATGCTCTGATGGTCCGCACTGTCGGACTTCTACCTACATAAATTTCGTCACACATTTGCCACCGAGCACCTGCGGCATGGGGTAGATATCGCATTCTCCAGATTTGGATGGGATACAGAGATATCAAGTCAACAGTGGTTTACCTGAAAGGCATCCAATCGAATTATATGGACGAGACTGATCTAGTTTCCGCGTTCAAGGCTCTGGCGGTCTCTGGTAGAGGACCTGATCCAAGTTACCGTTGCTTGACCGGGCCCGACGAGGAGCGCGACCGTATGATTTTCTGGCTCCACTTCCGGCAAGGGATGAGCACCAAAGAAATCGCTTCCCTGCCCACAATCAGACTGGGCACTAAGGGAGTGGGAAGCGTCATTGAGCGTTTGAAGCATGGCATTCGGGAGCAGATCCTTGGCTCTCGTTCGGATTCCGACGATGGCCAGGAACTAGAGTCAAAAGCGAATTCCCTCGCAAACTCGTATTAGTAATGTAGAGGAGTATCAGAATATGGGACGTCCATTCGATAAAACAGCAGTAGGAATCTTAGAAGAGACGGCAGGGATGACTGTGGCAAAAGTAATCGAGTTCTACTTACCGAACCGCTTCCGAAAAAGCGTGAAATGGGTTTCCCCTGAACAATGTGGGAAGATTATCGAGTTCGCTTCGGAGATAAAGAAATCGGCCTAGCAAGTACTACTCGCGTGGCCACCACCCGCCTGGACTAATGCTGCTTTCTTCGTTTATCCGTCGCGTGGCCTAACGCCTTTTTGCCAGGATTTTGATTTGCGAATCATTGGGGTCATTGCGCTCTTTTTCTTTCAGCGGCTTTTCTCATAGGTATCAGTCATGAGCCCAGAACCATCGATTCGCTTTGGTGCGGAGGATTCAATTGTGAAGAAAACTACGACAATATCGTTCTGGGTCTTCCACCCTCTTCTCATTCTGGCGCCCCAACTCGAAGGCCTCGTCTCACAACACCGTTCGACTGTGCAGTAAAGTCTGCCACCCGGATGCGTGAGGATGGAGATCAACCTGATTCCTATTCGCGATCTTTTTGAGAGCCATCTAACCGTCACTGACCTGCAACGCTCAATGAGTTTCTTTGGCCAGACTCTGGGATTAGAACTCGCGGAGGTATTTTGGGAGCGGCGGGTTGCCTTTTACTGGATTGGTGGCCAAGGCAACTCGATGCTCGGTCTGTGGGAGGTCGGGAATGGCCCCCAGAAGCTGAACCTCCACATTGCGTTTCGGGCGGATCTCCCGCACCTGCTGGACGCCCCTGCGCTTCTTCGGGCCGCCGATGTTGTTCCGCTTGACTTTTGGGGGCAGCCGACCGACGAACCGGTAGTGCTTGGATGGATGCCTGCTGCGTCTCTTTATTTCCGTGACCCGGATGGAAATATGCTCGAGTTGCTTTCGATGCTGCCTGATTCCCCACAACCAGAATTGGGAATTGTCGGTTGGAGTCGCTGGAACGAAATTCACGAATCCGCTCAAGGGCCGACGAGGTGATAGTCGCCGAGCATCCCTCCAGACCGCGACTTTATCGAATCTCTCGTTCGCCAGAATGTGTGACAACGACCTCACGCTACAAGTAAACGTTAGCGCCGGAAAAGCAAACTGTTCCAAGATCTCGTTAAGTCCAGGGAGCGCGCCTTTCCGCCGCTCTCTGGGGAAAAACACTGCAGCCTACATAGCTTACGCGATGCGGACCGGCCCAGTGGGCCTAATGGTGATTCCTGATTCAGTTGCTCATGCATCGGGGAGTCGTTTCCGATTTGTAGAACGTGAGTTTCCACCACAGCATGGTGCATGGCTACAAGGTTGTTACTTGGTCGATTCATGGATTGACTTATGGTCTGGTCTCTCGTGAAGGAAATCAAACGCAGCAATCCTGCATGGTCTGTCATTCCGCAATGAAGGGCCGCGATCTCAGTCACGCGCCGACTCCTTTGCACGATCGAGGAAATTCTTTTCAGCCGCTCTGGCAATAACTCGGCTTCGTAATCTCTGTGCGTTGCCCTGCGCGAACAACGAGCGAACAACGCCATGCGAAATCGTGGGCGTCTGCTTGCACAAAAAGCAAATTCTGCTCGGATCTCGTCATGTCTAGTGAGGCCGATTGCGTCTTCGAATTAGCGCTCAAAGTAACAGACATTCGCAACTTCTGACATTAAGGACTGTTGACCGCAAGCAGCGATGCAGCGAATAGTTTTCGAACTAGTCGTGCGTTCCGTGTGGCATCAACCGTTCGGAGTCGGAATAACGAATGAAATGTGAGAAGAAGAATAATATCTCGGCGGCTCGGCACTTAGCGATGGATGTCCAAGGGAGCCGTGATCGGCGGCGATGCTGCTGGCGCAGGAAGTTCCACAGTCACGCGAAGCTGCAAGGCTGTGTGGCAGGCGATGGCGACGTTTTGGTCACAGAAAAGGACAACCAGACTTACAAGCTCGCGAACAAGCAACACCAGTCGTTGAAGACCGAGCAACGCGTGGAGTTGCTTGGCAAGAAGGCAAAGGACTCAGCGGGCGAGCCCACGTTCGAGGTCCGAAAACTCAGCAAAGACGTCGGTCAATGCACCAGCACAAATGCAGCCGAGTGGTGACTCCGAACTAGTCAGGGCAAATTGGTTAAGGCGGATTCGATTGAGAAACGAAGCAGGACCATGCAAACGATAACTTCCACTGGCAATGCGACCTCCTATTCCGTGGGGGCGGCCCTCGATGACTTGTCGCTTGTCCACGCCTGCAAGCAGGGCGACGTGAACGCCTTCGATCAAATTGTGAAGCGCTACGACAATAAGCTCTTCCGCGTCGCTCAGCACATCACCCACAACCGAGAGGATGCGGA
>WNFZ01005907.1_pt1 | contig 19052 bp, 23 predicted proteins | sample 5400081 | NCBI WGS metagenome assembly WNFZ01 (sample SAMN13153365, study PRJNA577476) | soil metagenome | isolation source: 80 cm soil or saprolite under grassland replicate 1 | place: USA:California | collected 2016-06-15
GCCGCGCGCGGGTGGACCGGGGCGGCCGCTGACCGGCCGCCCGGCGGCGCTACGGCGGCGGAGAATCCGGGGCCCCCGTCCCATTCCGCCGCCGTAGCCGTCCGACGCCGCCGGGCGGTGCGGTCGCCCGGGCGTGTGGAGTTCGGCAAGCCGGTACGTCGCCGCCGCGAGGCGGGTGCCACCTGTCCCGCGCGCCCGTGCGGGGGGGTGGATGGGCGCGTGCGTCGCATCCGCCACCCGCGCGGCGGGCCAGCCGGGGCCGGCATGGGGCGGCCCCGGCTGGACCCTGCCCACGCCCATACCGGCGGCACCGCCGCGGAGGCGCCGACGAGCCGCCGCATCCTCCCGATTTGACACCTGGGACGGTACCTAGCAGCTTCGTCCGGGTAGAAACGGTCCGTCCGGAGGAGCGCGCATGGCCCGCCAGCGGCAGGCGCCGCAGAGTTCGCGTACGGCCGTCGCCCATCGCGGGGACGGCCGATGATCGGGGCGTCGTTCCAAGGCGTGCTGGCCGGCGCCGTGGACGGCGACGAGCAGTGCTTCGCGGTGATCTGGCGCGACCTGCAGCCGGCACTCCTCCGCTACCTACGAGTCGTGGCGCGTGGCGCGGGCGACGACATCGCCTCCGAGACCTGGCTCGACGTGGTGCAGACGATCGGCCGCTTCAAGGGCGACGAGCCGGGCTTCCGGGCGTGGGTGTTCACCATCGCCAGGCACCGCGCCCTCGACTGGCAGCGTCGCTCCATCCGGCAGCACGCCGCGCCGGTGCCCGCCGACCTGCTCGCCCACCACGCGGCGGACGACGACCCGGCCGCCGCGGCGCTCGAGACGCTTTCGACCGAGGCGGCGCTCGCGCTGCTCGCCGGGCTGCCGCAGGCGCAGGCCGAGGTGGTCCTGCTCCGCGTGGTCGCCGGCCTCGACGTCACCCACGTCGCCCAGATCGTCGGCAAGCGTCCCGGGGCGGTGCGGGTGCTCGCCCACCGGGGGCTGCGCAAGCTGGCCGAGCAACTCGCCGCCGAGGCGCCGGCACGAAGGGGCGTAACGCCATGAGGGACGACGACGCTCTTCGTGACGACATGCGCAGGCTCGGCCATCACCTCGACCGTGACCCACTGGACATCGACCGGGGCACGGCCGAGCGGCTCCTGGCCGGGACGCTCGACCCGGCCGACGCCCCGCCTGCTTTCGCCGCCGTCGCCCAGGTCCTGGCCGTTGCCGCCGCCCCGCCGCGGCCTGAGGAGCTTGCCGGCGAGGCCGAGGCGCTCGCCCTCTTCAGCAAGCACGCACCGGCGCGGGCGGTGCGCGCCGGGCGGCGGCTGGCGAGGCTGACGGTCGTCGCCGCGGTCCTCCTCGGCCTGGTCTCGGTGGGCGGGATCGGCTTCGCCACCGGCCTCCTGCCACGGACCGGGCAGTGGCTCAACCGCACCGTCCAGTCCGTGGTCGGCACCACACCGGCCAGCGACGCCCCGCCCGGCACCGAGCCGGGGAGCTCCAGCTCGACGCTGCTCGGCGGCGGGGGCGGCCCGGCGGCGCCGGGCACGACGCCGGGATCGGTGCAGAGCCCCTCGTCGAGCGCCGTGCCCGGGTCGACCGCGGCCGCCGAGGAACTCTGCAAGGCCTGGCAGGCCGGCAATGGCACGCACATGGACCCGGCCGCGTCGCAGGCGCTGGCCGCCGCCGCCGGTGGGAGCGGCAACATCCCCGCCTACTGCCGCGCCGTGAAGGAGGGACAGGGCGGCTCGCCGAAGCCCGGCAACGGCAACGGCCAGGGCAACGGCAACGGCCAGGGCAACGGCCAGGGCAACGGCCAAGGCGGCGGCGGCGGCGGTGGCGGCGGTGGCCAGGGCCTGGGCGACAGCCAGACCACCCCGGGCGCCAACGGCCAGACCACCCCGGGCGCCAACGGCTGAGGCCTGTCTGCAATACCCTTGCGGTATGGGTCCGAGCCACGTGTTCTCCCGGGCGGTGGTGCCCGACCCGCCGAGGGTGGACCACGCCAAGGGCGCCGAGATCTGGGACACGGAAGGCCGTCGCTGGCTCGACGGCGCCGGCGGCGCCGTGGTCGTCAACCTTGGCCACGGCGACGAGCGGGTGGTCGAGGCGATGCGCGCCCAGGCCTCCCGGGTCGCCTACGCCCACGGCACCATGTTCACCTCCGACGCCCTCGAGGCCTACGCCGACGAGCTGGCCACGGTGGTGCCGGTGGACGGCGCCCGCGTCTACCCGGTCTCGGGCGGCAGCGAGGCGATCGAGACCGCGCTGAAGATGGCCCGCGCCTACCACCTGGCCCGCGGTCAGGACCGCTGGAAGGTGGTCGGACGCGAGGGCTCCTACCACGGCAACACCCGCGGCGCGCTGGACGCCTCGGGGCGCGCGCCGCTGCGGCGCCCCTACCTGCCCTGGCTCACCCACGCCAGCCACACGCTGGCCGCCTACGAGTACCGCTGCCCCTTCGGCGACACCCACCCGGCCGCCTGCGGCCGGCGCTACGCCGACCACCTGGACGCGACCATCCGCGCGGCCGGACCGGAGACGGTGGCCGCGTTCGTGGCCGAGCCGGTCGCCGGTGCCGCCCTCGGCGCGGCCGTGCCCCCTGACGACTACTGGCCCGCCGTGGCCGAGGTCTGCCGGGCACACGGGGTGCTGCTGCTGGCCGACGAGGTGATGACCGGCTTCGGCCGCACCGGCCGCTGGTTCGGCTGCGACCACTGGGGCGTGCGGCCCGACATCCTGGTCGCGGCCAAGGGCGCCTCCTCCGGCTACTGGCCGCTCGGCCTTGCCGTTGCCAGCGGCCAGGTCCACGAGGCCGTCGCGTCCGAGGGCTTCACCCACGGCCTGACCTACTCCCACCACGTGGTCGGGGCCGCCACCGGCCTGGCGGTGCTGCGCATCCTGCGCGACGACGGCCTGGTCGAGGCTTGCGCGCTCAAGGGTAGGCAGCTCCTTGCCGGCCTGGCCGCCCGGCTCGGGGACCACCCGGCAGTCGGCGACCTGCGTGGCCTCGGCTTGATGGTCGGCGTCGAGCTGGTCGCCGACCGGGCCAGCCGAGCGCCGTTCCCGCGCGCCACCCGCCTCACCGAGCGGGTGGTGGCCGCCGCCCGGGAGCGCGGGCTGCTGCTCTACTCCTCGACCGGCTGCGCCGACGGCCGCGATGGCGACCTGGTGATGTTCGGCCCGCCCTTCGTCACCACCGGCGCCCAGCTCGACGAGATGGTCGAGCGCTGCGCCCAGGCGGTCGAGGCGGCCACCGGCGCCGCCTCGTAGTACCTCGCCAAGTCGGGCTCGGTAGCAGCAGGGCGTGACGGGCAGGAGGCGGGACGGCCCGGCAGCCCCCCGACCACCGGCGGCGCGCTGCCGCCCCACCTCCTGCCCGTCACGCCGAGCGCCATCGCCCGCGCAGCATGGTCACCATGTCGGAGGCGGAGCCGTTCCACCCGACCGGCTCCACCACCAGCTCCAATCCTTGCAGGGCCCGCACCCGGACGAGCTGCCCGACCGCGAGCGGCGCGCCGGCGCTCCGTACCGCCCAGAGGGCGCCGTCCAGCAGCACCCGGCCGGTCAGCCCGTCGGCGGTTCGCACCTTCACCAGCCGGTCGATCAACCCGTCCGCGCCGGTGATGATCGGCGCACGCCAGGCACGCCAGACCTGCCGGGCTATCGTCGCCGCGGCCAGCGCCACGGTGACCAGGCCGATGAATCCGAATACCACGTCGATGACGAGCCAGAAGCGTGACTCCGCGCCGATCACGGTGAATGGGGCCATCTGCACCTCCCGTCCCGAGCGACCCACCTACAGACCGGTGACCGGCTGGGGAACACTTCCCGGCGTCGCACTTGCAATGGTGACGCGCCGACCGGCCTGCCGGCTGTGCACGTGGCGACATCCAGGTTGTCGCCTGGGCGACACGAATTCGCTTGGCAGGTCGCCTGACCCGCCGGGGCCGTCAGCGGGCCGGCGGTCCCCGGCGGATGCGCGCGCGCATCTCGTCGAGCGCGCCCCGGAACCAGCCGAGCTTCTCCACCCACCAGGTGAGACCCGCGCCGGCGTAGGGGGCGACCACGCGCGCCGCCGCCGACGGGTCGCCGGGCGTGACGCCCTCCACCACCACGTCGAAGGGGCCGTCGCCCTGGCGGTGGGCGAGGGTGTAGGCGGCGATCTCGCCAAGCACCGCCGGCGGTACCAGCTCGGTGTGGCCGACGTCCCTGTGGGTCGGGAAGACGCCGTCCCAGCGCGCCGCGCGGCGGAACGGCCGCCGCGCCGGCCAGCAGCCGGCCACCCACACCGGCGGTCGCGGGGACTGGGCCGGGACGGGCCGGAACACGGTCGGCGCCACCTGGTAGTGGCGCCCCTCGAAGCCGAAGCGCTCGCCGCGCCACAGGCCGGTCACGATCTCCAGGCCCTCGTCGAGCCGCTCGGCCCGCACGCGCGCGTCGGGGTCCTCGCCGAAGGCGGTGAACTCCTCCGCCGGGCGCGAGCCCAGCCCGGCGCCGAACACCAGCCGGCCGCCGGAGAGCAGGTCGATCGCTGCCGCCTCACGGGCCAGCAGCCAGGGGCGCCGGCGGGCCAGCGCCAGCACCAGCACGCCGATCCGGATCCGCTCGGTGGCGGCGGCCAGCGCCGGCATCACCACCCAGGAGTCCACCACCGGCGCCTGGCCGTCGTAGGCCAGGTGGTCCCAGACGAAGAACCCGTCCCAGCCGGCCTCCTCGGCCTCGCGGCCGAGCTCGACCAGCAGGTTCGGGTCGGCGTACTCGCCGAGGTTGGGAACGCCGACGGCGAAGCGCAAGGGGATGACCTCCGGGTCCGCTCGTCCGGCGCGGCACCACGGCCGCCGCAGGAGCGCGGAGCACCCGCGCCGGCGTCACCATAACGCTCGGGTGTGGTCGCGCCTTCATCTGGCTTCGAGCAGCGAGCGGTCCTCGAGCCGGTAGCCCGTGCCCCGCACCGTGGCGATGCGCTCCAGGCCGAGCTTGCGGCGCAGGGGTAGCCCGAGCACGATCGTGCAGGGAGCGCGGCCCCTTGGTCCCCGGGCGGCGCGCCGCGGAGGCGGCCTTGGTACGCTGCCGTGCCGCAGGATCGCGCCTCCCCAGGTGTCGCGGGGTGGAGCTCGACTGGCGAGGAGCTTTGATGACCGAAGACGCCGTGCCCGAGGCCGACGCCTACGAGCAGAAGCGACCCGTGCTGGACCCGGACGATCCCGAGACGCCGCGGATCGGCGACGAGACGCCCGAGGCGGACGCGCTGGAGCAGTCCAGGCCCGTCCCCGTGGACGACGAGGACGACCGCCGCTGACCCGACCGCCGCCGGTGCGGCTGGCAGGCCATCCGCGCCGTGGCCGGCTGCTGCGCGGAAAAGGTGATTCCCGGTCGATGCCGCATTTACGTTCCTATCGGTGAAACTCCTGTTGCGGTAGCTCGTCCGGCTTCGATATTGTCCCCCAGATGGGGGACACGACCATCCGGAGTCAGGAGCCGATGAGCAAAGACAGCAAGCCCACGTACCTCCGTGCCGCTGAAGTCGCCGAGCTGCTGCACGTCACGCCGAAGACGGTCAGCCGCTGGGCGCACGAGGGTAAGCTGCCCTGCCTGCGCACGCTTGGCGGTCACCGTCGCTACCCGGAGCGGGAGATCCGCGAACTGATCGAGCGGCTCTCGGTGCAGGAGCCGGCCGCGGAGAGCAGGATCCAGCCGTAGCAATGGCAGCCGCCCGCCGCCGGCCAGCCGGCAGCGGGCGGGTTCATACCTCTGGCTCGAACGGGCCGGTCCGAGACCGGCGTCGTGGTGCTGCCTGAAGCCAGCCCGCACAGCACGGCGGTTCGAGCGCGCCAGGACCAGGTCCGACGGCTCAGCGCCGGCGGACCTGGTCGGAGAGGCGCCGGAGGTGCTGGCGCAAGCGCGCCAGCAGGCGGCGCGCCCATTCGTACTCGGTGGCGAGCAGGGCCAGGCCGGCCATGGTGACCAGCACGCCGGGGCCGGGCAGGACCAGCATGAGGACCCCGGCGACGAGCAGGACCAGCCCGACCACCAGGACGGCGATGCGCCGGATACCGCGGGTCAGCTCTTCCACCGTCGCTCCCCCCTTGCCGCTTGCCGTGGCCGCGCCGGCGCGGCCACGCTTCCGGTCATGTTGGCGGTGGGGTCGGCGCACCCGCACGCGCCGCCGCCACCAACGGCCCGGCGCGGCCCGCCCCAGCCCCCTGCTCGGCGGCCATGGCGAGGTCGTCCGGGGTGACCACGCCGACCAGGCGGCCGCCGTCGAACACCAGCGCCCAGCCGTTCCCGGCCAGTGACATGCGCCCGACCAGCTCGGTCAGCGGCTCGTCCGGCCGGGTGCTGACCAGCTCGTCGATGGGCACGGTGATGGCAGCGACGCGCACGCCGCCGCGGCGCTCCGGCGGCACCCGCAGCAGCGAGGCGAACGGGACCAGGCCGGCGAGGCGCCCGTCGAACTCCTGCACCGGGTAGGCGCGCAGGCGGTGGTCGAGGGCGTGGCCGTCAAGGAACGCCTGCACCGTGAACCAGGCAGGTCCGACCGGCGGGTCAGGAGCCATCACGTCGGCCACCCGCAGGTGGCGGAGGTTGCGCAGCAGCGCGGCCTGGTCGCCCTCGGCCCGGGCGGCGCCGTAGACGAACCAGCCGACCAGGGCGTTCCACAGCCCGGCGGCCTGCCCGATGGCCAGTACCTGGGTGAGCCCGGCGACCACCAGCGCGATGCCGACCACCTGGCCGGCCCGGGCGGCGGCGAGCGCCGCCCTGGCACGATCGCCGTGCCAGCGCCACAGCGCGGCGCGCAGGATGCGGCCGCCGTCGAGGGGCGCCCCAGGCACCAGGTTGAACAGCGCCAGCACGAGGTTGATCCCGGCCAGCGACCACAGCACCCCGCTGCCGAGACCGCCGATGCCGGCGGCGGTGACGCCGACGGCGGCCAGCAGGAACCCGACGCCGAGCGCCAGGCTGGTCAGTGGCCCCACCGCGGCGATGCGCAGCTCGGCACGGGGGCTCGGGGCGTCACCGCGGATGCGGGCAAGGCCGCCGAACGCCCACAGGGTGATGTCCTCCACGACCAGGCCGGAGCGCCTGGCGAGCAGCGCGTGGCCGAGCTCGTGGGTGAGCACCGAGGCCAGGAAGAGCGCGGCCGTGAAGATGCCGGCCACCCAGTAGGTGGCGAGGGTGTAGCCGGGGAAGGCGAGCGGAAGGATGCGGCCGGCGAGCGACCAGGCGATCACGGCGACCACCGCGACCGCGCTCCAGCCGACCCGCACGGGGAATCCCGCGATCAGCAACGCCCGCCCAGGCTGGGCCGCTGGCTTGGTGGTGAGGTGCTGCATCGGTGCCTCCGTCTCTGTCCGAGTGTCCAGAGCCGAAGGTCTCTCCCACCCGTCTACGGGAGGGCCGGTGCACCGGGCGCGAGGCCGAGATGACGATGCACCGAAACGGGATACTCCCCTTCGCAGGCCACAGAGTACTCCCGGCGATATCAAATGGCGATAAGCGGATCAGGCGGGGTCGGGCCACGGCGCACGGCGCCGGTGCCCGCTACAGGGCGCCGGCGTCCCGTGCCGTCCAGACGCTCGGGTAGATGGGACGGAAGCCCAGCTCGCGACGGATCCTGGTGGTGTCGACGATGCCGGCCCACGGGTCGTCGAGCGGCCGGGCGCCGGCGTCCGGCGGCGGCTGCTCGTGGTTGAGCGCGTACAGCTCGACCGCGCTGACCGGGGCGTCGTCCGCGGCGTTGTAGACGCGCCCGTCGACGCCGCCTGCCCGCAGCGCCAGCAGCAGGGCCTGGCCGACGTCGGCGTGGTGGACGAGCTGCAGGCGCTGGTGCGCCGGCCAGTCCCGCGCCCACCTGAGCGACTCGGCCAGGTGCGGGTCGCCCTCGCCGTAGACGAAGGCCAGCCGCACGATCCGCAGGCCGAGCCCGTCCCGCTCCAGCAGCGAGGCCTCCGCCGCCAGCTTGGCGGTGGGGTAGGCGAACCCGGGGCGCGGCTGGTCGTCCTCACGCGCCGGGCGGCCGCGTCCCCGCCCGTAGACCAGGTTGGTGCTGGCGAGCACGTGGCGCCCGACGCCGGCGGCCAGCGCGGCGTCGGCCAGCGCGAGCGCCGCGTCGCGGGTGACCGCCACGGTCTCCTCCTCGGGCACGCCACGGAACGCGGCGGCGAGGTTGACCACGGCGTCGACCCCGCCGACGGCCCGCTTCAGGGCGTCGGGGTCGCGCAGGTCGCCGACCAGCACCTCGGCGCCGCGGCGGGCGAGCGGCTCGGCGCGCCCGCCGTCACGGGCCAGGACGCGGACCTCCTCGCCCTGGTGCAGCAGCCGCGGGACGAAGCGGCTGCCGACGCGACCGGTCGCTCCGGTGACGAGCACGCGCATGCTGGTGCCTCCCTCAGGACGGTGATCAGGGTCTTGATCTCGTGAGTTGGCTATCATTAGTCGACTCACGGAATGCAACATGCTAGCCGGCTAACGAAATTCTCGCAAGGAGAGGAGCGTCGCGTGCGCGACTGGCAGACCGACTGGCTCAGCGACCAGTTCCAGGCCGTCTTCTGGGCGGCCAAGCGCGCGATGAAGGAGGCGTCGGACGCCGCCTACGGCCGCCACGGCGTGCGCAACGGGCAGCAGTTCATCCTCATGTCCCTGTGGCACGAGGACGGGCTCACCCCCGGTGAGATCGCCCGCCGCCTCGGCCTGGCCACCCCGACGGTGACCAAGGCCGCCACCCGCATGGAGGCCGCCGGGCTGGTGGTCAGGCGGCCGCACCCGAGCGACGCGCGCCTGGTCCGCATCCACCTCAGCGACCGCGGGCGCCACCTGCAGAAGGTGCTCGACGAGGAGATGCGGCGGCTCTCCGAGCGGGCGCTGGCGTCGCTGAGCGAGCAGGAGCGGGCCAGCTTCGTCCGCCTGCTCGACCAGCTGCGCCACAACCTCGTGCGCAGCGGCGAGGCGGACGGCGGCGCCGGCTGAGCCACCCGGCGGTCCTGCCGGCGCGGGCTGGGCGCCCTCACCTTGGTCGCGTCCTGGTGGGATGATCGGGCTCCCGCGCGTGCACGCGCGGGGAACGAACGAAGAAGGGGGGAAAACCCGTGCACCGCGTGATCCACTTCGAGCTCAACGTCTCCGACCCGGAGGGGTCGCAGGCGTTCTTCAGTGACGTCTTCGGCTGGAAGGTGTCCAAGTGGCAGGGCGGCCAGGACTACTGGCTGGTCACCACCGGCGCCGAGGAGGACGCCGGCATCGACGGCGCGATCATGCGCTCGCACGACGACGCCCCGCGGACGGTGAACACGATCGAGGTCGCCTCGGTCGACGAGACCGCCGCCAGGGTCACCGCCGCCGGCGGCGAGGTGGTCGTCCCCAAGCAGGCCATCCCCGGCGTCGGCCACATCGCCTACTGCACCGACCCGAGCGGCCTGACCTTCGGCATCTACCAGGCGGACGAGCAGGCCCAGGCCGGCTGACCGCTCCCGGCGACGAGTTGGTCACACCGGGGCGACGCCGTGGGCCAGTGCCCGCGCCTCGGGGTGGTGGACGAAGTTCGGCCGCAGGTCGGCGTCCTGGTAGTAGCGGTGGAACACCGCCGTGGCCGCGCCCGAGATCGGCGGCACGATCCACGACCAGTCCGCCGGCGTCATCCGCCCCGCCCGCTCCTCCCGTGCCAGGTGGGCGAGGAAGCGCTGCGCCTCGGTGTGGTGGTCGGCGACGGTCACCCCGGCCGCGTCGAAGGAGTGGAGCACCGCCAGGTTCAGCTCGACCAGCGCCCGGTCGCGCCAGAGCGAGCGCTCGTCGGAGGTGTCCAGCCCGAGCCAGGCGGCGACCGCCGGCAGCAGGTCGTAGCGGTCGGCGTCGGCCAGGTTGCGGGCGCCGATCTCGGTGCCCATGTACCAGCCGTTGAACGGCGCCGCCGGGTAGCAGATCCCGCCGATCTCCAGGCACATGCAGGACAGCACCGGCACCGCGTGCCAGCGCAGGCCCAGGTCGGCGAACCAGCGGTAGCGCGGATGGCCCAGCGGCACCTCGAGCACGGCGTCACGGGGGAGGTCGAACAGCCGCGGCGGCGCGCCGGGCGCCTGCACCACCAGCGGTAGCAGGTCGAACGGCGTGCCCGGCCCGCCGGGCCAGCCGAGCCGCCGCACCAGCTCGGTGAAGCTCAGGTAGCGCGGGTCGCCGACCACCGTCCCGTCGGCCAGGCGGTAGCCGGCGTAGCGGACGAGCTGCTCGTTCCAGATCCGCGGGCCGGGCTGGCCGGGCGCGTCGGGGGCGAACACGGTGATCGTCGGCCGGATGCGCCCGCCGTTGGTCGCCTCGCGCAGGTGCTCGACGGCCTCGGCCGCCACCGGCTCCGGGTCGATGAGCTGGCGCCGGTCGCGGACGCGCAGGCTGTGCCAGTAGAGCCGGCCGATGCAGCGGCTCGAGTTGCGCCACGCCGCCCGCGCGCCGAAGGCGAGCTCGGCGGCGGTGTGCGTGTAGGTCCCGGTGCGGTCGATCTCGGCGAGGACCTCCCGCAGCCGCGGCCCGAGCGGGCCGGCCTGCCTGGACTCGGCATGGTGGAGACGGAGGAACTCCTCGGCGGACCGGTCCAGACTGCTCACCGCGGCCCCCTCACGATTTACCGAAAAACGACGATAAACCTAGGCAGCCTAGATTGCCATAGTCGACTATTCCGGACTAGCGCCAACCCAGGGTGGAGGGTCGGGTCGCCAGGGGGCCGCAGCGGCCCAGCGTGCTACGGTCTGCTCGGGGGGGACCGGCATCGAAGGCGGTCCGGAGCGGACAGGTCGCGGAGGTGGCTGTGGCTGACGTCGCACCGTACTGGAACCCCAAGACCGAGACGCTCCCGCGCGAGGCGCTCCAGGCCCTGCAGCTCGCCAAGCTGCGCCGCCTGGCCCAGTGGGCCGCCGCCCGCAGCCCCTTCTACCGGCGCTCCTTCGAGCAGGCCCACTTCTCGCCCGAGCAGCTCCGCAGCCTCGACGACCTGCGCCGCCTGCCGTTCCTCACCCGCCAGCAGTGGATGGCCAGCCAGGCGGAGCTGCCGCCGTTCGGCACCCTGCCGGTGGCCGGCCGCTCCTCGGCGATCCGCTTCCACACCACCTCGGGGACCACCGGCCGCGAGCCGATCCGGGTGCTCGACAGCACCAAGGACTGGGCGTGGCAGTGATGTGGTGCTACGGGCTCTGGGGCTTCGGCGTCCGCCCGCACGACACGGCCTACGTCGCCTTCGGCTACGGCTCCTTCATCGGCTTCTGGGGCCTGCACTACGCGATGGAGAAGCTCGGCGCCCTGAACGTGCCTGGCGGCGCCCAGACCACCGAGAACCGCGTCAAGCAGATCGTCGACTTCGACGCGAGCGTGGTCGCCTCCACCCCGACCTACGCGCTGCGCCTGGCCCAGGAGGCCGGCCGGCTCGGCGTGGACCTGGCCGCCAGCCCGGTCAGCCGGCTGATCCTCTCGGGCGAGCCCGCCGGGTCGATCCCGCAGACCAAGGCGCTGATCGAGCGGCTCTGGGGCGCCAAGGCCGGCGACACCGCCGGCATGACGGAGATCGGCACGATCATGGTCTTCGAGTGCTCCAAGCAGCCTGGCGGTACCCACATCATCGAGGACCACTTCATCGAGGAGGTGGTCGACCCCGTCAGCGGCGAGCCGGTCGGCTACGGCGAGCAGGGCGAGCGGGTGGTCACCTCGTTCGGGCGCGGCATCATCCCGCTGCTGCGCTACCGCACCGCCGACCTGGTCCGCAGGGTCCCGGCCGGCCGCTGCACCTGCGGCCGCGGCTTCGACCTGTACGAGGGCGGCATCCTCGGCCGGGTGGACGACATGAAGCTGGTCCGCGGCACCAACGTCTACCCGAGGGCGGTCGAGGCGATCGTGCGGGAGTACCCAGTGGTCGAGGAGTTCCAGCTCCGGCTGACCCGCGGCGACGACCTGCTCGACCGCATCACCCTGCGGATCGAGCTGCCGGCGGACGCCGGCGACGCCGCCTGGGCCGAGCTGGCCGAGCCGCTCGCCAAGGACCTCGCCGCCGCCCACGAGGGCCTGCGCTTCGAGGTGGAGCGGGCCGCCGCCGGCGAGCTGCCCCGCTTCGAGCTGAAGGCCCGCCGCACCGTCGACCTGCGCGACAAGCCCGTCGGAGGGTGAGCCAATGACCATCGACCTGCTCGGCCGCGACACCAGCGCCACCGAGGACGAGCTGCTCGAGCTCTACCGCCGCTGCAAGGCGCTGCTGGGCCGCGACGACCTCGACCCCTGCGTCCGCGCCGGGGTGCGCGCCGCCGCCGTCGGCCTCTGGAACGTCGTCAACGACCTCGGCCTCGACCACGAGCAGCTCATCGACCTGGGCGCCTGATGCAGCGAGGTGGGCGCCTGGTGCAGCGAGGTGGCCCGTAGCCGCGCGCCGGCTGGCACTAGCGAGGTGGCCCGTAGCCGCGCGCTGGCTGGACTGAGGAGCGACGAAGGAGCGACGAGGGAAGCCAGCGCACAAGCGGCGGAGGGCCACCGAGCGTTTCTGTAAAGGGGTGAACTCGCAGTGCCCGTCTCGGAGCACAACTCCAAGCTCGTCTACGACGCGCTGCTCGACGCCGGGGTGGAGGTGATCAGCGCGCTGCCTGAGACCTGGCTGGTGCACCTCATCCGCCTGGCCGAGGAGGACCCGGGCATGATCCTGGTGCGGCTGGCCAAGGAGGAGGAGGGCGTCGGCGTCTCGGCCGGCGCGCACCTCGCCGGCCGCAGGTCGGTCATGCTGCTGCAGAACCACGGCTTCCTGCAGTCGGTCAACGGCATCGTCTCCCTCGCCCAGCTCTACCACATCCCGCTGCTGATGCTGATCAGCGACCGCGGCCACCTCGGCGAGCGCGACCCCTGGCAGACGCAGGGCGGCAAGGCCACCCGCCCGGTGCTCGGCGCCCTCGGCATCGTCACCGACGAGCTGTCCGACCCGGCGAGGGCGCAGCTCCAGATCGGCCGGGCGATGGCCCTCGCCCAGTCGTCCCTCGCCCCGGTCGCCGTGCTGCTCACCAGGGAGCTGATGTGGGAGGGGACGCCATGAAGCGGATCGACTGCCTGCAGGCGATCTACGACCGGCTCGCGGACTGCGCGGTGGTCACCATCATGGGCGCGGTCGCGGTGGAGCTGTACTCGCTGGGGCACCGGCCCAACTTCTTCTACCTGGAGCACGCCATGGGGCTGGCCAGCTCGGTCGGGCTCGGCATCGCGCTGAGCCAGCCCGAGCGCACGGTGGTGGTGCTCGAGGGCGACGGCTCGGTGCTGATGAACCTGGGCGGGCTGACCACCCTGGCCCGCTACGCCCCGCCCAACCTCACCCAGATCGTCTTCGACAACGAGAGCCTCCTGTCGGTGGGCGGGTTCCCCACCGCCACCAGCACCGGCAGCGACCTCGCCGGCGTCGCCCGCGCCGCCGGGGTCGCCGACGCCCGCACCGTCACCACCCTCGACGACTTCGCCGGCAGCGCCAAGGCCGCCATCGACGCCGACCACCTTGCCTGCGTGGTCGCCAAGGTCGAGGCGGTCGGCCCCGCCAGCTTCCACATGGACCTGCACCTGCTCGAGAACCGCTTCGAGTTCCAACGCGCGCTGAGGAGGTCCCAGCCATGACCCTGCTCGCCAGCCTCGCCGACGCGCTCGCCTCCGGCGAGGTCAGCGTGGTCGACCTGACCCAGCCGCTGTCCGAGACGACCCCGCTGCTGCACCTGCCCGAGCCGCTGGCCAACACGCCACCGTTCCGCCTGCGCGAGCTGTCGCGCTACGACGACCGCGGCCCCGCCTGGTACTGGAACGCCTTCGAGGGCGGCGAGCACACCGGCACCCACTTCGACGCGCCGATCCACTGGGTCACCGGCCGCGACGGCGACGACGTCTCCCAGGTCCCGCCGCGGCGCCTGGTCGGCCCCGCGGTGGTGATCGACAAGACCGCCGAGGCCGCCAAGGACCCCGACTACCTGCTGACGGTCGCGGACGTGGAGGCCTTCGAGGCCGAGCACGGCGCCCTGCCCGCCGGCGGCTGGCTGCTGTACCGCACCGGCTGGGACGCCCGCGCCGACGACGAGGCGACCTTCCTCAACGCCGACGAGCGGGGCCCGCACACCCCGGGCATCCACCCCGACTGCGCCCGCTGGCTGGCCGAGCGGCCGATCACCGGCCTCGGGGTCGAGACGGTCGGCACCGACGCCGGCGGGGCGCACGGCTTCGACCCGCCGTTCCCGTGCCACAGCTTCCTGCTCGGGTCCGACAAGTACGGCCTCACCCAGCTCGCCAACGTCGGGCGCCTGCCGGCCACCGGCGCGCTGGTGGTGGCCGCCCCGCTGAAGATCGTGCGCGGCTCGGGCAGCCCCTGCCGGGTGCTCGCCCTGGTCCCCGGGGCCGCCTAGGCCGAGCCCGCCGATGCCCCTCGACGTCCTGACCCTCGGCGAGACGCTGATCGCGCTCGACGCCGCCGAGCCGGGCCGCATCGAGTCGGTCCGCATGCTGCGCAAGACCGTCGCCGGCGCCGAGTCGAACACCGCCATCGGCCTGGCCAGGCTCGGCTGCCGGGTCGCCTGGGTCAGCCGGGTCGCCCGCGACCCCTTCGGCGAGGAGGTCCTCAAGGTCCTGCGGGGCGAGGGCGTCGACGTCGGCGCGGTGGTGCGCGTCGACGGGGCGCCCACCGGGCTGATGATCAAGGAGCGGCGCACCGCGACCGAGGTCCACGTCCACTACTGGCGCAGCGGCTCGGCCGCCGCCGGACTCGGCCCCGAGGACGTCGACGAGCGGCTGGTCGCCGAGGCCCGCCGCGTCCACCTGACCGGCATCACCCTGTCGCTCGGCGAGCGGCCGCGGGCGGCGGTCCACAAGGTGCTGCGCTGCTGCGCCGAGCGGGGGATCCCGGTCAGCTTCGACCCGAACCTGCGCCGCAAGCTGCGCCCGGTGGCCGACGCGGCCGTGGTGGCGGTGGACGCGGTCGGCTCCGGCGACGCCTTCAACGCCGGCTACCTCTTCGGGCAGCTCCGCGAGCTCGGCTTCCGTGAGTCGGTCGCGCTCGGCAACTGGGTCGCCGCCCGGGTCACCGGCCACCCGGGCGACTACGAGGGCCTGCCCACCCTGGCCGAGTACCAGGCCCACCGCGACGGCACCGGCACGGTCACCAGGTAGGCGCCGCTCACTCCGACAGCTGCGGCAGCGCCCGCAGCTTCGGCACCGGAGAGCGCAGCAGCCACAGCACGCCGGCGAGCGCGCCGCAGGTGGCGATCCAGAGGGTCGGCCGCGGGCCGATGGCGCCACCGAGCGCCCCGCCGAGCACCGCGCCGAGTGGCCGGACGCCGTAGTTGACCAGCGTGTAGGCGCCGGAGACGCGCGCCCGCAGCCGGTCGGGGACCAGCGCGGCGAGGATCGAGGCGATGCTGATGTCGAGCACCATCACGCCGACGCCCGAGCCGAACTCCGCGGCGAACAGCGCCGCGAGCACCAGGGGCCTGGGCCCGCCGGCGAGCGGCACCAGCAGCAGCGGCGCCGGGTACAGGACGCAGCCGAGCAGGAACGCGGGGCCGAAGCCGATGCGGCGGCCGAGCCGCCCGGTGAGCGCCGAGCCGAGCAGCCCGCCGACCGCGCCGGCGCCGAGGACGGCGCCGAGCGTGCCCGGCGGCACCCGCAGCCAGCGCGTCGCGTACAGCACGAACAGCGCGGTGAAGGCGAAGTTGAACAGGTTGATGGTGGCGGTCGCGGCCAGCAGGGCACGCACGATCGGGGAGCGCCGGATGAAGCGGGCGCCCGCCGTCACCTGCCCGCGGCCTGGCGCCTCCGGCTGTGGCTCGGCGGGGGAGATGCGGCCGAGCCACAGCGCCGACCACAGGAACGAGGCGGCGTCGGCGACCAGGGCTGCGGGCGCCGACAGCAGCTGCACCAGCAGGCCGGCGAGGCTCGGCCCGGCGACGAAGGAGAACGCCCGCGCGCCGTGGACCAGGGCGTTCCCCTCCACGTAGCGGGCGCGCGGCACGACCGAGACGAACAGGGTGCTGTAGGAGACGGAGAACAGCACGCTCAGGGTCCCGGCGAGGAACGCGACCAGGTAGAGCTGCGCCAGGGTGAGGACGCCGAGCGCGTAGGCCAGTGGGATGGTGGCCAGCAGGCCGGTACGGCCGAGGTCGGCGGCGATCATCACGCGGCGCCGCCGCCCGCGACGGTCGACCCAGGCGCCGGCGTGCAACGCGAAGAGCAGGTTCGGCACCAGTCCGGCAGCGGTCAGGTAGCCCATCTGGGCGGCGCCGGCGTGCAGCACGAGAACCGCCACCAGCGGCAGGGCGAGCAGGGTGATCTGGTCGCCGAGCAGCGAGACGGCCTGCCCACTCCAGAGGCGGCGGAACTCGCGGTTGTCGCGCAGGAGCGGCTCTGCCTGCCGGTCGACCTCGGCGGGTTGCACGGTGCGCTCAGCCATCGCGGCCCTCCTCGCCGGGCTGCGGCCGGGCGACGGCTGCGCCGGCCGCCTCCCCGGCCAGCGGCGGGGTGGGGAAGGCCAGCCTGAGGAAGGTCACCTTGCGCGCGCCGGCGGGGCGCAGCTCGCGCCGCGCGGTGCGCTCGAGGTAGCGCTCGGCAAGCGCGTCGACCTCGCGTCCCAGCTCGGCCAGCTCCTCCACGGTCAGGTACAGGATCAGGTCGCCGAACGCGGCCGCCTCCTGCCAGGCACGCGGCTCCTCCCGCTGGCGCTCCAGCCAGCGGACCAGCTGCTCGAAGTAGCGCTCGGCGAGGACGGTGCGGAACAGCTCGGACGCTGCCGCCTGGTCGGCGCTGCCGGCGAAGTTGGGCACGTGGGTGAGCTGCGCGGTGGCGCGCCACGGCCGCTGCCGCCCGGTCCCGCCGCCGGCCTCCTCGACCAGGCCAGCTTTGGCGAGCTGGCGCAGGTGGAACGAGCACGACGCCGGGCTCTCGCCGAGCAGCTCTCCGGCGCGGGTGGCGGTCAAGGGGCCCTCGCTGCGCAGCAGCCCGATCAGGGCGAGCCGGATCGGGTGCGCCATCGCGCGCAGGGCACGCGGGTCGGTGAGCCGCAGTTCCCGGGGCGGTCCTGGTTCGGTCATGTATCGAAAGATAGCTTTCGAAAGCTATCTTGTCAAAGCCGGGGCTGGCCACACTCAGGCAGGCGGCCAGGCCTCCAGGGCCGAGCGGGCGTGCCGCACCCACCAGGCCAGGTCGTCGGCCTCCCTGGCGCGCACGGCGGCGTCGGGGTGCTCGCTGGCCTGCAGCGCCTTGTCCCAGCCGAGCTGCACCAGGCCGCCGAGCAGGGCCAGGCGCAGGGCGCCCTCGTCGTGGCGCTCGCCGGCGACGGCCCGGGCGTCGGCCAGCAGCTCGTCCCTGCCGGCGTCGATGCGGCTCGCGTTGATCGCCAGGTACCAGGCCCACTCGACGGCGGGCGGCGCCCAGCCGGTCTGGGTGCCCCAGTCGACCAGCACCACCCGGCCGGGCGCGAAGCCGACGTTGCCGAGCTTGAGGTCGCCGTGGACCAGCGTGGCGGGGAAGCGCTGGAGTGCCGTGACCAGCGGCTCCGGCTGCTGCGCCAGGGCGAGCACGGCCTCGCCGACGTCGGCGGGGGCCAGCTCGGCGAAGCGCTCCCAGCCGCGCAGGATCGCGCCGGCGAGCGGCCCCTGGTCGCGCCGGGCGGTGTCCAGGGAGAGGAAGCTGTAGCGGTCGGCCAGGGAGCACAGCGCCGGCTCCCGCGGCGCCGACCAGAAGGCCGCGTGCAGCGCCGCCGCGGCGTGGAGCACCCGGCGGTGCCGCGCCCTGCTCAGGCGGGCGCCGTCGGGCAGCAGCGTGGCCGCGAGGTCGTGCATGACCACCAGCCAGGACTCGCCGTCGGCCTCGACCCCGAGCACGCCGTGCTCGATCTCGGCCGGGACCCGCGCCAGCAGGCCCGACGACCACAGCTCGGCGATGCGGCCGCGGTCGTGGGTGGCGCGCATGATCCAGTCCCAGGCGGGCGCGACCCGCTTGACCACGACCACGCGCCCGTCGGCCAAGGTGACCCGCTCGAGGGTGCTGCCGGAGCGCCCGTCCGCGACGGGCAGGGGAGTCCGGGCACGTGCGCCCGCCAGCAGGCTGGCCATGGTCGCGCCTTTCTGTTGCGTCACGTGACGCTGCTCGCCGGCAGCGTAGCAGCCCCGTCGCAGCCGCCCGCCGTGGCCGCCGACAGCCGTGGAAATCTGTGAGAACGCTCCCTCTTGACACGGGGATAAAGGGAAGATCATGCTCAGTGAAAGGTGTGAGAGCGCTCTCATAAGCCGCCCGGCGTACGGCCGGCGGTAGCGCCCAATCCGGAGGGAGGGCTTCGATGGGTGCAGGACGAAGGCGGGGACGGGTGCGGATGGTGCTCGCCCTCGCGATCGCCGGCTTCGTGCTCGCGGCGTGCAGCTCGGGAGGCAGCAAGGGAGGTGGCGGCGGAGGCGGCGGCAACGAGAAGGTCAGCCTCACGCTCGACACCTTCGGGGAGTTCGGCTACGAGGGCCTGATCAAGCAGTACGAGGCCAGCCACCCCAACATCACCGTCAACCAGCGCAAGGTCGTCAAGCTCGAGGACTACCGGGCGCGGCTCGACCAGTGGCTCGCCGCCGGTAGCGGGGCCGGCGACGTGGTCGCCCTGGAAGAGGGCCAGATCATCGCCGAGAAGGCCCAGGCGGACAAGTTCGTCAACCTGCTCGACTACGGCGCCGGGGACCTGCAGCACAACTTCCTCGACTGGAAGTGGACCCAGGGCATGACCGCCGACCAGAAGAAGCTGGTCGGACTCGGCACCGACATCGGCCCGCTGGCGATGGCCTACCGCGTCGACCTGTTCAAGAAGGCCGGCCTGCCGACCGCGCGGGACGAGGTCTCCAAGCTCTGGCCGACCTGGGACGCCTACATCGACACCGGCAAGAAGTTCAAGGCGGCCAACACCGGCGCGAAGTTCTTCGACTCGCTCACCAACGTCTACAACACCATCCTCAACCAGCAGGGTGACTTCACCTACTTCGACACCTCGAACAACCTGGTGATCGACACCAACCCGCGCGTCAAGACCGCCTGGGACCTGAGCACCCGGA
>WNFZ01008605.1_pt1 | contig 19041 bp, 18 predicted proteins | sample 5400081 | NCBI WGS metagenome assembly WNFZ01 (sample SAMN13153365, study PRJNA577476) | soil metagenome | isolation source: 80 cm soil or saprolite under grassland replicate 1 | place: USA:California | collected 2016-06-15
GATCGCTCTCGCTCTGCAAGCGCAGCGACCTGATTACATTGCTGATTGCTTTTAGCAGGCAAAATTGCCGTTCAGTCAAGTGGACTGCAAGCTCACATAAATAAACGTAATTTCTTCAAAGCTCCCATGTCTAACGTCGAGAACGAGGGTACAATCCTTGCTCGGGACCTTCAGCGCAGAACCTAACTGAGCTGACGGTTCTCCCCAAAAATCTTGCCGAAAATGGGATTGCCAAGGCTCAAGTTGTACACAGTCTTGTGAAGCTCAGGGATCACCCGTTAATGAGTTACCGTGGCGTTCCAAACTGGCCGCCGGTTTGGACGCAAATGCGAATCGGCGGTGTTAAGATAGTGAAAGGTGAAGTCGGCGTCTTGATCTACGTTCACGCGGGCGGTGCCTCGAATACATGCTATTTAGTGATTGAGCATGAAAACCAGAACTATAGCGCCAGTCTGGTTTTTGACGATGGACCATTCTGTCGCCAAATCGTCGATCTTTTGCAACAGTACCGTGGACGCTCGGTCAAAGAGATTGGTGACCTGCAAGTAAGCTTTACGACGGAATAAATGGCTGCGCTGGACTTAGTGCAATTTGTCGAATCTTCAATTTAGAAGCTCGACGGCTGAGCTACTTCGTGCTGCCGTCGGTGTATTCGGTTGCGAACCAGAGAGCAATGAGCCGTTCCTGAGAGCTTTCGTTTTCGTCGCGCTTAAATTTTCCGGTTACGTGAATAGCTTTTGATATGAACGTACTTATTGAAATGTCTGTCGAGGTCTATGACAGTCTGCTGGATAAATGCGACCAATCATGCGCGGAGTGCTACACCCTAACCGTCACCGTATGGAAGGATGATCGATTCCGCGCGCTGTTTAATGATCATCGCGAGCGTCACGCAGAGGGACCTTGATGATTCGCTCTCGGACCGTTTGAGATAGTGCCGCGCCCAGATCAGCCTAATGTCTTCGTTATCCAAACGATCCATTCCCCCCAAAAAAAATGTTTTAAATATCACTGTCGTCGATATATTTGAAGTTGGTTTATGCGGGAATCATCGAGGGGTGAAGAAAAAGTGCAGCCAGCAACCGTTGTACAGCTTCACCAGTCGGGCGGCTGTACCCGTGAAAGCTGTGCCGAACGATACGGGAAAGCGATAAAGCTAATTGACTTTGAAGCCTTCAGCGGACTGAAGAATTTTGATTAGACGCAAACGACGCTGGAAATAAGTGTCCTTTGGCCAATCCCAACTCTCGCCTGGGAGCGTTTCGCCGTTGTACGGCGCACCGTTGACTTTGCTCTGTAGAAAAATGAGCTGCCAACAACTCGGTTTTCCCAATTGGGACCCTTTCGTTTTCACGCTGTCTTTCTCTTCTTGATCTGCATCCGCATACGCACGGGTAACCGCGATTCCCTCGTAGTCCTCGGCCTTCTGAATCTCGAACGCGCAGGAACGTCGAGCCGCCTAACCTCCTTGGCCTGCTCGGGCGGCGGGACGGTTATCAGTGGCTGTTCTGCCATCATGTCACGATGTCAATGAAACCTTCTCGTCGTGTTTGTAATGACCCCACGCCCAGCCTGGGTGTTCATCGTGATCTTTAATGTTCTGCGTTATCTCAGTCATCGTACCGTACTCTGTTAGGTTGGGTATCTCGTATGGTTTCTTTTCCATTAGCTTGTTTCCCTTGCTTTATAACCAGGGTCGTCCACAATAATTCATTGGAGAGCAGAAGCCGTGCCGAAACAGAAAAGCGACCAGTTTCTATCGCTGTGAATTTGTTGTTAGGAAGAACGAGCGCTTGAGGGGAAGTCGCGAGACAGCTGATCGCTCGCATCGGCAGGGGTATTCGTCAAACGTGGGAGCCGTTAAGTCTCTGCAATGGGACGCTTCCGGGTGTCAGATCCTATTGTTGGGACATGCAGCTCCTGAACGTGACCTAATCAGGCACCAGAATAGCTATTGTTGAAAGTTCTTTTAGCTAGGCATCCTCTTTTGCCGACGATGGCAGTTTGAAAACTCAATAATTAGTAAAAAGGTTTGTCGCGCTGAGATCCGCGAGACCGCTGTGACTCGATTGTTCTCCTTATCGATCTCGCGGAGATAAAAACGCCAAAAGTTGGAAACTATCGGGAAGATCATAATTGACTCTTTCGACCGTTCCCTCGACAACGTCGTTCCTAGGTAACGGCGGGGCAGGGCGCGCAATAGTGGGGCTAGTTCGAGCCTGCACCGGTTCCTGAATGCGGATAGTATCCACGTACCTGCGATCACGAGGTACGGATGGGTACGCTATACGATCGCCGGCTTCCAAACTTTCTACGGGATATTCCCAACCATGGTAGATTACTCGGGTGGCATTGAGATCATAAGGAATAGCCTGCCTGCGACCGTCGCCCGTGATTACACGGATTTCCCGGCTGGTCCTGTCAATTTCAGCCACCTCGGCGGCAATTTCACCCGGTCGCAAGGTCGTATCTGCCGCTATTGCACCTCGAGCCGTGCCCGAACGCACCTCGTTCAATGTGGGTCGTGGAACCGGCTCGGCCACCGGAAAACAGCTAGCTAAGGAGATTAGGACGATCGCTAATACCGCGAATGGGAGAACACCTGTGAGCCAAAATCGATTTGAAAGTTTCATGATTATGGCCTCCTTTCGGTCTTGAGGAAATGGTGTATCAAAGTATGTGCCACAAACATTGCAGAAGAATTACTCTTTAATGACTTGTGAAATCCCCACAACGATAATCTCAGCTGCAAGGGAAACTCATACAAATTATCGTTGGAGAGAGCTGAATGAAGACACGACCGGCTGAGGCCCGCCGAAAATCATCCGCTATGAAACAATCCCCTTATGAGCGCCCTGCGCTAAGAATGGCCTTGTGGCGTGTCTAGGTCTGAATTATACGACGCCGTCGTTGTCGGCTCCGGACCGAATGGGCTTGCGGCTGCCATTACCATGGCTCAGGCCGGCAAATCGGTAGCGGTTTTCGAGGCCAATGATCAAGCCGGTGGGGGAGTCCGGTCGGCCGAATTGACCTTGCCGGGTTTTGTCCACGACATATGCTCCGCCGTATATCCGCTCGCCATCGGCTCGCCGTTTTTTCGCTCGCTGCCGCTCGCCCAACATGGTCTTGAGTGGATACATCCGCCCGCTGCACTCGCTCATCCGCTCGACGATGGCACCGCGGTGATCGTTGACCGGTCCGTTGAGGCAACTGCGTTACGGCTCGGCAATGACGCGGCTAATTACCGAAAATTATTTCAACCGCTGGTGACGCGTTGGGACGCCATGGACGTAGACATATTATCTCCGCTTCGCTTGCCCCATCATCCGCTGCACTTGCTGCGCTTCGGATTGTCCGCGATCCAACCGGCAAGGCGCTTGGCCGAACGCATTTTCCAGGGCGACTCTGCAAGAGCGCTCTTTGCCGGCCTGGCTGCTCATTCAATGCTGCCGCTCGAGTATCTGGGATCCGCCGCCTTTGGCCTCGTATTGGGGATTACCGCGCATGCAGTCGGCTGGCCGATCGTTCGCGGCGGCGCGCAGCATTTAAGCGATGCCTTAATTGCCCATTTGCGCTCGCTCCGAGGTGAGGTTTTTCTGAATCGGCCCGTGGGTACCCTCGAAGAACTTCCGTCTTCACGGGTGGTTTTGTGTGACGTGACACCCCGTCAGCTATTAAAGCTCGCCCGCCCAAATCTTTCCTCGAGGTATCGCGATCAGTTAAAAAAATTTCGTTATGGGATGGCTGCGTTCAAGGTCGATTGGGCCTTGTCCGCGCCGGTGCCGTGGAAAGCGCAGGAAGGTAAGCAGGCCGCCACCGTGCATCTCGGCGCCACGGCGCATGAGATCGCCTCCTCGGAACGGGCGGCTTGGCACGGCTATCTCGCCAGAAAACCGTTTGTGCTAGTAGTGCAGCCTTCGCTGTTCGATGCCTCGCGAGCACCTCTAGGCAAACATACCCTGTGGGCTTATTGCCATGTTCCGAACGGTTCGGACGTCGACATGACCGAAAGGATCGAAGCGCAGATCGAACGTTTCGCCCCGGGATTTCGTGATACGATTCTGGCGCGCTGCGTTTCACCTCCCGCAGAGCTTGAGCGGCGCAATGCCAATCTCGTCGGTGGCGATATCAACGGCGGAGCGCCGAGTCTCGATCAGCTGTTTTTTCGACCGACGCGTAAATTATATTCAACCCCGAAGCGAGGACTCTATCTTTGCTCTTCTTCAACACCACCAGGCGGTGGGGTTCATGGGATGTGCGGTCACTTTGCCGCGCAGAGAGCGCTGAGAGACATGTTTTAGTGCGTCCTCTTTTGCAATGCGATTTTCGTGCATCACCGCTTCCGCTATAGGCGTACAGTGCTTGTTCAGTTGCCGGGTGAAAGAGTGAAGCTGTTTCCTTGTCTTTCTATCGGTTTTTTCGACGGCTTTTGGCAGAGTTCCACTCAGTATCGGCACCTTCGTGATCGATGTGCTCGCGGCCGGTTGTCCACGATGGCGGATCGCTCGCGGGAAACGAATCCGCTAAAGTTTTGTCGATCATCTCTTCGGAAACCGCGTTCGGATTGAGATCTTTCTGCCCCTCGTTCGGCTGTTTCTTTCGCGCCCGCGCCTGCCTTTTTTTCGACAACCTTGGTTTAGCCATTGGGTCACCTAATCTCATTGCCCTGCTTTCACTCCTCATCATTATGTTGTGCCGTCCGAGCCGAGGATCGCATGGCACCTGTCGGTTTCTCACCTGTTTCTACCATCGCTTTAAAGGTGCGCAAATCCGCTCTGATTTGGTTTTTAGTGATAAGGCTAAATAGCGTGGACACGGCAAGCGCCTGCGCTTCCCGCTGGAGGTTTGTAAGCGAGCATCACTTTCACTTCGGTACCGTTTCGCCTCGGTACGGAATGAAAAAACACCGAGCCAGTATGATCGATGCTTGATCCGGGAAGAGAACGCCAGGAGAGTTTCTTGTTTTCCTGTTCATCGACAATCGTCGCATCCCATTCCAAACGGAATGGTGCCGGCACTCGTGACACCCAGTGCGACCGGTGGTCATCGATTGCGGTTACCGACTCGATGTGCGACATGAAGCGCGACAGATATTCCGCTTGCCCGCCGGCGTAACCGCCGAGCATGTGCGAGTAACCAAATAGTCCTCCGGAGGGTTGGCCGTAGAGATTTTCGGTCATCCAGCCATTAGGGTTGGAGTTGTCGCACAACGAAAAGAGCTCGTGTTCGCAGTAGTAGCAATTGCCGCATGCGATCGGAAATGGCACGACTACGCGATCTCCTGGTTGTAAATTGCTGACGCCGGATCCAACTTCGACTACCTCGCCAAGAAATTCATGGCCCAAAATATCGCCGCTCTTCATCGTCGGGATGTAACCGTTGTATAAGTGAAGATCGGAACCGCAGATCGCCGTGAGCTCGGTTTTGATGATCGCGTCCCGCGGATTGATGATTTCGGGATCGGGTACTGTTTCCACCCGAACATCTTTTTTGCCGTTCCAACAGACTGCTTTCATGAAAATTCCTGGGCAAATTTCCCAGCGGCGACGTCCCGCATCGGTAGGGGCAGGTTTGAAACCGCCCCTACATTAATTTAATCTCGAGGCGCCTAGCAGGATGTACCGTTCGTTTCTTGCCAAACCATCTTCGGTAAGAAACCGCATCGGAACTCATCGTTTCGGCGCTGCCGGTTGCGAGATTTCCTCCAGAGTTTCGCCGGCCATGTCCCTGTCGCCCGCGTGGACCGCGATGTCACCCAAGCTGACGATTCCGACCAGCTGCTTATCTAGATTCAAAACCGGCAAGCGGCGGATTTGTCGAGCTTCCATCAAGCATACCGCCTCGTCGACTTTCTGGTCCTCCAAACAATAGGCGATATCCGTTGACATGATGTCTGCGACCTTGGTTTTGGTCGGGTCGCGCCCATCTGCTGTGGCCCTTATCGTAATGTCGCGATCGGTCAGAATTCCCTTCAGTCGATCGCCGTCGCAAACAGGGATAAAACCGACATCGATAGTCTTCATCTTGTTTGCCGCTTCCTTCAATGAAGCGTCGCCACTTATCACCTCGACGTTCCGCGTCATAATATCTCTCAGTTCCATAAGTATTTCCTTTCGGATTTGTGCTTACATACGAAATCATATTTGTAAATCATTGCGTATCCTTTGCTTCCGCAGACTCCTCTTAGCTTTAATCACGCAACTGGCATGCCATTTCGTCTGTTAAATTGCCTTTGCGAACGGCAAGCATTGTGGACGTTACTACGGTGCTCCTAATCATATTTATCTAAACTTAAATCGTCGTCTCACAAACGAGACACACACGAGCTCCTTGCCTCGCTAAGAACCGTGGCACGACAGTTGCTCTGGCAGAGCGTACCCCACCGTAACATCAACCAGGAGGCATGCCGTGCAGCAAAAAAAAATCGTCCACGTGGTCGGCACCGGCACCATTGGCGAGCCGCTCATCGGATTGCTCGCCAGTTTCCGCAAAGAGTTAGGCATCAATGAGGTGACCTTTCACAAGCGCACTCCCCTGTTGACGGATAAATCGAAAGTGCTCGCGCTGCAGAGTAAAGGCGCGGCTCTGGCCGTCGACGCGCAGGCAGCGACAAAGTTCACCTCGATGGGCATGAAACCGACCTACGACGCGCTGGAAGCCATCGACCGAGCCGCGGTGGTGATCGATTGCACGCCGGCCGGCAACGAAAACAAACAAAAGCTCTATCTGCGCTACGGTTACAACGCTCACGGTTTCATTGCCCAGGGAAGTGAGTTTGGTTTCGGCAAAATGTATGCGCGCGGCATCAACGATCAAGCGCTGCGCCCCGGTGAGGACAAGTTTCTTCAAGTGGTCAGCTGCAACACCCACAACCTGGCGGCGCTGGTGGACGCGATTGCGTTGGGTCCGGAAAAGGAGAACAACTTGGAACGCGGCACGTTCGTGTGCATGCGCCGGGCCAGCGATATCAGCCAGGAAAACGAATATCTGCCGTCGCCGACGGTTAGCAAACATGACGATCGCAAATTTGGCACCCACCAGGCGCGCGACGCATTTCATTTGTTCGCTACCCTGGGATTGGATTTGGATCTGTATTCCTCGGCACTGCGAGTGAATACTCAATATATGCACGTCATCTATTTCAATCTGATGCTGAGGCGGGATGTGTCGGCTGAAGACGTGGTGCAAAGACTGCAGGCCCACGGCAGGGTCGCGTTGACTTATAAGGATCAAGCAAGCCTGGTTTTTTCCTTTGGCCGCGACCATGGATTATTCGGGCGCATCCTTAGCCAAACGGTCATTCCCATCCGCAGCATCTCGGTGAAGGGCGATCGCGAAGTGCTCGGTTTCAGTTTCACGCCGCAAGACGGCAACTCATTGGTATCGAGCGTCGCGGCGGCGGAGTGGTTTCTTTACCCTGAAGATTACAATCAGCGCTTGAAGTGCATCGAAAAATTTATTTTTCAGGAAATTTGACGCCTCGGCGAATTCGCATAGATCCGTTGTCGAGGGTGCCGCCGCTGATGCTTTTTTTATCGTCTCGCTTGTGAGACCGAAACGCCGCTTCTTCCGTCTCGCCGATGCAACGCGGGATAGCGAAGTGCACTAACGATCCGCTGTTTGGCGTCGTACGCGGTGGCACGTTCCTTGCGCACTAAGCGTGATGCGGGTACCTTGATTTTCAAATGCGACAATTGCTCCGAATACTTCACCGGCCACTCGTATCGTGTCGCAAGCGGAGCTGGCGATGTCATATTGCTCGAGATGGTAGTGTCCTACGGCTGCTATCTCGAAGCGCGCCAAACTTGGGCTCGAGACAGAAGTGGCGGAAATTCGTCGCTACGGCTGTGCGCTGATTGTTTCAGGTAACTATACCGACCATTCCTCGGAGGTATGTCCGCAGAAAACAGTACGGAACATCGCACCCAAGCTAATTTGGGAAGGAGAGAATAGGGTGTCTTTTATTGATTCATTACCGCAGGAATCGTCGGCGAAGCGAGCCGGCCAGCCGCAATACCGGCGCCCCACTGTCACAACCGCGAACCAAAACACAGCCGAGCGCGCATTGCCGACTCTGATGATGCCAATCGGCATGTTGCTCGAGTTTTTTCCCTGCGCTGTGGCCCTTTGGAGCGCTGATCGGAATGAGTGCGCTTTTAACAGCGCAGCAAAAACGCTCCTGGGTTATAGCGAAAACAATTTTTGCGCCGATCAAAACCTATGGCTCGATCGTATCGACCGTCGTGACCGAGAGACTTTTTTGTCATCGTGGAAAGCTTTGCGGAGCGGTGAACGAAAAATTTCCTGCCATTACCGTTTTACCCCGCAAGACCATGCCCGCAGCGTTACGTTGCAGGAAACCGCTGTGCTTCTTCCCATCGGCGCTGCGGGAAAGGCAGCGGTTTTGAGCCAGTATCAAACAAAAGCTGCGACCGGACGCCACTTGCGCGGTGGCCGGCACGACTCCGCGCGCGTGCGCGGAATGATCCACCATATGGGCAATAGCCTGCAGGCGATCGTAGCTGAATTGGATCTATTGCATTTGACCGGCGCGCTGCCGCAGCGAAGCTTCGACAACATCGCGCAAGCTGTCGAACAGCTGCATGATCTGATGGGCGAGGTCGCAGGTCTTTGTGACCCTGAGTCGTTTACTTTGGCTTCGGCGCAGCGCGCGTCGAGAAAATCTCTTGAGCGCTAGAGGAGACAACGATATGGGATCTGTCGAGTTTGATAATGATCGCTTTGCCGCAGGGAGTGAACGAGTCATCGAAAAAATTGATCTCGTTAAGCCGAACGGGGATCAACGACCAACGGAAATGGCATCGGCGACGCTGTCCCAATGGCTCCGCGAAAAAGAAAAACAATTTTTGGCGCAAAGACTCGCGGACTGCGGCGGCAGCATCGGTCTCACCGCGCGGAGCTGCGGTATTGGACTACGTAGCCTATACCGCAAAATGCAAAAGTACGGACTGAACAAAAAACACTTCAAGCAGAACCCGGCGCCGAGCAAACGGCTCGCGACAAAACGCCATTCCCCGCTAATTGCTGCTACCGAGCCTTAGATCCCTGACGAGCAAGCTTTTGGCTACCGGACATTGCACCACGATTTTCTTAGCACCGCGCAGCGGCAACCAAATGAGAGGCAGAAAAAAACGGATTAACCACAAAACGCACAAGAGCCCACAAAAAATATTTTCTCCTTTACCGTCCCAATTCTGCATCACGCCGGCTCCGATGTGTTTCGTTTTCGGGACGGAATGATCTGAGTTAGCTTATTAAATCCATGTACTTCCAATCGGGCATGTCTTTTGCGCGCGTCCTTCCTCAACCGTCGCACAAATGCGACATTTTTGTGTTTTTGCGCCTTTTCTGAAATACATCCTCGATAGAAAATTTGCCCGCAAGTGGGTGCAGCTCTGCCGGGACTAGTTTATTTATGTTGAAAATTGCCAAAAGGTAGGGCAATGACCTGGGTGCGCCTGCGCATCGAGCAAGAGGCCGTATTTGTGCCGGTCGACGTGGCGATTCCGTGCGGGCTCATTCTCAACGAGCTCGCCACCAATGCTCTCAAACATGCTTTTCACGAACGCGCCGAGGGCGAGATCACCATTGAGACCAAGCGTCTGGACGACGGGCGTATCCGTGTCGTGTTCTCTGACGACGGCCGCGGACTGCCGCCGGAGCTCGACTGGCGCAGCGCCGATACTCTCGGTCTGCGTCTGATACGCATGCTCGCCGAGCAGCTCGGCGGCACATCGGAGTTGTGCAACGGCCAGGGCACGCGGTTTGAGCTAACCTTGAATGCTCGTTCCTACATCGATGACGGTCGAGGTGAGGGACGGTGACGAAAACCAAAGTGTTAATCGTTGAAGACGAAGCGATTGTCGCCGCCGACCTCGCCAACAAGCTCGATCGAATGGGTTATCGGGTGATTGGCAGCGTTGCCTGCGGCGAGGGAGCCCTCGCCATCGCCGGCGAACTGAGGCCCGATGTTGTACTCATGGATATTCAACTCAGCGGCGCTCTCGATGGCATCGAAACGGGCGCGCGGATGCGCCGCGCGTACGATCTACCGGTCGTCTATCTTACCGCACATTCCGATCCGGACACGCTCACCAGAGCCCTCAGCACGGAGCCGTTCGGCTATGTTCTCAAACCATTTGTCGATCGCGAGCTGAAAACCCAGATTGAAATCGGTCTGTACAAGCACCGTACGGAGTCGACCCTGCGCGAGAGCGAAGCGCGGCTGCGCCTGGCGGCGGAGGCGGCCGGCTTTGGTACCTATGACATCGATCTAGTGTCCGGAACGGTTTATTGGTCGGAGGAAGCAAAACAAATTCTCGGCATGATGCCCGATGGTTCGGGCAACCAAGTGCTCGGTACTGAGGATAGTCGCTCGGGCGAATGCGAACGCATCGAAGCGGCGATTCGGCGGTCCATCAACCGACCGGACGAAACAACGATCTCCGCTGAGTATAGCATCGCGCGGGCCGACGGCGAGCCTGGTTGGGTGCTTGCGCGCGGCCGCGCGTTGTTCTCCGGTGAGGGCGAGAGCCGGCGCGCCGTGCGTGCCATCGGCACGATCGTCGACATCACGGCAGCCAAACCTGCCAACGAGCGTTTGCGCCGGCGTCAACAGGAGCTGGAGCGACTGAATCAAGAGCTGGAGGACATCAATCGCGGCATGGTGACGCTGTATGCGGAGCTCGACGAGAAGGCGAAAGAGCTCAGGCAAGCCGACGAGATGAAGACCCGGTTTCTGTCGAATATCAGCCACGAGTTTCGCACCCCGCTCAATTCGATTTTTGCCTTATCGAGCCGACTCGCTGCTGGAGCTGGTCAACGACTTGCTCGACTTAGCCAAGGTGCGGGCGGGAAAAATCGACGTGCACGTAGTGGAATTCAACGCGGTTAATTTGTTCAGCGCGTTGCGCGGCATGTTGCGTTCCTTGCTCGTCAATGAAGCGGTCACATTGGTATTCGAAGACCCGGAGGGTTTACCCACGTTGTACACCGACGAGGGCAAGGTATCGCAGATACTACGCAATTTTGTCTCCAACGCGCTGAAGTTAACCGAGCGCGGCGAAGTGCGGGTCACGGCGCGCTACGACGAAGACAGCGGCGCGGTGACGTTTTCAGTTCGCGATACCGGAGTGGGGATTGCACGCGAAGATCAGGAGAGAATCTTCGAGGAATTTATCCAATTAGCGAGTGCGGCGCACAGCCACTTCAAGGGGACAGGATTGGGTTTACCGTTATGCCGCAAGTTGGCCGAGTTGTTGGGGGGGCGGGTCGACTTGGAGAGCGAGGTGGGAGTGGGCTCGAAATTTTCGCTGACGCTGCCGGCGCGCTACGTAACAGAGGATCAAGCAGAAGGTATTGAAGAGCCGGCGGTATTGACGGTAGAGGTAAATAACAACGCGGAGACGAAAAGATAGCCGAAATGGTTACTTCAATGAATCGGCTGCAGTCGAATAGCAATTCTAAAATAGCAAGGCGCCGAAACGGCCAACCGAAGCCCCAACCTTTGGCAAAAACTCCGACCGGCATCAAAGGCCTGGACGAGATTACCGAAGGCGGGCTGCCACGCGGCCGCTCGACCTTGATCACGGGCGGCGCGGGCTGCGGTAAAACATTGCTCGGCATGGAATTTCTCGTGCGCGGCGCGCGCGATTACGGTGAACCCGGCGTTTTCATGGCGTTCGAAGAAAACGCCGAAGAGTTGACCGAGAACGTGCGCTCGCTTGGCTTCGACCTGTCCGAGATGATTCAGCGCAAACAACTGTTCATGGACGCCGTGCACATCCAGCGCGACGAGATCGAGGAGACCGGCGAATACGACCTCGAGGGGTTGTTCGTGCGTTTGAATCACGCCATCGATACCATCGGCGCCAAGCGTGTGGTGATGGATACCATTGAAGTTTTGTTCGCGTCGCTTTCCGCTAGCATTTTGCGCACCGAGCTACGCCGGCTGTTTCACTGGCTCAAAAGCAAAGGCGTCACTGCCATCATCACCGCCGAACGCGGCGAGGGCACGCTCACCCGCCAGGGGCTCGAGGAATACATTTCCGACTGCGTTATCCTGCTCGATCATCGGATCACTAACCAGGTGCTGACGCGCCGCTTGCGCGTGGTCAAGTACCGCGGCTCGAGCCACGGCACCAACGAGTACCCTTTCCTGATCGACGCTCGCGGTCTCGCCGTGCTGCCGATCACCTCTCTCGGTTTGAAACACCAGGCGAGCAACGATCGGATTTCCACCGGCGTCGCCAGCCTTGATTCGATGCTCGGCGGCAAGGGCTATTTTCGCGGCAGCAGCGTGCTAGTTTCCGGCACGGCAGGCGCGGGCAAGTCCAGCCTGGCGGCACATTTCATCGACGCCGCTTGCAGCCGCGGCGAGCGAGCGCTTTACATCGCCCTGGAAGAATCCCCAAGCCAGATCATGCGCAACATGCGCTCCATCGGCATCGATCTGGAACGCTGGGTTAAGCGCGGGATGCTCAACTTTCACAGCGTGCGGCCGACGGTTTATGGCCTGGAAATGCATCTGGCGATTGTCCAGGGCTTGATCGAGGAGACTAAGACTAAGGTGGTGGTGATCGACCCGATAACCAATTTTAATCCGATCGGTACGCCACTGGAAGTCAAGGCCGCGCTCATGCGGTTGCTTGACTTTCTTAAGATGAACGGCATCACGACGCTGTTTACCAGCCTTACCGAGGATGAAGCGCACGCTGAAGATTCCGAGGTCGGTGTCTCTTCGCTGATGGATACATGGATCCTGTTGCGCAACCTGGAGTACAACGGCGAGCGCAATCGGGGCCTATATGTCCTCAAATCGCGCGGCATGGCGCATTCAAATCAGATCCGTGAATTTATCCTCACCGACCACGGCGTCGATCTGATAAATGTTTATACCGGGCCGGGCGGTGTGCTGACGGGCACCGCTCGGGTGGTGCAGGAGGCCAGAGAAGATGCCGAAGCATTGCGGCGCCAAACGGAGATCGAGCGTCGCCTGCGCGATCTGGAACATAAGCGCGCCTCCCTCGAAGCGCGCTTGCGCGCCGAGCGCGAGCAGTTCGCCGCGCACGAGGAAGACGTGCTGAAGGAAATCGCCGAGTTGCGTACGCAGGATGAAACCGTGGCCCAAGGGCGCCTCGACGCGGCGCAGCTGCGCGACGCCAACGACGGGGCGAAAATCAAGCGACGGCGCCCGCTCAGGGCGCGGGGAGGAAACGGTGAAGATCGCAAAGAACCATAGCGATGCCATTGAAGCTGCGGCGATGGCGGTTGCACCCGACCATTCGCACTACGAACTGCGACTCTACGTCGCCGGGCAGACACCCAAGTCGCTCACCGCTTTCGCTAACTTAAGAAAAATATGCGAGGAGCATCTCGCCGGCCGCTATCGGATCGAGATCATCGATCTCTTGGAGCAGCCGCAACTGGCCGCGGGCGACCAGATTCTGGCGATACCGACATTGGTGCGGCAATTGCCGACGCCGTTGAAAAAAATCATCGGCGACCTATCGAACACCGAACGGGTATTGGTGGGCTTGGATCTGCGCTCGATGGGCATAAGGTGAACGTGCGCAATTCCGTCATGCCGGTATCCGGATGTAGGGGCGGGTTTCAAACCCGCCTCTACCGGGCTACGCTGTTATGACGACGGTGAATTGTTCAGTTTGAAGGAACTCTTAGGCGGAAACCATATGCCAAGAAAACCTAAGCAAGACAAGGTTGAAGAGTTCGAGCAAGCGCTCAAAAACCCTACCGCGCAAATTTACACCCTTCGGCTGTTTGTCTCGGGCGCTTCGCAGAAATCGCTTCAGGCGATCGATAATCTCAAACAGCTGTGCGAGGAGAACTTTCCTGACCGGTACGAGCTTGAAGTCGTCGATATCTATCAACAGCCGCAGCTTGCCGCCGAAGCGCAGCTCCTCGCCGTGCCCACCCTAATCAAAGATTTCCCGTTGCCGGTCCGGCGTTTGATCGGGAATTTGTCGAACACTGAAGATACGCTCAAGCATCTGGGAGTGTCCGGCGAGGAACGCGAGAGATGAGCGTCGACGAGGAAGCCAAACTGCGTCGGCAAGTGGCCGACCTGGAGTCGCAGTTGGCCGAAGCCCAAAACGTGCTCCGGGCTATCTACAATCGCGAAATAGATGCGGTCGTCGTGCGCGGTGCTGACGGTAACCAGGTCTTCACTCTGCAAGCTGCCGAACATCCTTACCGGGTCATGGTCGAAACCATGACCGAAGGAGCAGTGACACTGTCTCAAGAGGGTACTGTGCTTCATTGCAACCACGCTTTCGCGCGGCTTTTGGACAGGCCCTTGCAGGACCTGATCGGTTCGTCCTTCACTGCCTGGGTGAAAAAAGAAGACCGGGCGAGCTACGCGGATTTCCTGCAAAACGCCGCTGCGCCCCAGCGCAGAGATTTGATGCTCGTTAAAGCCGACGGGGGGGCGTTACCGGTACAACTGGCGTCGAGCCCGCTTGATCTAGACGATTTGCCGCACGCGATCTGCGTCATTGTCTTGGACCTGACCGAGCAGCAACGCCGCCTGGCGCTGGAAATCGAGCAGCAGGCGGCGCAGGCGCGCGAGCAGGCGCTGCGCCAGCGCCAGGAAGAATTGGAGCGGTTGAACCAAGAGCTGGAGGACATCAATCGCGGCATGTTGACGCTGTATACAGAGCTCGACGAGAAAGCCAAGGAGCTCAGGCACGCCGACGAGATGAAGACGCGGTTTCTGTCCAATATGAGCCACGAACTGCGCACGCCGCTCAGTTCGATTTTGGCGCTATCGGGTCTATTGCTCGACCGCGCCGACGGGGACTTGAGCAGCGAACAGGAGAAGCAGGTCGATTTCATCCGCAAGGCCGCCGACTCGCTGTTGGAGCTGGTCAACGACTTGTTGGATTCGGCCAAGATCCAGGCGGGCAAGACCGACGTGCACCCGGTGGAGTTCGAAGCGGTTAATTTGTTCAGCGCATTGCGCGGGATGTTGCGCTCGTTGCTGGTCAATGAAGCGGTCAGGTTGGTGTTTGAAGAGCCCGAGGGGGTGCCGTTATTGTACAGCGACGAGGGCAAGGTTTCGCAGATACTGCGCAATTTCATATCCAACGCGCTGAAGTTCACCGAGCGCGGCGAGGTGCGGCTCACAGCGCGATACGACGAGGACAGCGGCACGGTGACGTTTTCGGTTAACGATACCGGAGTGGGGATTGCGCCACAGGACCAAGGGAGAATATTCGAAGAGTTTATTCAGTTGGAAAATCCCGCGCAGAGCCAGTTCAAGGGGACCGGATTGGGCTTACCGCTATGCTGCAAGCTGGCCAAGTTGTTGCGGGGGCGGATCGACCTGGAGAGCGAGCTGGGAGTGGGCTCGAAATTCTCTCTGACGTTGCCGTTGCGCTATCAGCCGGAGAGTAAAGCGCGCAATGGTGACGAGACTACCGCTGGATTGAGCGAAGCGTAAATGTAGATGTGAAGGATGAAAATACGGAACGATAGCGGAAATGGTTGCTTCAAATTCGCCTGAGTGTAACATTCTGATCATCGACGACGAGCCGGCGGCGCGCTACGTGGTGGCCGGTTTCTTTAGGGGCGAAAACTGCGTCACCTACGAAGCGGAAAATGGCGTCGAAGGCTTGCGCATGGCACGCGAGATCAAACCTCAGCTAGTGCTTCTCGATCTGCAGATGCCGGATATGACCGGATATGATGTGCTCGATTCCCTCAAAGCGGACTTGGAGATGCACCTGATACCCGTGGCCGTGGTTACCTCGGCAAGTCTCACCGACCATCAGAGGGGTAGTCTTGAGCGCCAGACCTGCGCGATCATCGACAAAAGCACTCTTTCGCGGGAGCGTATGCAGCGGCTGCTGGGCTTCGTGCTACGGGCGAGGTGACCCTTGTGGGGGGGTGGAGGAGCGGAGTAATGGCATACTGGACTAATGGAGGTGTTGGAGTATTGGAGTAATGGGTCCGCCCCCAACGCTCCATCAATCCAGTACTCCATTACCCCCCTCAATGCATTACGGTAGATCATGACCGAGCCTCACCCGCACACAATTCTTAACGTCGACGACAACGAAGCCGGGCGTTATGCCAAGACTCGCATCTTGCAACGCGCCGGCTATCAGGTGCTGCAAGCCGCCACCGGCGGGGAGGCGCTGCGCATCGTCACAGAACTTCGACCGGAACTGGTTTTGCTAGATGTCAAACTGCCCGATATCAACGGCCTGGAGGTCTGCCGCCAGATCAAGAGCGATCGATCGAGCGCCGACATCATGGTTCTACAAGTCTCGGCGTCGCGGGTGGCCTCCGCGGATCGTGTTCAAGGCCTGGAGATCGGTGCAGACGCCTACCTGACCGAGCCCTTAAATCCTGCGGAACTGCTCGCGACGACGCGGGCGTTGTTGCGGCTCTACGATCGCGAAAAGGAAAACCGCCGGCTGCTCGTTGAGCTGCGCGAGAGCGAAGAACGTATGCGCATTTTGATCGACGGCGTGCGCGACTACGCGATATTCATGCTCGACAAAAACGGCTGCGTGAGCAGCTGGAACGCCGGCGCACAACGGCTGACGGGTTACGTCGCGCTGGAAATTCTCAACCGACATCATTCTTATTTCTACCCAGACGAGGCGATCCGCGCGGGACAGCCGGCCGATGATTTAGAGGTCGCGGCAGCCGATGGTCGTTATGAGGTCGACGACTGGCGCGTCCGCAGGGACGGCTCGCGATTTATCGCCAACGTGATTTACACGACGCTGATTGACGGCGACGGCGCACCGCGTGGTTACGCAGTGGTGCTGCGTGACATCACCGAGCGCAAGCTGAGCGAGCTGACCCGCGCCTGGCTGGCGTCGATGGTAGAGCACACGATGACCGCCATCATCGGCCTGACTCCGGCGGGAATCATTGAAAGCTGGAATCCCGCAGCCGAGCACCTTTTTGGCTTCACGGCGGCCGAAGCGATAGGCCAGTCCATCACTCTGCTCACTCCCGATGACCGCTTGGAAGAACAAAAAACGCTCTTCGAGCGGCTGCGCGCGGGCGAAGCGCAAACGCTGGAAACGGCTCGCCGAGCGAAGGATGGCCGTCTGTTGGACGTGATCCTGACAGTGTCGCCGGTTATCGATGCAAGGGAAAATCTCGTCGGCGTTTCCGCCAGCTTGACCGACGTCACCGCGCGTAAACTCGCCGAGGAGGCGCTGTGGCGCAGCGAAGAACGGCTAAGCTTGGCTCAGGACGCGGCCCACGTCGGGATCTGGGATTGGGACCCGCGCACCGGCAGTCTGTCGTGGACGGCGGAGATGTTGAATCTCTACGGCGTCGCTTATCCAGCGGAAACGTACGCCGAATGGCGCCAACTAGTCCATGTCGACGACATTGCGCGGGTCGAGGCAGAGCGTGACGAGGCACTGCGGCGACGGCAATCCTTCAATATCGAATACCGAGTCATGCACGGCTCGGGCGAGGTGCGCTGGATCGTGTTACGGGGCGAAGGCTATTATGGCGATGACGGCGAAGTGAAACGGGTTCTCGCCATCAATATGGACGTCAATGAACGCAAGCGCGCCGAGGAACGGCTGCGCGAGGGCGAAGAGCGCTTTCGGGCGTTGGCCGATAGCGCGCCGGTGCTGATCTGGATCGCCGGGCCACAGGAAACCCAGTTTTGTAATCAAGCCTATCGTAATTTTGTCGGCATCGACGACGACTCCGAATTGGTCGGGTCCGGCTGGTCGAAGTACCTTCATCCCGACGATCGTGAAGGCTATATCGCCGCTTATCTGACGGCATTGAATCAACGGGAGCAATTTGAAGCCGATTTTCGCATGCGCCGCGCCGACGGCCAGTACCGCTGGATGAAGTCGCTGGCCAAGCCGCGTTTCACCGACAGCGGGACGTTTCTCGGTTATGCCGGCTGCACGATCGACATCCACGACCGCAAGATCGCCGAGGCACAGTTGGCGCTGTTGGCCGCCGTCGTGAATTCTTCCCAGGATGCGATTTATTCGTTTACCCTCGACGCTCGGATCCTCAGTTGGAATAGCGCCGCGGAAACGCTTTTTGGGTGGACCGAAGCGGAGGTGCTAGGGCAGCCGGCGAGCCTCTTCGCTCCCGCCGAACTCATCGCCGAACGGGAGCGCCTAATTGAGCTGGTCATGCGCGGCGAGTCGGTGAGGCAATTCGAGACCGCGTGCGTGCGCAAGGACGGCAGTCGCTTTGATGCCATGCTGACGTTTTCGCCGGTGGTGGCGCACGGCAACATCGTCGGCATCTCCGCCATTACCCGCGACATTACGGAGCGCAAGCGCGCGCAGGAACAACGCGAGGAACAGGCGCGACTGTTGGACTTGTCGCTCGACGCGATTATCGTTTGGAGCACCGCCGGTGGCACCATTCAGTACTGGAATGAGGGAGCTGAAAAGCTCTACGGCTACGGCGCCGCAGAAGCCCTCGGTCGTTCGATCGACGAGCTGCTCAAAACCGCGTATCCGGTGTCGCGGCTCGACATCGAGAAAAAAATTAATGATGAAGGGGAATGGGACGGCCGATTGGTGCATATCCGGAAGAGCGGCGCCCAGGTCGCAGTACTGAGCCGCATGCAGCGAATCGTCCGACCGGACGGCGACGTGATTTTGGAAGTCAACCGAGACATCACGATCACCGAAGAGGCGGAGCAGGCGGTGACGGAAGCGGCGGCGCACCTCAAAGCGATCGTCGAAACAGCGGTGGACGGCATCATTACGATCGACGAGCGCGGCGCCGTCGAGTCAGTCAATCCGGCAGCGGAGAAGATCTTCGGGTATACGGCCGCCGATATGGTCGGTATGGGAATCGGTCTGCTGGTGGCGGATCTCGCCAGCTCTGGCGACGGCGCATTGAGCAGCCACCTGAGCACCGGCGAACGTCAATCGACTGAAAGTAGCGCGGAAATGCGCGGCCGGCGCAAAGATGGCAGCGAGTTTCCTTTGGATTTCGGGTTCAGCGAAACCGTGCTCGGCGAGAGCCGCTTTTTCACCGCCCTGG
>WNFZ01013951.1_pt1 | contig 19037 bp, 22 predicted proteins | sample 5400081 | NCBI WGS metagenome assembly WNFZ01 (sample SAMN13153365, study PRJNA577476) | soil metagenome | isolation source: 80 cm soil or saprolite under grassland replicate 1 | place: USA:California | collected 2016-06-15
CTGCCATTGGAGATCGTAAAAATCGACAAGGCAAACAACGAACGAGCCGCGAGCAAAGCGGAGGCGCGCGGTTACCGTATGGCAATAGTGAGCGATGGCGCGCACTGACGGCCGCCAACGATGCGACGGAAAAATTGATTCAATGGGATCAAAATACCGACACGAAACGCAGCGCGGTATTGCCTGATTAGATCGGCAGCGGCGCGACTTTTATGGCGATCGTTTTCCGTTTTGCAAACGTTGGTGACACCGAACTTGTCATTGGATTCTCTTGTGAGGCGATAGCTCATCGCGGAATGCTTGAGTAAGATTACAGGTATGACGGATAAAAATAGGAGAGTATTATGGGCCGTGTTGCATCTATCTTGGCAGCGTTAGTTTTAATCTCCGGTCTCATGACCGGGTGCGGTTGTCTCGCTGCCGACAGTTACGAGAAACCCGAGTGCCAAAAATACCACACGAATTGGCCGCTCAATTACTACGACAATGACTAAGGGCGGAAAGCACGGCATATTTGCATCTGACAACCGCACGAAGCTGAATATCGCGGGCGCGGTGCACGGAAGGAAGGTAGTTTGTTGTGGACTTACAATTGAAAAACAAGATTGCGCTGGTGACCGCTTCCACCGCCGGAATTGGTTTCGCCATTGGCTCGGGCTTGGCCGGCGAGGGTGCGACCGTCATTATCAACGGGCGGACGGAGCAACGCGTCAGCGAGGCGATTGCAACGATTCGGCAAAGACATCCGCAAGCCAAGCTTGAAGCCTGCGCCGGCGATTTGACATCGTGCACCGGGTGGTCCGTCGCTTTGCCCACGTCGACATTTTAATCAACAACCTCGGCGTGTACGAGCCCAAGCCCTTCGAAGCTATCTCAGACCAGGAATGGCGCGAGATCATAGAAACGAATTTCATGAGCGGCGTGCGCTTGAGTCGCCATTATTTGCCTGAAATGAAGGCGATGAATTGGGGCAGGATCATTTTCATTTCGAGCGAATCGGCGATCAATATTCCGGTGGAAATGATCCACTACGGAGTGACGAAGACTATGCAGCTCGCCCTGGCGCGCGGGCTCGCCGAAACCACGGCAGGCACGGCGGTGACCGTGAACTCTGTCCTGGCGGGTCCAACGCGCTCTGACGGTGTGGAAAAATTCGTGGATCAAATCGCTCACTCCCGAGGCATTGAACCGTCGAGCGTCGAGAAAGAGTTCTTTGCAACCGTTCGCCCCAGCTCGTTGCTCAAGCGCTTCGCCTCGATCGAAGAAGTGGCGTCACTGGTAATCTTCATGGCCAGTCCGCTTTCCTCCGCAACCAACGGAGCGGCGTTGCGTGTAGACGGCGGCGTTATCCGCTCGATCATTTGAAAAAAAACGGCTTCGGATTCCTCGCTGCCAGAACATCATATGGAACCACAGCTCATCGCGGGCGGTAAAGTCGTGCTGCTCGTAATTGCTGGGTTGTTGGGTTCATTAGCCAATGACGCTCACAAGCAAATCGCGCGTTGACGGCAACCTGTCGTTGCGGCGACCTGGATTTCACAGCAACACGTCTTTGGTTGAGGCAGCGGTGGCGTCGTCATGCCGACACCCGTCATCCCGTCGACCTTCCATCCAGTCTCCCGGGCTTCTCTTGGCGGACATCCCCGATTCACATTGCGATCATAAGCATCGATATTTCCTGCGCATTGATTAGTGCCTGACCTTTTCTAGCCTTCCAAGCCGCCGTCAACGGGGGCTTTTTGCCGTGGCATGAATTTGGCGAATTACTAAATCAGAACGTCCCGAAGCGGTTGTGCCGCCAGTCTCGTCGACATGTTTCGAGGTGGAAAAAAATGCTGTCTCAGCTGATCGAACGACTAAAAAAACATTGGCGCCACCGAATTTCGCTATCGATGGCTTTGGCCGGCAGCGCCGTATTGGGCGGCTGTGCGACCCTGGGATTTGGCCAAAACAAGCCACCGGTCACGGTCAGCGAAGTGGTCCGGATGAGTGAAGAGGGCTTACCTCCCGAAACCATCGTAAATAAAATGCGCGACGCCGAAACCGTTTACCGCCTCAGCGCGGCGCAGTTGGCGCAATTGCACGATCAAGGCGTCCAGGATCAGGTCATCAACTACATGCAAGAGACTTATCTCAACGCCGTCCGCCGGGAACAAGACCTGGCGAATTGGAGCACTCGGGAGATGTGGGGAGATCACTTTTGGTAAGCAAAGGGGTACGAAACAAGCAGCTGGCGCGGAGCTTCAATGAGCATCCGCTGGCCAGCAGGAGAGTAGGTTATCATGTTAATCAAACGGTTTATGGTATCGGTTCTTTCGTGTGCGCTTCTATTGGTAACCAGCAATTGCGGGGCAGTGGCCAATCAAGAGGCCGCGGCCGCTACGCCGTCTGCGGTCCAGCCGGCGCAAGTGACTGCAGAAAAGTTGCAGCAACTGGTAGCGCCCATCGCGTTGTATCCCGACGAGCTGGTCGCGCAGGTTTTGGCGGCTGCCACCTACCCGACCGAGATTGTCGAAGCGAACCGTTGGCTGCAAGAAAATTCCAGTCTCAAGGGCGCCCAATTGGCCGATGCGGTGGATAAACAATCCTGGGATCCCAGCGTGAAAGCGCTCACGCAATTTCCGTCGGTGCTAGCCAATATGGACAAAAATCTTTCCTGGACCTCGGCTTTGGGAGACGCCTATTTCAACCAATCACAAGATGTCCTCAATGCCGTCCAGGTTATGCGCAAGCGGGCGCAGAGCGCCGGTACTCTTAAAACTACGGCGCAGGAGACTGTGACAACAAAAGACCAAACGGTAATTATCGAACCGGCGAATCCAGAGATCGTCTATCTTCCCGAGTATGATCCCTGGATCGTATACGGGGCTCCCCTGCTGGCCTATCCGGGATATTATTTCGACGCAGGTTTCTTTGCCGGTCCGTTTATTTTCTTCGATGCGGGTTTTCCCCTCGGACACTTTCACCGTCACTTTCTCTGGGGTTGGCATTCCTGGGGTTTCGATTGGCACAACAGGTTCATAGTTTTCAATCACAACCGGTTCATCTCCAGGAGTCCCACCTTTATCAACCGCAGGTTTGGAGTACATGGCCCTGATTTTCGGGGTGCTCCGGGACATGGTTTTGCGGATCGCGGCGCGGGCTTTCGCGGCGGACCGATTGACCACCGCGTCGATCGCGGGTTCGTCGCGCCCCACATGGAACCTAGCCAACGCCCCGGCGCATTCAGTGGATTCGACCATGGCGGCGTGGCAACCCAGCACTCCTTCCGCGGCCAGTCCAGCTTCGGTGGCGGTATGCATGGCGGAGGCTTCGCCGGCGGAGGGCGCGGTGGTTTCAGTGGCGGTCATGGCGGAGGTGGAGGCGGTTTCGGTGGCGGTCATGGCGGCGGCGGAGGTGGAGGCGGAGGAGGAGGCGGTCACAGGTAAGCGGATTGTGGTGCGATGCGATTTCTATGCAGAAAGACGGAATGGAGGCGAGCAGCATGGGCATAAAAGATAGCTTACAAAAAATTCGTAGGGGCAATTTAGTTATGTTTGCGTCCATGGCGCTCTTTGGAGTGTGGTCGCTGGGATTTGTATGGATCCTATTGGCCGAACCGCCGGGACAAAAAACGTTTTCATCTCCCGACGAAGCGAGCAGAGCATTGATCCGCGCGGTTCAAGCCGGCAACGAGAAGGACCTCCTTGAAATTTTCGGACCCGATGGGAAGGAAATCATCTCCAGCGGCGACAAAGTAGAAGACAAAAAAAGCCGGGACGCGTTTGCCGAGAAATACCAGAGGATGAATCGTCTCGTCGAAGAGCCGGATGGAACCGTCAGGCTGTACGTCGGCGCCGAAAATTGGCCGATGCCGATCCCGCTCGTGAACAGGAAGGACACCTGGTACTTCGATACCAGCGCCGGCAAGGAAGAGATATTGTTTCGTCGGATCGGACGAAATGAGATTGCGACTATCGGTGTTCTGCGAGAATTAGTCGCCGCACAAAAGGAGTATTATTCCAAAACTCAGGACGACAGCGTTAAACAGTATGCGCAGAAGTTCATCAGCGATCAGGGAAAGCACAACGGCTTATATTGGAATGCCATCAACCGTGAACCCGAGAGTCCCATCGGACCGCTCGTGGCCTATGCTAGCTCCGAAGGCTACGCAAAGAAACTAAGCTCGCTCCCGAGCCCGTTTCAAGGCTACTACTTCCGCGTCCTGATGAGGCAAGGAAAACATGCGTCCGGCGGTGCGAAGAATTATATCGTGAACGGTAAGATGACTCGCGGCTTTGCCTTTTTAGCCTATCCCGCGGAATACGCCAACTCGGGGATGATGTCGTTTATTATCAATCAAGATGGAATTCTCTATCAGAAAGATCTCGGACCGAAGACAGCCGACTTGGCCAACGCTCTCGATGAGTACGATCCGGACAAGACGTGGGTCAGAGTCGAATAAGCGTTTGCAATACCACGCCACTAGATACGAATAAGCAACGCGTACGAAGCGACACTAGAAGCAGAACTGCATCGTATTTGAATATCAGAAATAAATGAAAGGGTTCTCGTCGAGAGAATCGGCCATTTATGTTCGGCGTCGCTTTGGCAATCAATTATCAACGCTTGCAGGTCCGGACGAATCCTTGAGAATTCCCAATCGCGGCCCTGCGCAGATAGATTCAAGAGGAATGTCGCTATGCGGAAGTTCCTTCCGATTGCATACCTTCTCACGTTGCTTACGGGCTGCGCGACGTCAAACCAAGTTAGCAATACGGCGCGTTCGAGCATAGAACAACGGCTCTTAATCAGCTCCTTCGAACAGGCTTTAGCGACGCTGGATACTCACGAATTCAAAGGGAAAACGGTCACCGTCGATTTCTACGGTCTGACCTCCGATAAGGATTTCGCAAAGGAGTTCTTCACGGCTTGGCTACAAGGACAACAGGTACAAATCGCCACAGACCCGAAGCAAGCGCAGCTCCACTTGAAGGTCTTCGCTCCCGTTCTTGCGGTTGACCAAGGGCAGTCCTTTGTAGGCTCTCCAGCCTTTACGGTTCCGATCCTGGGTTTTGTTATGCCGGAGATCGCGCTATTTAAAAACGCGCGTCACAGCGGCCATGCCGAGGTCGAGGTTTTTACCATCGACGGCAGCACCGGAAAATTCGTCGACAAGAGCCCTCCGGCGATCGGCGAAACCGACTATAATGACTATACCGTCCTGATCGTTGTTCACTTCACCCGCAGCGACATCGAAACACGGAAGTGGGACTGGCAACCGGGAAGTTAACGCTCGTTATCAAAGAGACGGGATCTTCAATTCACGCAGCTCGCTGTTTGCAATGAGCATCTAGATGAGCGCGGCGCGGGTTTTCTACTCGCTAAATGCTCGCGCTGTGTCGAAAGCTGCCGCGTCAAGGTTTCGGCCCAATCTTTGCACATACCCTCCAACGTGATCGCGAGCGATCAGCGCGCCGAAGAACATGCTCGGGCGGGCCAAATCGGCAATGCGTCTAATTTTGCGTGACATTCGGATCGCCGAGGTGCAGCTTAAATGACAAGATCTTGGAGACTCTCAAGACCATGCGCCGCGAGCGCGCGATAACGCCCTCCCGCATCATTGGTTGATTTCGCCGGCGTGGCGTTACGCATTGAGCACCTTCGATCGCCTGGAAAAGGAACGGCGCCGCTTGTTGGAGCGGACGATGGAGAGCATCGTTCCTGACAGGTAAACGACTCGCGGCTTGAAGATGCGGGAAATTTTCAACCACCTGTAGTGACGGCATTTAGGCACCCTTCGATATTTCGACACCACGTCCTCGTCACTGATAGCTGACACGCAATCAGCTTTCGGATCCTAAACTTAAATTTTCTTTTATCTCAGTTAGTTGAATGTCCGCTGGAGGCCGTCAGCTCGCTGGCATATTCCTTGCCCTTGTCTTTTTCCAACAACGGAAGGTGAGAAAAAATGAAATCTATCTACCTACTACTCTCAGCTGTGCTTGTAGCGACGACGACAGTGTGGGCTCGGGCGGCGACTCAAGGTGTCGAGCAGGCGCTTATATCTGTCGCGGTCGAATATTGCTCGAAGGTTCTAAGAGCAAGGACAAGAGCCTTCTCGAATATCAACTTTCTTTGGCCGCCTAGAATCTCAACCAAGGCTCTTGAAAACAAATTCTAGGGAAGTGACGGAGGGAGCTATGACTTTCAGGAATAAAATCTACGTTACTATTTTCGGCATCTTAGAGTTTATCGCTGTGTTGTTCTTTCTTGGACTCGTAGCAGCTAGGGCTGCGGAAGCCAGCGACAATGCCGGGGAACAGGAAATCGTTGCGGGCCCGGAACAGCATGAGATCAGGCTTGTCTCCTTTGATCCGTGGGTGGTCGAAGGAGAGGTTATGGGTGCTGTGGCTACGTACGTCTACGACGACGTGACCACCGAACGGCCGGCCGACTATTGGGAGATTTACAATCAGGATGGTGAGCTTCTCGCGGTGATCTGGTTTGACAGTCTCGGTGTCCGAAAGACCGCCGTCGATCGCGGCATCGTCGAAGAGAAAGACAAACTCGAGGGAGTTTTTGTTGTTGTCTTAGACGGCGACTTAACGTGACGAAATCTTGCTATAAATAATTCATTGGGGGCCCGCGCATCATGGAATACGTAACACTGAAGGGATTGAACCGCGACGTTTCCCGCATCGGACTAGGCACATGGTCGATCGGCGGCTTCATGTGGGGCGGAACGGATGAACAAGCGGCGCTCGAGACCATTCTCGAAGCATTGGAGAACGGGATAACTTTGCTCGACACGGCGCCGGTGTATGGGCTCGGACGCGCCGAAGAACTCGTCGGTCGAGCATTGGCGCAATATGGCAAGCGCCAAGAAGTGATTATCGCGACCAAAGTCGGGTTGGAGTGGCGTGGAAACCAGGTTTTTCGGAACTCGAGTGAAGCGCGGATCATAAAAGAAATCAATGACTCCCTGCGCCGCCTAAAGACCGATTACATAGATATTTACCAGATTCATTGGCCCGATCCGCTAGTGCCGATCGAGGAAACGGCAGCGACGATGTATCAGCTCTACAAGCAAGGGAAGATTCGCGCCATCGGGGTGAGCAACTATTCGCTAGAGCAGTTAAATCTGTTTCGCCAAGCCGCACCGCTGCACACGGCACAACCGCCATACAATTTGTTTGAGCGCGGCGTCGAAAGAGACGTGCTGCCCTACTGTCGCATCCACGGCATCAGCACGCTGACGTACGGTTCCCTGTGTCGCGGACTGCTGAGCGGCAAAATGAAATTGAACAGCGAATTTCGAGGCGACGACGTTCGAAAGATAGACCCGAAATTTCGGCTACCCCGCTACGTGCAATATTTGCAAGCCGTCGAGCGGCTCGACCGCTTTGCGCAAGAGGATTTCGGCAAGCGTGTCCTGGAACTGGCGATGCGGTGGACGTTGGATCAGCCCTTCGTCACCGTGGCACTTTGGGGCGCCCGCCATCCCAAGCAACTGACGCCGATTGTAGATGTCAACGGCTGGAAGCTGGATCTGGCTGCGCTGAAAGCCATCGACGAGATCGTTCGCGACTCGGTCACCGACCCGGTGGGTCCGGAATTCATGGCTCCGCCAGCTCGATCGTTAGCTGTGGCTCAGTCGTTGAGTGCGTAGCTCGGAAGCTGCGGATTGTCCGCTTGCCATCGAGCCAAATGCCGTAGGCATCCACAGTCGCGCTGGCGAAAGATCACAATGCCATCGGGCTGTTGGTGGTTCGGTTGGTAAAACAGTCCAGAAAGGAAGAAGTCATGTCGACGCGTCCTCCGCTGCCGCCATTGCTGGAAGGATTCTGATCCGCTACCGAAGTTAGAGATCTCTCCGTTTCCGGTTCGTAACGATTGCAGTCCATCAGTCGTCCAAGCAAGGTCGACATTTCGACACCTGCCGATAAGTTGTCAATGGATCTTCTTCACAATCGGTCCGAAACCAAGCTGCACCATATGCAGACGCTCCTGATCCGTTTATTTTTAGACCTTCCGGACATCAATCTGTTCTGGCACATTCGTTGCTGTTTCCCTCGTGTATTCGAAACGCACAATGAACCCGGAGGGAGCCGCCATCGAGTTACCAAGCCGAGAACCCGGGCCAGGCAAAGTTCCGATGAGCCGTCACGGGGTACCGGCGAGGAATGTCTGTTTTGAAACTGGAAAGCAAGAACATGTCGCATTCAACGCCCATCAAATCCGCTCCGGTCATCGAATGCGCAGAATATGCGCCCGAAGAAGCTGACCGCCGCCCTACGGACTGGGCGGCTCAAGCCATAGCAGTCGAAACCAAAAATCTCTCCCGCGCTGTCGTGGACAAGATTCTGGTGCGCGACATCAGCGTGCAAGTGCAGAAAGGCGAAGTGCTCGCAGTCGCCGGTCCGAGCGGCGCAGGCAAATCATCCTTTCTGCGGCTGCTGAACCGGCTCGATGAGGCAACCGGCGGTACGGTGCTGCTCAACGGTGAGGACTATCGTGCCATAGCGCCACGAGAATTGCGGCGACGCGTCGGGATGGTCATGCAGATGGCCTACTTGTTTCCGGGAACCGTGGCCGCAAACATCGCCTTCGGTCCGCTACAACGCCATGAGACCATGTCTCAGCAGGCGATTGAAGCGCTGCTCGATCGCGTCGCCTTGCCCGGCTATCATGATCGCGACGTGAGTACCCTATCGGGAGGTGAGGCGCAACGCGTGTCGCTAGCACGGACTCTGGCGAATTCTCCGGAGGTGTTGTTGTTGGACGAGCCCACCTCGGCCCTCGATGAAGCATCAGCGCGCGGAATCGAGGAGCTTGTGCTGGGTATCATCCGCGAGCGGCAGATGACTTGCGTGATCGTCACGCACAACATGCAGCAGGCCGCCCGTATCGCCGACCGCACGATGTATCTGGAGGCCGGCAAGCTGGTCGCGATTGTTCCAACGAATGGAGTGTCACATGCTGCCTAATTTGATGCAGAGCCTGAGCAGCGACGTCAGTATGGGAATGGCTCAGGCAGCGGGTGCCGTCATACTGTGCCTTGCTGTTGTGCTCATCTGCCGGTGGTTTGCTGTGCACGTGGAGCGCGAAACGGCGTTATCACTGCTGAGAGGCCTTGTGCAGATGGTCTTCGTGGGGATTGTCTTGGCTCTACTGCTGCACCGAAATGCGTTGGTCGGCATGCTCATCCTGCTCGCTATGTCGTTCGCGGCGGCTGTGACTGCCTCGCGGCGCGCTCAGGGATTGAAGGACGCGCTGCTGCTCTGTTTCTATGCGATTGCGGCGGGAGCGGGCGTCGTAATTGCTGGGATGCTCGCGACCGGGGCGCTCAAGCCTGACATCGCGATCCTGGTGCCTGTGGGCAGCATGATCATCGCCAACGCTATGAACGCGTGTGCGCAGTCGATCGAGCGATTCAACGCCGATGTCACGGCACACGTGGGCCAGATAGAGGCGGGCCTGGCGCTTGGGGCCGAGCCGGCGGTGACAGTTGCGCCCTACGTACAAAGCGCGGTTTACGCCAGTCTCCTCCCGCGTCTTGATATGCTCAAGTCGCTGGGCTTGGTTTGGATACCGGGTGTGATGGCCGGCATGATGGTCTCGGGTGCCAGCCCCATCTATGCAGGCATCTACCAGTTTATCCTCGTCGCCATGATCTTAGCGGCATCGGGGATAGCGGGCCTGCTCGTCACGGTCTTCATCCGAAAGCGCGCCTTCTCGCCGGCAGCGCAATTGACGCTCCGCCCCGGCGAGCGGCACAACCCGATGGTCGCATCTGGCAACACGCAATAAGCTCATTGCTGGCTGATTATATTACTTAGATCACCACCATGACGCGTTCTTCCATCTCATCGGGCATGACCGGGATCGGGTCTTCGCCGATGAGCTTTGGATATTCTTTCTGAAACTCCGGATCTTGACTCCCCTTTCCAAGCATACGAACTGGATCATCGGCGGCCTCACAGGTGTCGCCGCTCGACTCGGGTACAACTCTTCACTCCCTGGGAAAAGACTGGGCATCCCTCGTCCCAGCTAAAGTCGACATTTCGACACCTGTCGTTTAGTCGTCGAGGGATCGTCGTCCTCACAACTCGTACGAAACCAAGCTGCAACATATGAGACGCTGCTGAATCCGCACATTTTCCAGACGTCCCGGAAATGGATCTGTTCTGGCACATTCGTTGCTCAGGTCCCCTGCATCATACGAAATGCGCAGCGAACGAGATGAAAATGACCCAGCCAATGCGGTCCAGCATGCTGGCAGTTCATCGGCGTTCGGGTTCCCCAGAGGATGGTGGGCGAACAATGAAGAGGAGGAGAGCATGAACCGCGGATTGATCCTAATCGTCACGCTCATTGTGGTGGCTGCAGCACAGGCGCAAAAACACGCGGCGCAGTCAGCGATGTCCATTGAACACCGGATCACTGCGCCAACTGCTGAATTCACCGCTACGACCGATAAAACATTCGATCAGCTGATGGCCAACGCGATGAGTGTGATGCATAAGGGCATGCACACCGCGCCACAGACAGGTGATCCTGACCATGACTTCGTCACCATGATGATTCCGCATCATCAGGGCGCGATTGACATGGCCAAGGCGCTCTTGCTGTACGGCAAAGACCCGCAGATGCGCCGTCTGGCCCAGGAGATCATCACCGACCAGCAATCGGAAATTCAGCTGATGCAACTCTGGCTGAAGCAGCATGGTGCGAACTCGGAAAATCCAACTCAGAGGCCGGGCTTAGACGCAAGGAAGCACTAAGCGTGAACACCAGAGGCTAGGCTAGAAGGAACATGAATATGAAACTAGTCTGTGCATTAGCGTTTTTCTCTTTGGTGCCTGCCGCGTTTGCGCAGCAAGCGCCCTGGGGGCGAGCAGACATTCCAATCTCCAGCCGCGATCGGGTTTACGCGGCGGACCAGACGTCAAACACGGTTTCGGTGATCGATCCCTCCGCCAACAAGCTGCTCGGCGTGATTCGGCTCGGCGATCCGGTGCCCGGTGCTTTGAGCGCGCTCTACAAAGGTCAGCTCCTCGTTCACGGCCTAGGCTACTCGCCGGACTCAAAGACACTCGCCGTCGTATCGATCGCCTCGAATTCGGTGACGCTGATCGACACGGCAACGAATAAGGTAAAGGGCATTGTTTACGTAGGGCGATCGCCGCACGAGGCGTTCTTCACCCGCGATGGGCGCGAATTGTGGGTCACTGTCCGGGGCGAGGACTACGTGTCGGTCATCGATCCGATGAGGATGAGAGAAATGGGACGTATCCGCTTGGCGAACGGTCCGGGAATGACCATGTTCGGTCCTGACGGGCGATACGGCTTCGTCTGCTCGAGCTTCACTCCCGAACTAACGGTGATCGACAGAGCATCCCATCAGGTTATCAAGCGGGTGCCGCAGAGCAGTCCCTTCTGCCCCAACATTGCCGTAAGTCCGGAAAACGACGAAGTGTGGATAACGCTAAAAGACGTCGGCAAAGTGCAGGTGTTCAGGGCCAAACCGCCATTTGAACAGATTGCGCTGCTCGACACAGGACCGATTACGAACCACGTGAACTTTGCGAACAACCGCAACGGCAAATTCGCCTACATCACCATCGGCGGAGCAAATGAAGTGAAGGCGTACCGCCGGGGTGCCAAACCCGAGTTGGTGGCCACCATTGCCGTGGGAGATCTACCGCACGGCATTTGGCCCTCCGGGGACGGCACCCGAGTGTATGTCGCTTTGGAAAACGGCGAACATGCCGTCGCGATCGACACCTTGAGCAATAAGGTGATCGCTAACATTTCAATTGGACAGACGACACAAGCTCTCGTGTATGTGCCACGCGCGGTTCCGAACGGCGATGGCACCGCCAATCTTACGCCGCTCGGCGTCACCGGTCAGGCGCTGCATATCGAGATGCTGCCGCCGGCCGGAGCAGGCTCCAACGGACGCGCGACTGTCGCGGTCAATTCGCTCGGCGTGATCGACTTGCTGGCCGGGTTGCAGCCGGGACAGGAGTATCAACTCTTCCTGGCGGATTCGCTGACGAAGTCCGATGCAAACCGAATTGCACTCACCAAATTTACGGCCAATCCGAGCGGAGCAGCTGTTGCACAGACCATCGGTCCTCTACGAACTGTCGTAGGCGCAACTGACGGCGCTGCCGGTAAACAGCCTGAGCAGCGTTACTTGGTTGTAACGGCGAGTGGTAGCGATCAACCAGTGTTGCAACAGCAGACGCCATGACGTGAATCATGACCGAATACTCAGGCATCGACGAAGACGGCGACGGACGAAGTCGTGAAGGCTATGGGATAGCGGCTGCCTACAAGTAACAGCTCAACGAAAATCACTTAACAGCTAAAAGGAACCCAAAAATACGGAAAAAGTTATGCAGTTCGACCGAAAGCAATATATCGAGTGGGTGGCGCGCACGAACGCCAACCCTCTCAACTCAAGAAAGGATATGTCACCATGATGACCAGACGAGTGTTCTCCACTTCGATTCTTGTTGGAGCGGCGGCGGCGCTGCTGCCTGCCGCTGCTCGCAGTCAGAACGTCGTCAAAGCACGTAACGTTGTGTTGGTGCACGGCGCCTATGCCGACGGCTCAAGCTGGTTGGAAGTGATACCCTACCTACAGGCCTCTGGGATGAAGGCGACCGCCGTACAAAATCCGTTGAGCTCGTTGGCGGACGATGTGGCCGCCACGAAGCGCATTCTGGCTCTGCAGGATGGTCCTACCGTTCTCGTGGGGCATTCTTGGGCTGGCACCGTGATTAGTGAGGCCGGCGTCGATCCAAAGGTTTCGGCATTGGTCTATGTTGCTGCGCGCGCTCCAGATGCAGGTGAGGATTATGGCGCCCTCGCAGCGAAATTTCCGAAGCCGCCAGCCAGTGCTGGTTTGGTCGAGTCGGACGGCTACTCAGTTAAATGAAGAAGCGTTTGTCAAATACTTCGCGGGTGATATCAACCCGGTGAAAGCACGCGCCCTGTACGCGGTACAGGGCCGCATCTCGTCGACGCTCTTCGCCTCCAGAACCACAGTTGCTGCGTGGAAATCCAAACCGACATTCTATGCGATCTCAAAACAAGACAAGACGACCTCGCCGGAATTGGAGCGTTTCCTTGCGGATCGAATGAAAGCCAAGACGATCGAAGTCGACGCTAGTCACGTCTCCCTTCTTTCTAAACCAAAGGAAATCGCCGATCTCATCCTATTGGCCGCAGGAAATGGTGCATAGCAGCACGAAAAGAAATGGCCTAGAACGATAACCGATCTCAGTCGCGACGCTACTGTAGAATGATTTCTCGGGTGGGATCTATGTCAGAAAATTCTCTCGCGGCGGGAAGCTCCATTACGCATATTGTGAAGGCCCTAGGAGAACCGCTATTCAAGGCGGGCGACAACGTCAGGATTTCAGCCGCCATTGCGCTGGCGTTATTGGCGCTCAGCGCGGCATTCTTTGCATTCGGCCAACCTATACCGGAAGGCAAGTTGCCACAGCCTAAATTGGTAATCATGGACAAGTCGCTTAACGCCGATCAGGCGCAAAAAGCGGTTCATGCTGCCAGGCTTTTTTACGCGTTTTGGAACACCGGAGATCCGCAGTTCGCAAGGCTCGCCCTCGCCACTAATTTCACCGACGGCACCTTGCCGAAAGGCCGTCCGCAAGGAGTCGATGGACCGCTTTTCGCGTCGAGCAACTTCCGCCACGCGGTGCCTGATCTTCGGTGCGACATTGAACAACTGATTGTGGCCGGCGACCGCGTGGTTGCACATCTGCATTTTTCGGGACATTTCAACGGTGCTTTTGGGCAGAAGCAAGGAGCGGGTCAAACCATTGATTTCATCGCGACTGACATTTTGCGTGTGCAAGATGGCCGGATTACCGACAACTGGCACTTAGAGGACAATCTTACGTTAATGCAGCAATTGGGAATCGTTCAACCCTGATATGGCGGCAATATGAGACGCCGGAACATTTCGTAACTATGAATCGCAGAACATTTATTACCGTGACAAGCGCGGCTGCCGTAGGCTTCGGAGCCAGCTTGCTTGTAACCATCCGAAGTCAAGGAAAGGAAACTATGGCGACGTCAAAATCGCACCAGGTATTCTGGCCGGACAAAGCCCGGCTCGTCATCTCAATCTCCATGCAATTTGAAGCAGGCGCCCAGTCCGAGAGAGGAGTCGAGAGTCCGTTTCCGCAGCTCGACCCGAAATATCCCGATTTGCCCGCGCAGAAATGGTATGATTATGGTTTCAAAGAAGGCATTCCTCGCCTGCTCGATCTATGGGATCGGGTCGGGGTTAAAGTCACCTCCCACATGGTCGGAGCGGCGGTCGATCTCCATCCCACTCTTGCAAAGGAAATCGTAGAACGAGGCCACGAAGCAACTGGCCACGGACAGACTTGGACACCGCAATTCTCAATGAGCCCTGAAGAAGAGAAAGCTTCTTACGAAGCGAGCATTCAAAGTATTGAACGTGCGACTGGCACTCGTCCTCTTGGATTCAACGCATTCTGGCTACGTGGAACTCCTCACACGCTTGAGATTCTTCAATCGCTGGGATTCATCTACTACATCGACGATGTGAGTAGAGATGAGCCTTTTCTCATTCAAGTCAAAGGAAAGCCCTTCGCCGTTGTTCCATACACTCTTCACGCCAACGACATCGTCAATTACGAGGGCCGTTACTTCAGTACCGACGAATTTGAGAAAGACCTTAAAAATGACTTTGACATGCTCTACACCGAATCAGATCATCGTCGACGGATGATGTCCGTTAGTGCGCATGATCGAATTACCGGGAGACCAGGTAGAGCAAAGGTTCTCGAAAACTTCATTCGATACGCACAAAAACATCCGGGAGTGAGATTTATGCGCAAGGACGATATCGCCCGGTACGCACTCGAAAATCCAACGATACTTCGCGAAGAGACTTAAAGCGCAAGCAACATGACAAACCAACTTACCACATCTTATGCCCTCGTTACTGGAGCCTCAAAAGGACTTGGGGTGGCTTTCGCCGAGTCGCTTGCTGCTCGGGGAAACAATGTCGTTCTAGTTGCACGGTCTTACGACGCACTGAAAGCCCTGGCAGAGCGAATTGAAAGCAAATATAGAGTTCGAGCCATTGCAATTAGCGCTGACCTCACCAACCCTGGTGCGCCCAAAAAGCTTAAGGAGGAGCTAGATAGCAAACATATCGAAGTCGATCTGCTTGTCAACAATGCGGGCTTAGGTTTAAGCGGTCCGTTTCTTACCCACGATCTTGGGAAAGAGGAGGCTGAAATCCAAGTCAACGTACAGGCCCTCGTCGCTCTCTCTCACATATTTGGCAACGCGATGGCTGAACGACAAAAAGGGGGTATCATCAACATTGCTTCGAATGCGAGCTTTCAACCCCTTCCCCACATGGCCACTTATGCCGCGACAAAAGCCTCTGTTCTTCACTTCAGTGAAGCTCTCCAGTACGAGCTTGCTGACAGAGGTGTGCATGTAATGGCGGCATGTCCAGGACCGACGGCGACAAATTTTTTCGAAGGAATACCGACCAATTTATCGGCGAAAGACATGGATAGCTCGGAATCCGTTGTCCAAAGTACACTAAAAGCCTTCGAAAAAAGGAAGTCTGTGGTGTACCCAGGGAGGGTCAGTGTGCGCATGGCAACCTGGCTGCCTCGACTACTTCCTCGCGCGTTGGTTGTGCGCCTTGGTGCGATGGCCACCATCAAGATGCACGTAAATTAACTTTTGCAAAAAGGAGAAAGGCCATGAAGACTTTAACCGAATACCCTGTCAAAAATACAAATGACATTGAAGATTTACAAAGATCCGCCGCAGGCTCTAGTTTACATCTGGGCGCAGTGGCAACCGGCGATGGCACCGCCAATCTTACGCCGCTCGGCGTCACCGGTCAGGCGCTGCATATCGAGATGCTGCCGCCGGCCGGAGCAGGCTCCAACGGACGCGCGACTGTCGCGGTCAATTCGCTCGGCGTGATCGACTTGCTGGGCAACAGCAGACGCCGTGACGTGAATCATGACCGAATACTCAGGCATCGACGAAGACCGCGCCGTAAGTGCTAAATCGGAAGGAACAATAAATCACTGTGTAAGTCGCTGTCATGTCAAAGAGCACGCGCGCTACCCTTGCACTGAAGAAGGTGGGTGTGAATTTCACACTCCATAGTTACGACTACGATCCCGCTGCAGAACACATCGGCCTTCAGGCGGCTGAAGCCATTGGCATAGAGCCGCGGCGCGTCCTGAAAACCCTTATGGCCGAGGTCGACGGCAAGCCAGTCTGTGTCATCGTTCCGGCGGATCGCGACGAAGCAGCCATGATCGAGCCAAGCGTATTCCTGAATGGCGGACAACGTGGCTTGCAGATACAGCTCGAGCCAAACGATGTCCGTAAGGCTGTTGATGCCATCGCTCGACCTCTGACTGCTTGAGGGTTTGAGAAGCAGCGTTGTTAGCGGCCATGGGTTGCCATGACGCAGGGCCTGGCATAACAATCTGATCAATACCTAATGTCGTGTAGCAGGCTCGCCTAAATTGCTTGAGAGCGAACAAAGGGTCGGATCTTGCCATCACATATTGTCACAATGTAAGACGCGACCCGGTTAATGTCGCTTGGGAAGATTAGGGAGAGTTAGAATGAAAAAGCTGAATTCGGTCAAGATCGTGGAAGATTTCTGGGCAGCGGTCTGGAAGGATGATTTAGTAACCTTAACCGGAGGCGTATCTGATGGCAACGAAGTATGACGCGATCGTCATTGGTACTGGGCAGGCCGGACCGTCGCTTGCGGTCCGGCTAGCAGGCACAGCAATGAAAGTGGCGATCATCGAGCGCAAGCGGTTCGGCGGCACCTGTGTCAACAACGGCTGCATTCCGACGAAAACGCTGGTCGCAAGCGCGCGCGCAGCTCATATCGCGCGACTCGCCGCTGAGTATGGCGTGATGATCGACAGCTCGATCACCGTTGATATGAAGAAAGTCAAAGAACGCAAAGACGCTGTGGTACGTCGCTCCAACGAAGGCGTAGAGAAGTGGCTGAAAAGCACCGAGAAGCTGACTGTCTATGAAGGCCATGCTCGGTTTGAAGACGCGCATCAGGTTCGTGTCGGCGATCAACTGCTCGAAGCAGGTAAATTCTTCATCAATGTCGGCGGGCGCGCCTCCACTCCCCCGCTGCCCGGCCTCGATCAGGTGAGCTATTTCAACAACTCAACGATGATGGACGTGGACTTTCTGCCCGAGCATCTGATCGTCATTGGCGGGAGCTATGTTGGTTTGGAGTTTGCTCAGATGTACCACCGCTTTGGCAGCGCGATCACGATCGTGGAGATGGGGCCGCGCCTGATTCAGCGTGAAGACGAAGACATTTCCGACGCTATCCGAGAAATCCTCGAAACCGAAGGCATTAACATCCGGCTGAGCGCTGAATGCATCTCCCTGGAAAAACGCGGCGACAAGGTGGCCGTCAATGTCGATTGCAGCAGCGGCGATAAGACGGTCGTTGGCTCGCATGCGCTTCTCGCGGTGGGCCGCGTGCCGAACACCGATGACCTCGGTCTGGAAGGCGCAGGCGTCGCCGTGGATCAGCGCGGTTACGTCCAGGTGGATGATCAGCTCCAGACCAATGTGCCTGGCATCTATGCGCTGGGCGATTGCAATGGGCGAGGAGCTTTCACACACACTTCATACAACGATTATGAGATCGTCGCCGCCAATCTTCTAGATAATGACCCGCGGCGCGTCAGCGACCGCATCACGGCCTACGCCCTCTACATTGATCCGCCGTTGGGACGGGCCGGAATGACTGAAGCGGAAGTGCGAAAGTCAGGGCGGAAAGCTTTGCTTGCGAAACGCCCGATGACGCGGGTTGGCCGAGCCGTGGAGAAAAGCGAGACCCAAGGATTTATGAAAATCCTGGTGGACGCCGAGACGAAGGAGATCCTCGGAGCATCACTCCTCGGCATCGAATGCGATGAGGTTATTCATACAATCCTCGACGTGATGTACGCCAAAGCGCCTTATACAGTGATCCAGCGCGCGATGCACATCCACCCTACTGTCTCAGAATTAATACCGACCATGCTCGGCGAGCTCAAGCCGTTGGAGTGAACGAACGTGAAAATAAAATTGGACAATTTCGGAGGACTGAATTATGCGGGAAGCGATCGAGATAGGATATCAGGCGTTTGTTTCAGACGGTGGTGAGGAGTTCGGCGCGGTTCGGGCGGTTTCTCCGAACGGCCGGCCCGAACTTGTGATCTATGTGGATCTTGAGCTGCGGCAAGCTGGATCGTCGCCTTCGGCAGGCGATCGGTCACGCGCACGACGCCGAAGAGCCCAACGCCTGACCTTTGTGTTGGCAATTTACCCGGTAGGGTTGAGGCGCCAAAAGCGTTGCCGGCTTTAAGAAGAAACGGCGCTGTTGGCTTTTCGGTGTGGCGCTCGGACGTGCCGTAGCTTTACCGCTCGCGATGACTTGGCCGTCGTCGTGAACTATGCCGGCAACATCGCCAGGACGCGCTTATGCATGCGCATCCAGGCGGCGGTATTGAGTGAGTACACATCGAATCATTGCGTGATAAGAGAAGCCTGGGAGGCACGACTGACCCGCCAGTAAGCGCCGAAATGTCGTCTTTGTCGATGGCTCGACAGCCTGCTTCGTCTTGACAAAGTGCGCCAGTCCCTAAGTTTCTGTTTGCAAACCGTTTAAGTGATTCGATATGTGCGCGTTACATGGCACAGTCCTTGCCATGACTAGTCGAGTAGGGAGGACGATATATCCAGCCTGCTGCGTTCCAGGAGGATATTAATCCCGGCTCCGCTTGGACGGATAGTTAGAGAGTTTTGAAGGAGGCAACTATAACAAAATGGTGACTTATAACACACCCAGAAAAAAGCGCTTTCGGTGCCTGTTTGCTTTGGTAACCGTCACTACTTTGGCTGTACCCTACGTTGCTTTAGGTGCTGGTCCTGCCTTCAGGAACTCAGGGACCCCCAGCGTCTCAAGTTCG
>WNFZ01006098.1_pt1 | contig 19017 bp, 18 predicted proteins | sample 5400081 | NCBI WGS metagenome assembly WNFZ01 (sample SAMN13153365, study PRJNA577476) | soil metagenome | isolation source: 80 cm soil or saprolite under grassland replicate 1 | place: USA:California | collected 2016-06-15
CGGCACCAGAAAGTAGACGTTAGCCGTGGCATTCTCGCTGGGATGGATTAGCCACGCCGCCGCTAAGACGACCGCCAGCAAGAGCGCTAGCTGCGTCAAACGCAACGTGCGGGTCACGCGCACCTGCCTTGTTTCGAAGCCCTGCCAGGCGGTGAACGCGACCAGTGCCAGCAGGAGGAAAGCCCCCGCGTTCTGCTTGAACGCGAAGACGAGTCCGGCGACAGCGCCGATGGCGATCAGCCCGCCCGTACGCCAGCCGCTGCTCAGCCGCGGCAGACGGGTGAATCCCCACGCAGCGAGCACGGTCAGCGCAGCGCTGGGCCAGCCAGGATGGGACTCCCACGTGCGAGGCACCCAGTCCAGCCCCACCAGCACATACAGGCCGGGCAGGATGGCGAACGCGGGCCGGGCCAGCGGCCGGCACAGGAGGTACAAGCCACCTGCCAACCACACGCGCGCCAGGAGCCCGACTGCTCGGGCAACGACGACATGTGCGCCGAACAGGTTGAACAGAAAAGCATGCACGTAGAGCAGACCGGGCGTGTACAACGAATCGAAGTCTCGGTACGGGAGGGCGCCGCGCAGCACGCGAGTCGCTTGCTCGACGAAGTAGCCTTCGTCGACGGCGTCCAAGCCGACTCGGATCAGTGCCAGGTCGGCAGTCACGACCGTTACCAGGCATAGGATGGCCAACCCCTCCTCCAACCGTGTGTGGCGGCTACGATGGCTACGCCGACGGATATCTGACTCGTCGGGTGACTGGCGAGCTCCTGAGGCAACGTCAGGCGAGGCCGAGGTCACGGGCTGCACGGCTGTCGGAGGTCGGGTTCGTGCACGACGGGCTGCGCGGCAGGCGGAGGACCTTGGTCTGTCCAATGCTCGACGCCGTTTGACGTCACCATCCAGTGCTCTTGTCCGCGCGTGAAAGTCGGCGTGTTCGTACACCAGCGATAGACGGCCACGCCCGTGGTGGTCTCCTGGCGCGTATCAGTTGTCCAGGCTTCTCCGTGCTCACACTCGGTCGGTTCGCCCATTATGTCGCCGAGCTCTCGAGCGAGATCGCCAAAACCAAATTCGAATCGGGGGGTCTGGCCGTTCTGACACCAGGGTGCGCGAATAGATGTGCCCGGCTGCCAGATCGGCCCCGCGGCGAGGCTGATCGTAGTGACACCCAGCAGTGCGATCACCAGGAGGCCCAGAGCGAGGCTATCCCGCCTATCTGAGTGCGTTGTTTCGATCCTGTCAGTGGGCTTCGAGAAGGCGTTCACCTGTGGGCATGATCATGCATGCAGACAGCGCATCGGCAAGGAATCCCTCTTATGGCCTTGACCCGACGCGCCCGTCAACTGGCGCCGTACCTCGAGTCGCTCGGCAAGCCGCCGCAGGACTTGCTTGTCCGGCACGTCACACGAGCGAGGGCACACCCACGTCGCAGATCTGATCGCGTCCGCCTTCACGCTCGACCGGGCCGTGACCGGTCGCGTTATCGCGGCATTGGCATGGGCGCCTGGTTTGCCTCCGGCCGCTACAACCCGATCGCCGAGCAGGTCTTCAGCCTGCGCTGCGACCGCCTGCTCCTGGAATATGACACCGAGTGGTCCGGCCACCTTCGAGCCGCTGCGCTTGGTCCCGTCCGACAAGGTCGTCGTGCTGGGTCTCGTGAGCACTAAGATTCCCGACCTGGGAGTCGCCGACGACCTGCTGCGTCGCATCGACGCCGCGGAGCGCAATGTAGCGGCTGAGCGTCTGGCGCTCAGTACACAGTGCGGCTTCGCCTCAGACTTCCGCGGCAACCCCCTTAGCCAGGACGACCAGTGGCGCAAACTGGAGCTGGTCGCCTCGGTGAGCCAGCGTGCACGGGCGTGTGGCCCCGTGACGTGAAGTCGGCCTGAATCGGCGCGGCGGCCGGCCAGCGTGTTGCTCGAGAGCTAGAACACAATTTCCGCACGGAGACGGAAATGGCTACGATCGTGGGCGTCGTTGGACCATGGTCAACCGACGACGCCCTGCCGGCCCGACGAAACGCCTGGCATGCGCGCTCGCCGTGTACTGCCGGCAAAATCGCTGAAGGAGCCGCTCCGCGGATGGCTGGCTTCGATCAGAGCCTACGTGAACACCAAACGGGCGACCTAGCCAATAGCACGCTTGTTCTCCACGGGTGGCCGAAGAGTGCTTAGCGTAGTCGTAGTCACGAAATTCGCGCCTCCTTAGCGTTACAGTTCATGAAAGCGAAGACGGAGGCGAGTAGTCGCCTCCGCTGAACTGCAGAGAGCCGTCGGCAGGTGTGAGGCGGTGTTCAGTGCGGCGCACGAAGACCCTCCTGAGGCGAGGAACAACGGCACTGCCTGTCCGTATGCCGGGCAAGGCGCCCTAAGCCTCGACGGTCCGCTCCCGTGATCGAGCGACCGAGGCAGCGCATTGCCGACACACCGGCCGGGGCGCTGCGAAGTGCGGTGGCACCACGAACGCCTCCTCGTCCGCATAGACCTACGGGGGCGTGTTGAGCGAGGTGTCACTCATGGAAAAGGGTGTCTGGGCCACGGCGTTACCAGCGCACGTCGGCGAAGCGCAGGCGCCCCGCGGCGTCGAGGTGCGCGCCGAGAGGATCCGTGTGCTTTCCGAAGCGGTCGCTCCGCCACCCTTCGAGTTGCATCGGCCGCACATCACGGCGCAACTGCCGACCATCCTCGACCACGCCGCGGTCGGTCTCCGCCACCCACGTCATCGCGCGATCTTCCGCCTGAGCGCGGCGGCCGTCGCCGGCTTCCGGACCGCCCTCAACAGGGAGTGCTTCATTGAAGTCGACACGTCTAAGCTCGTGGCGTCCGCCACCGAAAGCGGAGCTGACGTCTTTCCAGTCGACTACTTTGGCCGCTCGGCCTACCTGGCACAGAGTGCGCAGTTTTACAAGCAGACGCTCGTCGGTGTGTTCGAACGCGTCTTCGAAGTAGGTCCGGTATTCCGTGCCGAGCTGCACGCCACGCCGCGCCATCTCAACGAGTATGTGTCACTGGATGCCGAGTTTGGCTTCATCGAGGACCACAACGACCGTGATGGCGCTCCTGGACCGCGTCATCGATGGGATGCTGGCGTCCGTCGCGTGCGAGCGTGATGCACTGGAAGTGGTTGGCTGCGCGCTGCCAACCACCGTGGCTATCCCGCGAATCGACTTCGCCGAGGCGCAACGCCTCATCGAAGCGGCCACAGGCGAACACCTGACCGACGAGCCGGACCTCGCGCCGGCCCATGAGCGCTGGCTCGGCGAGTGGGCTTTGTGTGAACATGGCTCCGACTTTGTCTTCGTCACGGGCTACCCACTCGCCAAACGACCCTTCTATACACATCCGCATCTCGATCGATCCGGCGCGTCGAACTCGTTCGATCTGATATTCAGGGGGCTCGAGGTAGCAACCGGCAGTCAGCGTTTGCATCGTTACGCGGACTATCTGGCGGCGTTGGCCAACCGTGGCATCGACCCCGAGTCCCTGGCTGGCTACCTCGAGGCATTCCGTCATGGCATGCCGCCGCACGGTGCTTTGGCGTGGGTTTGGAGCGATTCGCGGCGCGACTGATTGGCGCGGCTAACGTCCGAGAAACGACGCTGTTCCCACGCGACTTGCAGCGCCTCGTGCCATGATGCCCGGCGTGCCGGGTCAAGTGGTACATGGTTGACCAGATAGTGGTCGTCGAACAGATTGGGGCTACTGCACGTGAAACTATCGCATCGTGGACGTCGCACACCCGTTATAGAAAGCGCCGCGGCCGTGTAAGGTCGAGAGACCCATGCTGGCGGTCTGGGCGGAGCGATGTGACCCCCACCATTCGTCAATACCAAGAATCGGCTTACTCTCCGGAGCGACAAGAACCCGCCGCCTCGCTGACAGCTAGCGCATTGGCGCCGTGCCGCCCCCGCCGTGGCGACATCGACCTCGTGGATAGTTGACGACGACGGCATTATCGCTGCTGAGAGCTAGAACACGATTTCACGCACGCCCTGCGCGCCCACTGAACTGCTCACGCTCATCCATACCCGATTGGTGGCACCACCTTTGGCCACAAGACTGGCCGAGCAACCGTTTTGAAGACGGTTCAAAGGCTGTCCCAGCGTGCTCCCGGCTGCTCCAGGCAGTGCCAGGCGAGAACGGAATCGCCGATTTCGGGCGCCACGGTGTGCCTGATTACCCCATGGGTGTCCGCGGTTTTGCAGCAAATTCTGCAGCACGTAGATGGTGACGCCCGCCGTCAAGCGCGCTGCGCATCGAGCCGGCGAGTTGTTCCCAAGGCTGCCGCGGCTCACGCGCGGCTAGGTCGTGCGGGACGCGATGCATCGATACTGCAGCAACATGAACGCAACGACGCGGCCTAGTAACGGAGACAAGGGCACGCGAGAGCCGCTCTCATGGCGGAGAGCGGCTCAACACATTGCTAGGCCCTGACTATCAGTGCAACAGTCCGGGAGGCGTCTCCACACCCGGGTTTGCGATCGCGGAACTGGCAACCAGGACGTACGCGACTGTCAATATCGCAACGAGCACGACTGCCAATACGATCCAGTTCAGATTCTTCCTGATCATTGTCATATCCTTATCGTGTGCCCGGTTCGGCACTGGCTGCTTCGGCTGCCCGGACTAGTTCGGGCTTCCCGTTCTTGATGGTCCATACCGCCGGCGTGGACTGAAAGTTGCCGCTGCCAGGCCTTTTCGCCAGCGGCCCCGCTGATCCGTCATACGTTCTCAGATTGCGGATGTAGACGGCTGTGTTCTGTCCCTGCTCATACGCCTGCACGACCATGTTGAATGAGTCGTACGCGTACGGCATCATGTGGGTGGCGAACTGCTCGCCCGGGTATCGCTCTTCGAAGCGCTCCTTGAATCCAACGTCCGCCAGATCGCTGTCGGTGTACCAGGCGCCCTCGAACAAATCCGGCTTTTCGCTCACGCTCGGCGCCACAACGGATGAGATGTTCGTGACCTTCGCGTCGACGAGCTGCTGGCCCAGAACGTCCAACGCCGGGTTGAGTGCCTCGATGTAGTAGACGTCGGGGTTGGTAGCTTGCGCCTTCCGAATCGTCGGCCCAAAGTCTGTCGTTGTTGCACCGAATGTGTCCTCGTACAAGACCGCCATGCCAGCCCTTTCTGCCTCGGCTTTCACTGCCTTGACATGGTTGTTGACGCTCGGATAGTCCTGCGACAGGATCGCCATGGACTTGATGCCCCGCCGTTGCGCTTCCGGAACCCATCGCTCGCCCTCCGCTTCGGGCGAGGGAATATTGGTGAAGTTGTAAGCGCCGTCGCCGATGGAAGTGACGCTGCAGACGCACAGGTGCGGAAGCCGCGCTCGGGTTGCGTATGGCTTGGTCACCGCGCCGAAGAGTGAGATCCCGCCGATGATCGCATCTACCTTCTCGTTGTTGATGATTCGCTCGATGGCGTCTTTCGCGGTTCGCGGATCAGAACCTGTATCGACCATGACTAGCTCATAGCGATACCTGGTCTCCTTCAGCTCGCTCTTCGCCTCCTGTACGGCACGCACGAACGATCCGCCGAGGATCGCGTAAGGTCCTTCGGTCGGGGCGATAACCGCGATCCTGACCACTCCATTCGTGGGCGGCCCTCTGTGTCTACATTTGGTGAGGCAGGTTGAATGCCCAAATTAGCGAGTCGGAGGGCGTGAGGAACATGGCCGCCAATGATGGTGACAACAGACGTGTCCGGCCGTCATGCTGTGCCGGTGGACGAGCCAGCAGAACCCGAGGTTCCGGAGCGAGCGACGCGACGGGTGTTTTCGGCCCAGTACAAGCTGAGGATCCTTGCCGAATACGAACGGCGTGACCGTGATGGTCGAAGCGCTCTGCTGCGACGCGAGGGGTTGTACACGTCGTCGATTTCGGAATGGCGTCGGCAGCGAGAAGAAGGAGCGCTGCACGGACTGGGTGGGACACGTGGTCGACCGCCAGCCGACCAGCGCGAACGCGAGGTGGCACGCCTGCGCCAGGAGAGTGCGCGCTTGCAGTCGGACCTGGCGAAAGCCCAGCGGGTAATCGACGTCCAACGAAAACTCTCCACGTTGCTGGAGCAGCTCGCCACGGGCAGCGCGGAGCCGAGCGGCGGCGAGCCGAAGTGATGCTCGATCAGACCATCGCCGAACTGGCACCCATCATTGGCAATCGGGCAGCCTGCGCGGCGTTGGGCCGTTCGCGAGCGACCTACTGTCGGCGACATCGACAGAGTCCACCTGCGCCTCGGCAACCTCGAGTGCCCACGCCACAACCGCGGGCACTCGACCAGGCCGAACGCGCCGAGGTCCTTGGCGTCCTGCATGCGGAGGGCTTGGATCAACAAGCCAACGGAGGTGACGCAGGCACAGTAATTCTCCAGCCGACCGGTCTCACCAGGGTTGACAGGTTCCGGGGACCCATCGGTCCTGGGTGGTGAACACGTAGCTGCCCAGGATTGCCACTGTTGCGAGCACGGAGCCGGCGCCGATCCAGAGTCTTTGCTGCGTGCTTGCCGCCGAAGGCTCGACGTTCCTGTCCAACGCATGCTTAGCCTGGAGAAGTCGCGCGGCGAAATACAGGACGAAGAGACTGCCGACGAAGCTCAGGATGCCGCTTGCCTCAAACCAGAAGTCTCCTATGGTTGGCTTTGGAAATGATGTCGAGACAGACGCGAGGAGACTGCCGAGGAACAGGTTGAGCGTCACTTCCCACAGACCGTTCATTAGCCCGAACCCGATAACGATCCAGAGGTTGGCGAGCATGTAGCCAGCCAGGGCGATGCGGCTGGCGGTGTTCTTGAACCACCACAGAAACGCTGCCGGCAGAAGTAGCAGAACTGCGCCCAATCCGAGTGCAGACAAACCGAGCGTGTACGTGTGATTCGTGGTGATCAGTAGGACCGTAATCAACGCACTGATCATTGAGAAGCGCGCATATCGGTCGACGATAGCCACACAGATCTCCTTACCAAGTAAGGGGTGCTTGCCGCGGTGCGTTAGCGCCCGCCGAAGCGAAGTTAGACTTGAAGATTCCCGTTGTCGTGGGTGCAGACCCCCGACCATTCGGGAATCGGCAGCAGTCCGGGACAATGGCCGCTCGGAACCGCACCATGGATTGGGCGGCGATGCGCCGGTTGGCGATCCTCGTCCTGCTGCTGGTGCCGCTGGCGGCAGTGCCGCTGGTTGGTATCTGGGCAGTCGCTGTAAGCGGCGTGGGGCTGGTGGTTGTCGCGACAGTGTTACTAGCGCGCCCGGCCGGCCGAGAGCACCAGGCGTGGACAGCGCCGGTGCGCGGGCTGGTCATCCTTGGTGGTGCTCAGGGTGATGTCCGCCTGCGCATAGCGCACCCACCTGCTCCCGTGGCGGATTTCAGCTGCGGTTTCACCATCTCGATCCCTTGAGCCAGAGTTCAGCGCCGATGTCGACGGTATCCCGCTGACCATGTCGCGGCGGCGTGCCGAGTCCACCCCGTACGGATCCGTGGCCGGGTAGCCAGTGTCGACGTCGCACGCGGGGACTGATCTGGCGACACCGCGTCGACCTCCACCATTGCGCCTCGAATCGCGCTGCTCAAGTTACTCGGCGGCAACCGTCCCGCAACCGGCGGGCATTACATCTTGCATACGGTTTTCCGCCGTTGGGCGGGGATATCTCGAGTCAGCGAACGCTTGGGTTTGCGTTGGCCTGGGTCTCCGCCTAAAGTCCGCGCGTCCGATGGGGGCCTAGAGCTCGGTCGGCGTTCCAGGTGATTTATATGAAGGAGATCATAGGTATGAAGCGGTCTCGTCGGCTGCCCGCCATGGTGGTGGCGCTGGCGCTGGGCATGTTCCCGGTAGCGGGTGCCGCGGCTGGGGAGCAGGGCAAGGGGCCGGCGCCAGTCGTGCAGGCGCCTGAGCGGGGGATCCCCGGCCAATACATCGTGCTCGTCAAGCGCGGCGCCGAGCCGCGGTCCGTTGCGGCGATCGCCGGCGTCAACCCACGGCATTTGTACACGGCGGCGCTGAACGGATTCGCCGCGGCGCTGAATCAGGGCCAACTCACGGCCATGCAGCACAACCCCGATGTGGCGTATATCGAGCAAGATGCCGAGGTCAACAGCGCCAGCACGGAGACTAGCGCCTCGTGGGGGCTCGATCGCATCGACCAGCACGCCCTTCCGTTGAGCCGGACTTTCACCTACGCAAATACCGGCGCCGGGGTGAAGGCCTACATCATCGACACCGGCATCCGGTTCAGCCATAGCGAGTTCGGCGGGCGCGCGGTGACCGGTTTCGATGCCGTGGACGGCGGGTCGGCCGACGACTGCAACGGCCACGGAACGCATGTGGCGGGCACCGTCGGCGGTGCAACCTACGGCGTCGCGAAGGCCGCGACGCTGGTGGCCGTGCGGGTGCTCGACTGCGGCGGGAGCGGCACATGGTCGGGCGTCATCGCCGGGATTGACTGGGTGACGAGCGACCACGCGGCCGGCGAACCGGCAGTCGCCAACTTGAGCCTCGGAGGCGGCGCGAGTTCCTCGGTCGATAGCGCCGTGAGGAACATGATCAGTGACGGAGTGGCCACCGCGGTCGCGGCCGGCAACGGAAACAACGGCGGCGTCGCCCAGGACGCGTGTAAGTACTCACCTGCGCGCGTGGCAGAGGCGATGACGATTGGCGCCACGGACCAGAGCGACTTCAAGACCTCGTGGTCGAACTACGGCAACTGCGTCGACTGGTTCGCGCCCGGCCGCAGCATTACCTCAGCCTGGTACACGGGCGACGCCGCCAGCAACACTATCAGCGGCACTTCGATGGCCACGCCGCATACCGCCGGCGTCGCGGCTCTCCTGCTGCAGAGCACACCACTGGCGACGCCCCAGGACGTGCGCGATGCCCTGTATGCTGCCACCACGAAGGGAGTGGTCAAGTCGTCGAAGACGACCAATAATCATCTGCTGTTCACGAGCTACTAGCCCGAATCCCGTAACTTTGCGGTGAGCCAGCGGTACATGAGACGTGGATGAGACGGCCACGTGGTCGTCTCATCGATGACCTGTTCCTGGTTTGGACCACGGAATCTGGTCCGCCCGCCGAACTTCGTGGCGCTTCAGGGTGAGATCCCATCCCACACTGCGGACTCGCGCATCCTCAATGATCGAACCGGCTAACTTACGCATAGCCGGTGTGGGCCCATCGGCGACGAAGAGAAGTGCCCTCTTCCTAGCCTGGCCGAGATCAAATGTGAGGCTGTGAGCCCCCTCGGATAATCGCGCGTTGCACTCCTGGCGTGGATGGCGGTCGCCCCTTCGTCGCGGTGACTGCTCGTCGAGGAGTTGACGCGCTGGTGGATCTGCAACCGCAGTAGCGCGAAGGGGTCTCAGTTCAGGGTGTGAGCGTCGGCGCGGCCACGCGCTGCGGCGTGCCGGAACACAACTTCGAAATTGGCGCTATCGGCGTCCTGCGCGAATAGCTCCGCTTAACGCATCGTTCGCAGCCGTTCCCGCAACTCTTCCACCCTGGCCCGCTCAGTTTCCAGGAGGAACAGAGCGCCAGGGCTTTGCGTCCTGAAGGTCATTTGGGTCTCCTCATCGAGGCGCCGTTGTGCCTGTCTCAGAAGCAGATCGACTGCGTCAGTTACTATCCCATGCCATTCCCGGGCCTGGTCACTCAACTCAGACGTCTCGATTGTTGCCATACCACAGTGTCTTTCGCGTGGCCAATCGTCAGGCAGAACCAGAAGTACTGCCGCGCGCCGCCAACCGTACTTGACGTCGCCAGCCGGCGACCCGCTCGCACATGACAACCCGGCTAGGAGCTGCTACACACGCATCTGGAAGCCATTCTCACGCGTCCTGCGCTTGAGATGGCCCAAGCACCCATCCGAATCTCGCAATGGCCGCGTCGGCCGTGTGCAGTCGCCCGAGGGCTGGTCGTTGGATTTCGGCATCACGGCTGAGGAGGATGCGGTGCACGCCTCGGTGGCCGATCTTGGTCCTCATGGGCGCTGTACCGGGCGCTGACCGTACTCAGTGGATCGCGGTTCGGGAATGTCTCGCATTGTCTGCTGAGAACAGGTCAGATACCCCAGGTGCCTTGCACTTGGCAAATCACGGTCTAAATCCATCTAATCGACAGCGGCATAGATGTCGTCAAAGCTGCGGCAGTTGTCACAGCGGGCATGTCACGGCGCCGGGTCTAGGTGGTTCACCCGGAACACATGCATGTTCACCATCGCTGACCAGCGTAGATCGGATCTAGGACGCCCCAATGCCGCTTGTGATTGTCGGTCGCTGCGGTCGCCAGTCAAGCTGGACTGCGACGCCGCCTGTCGGAGGAGGTCAACCGTGAACCCACCACGGCTCAACGTCGTGCCCACAAGTCGGTGCCAACTTCTGCACTGTGGAAATGGCAGCAGATCCAGGCCATAGCGATCCTCGCGAGGACCCGCCGATCAGTGACATCGCAGCGGGACAGATCGCCGGCATGTTCAAGCTGCCCCTGGCTGACGTCATTCTGGATGCACGTCAGGTTTCCGCGTGGGGTCATTCAAATGACGACCTGCTCGTCTGGCTCGAGCACCGCCATGTCTGGAGCGCGCGCGGAGCCCTGGCGTTCCTGCTCAGCCTGCGCAAGGCTCTGCAGAACGACTCGAGTCGAGGCTCGTCCGGCTAGTAATGGACGTGCGCCTCGTAGCTGCCGAAGAGTGGCGGTTCGTCTATGGCTGCGGGCATCGATTCTCATTCGCCGCGCCCCGCACACCAGACGAACTCTTGCGCCTAACGGATTGGTTAGAGCGGTACTGGAGCACGTGTTCGCAGTGCCAGCACCGCCCCACACAGGTCGGGCGATCGTCGAGGGTTTAGCCGGCGGCTTGGCGCAACAGTAGCGCCGACCCCTGTGCGCCGGCGGACCATCAGCTGGTCGAGCCTCGGGCCCGCACTTTAGGCGTGGCTAGCCTGAGGTGGGGGATCTGATGATCTGCGTCGTATCTGGTGGTGGACCCTTGCTTTGGACCACCCACCCACGGGATAGTTCGCACCACGGGAGCATGTTTGAGGTAAGTTTCGACCGAGGCAAGGACGATGCCCACCTCCAGCGTGATCAGACCGATGTCGGCCACCGAGATCTGCGCCCAGCCTTCGATAACGACCTTTATCGAGGATGGGATCCAGAACGTCTGTGAGGCTGGACTGCTGTACCTCGCCTGAGTTGTCCGAGAGGCGCCCGAGCATAACGTTCCGCTCGCGCGCGGCAACGAACCTCGAGAAACTAACCTCCCTGCTGCTGCAACTGGAGCATCAACTGGTTGAACTGGCTGGCAGGTTGTTGAGTTGGGCTGTCTTGAGGTCAACGGGGATCGAGGCATCCTGCGACACTTGCGCCATTTGCTGCGCCACGCCGGATATCTGCGTCCTCAACTGGTCGGGCGTGCTCGCCGCTGACGGAGCCGAGGGATTGGTCACCACTGGCGGCGTCGGCTGGACGGCCGCCAGGGGAAAGGGTTGGTCACTGCCGGCGGCGTCGGCTGCAGGGCCGGGCTCAGCGCCGGCGTGGCAGTCGCGCGCGGCACCGCTTGCGTACCGGGCGCGACGCTCTGCATTTTGCCACTGATGGACCAGTTGATTGAACTGGCTGGCTAGCAGGGTGATCTGCTGGGTCTTCGCATCCACCGGTATCGATGGATCCTGGGTAACCTGGGCGACCCCCGCCATCTGGTCACTCGTCTGCTGCGATGTGGCCGAAGTGGCGCCAACAGGCAGGTTGGCGCCCGGCGGTTGCGGCGCACCCACTGGTGGCGAGATACCCGCTTGACCGACCAGCGTCGGTGTGGCCGTGGGTTGGCCAAAGGCCGGACCGAGCGGCATTGGACTCGGCGTCGACGTGGCGTCAGCGCGTAGGCAGTGCCGGCGGTGGCGACGCCGCGTGTCGTGTTGAGATGGCCATCTGAATCAAAAGGAAGCCGATCACCAGCGCTGCGCCTGTTGCAACGCGCAGCCCGACGACGAAGGATCGTTGCATCTACGTCCTCCTCGCATGCGCTCGAGCAACTACTTCGTGCACTTCCAGCATACCCGTTGCGAGCGCGACACATCGCCGCAACGTGTTAGCGGATTGCTAGAGTCGGCGGTCCGCCCTGTTAGCGCTATCTGTGCGCGACGTGTCGGAAGGCGGCTCGGCAGATACCCGCGTCTACGTTTGAACGTGGGCACGACGGTCCGGGTGGTGGACGACGAGCCGAACCTGGTCGACCTCGTGAAGGGCTACCTCGAGCGGGAGCGGAGGGCACATTCTTTTGCTGCGCCAACTGCGCCCGCCAGGCCGGTATTTGGCAGCGAGGCGCTTGCCATGCTCGCGCTATGGCGATTGAACCGAGCGTTGCGGCGGATAGACAAAGGCTAGGAGGTTCGACGACGACTTCATGAACATGCTCAAGATGTGCTTGAACTGGCGAGTGCTCGCGGGGCTCGCAGCCGTTGGCATCGGGGTTTACCTCATCGCACCCGGGGCGATCCTCGGGCTACTGCCGGTGCTGTTGTTGCTCGCGTGTCCATTGTCGATGGTCGTGATGATGGTGGGCATGCGCGGAATGGGTGCGCAACAGGGACAGGACTCCACGCAGACTCGGGCTGCCGCTCCGCTCAGCCGTGAGCAGCAACTTGCGCAGCTGCGGGCGCAGCTCATCGGTCTTGGTAATCAGCAAACCGCGGGCAAGCGCCAGTTGGCGCTGCCGCCAGTGCGCCCCGCTAGCGAACACGCACCTCGGGCAGCGAGATCGTGCAGCTGAGCGGCGCGCGCATCGCCGTGCAGCAGTACTGGACACGTGGCACTGTCGTGGCTCTGTCGGCGGTCCTCGTTCTTGTGATGGAGCTTGCGTTCGGACCGCAGGTTGCACGGCTCCGCGACGAGCCACTGCCCGACTTCTGGCCGGCTCCACGGTTCCAGCTCATCGATCAGCAGGGCCGGTCCTTTGGCTCTGACGAACTGGCTGGGCGTGCCGCCCTGTTCAGCTTCATTTACACGAATTGCACCGACACCTGCCCATTGCTCACCGCGATCATGGCCCAGTCCAGGGAAAACTCCGTTCAGACGGCCTGCTCGGTTCAAAAGTCCAGATCGTCTCGGTGACTGTCGATCCAGACCGCGACTCCCAACAGGTTCTCGCTGCCCATGCGGATTGTTTTCACGCTGACCCCGACGCGTGGCGTTTTCTAACCGGCGAGCGAGAGGCTGTGTACGACGTCCTCGTTGGGTTCAAGCTAAGGCCCAGACGGCTGGGCGTGGCTCTCCAGATACAAACGCTCTGATAGCCGTGCCAGCCGTGCGCCAAGCAGCCGATGCTCTAACGTGCACGATCGTGCCTGGCACAGCCAAACCGGCGCAGTCCTGACGGGCCCGGTGTTGATGCTGGCCGGTTCTCGGCGGGGCTAACGCTCCAGCACATCCTCGAGGCTGGGCTGCAACCGATGCCCGAAAATCGCCGACCTTGGTCACGGTGCGCCTGGCACAGCCACAGCTGCCGTCGCCAACGCCCTCGGCGCACGCGTCGATTCAATCGAGCACGGCTGCTTCTCTGCGCCCGGAGCACTGCTGGCTTTCGACGACACGCTTGCGGACGGACTTGCCGAGGCCGGCATTCCGATCACACCGACTCTGCAAGTCGCGCGCGACATGGTCGATACATTGACTGCTGGAGCCGAAGTGGACAACTGGCGGCGTCGGCGCGAGGCGCGGTTGGAGATGATTCGCCGCCTTCACCAGGCTGGCGTGGCTTGCTCGTCGGCTCCGATGCCGGCTGGCGCTTCACGTGCTTCGACAATCTGTGGCGCGAGCTCGTCGAGCTCGTGCTGTGCGGGTTGTCGCCAGTCGAGGCGATTCATGGCGCCACCGGCGCGGCTGCCGCGGCGATCCGCCGCGCCGACGACTTCGGTACGCTGCGGCCCGGCCTGAGCGCCGACCTCCTGCTGGTGGGCGGTGACGCGGCACACGACGTGAGCTGCCTCGCCGATATGCGGGCGGTGTTTTTCCAGGGCCGCCGGGTGACCCGAGACCGGGGAGCTGGGCGTCGAGCAATCTTGAGCGGTCAACGAATTTGCACGTCCGTAAAGTGATGAGCCTTCGCCTCCAGGCGCACTTCAAGAACTCGAGTCGAGTATCATTTCTCCTCTGCCACCTCGAGTCGGGAGGGGAGTCCACATGCAAGGTATCTCCCGCATCGCAACCCGTCGCCGATTCCTTCAGGCCGCTGCCATGCTGGCCGGCTCGGCCGCGGTGGCTGCCTGCAGTGCGCCGCCATCCAGCACCGCTCCCCAGCAGCCGGCGCAGGCGCCGAAGCCAGAACCCACGGCAGTGACAAAGCCGGCCGATCAGAGCCCGGCCTCCCAAGCCGCCGCGGCCAAGCCAGCCGCCGCCGGCGTGGCCGCCCCCCAGGTCGCCGGTCTCAAGCCCGTGCCGCGCAACCGGACGCTGATGCACCTCTACGGTGGCGTTCAGGGCAAATACCCTGATTACGAGCTGTGGAACCCGTACGCGGTCGGCGCCAATCATCAGACCGGGCCGAACCTGTACTACGAGCCGGTCGCCTACTACAGCGCGTTCGCCGACAAAGAGCTGCTCTGGCTGGCCGCGAGCTACGAGTACAGTAACGACTTCAAGCAGCTCACGATCAAAACGCGCTCGGGCATCAACTGGAGTGACGGCAAGCCGTTCACCGCTGAAGACATTGCCTACACGCTCCGCTCGCTCAGGGATCTCGGGCCTAAGGTCCGCTGGGGCGTTGACGCTCAGCAGTTCGTCGACGACGCGCAGGCGACTGATGCCAATACCGTCGTGATCAAGTTCAAGGCACCGAACCCGCGTTGGTTCTACTTCATGACCTACAAGTACGACATCGGGATCTACCCGGTGCCGAAGCACGTCTTCGACGGCCAGGACTGGACCACGTTCAAGGCCTTCGATATCGCCAACGATCTGCCGGTAACAACCGGGCCTTGGAAGCTGGTGGCGGCGGCCCCGGACCAGAAGATCCACGATCGCCGCGACACCTGGTGGGCGGCCACGGCCGGCCTCTATACGATGCCGAAGATCGAGCGAATCATCGTCATCCCATCAGTCAACGAGCAAGTCAACGCCCAGGCGCTGATCAGCAACGACTTCGACTACTACGGTTCACTGCAGCCGGCGACCTGGCCGACGGTCTTCAATGCCAACCCGAAGATCATCACTCACTCTGGCCAGAAGCCACCGTACGGCTACCAGGACTGGTGGCCGGACTCCCTGTACGTTAACTGCGAAACGGCTCCGTTCGACAAGGCTGACGTGCGGTGGGCGATCAGCCACTACATCGACCGGGACGTCGTCGTCGACGTCGGATGGTCGGGCGCCAGCGAGCCGATCGAGCTGCCGATGCCGACGTACCCTGGCCTGAAGCCGTTCGCTGATGCCATCCGCCCGCTGCTCGACAAGTACCCGACCACCGAGTTCAACCCAAAGAAGGGCGATGAGCTGCTGACCAAGAACGGCTTCAAGAAAGACTCTAACGGCAAGTGGCAGGACTCGACCGGCAAGCAGCTCAAGTTCGACATCATCACGACCCAATCCTTCGTCGCCGTCGCCCCGGTGGTCGGCGAGCTGCTGAAGCGGCAGGGCATCGACGCGACGTTCTCGCTGCCGACCGACTTCGACAACCGGTTTAGCAAGGGCGACTTCGAAGCGGCGATCTACGGCCACGGTGGGAGCGTCTCCGGCGACCCGTACTTCACCTTGCGGCTGTACCAATCGATCACGACGGCCGTGCCGGGTGCGCACCTGGTGAACTTCACGCGCTGGAAGAACGAGCAGTACGACAAGATCGTCGACGAGATGGCGGTTACCAGCCCGACCGACAAGGCCAAGCTGATCGACATCTACAAGCGGGCAATGGAGATCTGGCTGCCGAACATTCCGGACATCATCTTGACGAAGTTCCACCATCGGATCGGCATGAACACGACCTATTGGCAGGGCTGGCCGACCGAGGACAACCCGTACGTCAACGGCGCGAGCTGGCACCTGACCTGGAACCTGATCAACACCAAGATCGAACCCGTCCAGTAACGGTGGAGATACCCCGAAGTCAGCGCGCTCTGGACGATGTAGTTAGTTAGCCGCGATGCGTCTGAGCTACGTCGTCAAACGCTTCGGCATCTTCCTGCTGATCGTCTGGCTTGCGAGCAGCGTCAACTTCTTTTTGCCGAGGCTGGGCGGCCAGGATCCGATGCGCGCGCACCTGCTCGAACAGGCGATGCTGGGCGGCTATGTCCAGGCCGGTCTCGAGGAGATGGTCCAGGAGTACAACGTCAAGTTCGGGCTGGACAAACCGCTCTGGCAGCAGTACCTCAACTATCTCAGCGACGTCGTGCGACTCGACTTCAACTATTCCGTCTCGAACTACCCGCGCACGGTCGCGAGCATGCTGGCCGACGCCCTGCCATGGACGATCGGCCTGCTGTTGACGACGACGCTGCTCGCCTTCGTGATCGGCACGATGCTCGGGGCCGTCCTGGGCTGGCCCGGCGCGCCCCGCTGGTTGCGCTTCGTGCTGCCGCCGCTCATGGCGCTCAACGCGATCCCATTCTTCCTGCTTGGCCTGATCCTGATCTACCTCGTGACGAGCCGCTTCCCCTTTTTCCCACTCTTCGGCGGCTACAGCCCGGGTACGCTGCTGGAACTGAGTCTCGGCTCTGGCCTGGACGTGCTGCGGCACGCGATCCTTCCCGCCACGTCGATTGTGCTGGTCGCGATCGGCGGCTGGGCGCTCGGCATGCGCGCCATGATGGTGACAACCCAAGGCGAGGACTTCACCATCTTTGCCGACGCCAAAGGCTTGAATCCGCTCACGATTTTCCTGCACTACTCGGTTCGGAACGCACTCCTGCCCCAGGCGACCGCGCTGGCGTTGGTCCTCGGGCACATCGCATCCGGCGCCGTGCTGGTCGAGGTGATCTTCGGATACCCGGGCATGGGCACAGTTCTGTACAACGCCATTCGACAGTCGGACTACTTCCTGATCCAGGGGATCGTCTTCGGGGTCATCGTGTCGCTGGGGTTGGCCACGTTTATCCTCGATCTGATCTATCCGTTGCTCGACCCCCGAATCACGTACAGGCGAGCCTGACGTGAGCTCGACAATGACCGAACAGACGGTCGTTGCGGTCGCGCCACCGCGCGAGGCGGGTGCGTGGGCCGACCACACCAGTTCTATCGGGCGTTATTTGCGACGAAATCCAACGCTTGTGATCGGGTTGCTGCTGCTGCTCGGGCTACTGCTGTTCGTTGTTATCGGTTCGTTCCTAGTCGACGTAGAGCGTGCGCGACCGCTGTCCGCACGGGCCCTGCAGCCACCCGGCGGGACCCTGCCCTTCGGCTCGGACAAGCAGGGCCGTGACCTGTTCGCAGTGATGGTGGCCGGGGCGCCGTTGACGTTGCGCATCGGACTCATCGCGGGGTGCATCGGCACCTTCGTGGGCGCCACGCTGGCGTTCTTGTCGGCGTACTACGGCGGTGCGGTCGACAACCTTGTCCGCGGCATTGTCGACATCGGCTTGACTGTGCCGGGCCTGATGGTGCTAATTCTCATCGCTATGAATCTCAGGGGTGGGCTCGACGTCAATCAGATGGCGCTCATCATCGCCTCGCTGGCCTGGCTGTTCCCGGCGCGCACGATCCGGTCGCAGGTGCTCACCATCAAGGAGCGTGGCTACGTCCAGATTGCACGCCTGTCGGGCGTTAGTGGGCCGGAGGTCATCGTCAAGGAGCTGCTGCCGAACGTGCTGCCGTACATGGTCGCCTCGCTCGTTGGCTCGGTGTCGTCCGCCATTCTGGCGTCGGTCGGACTTGCGGTGCTCGGGCTGGGCCCGACCGAGTCACCAGACCTCGGGATGACGCTCTACTGGGTGCTCTACAACGCGGCCATCATTAATGGCTGGTGGTGGTGGTGGGTACCGCCGATTGTCGCGATTGCAGTGCTGTTCATCGGCCTGTTCCTGGTCACGGTCGGCCTCGACGAGATCGCCAACCCGCGGCTGCGGCGCCAGGTCTAGATAGCCTGTCCGAGCAGCCGCTCCCGAATGCCCTGCGCGCCTACCGCAACCGCGAGTGGGGGTATTCGATGCCGCGCCCGGACGCGTGGTTCGAGCGGGATCTGGACATTGAGGACGGCCAGGGTGTCATCTTCACGCCCGATCCCGAGGCGCTGATGACCGCGATCTCGGTCGAGGTGCGCGATCTCGCTACCGAAGTCACGGCCGAGGATCTGCCCGATCTCGAAAAGGGTTTTCTCAAGGGGCTGCGGTCGGTGCCGGGCTCGAGGCTCGAGCAGCACGACGTCTTCGAGAGCCTGTATCACATCGGCGTCGAGGCGCAGCAGAGCTTCGACGCCGCCGGCCAGCGTCGCCGACGGTGGATCCGCGTGCTCTACAAAGGGACATTGCAGGCGCGCCTGATCGCCCAGGGCGCGACGGTCGAGGAGTTCGACCGCTTGCGCCCGCTCTTCGCGCCGTGCATGACGACCTTTCTCTTCGGCGACCTCTGGCCAGAGCCGCCAGGCGCTTGAACTAGTAGGCCGGCACGCCCGGCCGGACGAACACCTCGTCCATCTCCCGGGGATCGACAATCGGCGCGTCACGGTACAGGTAGCAGGAGGCGGCGCGGTGCTGCGCACTCCTGAACAGCGGCGGCGGAGCCTCCACGCACATTGGCATCGCGTGCGGACATCGCTCAGCGAACTTGCAGGCACGCCGAGTTCCGGCTCCTGGGATGCCTGCCTGCACCTCCTCGGCCCGCCAGGCATGGGCCGGGTCCGGCAGCGGAATCGACCCGACCAGCAGCTGCGTGTACGGATGCTGCGGCTGCTTGACAACGAGCTTGACGTCCCCGACCTCCGCCACCGACCCGCGGTACAGCACGATCATGTTCTGGCCGATCTGGTAGGCGGTCGTCAAATCGTGCGTGATGTAGATCAGCGAGATACCGAACTCACGGTTCAACGCCCGCAGTGTCGCCA
>WNFZ01011305.1_pt1 | contig 19012 bp, 14 predicted proteins | sample 5400081 | NCBI WGS metagenome assembly WNFZ01 (sample SAMN13153365, study PRJNA577476) | soil metagenome | isolation source: 80 cm soil or saprolite under grassland replicate 1 | place: USA:California | collected 2016-06-15
AGGCTCACAAAGCGGTAATTCCCATCGGCGTCCGTAGTGGTCGTACGAGTCACCTGCGTTCCGGCGTTCACCAAAGTGACGGTGGCTTTGGGCACGACTGCGCCCGACGAGTCTTGAACCGCGCCCTGCAGGTTACTGTTAAACTGCGCCCAAGCAGGGGAGGCCAGCAGGACTGCCAAAGCCAGCAGGAAGGAGAATCTTCTTAGAGACATGTGCACTCCTGGGAAATCTTTGTGGGGAATTTTCATGTAATCGTTTACTCTTCTCGCCCTGGCGGTGGTCAAAACAGGGAGGCGGGAAGCAGCAGCAGCATAGCGATATTCCAGCGGGCGCACATGGGACAGATGTACTATGAAAGTACTATGCCAGCGCGGTTAGCCTGTCCTGCGTCTCTCCGTAGCGATCAGGCTGACTAGCCGGCCAGGCAGAGGAATTGACCATGTTCCTGTTTCGCAGCCGTCAAACCTTGGGGCTTGTAGCGGTTCTAGTATGCGTTTTCTCAGCGGCCTGCAACCGCCGTTCAAAGCTGGTCGCCGTCATTCCGCGTTCCTGCGGAACGGTGCTTTGGGAGCCCGAACACGCGGGAGCGGCCCACCTGGCCCGCAGGAATGGCGTAGAAGTCTACTGGAACGCTCCTCCCCGCGAAGACGATGTCGAAGGGCAAATTGCGTTGCTCAAGAAGGTTGCGGATCGAGGCCCCTCCGGAATAATTTTGACTCCCGACGAGACATTGCCTCTTCGCACTTCTGTTCGAAGGATTGTGGCGCGTGGTCTTCCCGTTGTCGTGGTGGGAACGCACCTGGGAATCGCTCCGTCTGCAAAACTGGCCTACGTTCTCAATGACGACGAGGCAGGCGGGCAGATGGCGGCCCGGCGTCTAGGCGCAATCTTGAAAGGATCGGGATCGGTCGCGATTGTTGGGGTCAATCCGCAACTCACCGGGATCACCGTGAGAGAACGCTCCCTGGAAAAAACGCTGGCTGAAGAGTTTCCCAATATTCACGTGGCTGCTCGCAGGCTGGGACATTACAGTGTTCCACAAGAGCAACAGATCGCGGAAGATCTTATAAACGGGGGGACGCAGTTCGATGCAATCGTAGCGCTTTCTACGAGCTCAACAAAAGGCGCGTACTACGCCCTGGTGGAATTTGGAAAGCCGCGGTTGATCAAGCTCATTGGGTTTGATCAGGATTTGATTCCGCCTCTCAGAACGGGTGGCATCGACTCCATCGTCATGCAAAGGACCTACGACATGGGGCAAACCGCCATGAGTCTCATGCTCTCGCAGTTGAAAGGAGGAGCAGTTCCGGGCGTGACCGTGTTGCCTCCGATTCTCATGACACGCGAAAACCTTGATTCCTCCGAAATCTACCATCAATTGACCGCGAACTGGTGGGCTACCGAATGAATCGCGCGCTGCGCTCGCGGAGGGTCCTGCTTTGGTCTATAACAGTGCTCGCCGTTATGGTTGCAGGCGGCGTGGCGCTGGGCTGGCCCTGGTGGCGGGTGCGTCCTTCCCTTCAAATTGGGAATCTGGAACGGCGAGATGACTGGCAGCCTTTCGGAGGCGCGTGGCAGTTTGTGGATGGCACGATGCTGAACAACTCCGACGAGCGTGGCGCCAAGTTGATGAATGGTGACACCCACCTGACCGATTACATGATTGAAGCTGATGTTCAGCTTCTAGGGCAATACGGAGATGCGGGCCTCATTATCCGAGGGAACAACGAAGAAGTTGGTGTCGATGCCTACGACGGCTACTATGCCGGCCTGCGCGATCTGGACAACACCCTGATCCTGGGGCATGCAGGCTTTGGCTGGATCGAATATCAAACGAATCGAGTCGTGCCTCGAGTTGTGGCGCAGCAGTGGTATCACCTTAAATTCCTGGCGTACGAATGCGACATCGCAGCCAGCGCGACATCCTTGTCTGGAGAAGTAACCACCGATGCTGTTCGCGTGCCTGGCTGTATCAAGTCAGGACGCTTCGGCCTGAAGTCCTATCAAACTGGCGGGCTCTGGCGGAATGTGCGCGTCCACGCCGCCACCCATGAAGACTTGTTGCGCATGGTCGGAAACGCCGAGATTCCGCTGGCGGACCCGGTCACCAAGGTTGGCCCGATTGGCGACCCTGCGAATGATGCCAACGAGCAGTATTTCGAACCTTTGTATCTCGACATGCGTGATCACCACGTCGATCCAGGTGGGATCCCGATTTCGAATCTTGTGGCTCTCGCTCCCGATAAACCTACGCCGGTGACGATACACGGCGTCGTGACCCTCACGCATCCGACACTCTTTGTCCAGGATTCTACCGGCGGCGTGGAAATTCAGAGCTTCCATGCGAAGACGCCTCCGCAGATTGGAGATCAGGTGGAAGCGAAAGGGGACGCGGAACCTCACGAGTTCAGCGCTATCGTGAGGAATGCCGATGTCCATAGCCTGTGGTCGCACACGCCGCTTCATGCGATGACCATCAATGCTTCGCAGGCCGCAACCGGGGCATTCGACGGGCAGTACATCGAAATCGAGGGGCATTTGCAGCGAAAAGAAGAGGCTCCCGACGGCACGATGGTTTTTGATCTGGATGAGGACAATCAGTCGTTCCAAGTCATCACGAACACGCGCAGGGGAGTCGGGCCGCTGCGGGGCATCAAGGAAGAAAGCCGCCTCCGGTTGCGCGGCATCTGCGTAGTCAGTTCAGAGTTTACCCATGACCTCACGCCGTTCGCCGTTCTGCTGCCCTCCGTCAACGACGTGGAAGTGCTGCAAGGGCCGCCGTGGTGGAACACCAGAAACATCGTCGTCGCAATCATCGTTTGCCTGATGGTCGTCTTGGTTGCGCAAGCTCTCCAGAACTATATAGAGAGGTCCAGGTTCGCCGCGGTGCTCGATGAACGCCACCGGCTCGCGCAGGAGATGCACGATTCGCTGGCCCAGAGTTTTGCAGGCATTGGCTATCAGCTGCAGGCGATCCGCGATGAGATCGATAACCGGACAGCGATTCGCCAGGAAATAGAGTTCGCATCTACGCTCGTGCGGCGCAGTCATGAGGAAGCGAAGCGCAATATTGCAGCGCTCCGTCCCGAGCTCCTGGAATCGGTGGGACTTCTCAAAGCGCTGGAAGAGAGCGCGCGCAGCATGGTGGCCGGGGGGAACATTCGCCTTATCGCGACGAGTTCAGGCGAACCTGGCCGCATACCGATTCGAATCTCCGATACTCTCTTCCGCATCGGGCAGGAAGCGCTCGCCAACGCGGTTCGCCACTCCAGCCCTACGGTTCTCAAGATAACCCTCACCTACGGCAGCAACTTTCTCGAACTCGAGATTGAAGACAACGGTCGAGGTTTTTCAGTTGATTCGCGGTCGTCAGGTTTCGGGATCCGTGGCATGCAGAACCGGGCCGACAATATTTCGGCGGATTTACAGATTCGAAGCGTGCCAGGCCTCGGCACGACTGTGCGGGCAATCGCATCTACGCCGGTGACCCTGACCCGTCTAACCGCAATCTGGCAAACTTTTTGGGAGCATCGATTCCATGGACAAGGAAAACGTAAAGAAGCAGATACGGCTGCTCATCGTTGACGACCATCCTGTAGTCCGGGCTGGCCTGAGCAGCATGCTCGGGAAGCAGAAGAACATTGCGATCGCAGGAGTGGCGGCGAGCGCAGAGGAAGCCTTCGCGATCCTGGCGCACCATCCGGTTGACGTAGTCTTGCTCGATCTGCGAATGCCGAAGATGAGCGGCATTGACGCTTTGCACGTTTTCGCGCAGCAAGCATCGCCTCCGCGCGTCGTCATCTTGTCGAGCTTCGAATTCGAGGAAGAGATTTTTCGCGCCGTTCAGGCAGGCGCGCGAGGCTACTTGCTCAAAGATATGTCGCGCGACGAAATAGTCGCGGCAATTACCCTGGTCCATGCCGGGAAACGTTACTTCCCGCCAGCCATCGCCGCCAGGCTCGCCGAACGGACCCACCGCTCGAGCCTGAGTGCGCGTGAACTTGAAATCCTGGAACTGCTGTCCAAGGGATTGACGAACAAAGAAATCGGCCAAGCGTTCGGCATCAGCAAGCACACGGTGCGGAACCACATCAACAACATCACTCAAAAGCTCGAAGTAACCGATCGGACGGAAGCTGCTTCGGTTGCGATGAAGCAGGGAATCATCCCGGTCACCGGTTAGTTGTTGATTGCGTGAAACGGTTCCAGGATCGGGCGAGATGAGACAGATGTACCATGCAGAGTCGCTGTATTTTCCGTATCGTCTCCAGTGGCGACACCTGAGCACTCTATGAAAAAAACCTCTCGACGCCAATTCATGCAGGTTGCCGGAGCGGCCGCAGTCGGATCGACTCTTTTGAGACGCACAGCAGCGGCGCTGCCTGTGAACAGTTCGGCTTCCGATGCGATCGTTCTGCCCCTCTCTGTGTTCGACTATCCGCAAGTTCAACTCTTACCTGGGTTATTGCGTGAGCAGTTCGATCGCAACCACGACGTCTTTCTGCATCTCGACGAAGACGCGATGCTGAAGCCCTTTCGCCAGCGCGAGGGCATGCCTGCGCCCGGTCCGGATATGGGTGGCTGGTACGACAACGCGGACGACTTCAGCCCGCCTGAGAATTTTCACGCTTTCATTCCTGGGCACAGCTTCGGTCAGTATCTGTCGGGCCTTGCGCGTGCGTATGCAGTCACGGGTTCCCAGGCAACCCAGGAGAAGGTGCATCGCCTGGTGCGCGCGTTCGGTAAGACCGTCGAGCCTTCCGGAAAGTTCTACCGCGGATATCACCTGCCTGCTTACACCTACGACAAGACCAGTTGTGGGCTGATCGACGCGCATGAATTTGCCAAATGCCCGGACGCTCTTGATGTGCACTGGCGCGCCACGCAGGCGGCCCTGCCATACCTCCCGGAGAAGGCCCTGGGCCGGGCTGAACAGCGTGCCCGCCCGCACGGCATGGTGGCCGATACCTGGGACGAAACCTACACGCTGCCGGAAAACTTCTTCCTCGCGTATCGGCGCAGCGGCAGGAAAGAGTATCGCGACCTCGCCGTTCGTTTCATCGAGCAGGATTATTTTGGACCGCTGGCGGATGGCCAGAACGTGCTTCCGGGCGAACATGCGTACAGCCACGTGAACGCTCTGAGTTCGGCGATGCAGTCGTATCTTGTGCTTGGAGACGAAAAGTATCTACGCGCCGCCCGCAATGGATTTCAGTTTGTTCACGAACAGAGTTTTGCAACTGGTGGCTGGGGACCCGACGAGGCCTTCGTTCCGCCCGGAAAAGGCCTGCTGGATGCCAGCCTGGGAACGACGCATGCCAGCTTTGAGACTCCCTGCGGAGCTTACGGGCACTTACAACAATTCGGCCAAGAAGGTTCACTACCGCGACAAGTGGCCGTGCTGCTCTGGAACGTTTCCGCAGCTGGCGGCCGATTACGGAATCAGTTCGTACTACCGGAGTGACGACGGTATTTACGTAAACCTTTTCGTACCGTCTCGCGTTTCCTGGTCGCAAAACAACACCCAGTGCACCCTGACGCAAACCACGGATTATCCGCACGCGCAGACGACGCAGTTCGCGCTTTCTCTGCCGCGGCCGGAGACGTTTACGGTTTACGTCCGCATTCCTGGCTGGGCGGGTGCCGAGACGAGCGTGTCCGTGAATGGCAGGCGCGCGGATTCTTCGGCCGAACCGGGTAAATTCATCGCGCTCCAGCGTACCTGGAAAGATGGCGATCGCGTGGAAGTCGAATTTGAAATGCCGTTGCGACTGGAGCCCATCGACGATCAGAATCCGAACAATGTCGCGCTGCTTCAGGGACCGCTGGCGCTGTTTGCCATGGGCGGGATTCCGTCGAGAATCACGAAAGCGCAACTGCTGGCGGCCTCGCGAGTTTCTCAGTCTTCGGACGATTGGACGGTTCGAACCGACTCGGGAATCCTGGCGCTAAGGCCGTTCGCGAAGATCATGGACGAGGGATACCGGTTGTACTTGCGGGTGGAGAGCTAGCCTGCATCATCTTTCGCCGCGCACCTTCACATCAGAGATAATGATGGTGCGATGAGTTTCCGGGGAAAACTCGCCATCTTTGCTCTTGTCACAGCGGGCATGGTCGCCTATGCTCAACCGGCTCCCAACTCCGTCGCGCAGATTTCCTCAGCTTTGCGGGATGGACACTTCGAGCAGGCAGTGCAATTGGCAGACCAGGGCTTGGCTGCATCTCCGAACGATTCACAGCTATGGACTCTTAAAGGCATTGCCCTTTCGGCACAGAAACACACGACACAGGCACTTGATGCCTACCATCATGCATTGAAAACCTCTCCTAACTATCTGTCCGCCCTCGAAGGCGCCGCTCAAATTCAGTACAACGCAGGAGATCGGGAAGCCGGCGCTCTGCTGCGCCGCATCACGCGGTTGCGCCCCGGCGATCAGACCAGTCATGCCATGCTAGGAGCTCTCGCGTACAAGGAAGGGAACTGCAGGGATGCAGTCAGCGAATTCGGCAAGAGTGAACAGCTCATCGGCGCACAACCTGGAGCACTCCAGGAGTACGGCGCGTGCCTGCTTCGGCTGAAACAGCCCGACAAGGCCATAGCCATTTTCCAGCAGCTTCTGTCTTCTCATCCCGATGATCCCCGCGCACGCCGTGGACTCGCGACTGTGCAACTCGCGGCAGACAAACCGAAGGACGCAGTTGCGACACTGCAACCGCTGATCGAAAACGATGCAGAATTGGCGAGCTTGCAGCTGGCGGCATCCGCATATGAAGCCACCGGCGACACGCCGCAGGCAGTGAAACTTCTTCGTGACGCCATTGTGAAGGATCCACATCGCGTGTCGCTATACGTGGACTTCGCCAACGTCGCGTTTGCCCATCAGTCATTTCAGGCCGGCATCGAGATGATCAACTCTGGGCTGAAGCTTCAGCCTGACGCGGCGCCACTTTATCTGGCCCGCGGTGTTCTTTATGTCCAGGTAAGCAACTTCGAGAAAGCTGAGGCGGACTTTGGCAAAGCGGAACAGCTAGATCCCAATCATTCGGCCGCTGGTATTGCGCAAGGCCTTGTGGCCGAGGAGAAGCACCAGGACGATCCCGACCAGGCACTCGTAGTTGTCCGATCGAAGCTGGCAAAAAATCCACGTGATGCCTTCCTCCATTATTTAGAGGCGGCAATCATTCAGCAGAAGGCGCCAGCGGCGGGCAGTCCCGAATTCCTGCACGGGATGGAGTCAGCAAAGAAAGCTGTGAACCTGCAACCGAGCCTGGCAAGCGCGCACGACGTCCTGGCCAATTTCTACCTGCAGGCCGGGCAGCCGGACTCGGCCATAGCCGAATGCCGCGCCGCGCTCGAGTACAATCCCAAAGATCAGACAGCGCTGTATCGGCTCATCGTGGCACTGCGAAAGACCGAGCGCAAAGCAGAGATCCCTGACCTCCTCAAGCGTCTCGCCGAGGCCAGGCAGGAAGCGACCCGGCAGGAAGGCGAGAACAGTCGATATAAACTTGTAATCAATTCAGGGACTCCGCCGGAGTAGCCATCGTTGACCTTCCTTCCCGGGTTTACACTTCTGCTGCTGGCCAAATTCAAGGAGCTGACCGCCACATCATGACGATCACTCGTCGTTCGTTTGTCTTGTTCTCACTGTGTGCAGCTGCTCAACAGGCGATGTCGCAAGGTATTGCGTCGCACGACGTAAAACCACAAGCCGCTCCAGCGCCGTCGGGCAAGCCATTCAATGCGCACTTCGAGGATGTTGCGGAAGCAGCGGGCCTGCGTTCGCCGATCATTTACGGCGGAGTTGAGAGCAAGAAATACATCCTGGAAGCGAATGGTTGCGGCTGCGCTTTCATTGATTACGACAACGATGGTTGGATGGACATCTTCCTGTTGTCCGGCACTCGTCTTGAAGGCGCACCGCCGGAAGCCACGAATCGTCTCTATAAAAACAATCGCGATGGCACCTTCAGCGATGTCACGGAAAAAGCGGGCCTGAGGATGGCGGGTTGGGCGAACGGCGTTTGCATCGCCGACTATAACAATGATGGCTTCGAGGACATCTTCTGCACCTACTTCGGACAGAACCGGCTGTATCGCAACAATGGAAATGGTACGTTCACGGATGTCACCAAGCAGGCCGGTCTCTTGGAAGAAGGCCCTGCGCGTTGGGGCACTGGGTGCGCATTTCTCGACTACGACCGTGATGGCCATCTCGACTTGTTCGTCTCCAACTACATTCGCTTTGATTTGCAGCACGCGCCGGTTCCCGGCGAAAACTCAACCTGCAACTGGAAGGGCGTCCCGGTCAACTGCGGGCCGCGCGGACTCCCCACGGGCAGGCACTCCCTCTATCACAACAACGGGGACGGAACTTTCACGGATGTCACGAAGCGCGCCGGTATAGCAGCGGCCACCGAAAGTTATGGCATGACCGTAGTGACGGCCGATTTCGACGAAGACGGCTGGCCTGACATTTTCGTCGCCTGTGACTCTACTCCAAGCCTGCTTTTCATGAACAATCACGACGGCACATTTCGCGAGGAAGGCGTGATGCGCGGGGTCGCCCTCAGCGAGGACGGCATGGAACAGGCCGGAATGGGTGTGGGCATTGGCGACTACAACCTTGATGGACACCTCGATCTGTTCAAAACCCACTTCATTGGCGACACGTACGGTTTCTATCGAAATGATGGCAAAGGTGAGTTTGACGACGTCACTCGTCTGGTAAAAATTGGCGTCGAAACCCGTTACACCAGTTGGGGCACGGGCCTGGTGGATTTTGACAATGATGGATATCCCGACGTGCTCATCATTACGGGAAGTGTTTATCCGGAAGTGGAAAGCAAACTTCCGCAGTATCCTTACAGAACTCCGCGAGTGCTTTTCCGTAATCTCGGCGACGGCGAATTCGAGGAACTACCTACCCAGGGAGGCCCAGGGATCACGGCTCCCCACAGCAGCCGCGGCTGCGCTTTTGGCGATTTTGACAACGATGGCGACATGGACGTTCTGATCATGAACATGAACGAGCCGCCATCGCTGTTGCGGAATGACGTCGATCCGAAGCAGCACTGGGTCAAGGTAAAGCTCGAAGGTGTGAAGTCGAATCGCAGCGCTATCGGTGCGCGCGTGATTGTGCACTACGGAGACAAGAAACAGGTACAGCCAGTGGTCAGTCAGTCTAGTTACTACTCCTGCAACGATCTCCGCTTACATTTCGGTTTGGGGGCGGCAAACTCAGTTGATATCGAAGTGTACTGGCCAAATGGATTGCATGAAGTTCACAAGGGCATGGCGGCGGACCAACTGGTCACGCTTCGCGAGGGTGTTGGTCGCCTCGAAAACAAGGGCTGGGGAAAGGTCTGATTCCTGATTTGGCGAACCGCAACTACGGTCGTGTCGTGAGCTTTACCATCGTTATGTCCTTCGTCAGCGGCACGACGTAAGCACCACGTTCCACACGGAGTTTTTCTACGGGGCGATACATTCCCGTTCCGCCGACCTTCGCGGGTTGCTCCAGGCGTAGGAGAGCCTTGGGCGTGAACTGATTCGCACGCGAAAGGCCCAGCTGCACTTCACCGCCTTTCGCATTGACTTCGATTTTCTCGAAAGTGCCTGCATCCAGCGTCAGCCACAACCCAAACGGGGCTATGTACACCCGCATCCGCGCCGAATCGAGCGGCGTGATCCAGACGGTCGCGCCTTCAGCTTTGACGTTTCCGCCAAATGCCTGCCAGCCGAACTGTGGATCATTTATCACATACGTTGCGGTGTTCCAGGCGTGCCCGAAGAAGTTCGGACCATAGTCGCCGGTGATGGGATCAGGCTTGAGCATGTCGGGGAAGGAATGGAATGCAGCCGATGGAAAGCCTTGCTGATCGATGTCGGTCAGTGTGCCCACGGTGCCCGCGTAGCCGACGCGCAAGAGATAAAGATCATCAGGATGATCGCGATATTCAGCCAGCAGTGGTATAGCGTTCATGGAAGAGCCATAGTGATGAAGCTGGCGCTCCAGCCTGCGGTCCTTGCCGGCAAAGATGAAGTCCCAGTAACGTCGCGCGCTGCCGTTGTATCCCCAGTGCGGGATCGCCGGATCGTAACCCAGGATCGCATTCAAAGTGACGTCAGCCTTGTCGCCGTATCCAAAGTATTTCGTCCAGTCGTAAACTTCTTCCTGACCCGTTGAGTCCCACGGCATTTCGCTGCCGAATGGATAGGCTTGTTCTCGCCAACGTTCTGTACGAGCATGCATTTTGGCTTCGAGATCAGCAGCTTTCTCGTTCATGCCTTCGCGCTTGAGGTCAGCCAGTATCTGCAGAAATACAGTACCTTCCATCTGACCGAATGATCCCAGATCGGCAGCATATTTCGGCATGGCGATTGAAGTTTCGTAGGCCTGATTCAAATACCAGTCCCAGGGATGGTTCGTTACGAGCCCCTGATGGTTGCGCGCGAGCCTATACATGACCCAATACAGCGCCGCAACGTGGGGATAGTCGTAGGAGCGATCAACGCGCTCCGAGTCTTTCTTGCTCCAACTGGTCCACGTGCTCCAGTCGAAGTCGGGACGGTAATAGCCCGGCGGCATTTCGCCCGGCTGGTAGTAGAAGAGACTTTTGCGAACGCCATACTTGCGCTCGCCATCTTTGTATTGCAGTCCGCCCCAGACCACGCCATCGATGAATTGCTGCAGTTTGTCGATTTCCTCTTTATTCGGTTGAACCAGTTCTTTCATGATTGCTGCGATCCAGGCGCCGCCCCCGCCTTCGTCGCCGAGGCCGGCGATCCAGGCGCGGCTGTCCTGCATGACGATTTTGTTTGCCTCGCGGTCGTACGTCATCACCGACGGACTGCGATGGAAAGGATCGTTAGGGTCCACGAACCAGTCCGTCGTAGTAAGGAAGTGGCCCATATCGGCGACGACCTCGCTCTCCGGCTTGGTCACGAAGTAGTGAACGGTTTGCACGAGTCCATCGTCGTAGGTGACGGTCAAGCGCGAGCGGCCCCACTGCTTGCCCTTGACAGAGTACGCGGACCAGCCTCCCTTGGCGGCGGAAGCAGGCAGCTTGTTGATTGCGAGGGCGCCCTCCGGCTCGATCGTTAATGACTTGACCCGATGCGGGTATTTGAGAAACAGACGCGCGTCGATATCAGTGGGAAGAATGTAGCCGGGAATGCCCACTGCGACCGGTCGGCGATTCGCCGCGAGGGTCTGCTCGATGTTTCGGATGGAATCGGACAACAGAAATTTGACGCCATAGGTCTTTATTTCTCCCGGCTGCAGAGTCAGCGAGGTCGGTGGGTTCCACTCCTGAACGCCTTTCCATTCGTTGTCCGCATAAGCCTGGCTGTGGACCATCCATTCATAAAAGCCTTCAAAGGTGATGCCGCGTGGTGTCGGGTCGGTGAAAATCGGTGCGGCGCCGAAGGCATTCGGCTTGTCGAGAATCGGATTGTAAGATTCGAACTTCGTGTCCCCGGCGGGAACGACCAGGAGCGCCGGGCCATGGCCGCTCAGACGCGTCACCTGGAGATAACCCGCAGCTTCGCCAATATAGGGATCGTAGAAGGAACACTTCGCGTGCGCTTCCTCCAGCGAACGGTCATTGAGAACGTTGTTAAAGATCATCGGGATGCCGAGGGCGCCGATCTGAATTGCATCGCTGGACTTATTCTTCAGTGAAAAACGAAGCACGAGCTTGCCGTTTTCGACGGCCCAGGTACGAATGATCTGGAGTGGAATATCTGCGGGCAAAGTGGGCGCAAGGTCCGCTGCGGCCAGAGCCCCAGACGATAGCGGCAAAGCCGTAACAGGCACCCGATTGGTAGCTGTCGAATAATTCTTCCACTCTCCGTTGCCTTTTGCGCGCACGCGAAGAGTTATGTCTCCAAGATGGAGGTATCCGTTCTGCGAGCGTTCGATCAACAGGTCGCCGGGAGTGAAGTCAAATTCAGGATCAGACTGGGGCTTGAGCGCAGCTACCGTCTGCGAAGAACGGACAAGAACCAGGTTGAGCTCGGGCGTCTGGAGTTCGATGGTGCCGTCGTGCAGCATCGGACCAGGAACCGGTGGCGTTTTCGGCTTCGGCTGCTGAGCTAAAGCCGAGAGGGCCGCGATGAACCCGAGTGAGAAAGCCGCCAGACACAACCCTAAAGAACGGCGGTAGTTGAGTGTCAGTGAATACATTCATGCTCCCTGCACCAGAAAAAGACTCACTACAGTACGAAGACTGTTGTAAGGCGACATGCCTGGTCGCGTTCACGGCAAAGCAAACGTCGAGGTCAGGACAGCCGATTCATTGCGGCACCAACCTCCACTTGGCGGTCAGGTGCGCAAATACGGGACCCACACTTCCATGGCGCAGGGCTGGCGATTTGCCCAGACGTAGTACGGAATCAGCGTGACGGTCTCGGCCCGAGTCCTCGGAGTCGCGAGATTCACCGGACCATAAAGCGCCTGATCGGACGATGAGGATTCGAACACTGCACCGCGATGGCGCAGAACGACGACCCCATCCAGAAGGTCGGCTTTGTAATCGTGTTCAAAGTCCTTGCCCAGCCGTGGTGAAAGGTCGAGGGAAACGTCGGCGAGCGCGATGCCTTTGGGCTGGTCCAGTTCTTCCATGCAATAAATAATCGGGCCGCGCCTCACGGCAACTCTGCTGCGATTTTCGGCAACCCGAGGATTCGCTGCAATGACCTCGGTGCTCATCGGGAGGCCAAGCTTTACCGTGTCGCCAGACGTCCAAGTGCGGCGCAATGCGAGGTATTCTCCTGCCTTGACCCCGATTTGCGCTTTGCCATTTACCGCTGCGGAAGCGCCATCCAGCAGGGAATTGTCGTAGAGATGGACGTACACGCCATCTTTGCTGGTGCTGTAGAAGTAACCTGGCAATGAAGAAAGCGTGCGCTCGATATTGGGCGGACAGCAGGTGACGTCGTACCACGGGTTGCGAATGTTTGGGCTGCCGCGGAAGCCCTCGAAGCCAGCCGGATCGAAGGCCAGCGGATTGCGATAACAATACGTGGTTCCGTCGAGTGACATGCCGGAATTGATGCCGTTGTACAGCGCGCGCTCAACTACGTCCGCGAACCTGGCTTCACCGCTGGCAGCCAACATGCGCCAGTTCCACATCATGTTTCCGATGGCCGCGCAGCTTTCGCCGTAAGCTTGTGCATTGGGCAATTCATACGGCTCGCCAAACGCCTCACCCTGCGCGCGAGCGCCGACGCCGCCAGTGACGTACATCTGCCGCTTGCTCAGATCTTCCCAAAGAGTGTTCAGAGTCTTCCAATAGGCCGGATCGCCGGTTTCGAGGTAGTAGTCAGTCGCGCCGCAGCAGGCGTACATCGCCCGCACGGCGTGACCCTCGAGCTTGGTTCGCGAGGTAAACGGAATCCCGCAGAACATGTAAACAATGCGCTGCGGTTCAATCTTCCAGCGGTCATCACCGTGCAGAATGTAGCCGGCAAGGTCCGCATACTGCTTCTTACCGGTCGTGCGATACAGTTCGATAAGCGCCATTTCGATTTCCGGGTGCCCGGAAACAATTGGCTTCTGATTCGTGCCTGGGCCGAAGTTCGGGAGCACGAAGTTATCGACCATGCGAGCGCCGGCGTCCATGAGTGTGCTGTCCAGTCGCCCGGTAGTAGGCGATTGCGCCCTGGATCATGTGGCCCAGGCAATACATTTCATGGCCGACCTCCTGATCGTGCTGGCTCATGCGGAGAGCGACGCGGTCGCCCTGGTAGTAGGTGTTGAGATAACCGCTCGGCTCTTGAATCGCCACAACCTCGCGAATCATGGAATCAGTAGTGCGACGGAGTTCCGGCATCGCATCTGACTGCAACGCCCAGCCCACGGCATCGATCCACTTGTAAATGTCCGAATCGGCAAAGTACGGCCCAATCTGTGCTGCGGAACTCTTGCCGACAAGGCGGCGAAAGTTTTCCATGCGGCCGTGTGATTCAAGTTCCTCGCGCATGGTTGGGATACTGCTTTGAGTGTTTGTCTTACGCCGTTTCGACCAAAACCCCTCTTCAACCGTGACGGCGCGAACCGGGACGGAGTGCAACTTCGCAAATGGCGATCGTGCGAGATTGAGGACGCCTTGATCCTGCCATGTGATCGACGCTCCTGTGCTCGCGGCAAGGTCGAACATGCCTGAGCGCGCAGCATCGCCAAATGCAAGCGAGAGAGCGGGTTTGGCGAGAATGCCGGCTGCAGAAGAGCTGGCCACAGTTGAAAGGAATTGGCGACGCGACACGTGTGTAGAGGAAGCCATAAATCACCTCAATTGGAGCGTGTTGAGTGGCGGCCCGGAAAGGCGTCAGAGCGTTGATTCATGCGTCAGCAAACGTTTACTGACATGTATAAAGTATTCTGCAATGCGCTCACTGTCAACGCCAAACACAGACTTTGCTTTAGGACTTTCCGGCCGTAGCCGCACGCCCGATGGCGGCATGACGCGGAAGCGCGGAAATGAGCCGCTGCGTGTAGGGATGCTGGGGCCTCGCAAAGATTCGTTCTGTAGGCGCGCACTCCACGATCTCGCCCTCGTGGAGAATCGCGATGCGGTGGCAGATACCTGCGACGGACGGCAGATCGTGAGAGATGTAGAGCATGCCCATGCCGGTCTGCTGGTTGAGGCGTGCGAATAGCGCCAGTATTTCCGATTGCGTGATGACGTCGAGCGCACTGGTCGCTTCGTCAGCGATTAAGAGCGACGGATGGTGAACGATTGCCATTGCGATGAGCACGCGTTGCGCCTGACCTACGCTAAGCTGCCCGGGGCGGCGCGCCAAGAATTCGTCGTCCGCGGGAAGGCTCACGCTGGTCATGGCTGCGCGGATCGCAGCGTCGCAGTCAGCTGCGGTTCCGCTGGCATGAGCTCGCCAGGCTTCTTTCAGCTGCGTACGAATCTTAAGAGCGGGGTTCAGCGAAGTGAGCGGGCTCTGCAGCACCAATCCCACTTGGCTTCCACGAATCTTCCGCATTTCGCGTTCGCTCAGGCGCAAAATATCTTCACCGCGGAAGGAGATGTGACCTTCGGCATTGGCATTCTTCATCCCCAGCAGGCCGAGTATCGCCAGTGCCAGCGTGCTTTTGCCCGAACCACTTTGTCCGACCAAGCCCATAATTTCTCCGGGCTGGATATCGAGGGCCACATCACGCAAAACGCACTTCTTCCCGGAGTAATGCACCGAGAGGCGCATCGAGAGTAATGGATGGGCAGAGTTCGTCATCGGCCTTTCGCATCCGCGAGCGTTAGCGTCTCGATGTTCCAGTAAGTTTGCGGACGCAGCACCACCGGCGTCGCACCCTGCACTGATGAGGACACTGCCGAGAGCGCGTTTCGGTTTACCAGATAAATGAATGGCGCCTGCTCGGAAACGATCTCCTGCACGCGGTCGAAACTTTTCTTGCGTTTCTGCGGATCATTCGAAGAGCTCTGGGCGCGCATCAATCGATCAATCTCCGCTTCCCAGGCTGTCTCCGGAGATTTCTCCTGGGGGTTCCACTGGTGGTTTTCGGAAGAACTTAACCACACGTTCATCTGCCCATTCGGATCCAGGTCCACATTCGTGAGGCCAAGAATGGCGGCCTCATAGTTAAAGGTTTGCGAAATGCGTTCAATCAGGGAAGGGAAGTCCAGCGTAACCACGTTCACCTTGATACCGATCTTTCCCAGGTCTTCCTGAATCAGCAGCGCCATGCGCTCGCGGTATTTATTCCCCGCATTGGTGATGATGGAAAACTCGACGTTGTTGCCGCCGGCATCCTTGAGGGCGCCGTTCTGAAGCCGGAATCCGTCGAGCCCAAGTTTCTGCAAGGCTGCAGAGCTGTTGTAGGAATCTGCTTTGAGTCGGTTGTTAAACCAGAATCTATTGACCGGAGCGATCGGGCCAACTGCGGGGCGGGCATGCCCGTTGAAGACGACGCGGCTCAGATCCTCGCGGTTAATGGCGAGCGAGACAGCGCGACGGAAATTTGTCGAGCGAAACCATTTGCGCTTGTAACCCGGAATGGGGGCATTTGCCACCTGGTTGAACCACATTTGTTCGGAGTCGAGCGACGGTCCGGCATCGTGCGCCAGAGCGGGCGCGGTCGAAGCAAGCCGGTCATAGTACTCGCTGTCCAGCGAATTGATCAGGTCGAGTTCACCACGCTTGAAGCGCAACATCTCGATATCGCGGTTTGACTGGACATCGAGGCGAATCGAATCCAAATATGGAAGCGTGTGGCCATGCGCATCCTTCTTCCAGTAGTTGGTGTTCCGTTTCAACAATACAGTCGAGCCGGGCTTGTAGTCGGCAACCACGAACGGCCCGAGCACGGCCATTTCTTTCTTAGGAGAATGCGCTGAGAGGATAGCGGCCTGATCAAACAGGCGATCCAGTCCGGCCACAGGCGCGGGAAAGGTGATGGTGATGCGGTCAGGCGCCACAACTTGCGCGTTGACGGCTCCGGTCCCGGAGCGGAAGGCATCGCCCGTAGGCGAGTGCAGCGCGGGATCCATCAACTGTTGTACCGTGTAAGCTACATCCGCTGCGGAGAACGGCGTGCCGTCCGAGAACACAACACCGCTGCGCAACTTGAACGAAATCTGTCGGCCATCTTTCGACATTTTCCACGAGAGGGCCAGTTCGGGTTGCAGTTCTTGTGTTTGCCGGTTCACGCGAACCAGAACGCCGCCCGTGAGATAACGAATCGTCTCCTCGCCATCATTCGCGACCAGCAGGGGGTTAAACGTCTTCGGTTCAGTCCGCAGACAGAAACGGAGCTGCGATTCGCCAAAGGCCGAGCTGGACAGTAGAACCAGCAGACAACAGAGAGTGCGATGACGAATCATGCGGGTACCTCCTCATGCGAAAGAGCGAGCTGAAACGATGTGACCACCAGAATCAAGAGCAGCAGCGGGACCAACTTCCAAGGCTGTTCGCCCAGAGAGGTCAGGCCCTCCAACTCTTTGAGCAGACTTCCCCAGGAAGGCATCGGCTCGGCGACGCCCAGCCCGAGAATGCCGAGGTTGGCTTCGCTCAGAATGAAGACCGGGATCGAAATCCAGAATTGCGCGTACAGCACTTGCTTCAAGTTCGGAACGACATGGATCGCAAACAGGCGAAATCCATGCATGCCCAGCGCTCGCGCTTGCAGCAGCAGGCCTGAGTTACGCAGCGCACGGGCGCCTGCGCAAAGCACTCGCGCGGAAGCTGCCCACCCCAACAGGCCCAGCACGAAAAATGTGACCAGAACTGAGACCAACGGCGAGACATTCAACGGCAACAGCGCACGTACCGTGATCAACAGAAAAAGCCATGGAAGGGATAGCACCAGGTCAGTGATTCCCATGGCTACGCGCTCCCATATCCCTCCGAGATAGCCGGCGAGGCCACCGATCAGCGCGGCAACAAGCGTCGAAAGCAAGGCTGCGGCGGGCGCAAGCAGCAGCGAAATGCGGGTCCCGTAGAGCGTACGCGAGAATAAATCGCGTCCGATTTCGTCTGTCCCCAGCCAGTGCTGGCGCGAAGGAGGCGCGTTCGGAGCTTCACGAAACTGGGTTGCGTATCCGGCAGGCGCAAGCCAGCCTGCCGCGAGTGATGCGACCAGAACAAGCGCCAGGATTACGCAAGCGAGTTTGCGGATAACGCTCATAACTGCTGAAATTTCAGTCTATGAACGATTACATCTGCGCTTGAATTTGCCAACAAGGTTACCGATGTCACCAGGACCGTGATGTTGACCAGCAGAGGCAGGTCTCGGCTGAGTGCCGCTTGCCAGGCGAGGTCGCCGACGCCTGCAATGCCGCACAACGCTTCGATAGGAATAGCTGCTCCCAGAGCAACACTGATCGAGACCCCTGCCAGCGCCAGCAACGATGGCGCACACTGCGGCAAGACATGCCAGAACAGAATCCGGAACTCGCCCAATCCCTTGGCTTTGGCGGTGACGATATGCGGCGAGGCGTATCCCCTCACCAGCAGGTTCCGTGTGTAGGTAAACAATTTCGGAAACACGATGAGGGCAATGGCGAGATATCCAGGAGTATTCAGAAGCACCGACAGTAATGCGAGGACGGCTGCAGGAATGCACAATAGCCCGCCGCTGATTGCAATCGCCAGCACGTTATACGCACTGATGCGAAACATGACGGCACTCAGAGCCAGCGTGAGAGCGAGCAACCATCCCAGCGCCAGGCCCATTGCAATCAATCGCAGGGTGACGGGGAAGCGGTCCCAGAGGAGCGTACGAACGGGTTGTCCAAGTGAGTGAGAAACGCCCAGGTTTCCGGTCGCGATGCCAGCTAGATACGTAACGTAAAAGTGCGCGACGTTCTGTTCGCCGGCGCGTGAGGCATGCAGAGCCTGTATGCTCGCAGAGTTCAGGCGGGAATCGAGTTGCTGTTCATCAACGCCGAAGCCAGGAGAAAATCGCACCAGCGTAGCCGAGATCAGTCCGCCCAGCAAAATGATGCCGAGGATCGTGAGCAGATGCCGTGTGATTCTCCATGCCATAGTGGCTCAATACTTTTCGGATATCCAGAAGCTGATCGGAACTAATTCACCACGTTCCAGTGAAGCTCCACGTCACGAACCGCGCCGGCGTGTTCCGCCAGAGCGTGGTGGACCTGCTTCATGGTGTACATTTTGCGATCGGCTTCGGCCAGCAGGCGTTCCGCGTCGAACCCATCGTCCGGACAAAAAGCGGTGCCGACGCTGAGCGAGATCACGTCCTTGCCGCACACGCGCCGGCCTGCCTGGATCGCCAATTGATTCAACCGCGATGATTTGTCGCTCACGCTATCGGGCTTCATCCCAGGGGTAATTACAACGAACTCGTCACCACCCATGCGCGCAACGTAGTCGTATTCGCGGCAGCTCTCTTTGAGGTCGGCGGCGAACGTCTTCAGTAACCGGTCACCTTCCAGGTGGCCATAACGATCGTTAATCTGCTTGAAGCCGTCGAGGTCACAGACCATCACCGCCAGCGACGTACCGTTGCGGCGG
>WNFZ01002102.1_pt1 | contig 19009 bp, 18 predicted proteins | sample 5400081 | NCBI WGS metagenome assembly WNFZ01 (sample SAMN13153365, study PRJNA577476) | soil metagenome | isolation source: 80 cm soil or saprolite under grassland replicate 1 | place: USA:California | collected 2016-06-15
CCTGGGCACGGCCGTTACTTTCCTGGCATGCTATTGTCCCCTTCCGGTTTCCCGTCCAGGTAAGCCATCAGACCCAGGAACCTCCCTTCGAGTTCCTCCCGGCTGAGCCGGGGATATAACAGAGCGCCTCGCGGCGCAGTCGCGGCATGACCGTATGTTCGGGGGGTGGTCTGTACGGTAGGGCAACTGCCCTGAGAGCATCAGCGGCCTAAGCGCAAGGATCTTGACGTCATGCGTGATTACTGATTCGAGCCACTTCTCTTCATTGAATTCCAATTGCAGTAAGGGGTGCGGCCTTGCTTGATCAGCTATGGGTGCATTTCGGCTCAGATCCTACGAAGTCGGCGTGAGCCGGGGCGGCATCGCGAATGGAGGGCGATCACTTGAGCCGAGTTACTCTTCCATGACATTGCGGCTGGCTACGCTGTCAGTGTCATCTTGGCCGTGACCGGGTGCCTTTCGGATCTTTGTGCGATGAGGTTTCGGAGTTTAGCCAGATGCGGGGAGGGGCGATGGACGCGCGGATAACGGTGGCCCATGGGGACGCGGGGAATCTTGGTTCCCTTTATGAGTGGCTGCGGAACGAGGATGCCCTGCGGGGTGCGTCCGGCTGATGCGTGCGCCATTCTGCGCCGGCCACATGGGCGCAGTTCAAGAAGCGATCGCGGTTGCTGTGGGCAGTGGCGGCGCACTAACCGTTCTGGCGAGCGCATTACCGGTGTGGCTACGGCAGCGCTGCGGTTCGCGGGTAGTGATCGAAGTTACGGTACCCGGTCATGGTTTGCGGATACTTGTCGACTCTGATAGGGCAGAAGATGCCGAGCGCCTCTTGCGGGAGGCTCTTGACGCTGGCACTGAGGGGCGATGAGGTCCGGTGCGGTTTGCTGATCCGGACCGATCCTGGGCGGTGCTCGTTGGAACCGCCTCGTATGACGGTCCTGATTTACGGGATTTGCCCGCTGTGGCCAATAATCTCCGCGACTTCCGTGCTGTGCTTACCGATCCGCAGCTAGGCGGCCTGCGCGCCGAGCACTGCGTCGTCGTTCAGGACCCGTCAGCGCTTCCTCGCCTGGGCGTAGAACTGGCGAGCATCGCCAAGCAGGCCGAGGACACGCTGATTGTCTACTACGCGGGGCATGGGCTGGTGGATGACCGCGGCGCCCTTTACCTGGCCCTTCGGGAGACTGATCCTGGCCATGTTGTGTATACCGCGCTACCGCTTGCGTGGGCGCGGCAAGCCGTCGCTGACAGTCCGGCGCGTAACCGGATCATCATCTTGGACTGCTGTTTCTCTGGACGCGCCATTGAAGCGATGGCGAGTTCGTCGGCCTTGGTGTTAGGACAGATCGAAATCGCAGGCGCCTACACGCTCACATCGGCGCCAGCAAACGAGACTGCCCTGGCGCCGATCGGCGCACGTCACACAGCGTTCACTGGCGAATTGCTGAGCATACTCCGCGGTGGCATCGACGGCGGTTCAGAGGGACTTGCGCTCGGAGACATCTATCTTGAGCTCAAGCGTGCCACCATGGCGCGCGGTCTCCCGGCGCCGCAGCAGCGGAACACCGCGACAGTCGACCACCTTGCACTCGTGCGTAACACGGCGTACCGGATGGCGGCACTTTCCGGCCAAGCGGATCCGCCCCCTGCCGCCGCATCTGCATCCACGCCGGGCCAGCCAGTGAGCATTCCCCTGGCCGCGCGTGCTGGCAGCGGCGGCCTAGCACACGAAGCCGCTGCGGGGGCACCGTGGGCTGCCGGTGTTGCCGCCTGGCAGGCAGGCGACGTCGAGGCAGCCGAACGGCTACTCAGTCACGCTGTTGAGTCAGCCGCCAATACCCGTGCGGCGTCAGCCGCGACGGTCGCGCTGGGTTTACTTCGCCGTGATGGGTATCGGGATCTCGACGCGGCCGAGATGCTTCTGGCGCGAGTGGCTGTCTCCAATGACCCGCCGCTTGCGGCGCTCGCCCGCCTGCACCGCGGGTGCGTGCTGGAGCTTCGTGGCGACGTTAATCGAGCGGAGGCAGAGTACCGGCAGATAATCGATGTGCCTGATGCTGATTGCGCTGCGCTGGCCGCCGTGCGTCTGGGGTGGCTGCTCACGGATAGGGGGTGCACCGAAGAGGCCGAGCGAATTTTTCGGGCTGGGTACGAACTAGGGCGTTCCTCCGCCAGGGTATGGCTCGCTCTTGGGCTAGCCGACGCCCTTGTGCAGTTGGAACGATTCGATGAGGCAGCAGGGATATATGAGCGGGTATTGGCCACGGGTGACGGCGAGGCAAAAGCGTTTGCAGCTCTCGGGGCCAGGCAGCTCTGCCTGCAGAGTGGGCTCCCCTCCGAGGCGGCGGAATACGCCTGGCAAGTTGTCGATAATTCTGCCGCGACGTCTCTGTGGCCTACCTTCTTAAGTGATGAATCGCCAGCGACGTCACAAGGCCGTATCTACGCAATATCTAAGTGGCTGACCTGGTGCCGCTCCCACGACGGCGGATCTGTCTGTCTGGCCGATAGGGCGAACCCGCGGCAATTCATCTTTTTTGACAAGTCAGAATTTATAAGCATGTCAGTATGTATCGCTCCAAGAATTTTGCCGCGTCGGCGGCGCGGGTACGCTGAGGAAATTTCCTGCCGACTGGCGGCAATGGGATTCGAGATCGAAGCCAGGGAAGAGGGCGAGCTGCCCCACGATACTGAATCATGGATAATGAACATACAAGACAAGAATGATCTTACCTTAGCGACCTTAAGCGAGGAAATCCTGGCGGATTTGCTCATCGGGCGACCGGACTTTGTCCTCGAAGTAGAATCCGAACCTGTGCCCGAATCCTGCCCCCAGCCAAGACCGCCGATGCCGGATCTGCTGCCATACTGACGAGCTCATATTCCTTCCGCGCCCGCCCAGATGTCACGCACAGGCTCTGTCCAGAACTCCCACTTTTGGGGACTGTGGAACCAAGTTGCATGAGTAAATTGGCCCATCCAGAACATGCTCTCGAGTGAGACACCTCAATGACCGGACGTGAGCACCTATTTCCGCAGGCCAGAGGCCTTGAGGGTGCAGCGTACTCTGGAAGCATGACCGTGTATAGCCTGATGGCGGTACCATCCCGCAGGTGCCCCAACCTGCTGGATTCGGCAGCCGCAGGCCTAGCGTCATCGACCCGCCGACGCGCGACCACTACCAGGAACATGACTGGTCCGATGAGGATCTGTGGCGGGCGTACGATGCGCGATACTACTTCATCGCTCGCAGCGAGCGGGGGATGACGCTCTATGCCTCCCATGACACCAGAGGCCGTGACGTTGAGATCGGCATCGACGCCGAGTACAGCCCCGATGAGGCAATCATTCATTTTGACCGGCTGCGCTGGCATGGTCGCAACAGGCCCGGCTGGGCGAAGGGGCGCCAGTAGATGAACAAGCGCGACTACGTGCGGCAGGAACTGGCTGACATTGAACGTCAGCTCGCTGACAAGCACGCCGACACCGTAGGTGAGGACATGACCGACCTGGCCGCTATCGGCCTGGCACGGTACAACCCAGAGATCACGGCCGAGCAGATCGGCAATCTTGTAGCGGGGGCTCGCAGCCACGGCCGCAGCTGGGAGCAGATTGGCAACAGACTCGGCATGACGGAGGAGGAGGCCCGTAAAGAGTACGGCCACCGAGTAGAGGTTGACGCAATCGTTGCAACCGGTCACCCGGTGCCCGCGTATGGCGGTATCCAGCTTGACGAGTCTGCGCTCCACGACATCGCCGAAGCGATCCGATCAGGCTCCCTCCCCATGTTGATAGGACATGACATCCGTAGACCGCTAAACCCGACGGTCCTGGACACTCAAGTGCGACAGAGGCCAGACGGCTACAAAGAGGTCTGGATCAGGTTCAGTGTTGACGCCGACGCTTGGGCCCAGTTCGAGGCAGAGCTAGCGGCGTCCGGAACGCCTGGCGGCTTTTCCTTCGCTTTCTCAGAACCCATTGCTGATCTGCCTGCAACCGCCAAAGAGTCGGTGGCTCCAGTTGCGCTTGAGGCAGACGCATCTCACTGGTCTGACGAGGACTTGCTCGCGGCGGCCGAGGACCTTCGAGCTATCGGCTCTGTGCACGTTGGAAGGCGCTACCAGTTCGCTTTCGAGCCGCTGGCTGTAGTCGTCCTCACACTCGCCCTGGCGCCGATTCTTACCGGACTGATCACGAACGCTCTCTATGACGGCCTGAAGCGATTCCTGCGGCCAGGGCGACATACTATCTTTCAATTCCGCGTAGAGCGAGAAGATGGGAGAAGCGCCGACGCAAGACTGGAAACTGATGACCCCGAGGTATTGCGACACGCCATAGGTGCGTTTGATCGGCTCGTGAATCCCGAACAATTGAACGAGTGGGATGAACGCGAGCAGACTTGGAAGCCACTCCAATGGTGCAGCGGAGCCGGACCGCCGCCGACAGGCAGATTGGCCGCAGAGGTGGCGGTGCCCGCTTGGATTGAGGAGCTGGGCATCACCGACCGGCTTACAGGACAGGCGCGGGCGCGGGCGTCCTGGAATGCTCTGATCTTGACTGGCCGCAGGGTCCTCGGGACGGGCCTGGACTACAGAGTGGAGCACTTGGTGTTCTCTGGTTTCCTCGCCCGGGCACAAGGATTCCATGAGGGTGCAGTCGCGGCCATCACTGCTGACAACCCCTACGCCGCTTTCACCCTGCTCCGCGCCTACGCGGAGAATGCGGCGGCCATCCTGTACGTCAAGGATCATCCCGCCGAGCTAGAGAGGTTCTGGCGCGATACCCGTGGCCCAGACGTGCCGATCGATGCGATTACCAACCATGCCATGAGCCGGTTCCGTGGATTTGAGGGCATCTACTCAGAACTGAGCAAGTACGCCCACCCCGATGCACTCTCACTGCTTGGCAGCAGTCGGGTTATTGAGGGTCGAATAGTCCAGTGGTCGTCAGTTCCCATGTTCAAGTCCGACCATGACGCGGTGATCGCGTGCGTTTGGGTGGTGGAGCTTGCAGAGGCAACATCGCATCTGCTCGAGGAGTTCGCAGCTCAGTTTGAGCTACTGGGAGGGGAGTCCGAGGGTTAGCTTAGGTGCGACGCCTTGGACCTTTCTGCCACCCCCCATCAAGCGTCGTTTGGCAGCGTAGCGCTGACTTGCAGCACAAGCAGGGCCGCACAGATTGCCCGTTCGGGCGGCTGAGCATCAACGGCGCCCGGCACGCTCGACCTGCGCCGATCGGCGGGGTGTGCGCCAAGCCAGCGCCAGTGGCAGTCACGGGGCGTTATGCTGCTGGCACCCTTATCGGGATCGTCGGCTATGCGCACGCGGCGAATGCCCGGCGGCCTCAGTCGCCTCTGTGATTAGCAGGCGTTTTGCTTCTTGCTGTCCGAAAGACCCGGGCCATCCGGCGGCAAGTGCACGGGCCTGACAGCGAGTTAAGGGCGGCAGGCAGCATTGTCGGCAGCGACAGACACGTCCCGGGAGCCGGTTGCCGCCGCCGGTTTCGGAGACCGGCCGTTGATGGCTAGCGGTCTTGACATGTCAGGTCTGCGGTGGGTCTGTCAGCGACAGGCAATCTGTAAGTCTTAAGGGCGGTCCGGATGGCTGTTAGACGCCAGTTAGTCCTTGTCGCGCTTGGGACCGTCGCTGCTGGGCTCGCCTCGGTTTTACCGGCACCGGCGGTTGATGCCTCGGTCGGTTACAGCCATGTCGCTCTGGCGTTGCGCCCTGTCGCGTATTGGCGGCTGGGCGAACGTGCAGGGACCACCGCGATCGACAGTTCACCCCACGGGAATAACGGCGTTTACCAAGGCAGTCCACGACTCGGACAGCCGGGTGCTATCACGCGCGATGCTGATACGTCGGTTGGCTTTGATGGTAGAGACGACGACGCCGTATGGCGTCCGTCTGCGAGATTCCGCGGGTCGTTCACAGTCGTTGCCTGGATCAACAAGGCGGGAAGCACAGGCAATCCTGAGCAGACGTTCTTCGATACCCGCACGCCGAGCGCCGAGTTCAGCTTCGATTTCAAGCTCAGCTTCGGGAATCTGAAGGTAGATGTCGGCAACGGCAGCCAGTGGTTCCTTACCGGCCCGGGAATTCCTCACGTGTTCAAGCGCGGCACCTGGTACCAAGTCGCGGCCGTGGTCAGGTCGACGCATGTCAACTTGTACGTGAACGGCAGGCTGATCGGATCGGAGTCCTACCCGTTCGGGACTGGAACGCCGTTGCTCTTTGACCGGTCCCATCGTGTTTACCTGGGAACCAACGCCCGATACACCGACGAGCGTTTCCGCGGTCGCCTCGATGAGGTCGCGATTTATCTTCGGCCTTTGGCAACTGGGGAGATTACCGGCCTCTACCACTCGGGAATCGCTGGCTGAACGGCTGGGACGAGCTCGACCACATCGAGCGGTGTACAACCACTTGCCGCAGTGGCTCCTGCGGTGGCATCTCCGCCCGGGGCCAGCCACGCTCGGCCAACCGGCGTAGGTAAACAGGCTTCGCGCGACTCGCGGCAGAAGCGGACCTCTCCAGGTGCCCCAACTGGCGATCAGTCGTGGGCCGAGTTCTCCTGAGATCGTCTAGGACGGATAAAGCGATCGTTGAATAGCGCATGTACAGTGGAATCGCCGCGTCGGTCCTATTCGTCCACCCGGCGCAGCGCTCTGCAGTCGTTGAAGCTCTGTACAAGTGCTCATGTCCGGAAATTTAGTTACTTCTTGGGAGTTTATCGTCACTATGATATACTGGTGCGATTCGTAGTGCGATGGCCCTATCCAAGAGCATTTGAACTTCTGGGCTCATATTAACGAGCCGGAATCGTTGCGAGAAGCCAACAATACCAAATTGTTCCGCGAGCTTGCCGATCGTCTCGTCCGCAAAGCTGGAACTCACCATAGATACGCCAGCGAAGTTCAATGTCAGGGACGGCGCACCTTCATTCAGATAATTAATAAGATAATTTCGAAGATGCTCCGCCGCAGCTCGTGTGCCTGTTCCTTGGGCATGGTCAATGAGCGGAATGACGTAGCGCCCATCATCACTCTCGATTGACTCAAGGCGCATATCTGGTTCGGGCGCCCCTAGAACCTGGCCCAGGTTGACTGGTTTACTGACGTCAAGCGAGAAGTCCAAGACTGTACAGTGATGATCGGCATCAATTATCAAGTCAGCACCGGTATTTCGACCCTCGATGCCGCTGGGCGAGATCTGAAGAAGTCCTCGACCGGACAGTATGTCCAATCGACCTCCATTATGCTCTATGACACCCTTGAGGCCGTACAGGCCATTACCACGTTTATCTCCCGTGCTGCTTACACCTTGCCGCACGGCAAGGGTGAGAGCGTCGAAAGGCGTCGGAGGCCGATACTTGCCTCCCTTATAAAAAGACCGATGAATACCGATTCCGCTGTCAGCTATGCACAGCAGCAAGCGCGGAGTAGTTCTGTGTAGCTGGGCCATGAAGAACCCGTTCTCACACTCCGAGTGCTGGAAGACATTATCAAGAACCTCGAACAGGCACCAGTTCAACGCATGAAGGACACCCTCGCCGAACACGACTCGTTGCGCCAGTTCCTCTATCACACAATTCGCTAGTTCTACGGCCGTATCCTCCGTGTAGGCCCACACTGTATCTAGTCGCGATCCGGGCTCCCTAAGATTATGCTCGGTGGCTAGCAATGGATTGCGCACTCGCGAGTGATCAAAATAAGACCCTGGACTGACATTAGTAAATCTAACATCAAGGCCTTGTGCACGGAATTGGTCCACCACCGCAGATACCGGTACGGCGCCGTTTGGATACACGGAACCCATGTAGCGGACGTCTAGCTCGGCCCCCTCAACGCCATCACGTTGTGATTCCCGTAGGACTGCGACTACGTCGCGGACGTCACCCCTCCCAGATAGTCGGTTTAGCTCGTATCTGACTATCCCGTGGGTGCCCATCACGTCGACCTCCTCATCCCGATTTGGAGGGCCAGCTTCGCGTCATCGACAACGCGCGGCCGACCTCGCGGTCAAATAGCTGCTTGGCTGCTCTGCGAAGTGAAGTACGGCAAACATCACTTGCGGCAAGGAAGGCAGCTTACCGACGTAACCTCGCTTTACCTTATGAGATTAGTTGACCGCTGACAATCGATTGGTCGCCGTCCAGCCAGACGGTCAACCCTACACACGCTCATCGGCATGTGCGGTAGCCCAAGCACCCCATGGCGACTCGCCACGCGCAGAACGATCTGATATGGATATCTGCCGACGTCACTGAACTCGATCTTGTGGCGATGCAGATCGGCGGGTCGGGGCGCCATTCGTGCCGCGGCTCCACTCACGCTCTGTGACTGCTCTCGAACGACCGTCATCGCGGCCACGAGCTGGACACGCGAGCCACGCAACTCGGGGCTGCGTCAGCCTTCAGCCGCGGGTCTGTCCTGTGGGGTGATGGCGGCGTAGAAGTCGCGTGTCGCTGCGGAGAGGCCTCTGCGTATGGCGTACTTCTGTGCCTGTGCACAGAGGTGCGCCAGTTTCGGTGGCAGACTGTCGCCCCAGCCCGCGTCGACCGAAGGAACTGCAGAGCCGAGCAGGAGTCCCCGGACCTTGTCATATGTTGGATGGCCGTGTTCGAGAGCGCGTTCCAGCATGGTCTCGATGACCGTTGGCTGGCTGGGCACGAGCGATTCACAGTGCCGCAGGAGTTCCGCTAGGCGCACCAGTTGGCTGGCGTTGGTTGTGCTTGCCACAGCTTTCAGCGCCTTCGCTGAGCCGGCGGTTGCCGGCGAACCGAGAACGCTTGGCAGCAGGAAGCCCAGCGCGGTTCGCGGCTGTTCTTCCAGTCCGAGTATGTAGGCGGTGGCGTTACGGATCGTGTCAGGGTGGTGGTCCAGGGCTTCGGCGAGACCGTCGAGCGACTCGACAATTGCGCCATGCTCGCCGACATCTGTTATGAGGGCGCCAAGAGCCATTGCGGGCCGGCGAGCTGCCAGGCGGGCGAACATCTGCCGCGCTTCCCATTCATCCCACTGGCGCGCCGCGACGAGTAGCTGGAGAACGGCTTCCTGCTCATCCGAACCTAGCGAGTCCAGCCAAGTTTCGAAGCGGTAGCGGGCAGCATCGCTTAGGGCATGGATAACGGCATAGCCGTTGGACGGTGCGAGAGGAAGGAGCCGGCCGACGGCCTGTTTCGGCGACTGGCGGAGCAGGGTGCCTGCTGCACGGATGGACATCTGCTGGACTGGACCGGGCTCATGAGATAGCGCTTGGTCAAGTCGTGTCCCGCTCGCGGGGGTGGTCGCATTCCAGTCATAGGCGAGGAATCCGCTGACCGCTCCGGTGGCTGCTGTGGCGCGTCCTCTGAGAAGAAGGTCGAGGTGGTGCAGGAACGCTGTCTCGTCCCGGCGGCGCAGTGTCTCCCGAGGGATGTGAACGAGTCTGTCCAGAGGCCCCTTTCCCCGCGCCCGGATTGCTTCTACGAGGGCTTCGCTTTCTTCTGGCCGCGCAGCGCAGGCGGCTTCCATGACCAGGCCGGCTCCGTCCGCCCGGAGGCCTGCATTCTGCACTGTCCGCAGCCGTTCAGCGAGGTGCGCCGCCACCGCTTCGGCGTCAGGACACTGCTCCCAGAGCGCCAGTGATGCCCGGCGTCGTTCATCCGAATGGCGTGATTGAGCTGCGGTGAATTCCTCCGCGGCAGGCTTCTGGTTCCGGGCGAGCATGGCTGCCGCGCGTGGAACGAGATCACGGAAGCTGGCGATGATCGCGCTGCTGAGGAGGTCTTCCGAGTGTTCGTCTATGGCCGCGAGCAGGCTGCTGGCGCGCTCCGCTAGCGATTCGTCCGTGCTGTAGCGGGCGACCCAGGATGCCGCCTCGCGGACCTGCAGCCTAACCACGGGCTCACCCGTCGCCAGGGCTACCGCTGCCAGTGCGTCTAGCGTCGCCGTGTCCTCGTCGTGCCATTGGCTGATGTGTTCCTCAGCTACTTTGTTGTCGAGGTAGCCGTGTGGCTCCGCGAGGGCAGACTCAAGGAGCCTGACCGCTGCGACAGCCCTGCGGATGTCCGTGTCCTTGCCGTACTCCGTCGCGAGAGCGCGGACACCGGCGCGCACATCCGACACCGCGGCCGGTGGCACCAGGTAAGGGATAAGAGTGAGCGCATCGCCGCTGGGATGCTGCCGCGTTCGCATCCCCTCCTTCGCCACCAGGGGTTCGAGGACGGCCAGCGGGGTGACGCTGTGACCATCGGCGCCAGGTCTTTTCAGCCAGCGCGCCGCGGCCTCAAGGAGAGCCCGTTGCCGTTCCCTGTAGCCCGGACGGTCGAACTCCGCAAAGTCGGCCAGGACCCGCAGCGGATGGTCGGGATGCCGGTTCGTCGGCCTGTGATCGTTACAGGCGAGGGCCCACAGCAGGTCGAGGGCCTTGCCCCGGAAGGCAGCCCCCGTTGTCGCACAGATGCTCAATATCGGCGCCAGCCCTGCCCGCACATCATCGTCAGTGACGTGATAACCGGGCGATCGCTCCACTGCGACAGCCGGTTCGCTTATCAGCACCTCGACCAGCTCGACCACGCGCGCCGGCTGTGGCCCGGCCAGGTCGCGCAACAACGGCAAACCAGCGCGACGGCCCGCGGCATCAGCCGCGATCACCTCGCGCTCGATATCTGCCCAGATCCTGGTGAACAGGTCAGGACCCACCCCTGTGCTGCGCACACGCCAGTCCAGCTCGGCGAGGTTGCGTACAAGCACGCCAGTAGCCTGATTGCCGAACGCCGCCCAGAGCTGGTCCACATACCCGCTGTCGCGTCCCAGGCGGACAGCTGCCCGGATAAGCGATTCGTCGGCCAGAATGTCCGGGACCACCCTGATGATGCTCAGGTGCCCTATGAGGACGCCGTGATCGATGAGCGCCTGCAGGCGTCCCAGGAAGACAGCCCGGGGCACACCGAGGAAATCGCCCATTACATCGAGCAGGGCACCATCCTCCAGGCTGACTGGTGCAAGTGCGCCGAACAAGGCCAGGATCTCGCCCGCCTGTTCGCTCGCGAGGCCAGGTATGCCGGTGCGCATCACGTCGCCGAACCGGTCCAGGATCTGCTGCCGGAAGTCGGCGTTGAGAGACAGAGCCGTGGTCTTCAGGCTGCCGGATGCGACCATGGACACCGCGACGACCGGGACAAGTGGGCAGTCGCGTGCTGCGTCGGCGAGGACATCGACGAATTCCTCACGCAGTGCCAGCCCAGATGCAGCGGCCAGCTTGAGCACAAGATCTCGCGCCGCGTCAAGTTCCAGGGGCTTCAGCTCGGTGTGAAGAATTTCAGGGCTGTCGAACCCTGCCTGCAGGGCCGCCTCGCGGACAGCCCCTGCTGCGGACGGTCGGCAGGTCGTAAGAAGCTGAGCGCCAGGCGCATGACGGACGTAGCCGAGAACAGCTTCCAGGCCCGGCAGATCGCGTTGTGCATCTTCCATCAGTACGACCACCGGAAGACCGCGCAGCTCACGCAGAGCGTCGGCGTGTATGCTCTGTGTGCCATTGCGGACCACGACAGGCCGCTGCGGCTGCATTCCGATAGCTGAACGCAGCACTTCCAGCGCCACCCTGGACTTGCCGCGACCGCCTGGACCTGTGACGACGATGATCTTAGGCGCGGCGCCGGGCCTTAGCGCTTCGCTGAGCTGGCCCAGTACGTCGCTCCTGCCGAGCAGATCAGTTCGGTGGTGAAAGATGCGGCCTTGCGTAAGCAGAGGGCCGAAGTGGTCATCCAGGCCGATGAACGCGTCCGAGTCTGCGGCCGGCAGCACGATGCGCCGCACCCCACCGCCAAAGTGGGCGTCAAGCAGCGCGCGAGCCTCATGCGTAGGCAGTGAGCGGACCTTGTTCGTAAGATCACGCTGATCCCAGATCTCCCAGCCCGTGTGCTCGCGCATCTCCTTGCGAGCCGGGGCACCGGCCCTGCGCACGAAGACGATGACGTGGCGGTCCGCCTCGACCTCGGTTTCCCTGACGATCTCCTTGATGGCCGCAGACCCGAGCGACTCACGGGCCCGGCACTGCCAGGTCGACGTTGAGCCGTCATCGTAGGTGCCGTAGTGGTCGATTCCCTCCTGGTCATCGCCCCGGCGCCCATGCCTATACGACGAGGTTAGCCGCGGGTTCGCGCCCGGAAGCCGCTGAAGCCGTTCAAGGAGACTGTCGAGGAATGACTCCAGCTCGTCCCAGGTCAGCTCGGGTGTAGGCAGCAACGGCGGCCCGGCTTCCGGCTGAAGCGCACCCGCCATGGCACCTCCTGGCTGCTCTCAGTGGCTCGCCTGTTGTCACTAAATTCTCGCCCAGGCAAACCGGTGCCGCCGACTGGGAACAGCCGTGCTGGAGGCGATTGTCTCCTGCGCCGCTACCGGGCTCGCCCAGCAGCGCCACACACAGAGTGATCTTTATGGTGCGGCTCTGAATCGTCGAACAATCTAATGGAAACCGCTCCGAACGGCGGCTCTGGCGCGCAACCTGTTACGTGTGGCGATTACGGCGGGTAACAGCGCTGCTGACCTGGTGTCCGAGGTGATCAGAGCGCCGATCGCCTAATACGCGGGGCGATATATGTTGCGTTCGCGCGCGGGACGCCGGTGGTGAGGCTGGTCTTGCTGTACCGATCGCCCGCCCAGATGCCGTCCATGTGGTCGTGACCAGCGGGACCTCATGCGGGCTTGTGGCCGATGAGCACAATGGGCGTGCCGCTCGCCGGCCGTGTCCTGGCACCGGCTGCCCGCGATGATCGGCATGTGACGGGTGCGGGTATGGACTGAATCGGTGCGAGCGGTCTGCCCGGGCACCGCAGCAGCGAATCCCCTCGTCACCCCAGGAAGAAAACCTATTGTCTACAGTCATCGACGTCGGCGGCATCAAGATCAGCGCGCTCAACGACGGCGAGGTCCACCTGCCGCCCATGTACTACCCAGGGCTCGACTTCGGCGCCCACCCGGAACTCTTGCAGGCCGATGGGACATACCACATCCCTGTGGGGTGCTTCCTGATTCAGGCAGCGGATCTGACCGTCCTTGTGGATGCGGGCCTCGGGCCGTCCAGCATCCCGTTCCCCGGCGATATTGCCGCCACGGCCGGGCTCACCGATCCGCCGGACTCGATTGCCGCGGGAGGGCTGCTGCCCGGCGCGCTGGCTGCAGCCGGTGTCGCGCCGGCGGATATCACCACCGTCTTCCTCACCCACCTGCACGCCGACCATATCGGGTGGGTCGCCCCCGGTGGTGTTCTGTTTTTTCCCAATGCGGTGGTCATGTGCGGCGCCGTCGAGTGGGAGACGCCGCCAACCGCCCCCGCGCCCGGCGAGCTCGAGGGCAGGATGGGGCTTGTGGCCGCCAAGGCCGCGGGGATGCTTCGGACTGTCCACGCTGCAACCGTCGAGCTCGCGCGGGGTGTCACCGCCCAGCACAGCCCTGGCCACACTCCCGGTCACTACGTCGTCAGCGTCTCTTCCGACGGCGAGCGTGCCTACCTGCTTGGAGACGTCGTCCACCATCCACTGCAGCTGAATGACAAGGGCATCTCGTTCCTTTCCGAGACCGAGCCCGAACGCGCACTGCGGGCACGCGAAGAACTCCTCACTGCCCTGCAGGGGCGCAACGTGTCCATCGGCATGGCCCACTTCCCGGGCCTGGACTTCCAGCAGATCACCACGGCGAACGGACGTCAGTGGACCATCGCCGGGTAGCGGCTCACCCCACCGTTCATGGTCAACTCATGGCCGCGCCCACGTCGCCAAACCTCCCTTCTGAGAGCAGATGGCTGACTGCCGCCGCACAGACGAGCTCGTTCGGGCGCGGCACAGGCGGCTGCGCTGGCGACTAGGCCGACCTTCCCCCCGGCTGGCCGGGGCCGGGCGTCGCACCGGCTGACATCGCGATGCGTGTCGTCCGGGACATTGCCTGACCCGGCGTACCATCGTGGCGGACATGGTCGCTACGGTCCGCGCGCCGCGGACCTGTAAGTCAGGCGGACCGGGTCTCGCTCACCATCCGGGACGGGAGACCAGTAGCTCGGCTCGATTGAGGTGGCCTGGTGATTGCCTGGCGAGCTGCCGGGGTCAGCCTCCAATCGGCAAGGATGCGGGCGTCGTTCGGCAAACATCTGGGACGACTTGGCAGCGGACGCCGCCTGAGGCTCACGGTTTGTCAGACAGCCCCGCCGAGTCGAGGCCGTCAACCGCCGCCGCCCGATTGCTCATAATCACGCGGCACGCAGAGAAGACGGCGTTGCTCACCGTCAAGAGTGCTGCAGGTAGCTGGCCTGTGATTGCTCGCGGATCTGCGGACCCTACAAGAAAGCAAGCCTGATCAAGCCCCCGCGCCTAGCCATCGAGGTGTTCGACCTGGTCATGCCTTGCGGTGCGCGTCACACTGCGTGATGACACGTGATCGATCCAGTCTTCTCTCATGTCGAACTGGATGAGAGGCTCTCTGCCCCAACCGGCCTCGACGACCACGCCATGCTGCGCTTCGGCACGAACTTCCAGAAGCGGCTGCCGATGTCGCAGATCGCGATGACCCGATCGCCTGCCCATATTGCTCTTCGCACCAGGCTCACCTTCCCTTGTCGCGCCAGCTCTCATTAGGTAAAGCCCGTTTCCGGACCATCCGTAGAGACACGATTCCGCAGCGGCGATGATATGCGGCCTGTGCAGCTCCGGGGAAGGCGCCGTACTGTTCACTTATATGGGGTTGTGCACACCCTAAGATGCCCGGGTGGTGACTAGGCCCGGCCAATGATCATGTTGTGCTCAAGCAGGGTGTCGAATGCTCATCTAGAACGGCTCCCGCACGCCGACCCCTTCCGGTATATCTGCGGCAGGGTACTCGCGCACCCCTTCTTGCTAGGTGCGAAGACCCTGCAGGCGGTGTTGACACAGGCCGCAGGGGAATCGGGCCTTCGGATGACCCTCCCGACAAGCGGGGGTACAGGTGGTGCTCCCAATTGGTGCTGAGGGAGGGTGGCGGGGAGTGAATTGGTTGTTATACTTTTTTGTTGGTGTTAGTTAGGCAGGGAGTTTGCGGAAAAGTTGTGGTGTGGAGTAAGCGAACTGCATCATGAGAATTGGCTGGTTGTTCGCCGGTTTGGGCAAAGCGGGTGCAGCGCATGGGTTGAACTCATTGGTATGCGTGCCGAATTGGAGATGGCTACACGATTGCGGGCGCGGCCGGCGCGAATTGTCACCGCATTATCCGAGTAGCCAGAATAATGTGACCCTGAAATAACGCGGATATGTGGCCAGAACATTGTACCTACCGGGCCAGGATGAGAGAATGAAGACATCGAGACGCAGCGCAAAGTGCGAGCGTCGCGAGGGATCGGAGAAAGGATCGTGTCTTACGGAATTCTCGACGGAATCCTCGGCGGGGACGTTCCCGCCGGCGTCCCGGGTGAGGAGCTTACCCGAGATGACATGGCCCGGGTGTCAGCCGACGATTGGGCGGACCTGCGTACGATGGCGCGCGGATACTGCCGTGGGGTAGACGCCACACGGTCACGTAAGCGCGTGGACCGAAGCGCAACGATCAGCCGCAACGGTCACGCGCCATACGGCACCGACGACGTATCGGACGACGTGACACAGGATGCTGTGCTGATCTTCGCGCACTACCTGACCAGGACCATTGGCACGTGCGCGGTCGCGTCGGTATGGGTGGACACGCGCGAGCCGGCGTCGTGGCTGTACGTACGCAAGGACGGCCAAACCGTCACGGTAACGCGGAAAACAATCCAGCGATGGGCCGTACGCGACGCGGCAGAGCGCAACGGCTACCGGCTCGACATTCCGGTCGGCGAGCCTGACGCAACCCCCGGGCAGCAACTCATGCGCGGACTGCCACACGCTGAGCATGTCGCGACGGCCAACCTGATCTCTGCCGCCGTATCGCAGCAGAACGCCGTTATCTGGCGGACCGCCTACGGTGACGGAAGCGACTACCCGACGCTACGCGAATTCATCTTTCTCGGCAGTCAAGCCGACAACCTGAAACACGCGGGAATCATCGCGACAGTCGCGCAAGCACGCCACGGTGGCGCCTACGGCTCGCGCCGGAATGTCGTCCGCACGCGCGATGAGGCACTCAAGGAGTGGACAGAGCTGCGGCCGCAAATCGACCAAGCGCGCGACAACCTCGTTTACCGCAGTGCCGGCGCCGAGCGTTAGCGCTCAGCCGAGCAAGCCCTAACCTGCGGGAGTGAGTCCCTAGGCCAGACGGCCTTAGGGACTCACTCATGAACGGAGATAAATCATGTTCAGGCCAGCGGACGCTTTAGCCTCCGCGGGCCCCCCTATTATATATGAGAGCGCATTACGTGCCAGCGTCAACGCGCCGGCGCGTCCGCGTCTCGTTGCTCAGTGCAAGAGAAACAACCGCATAGGCCGGCAAGACCAAGCGGCAAGCCGTTTCGTTTTGCCCCACCAGCGGAAAAATCTTGCCAAGAGCGGACGCTTTAAGCGTTCCGGGCCCCCTATATATATGAGAGCAAATTACGCCAGCACGCTAACGCGCGATGTGCACAGTGCGTTCGCAGCCCGCTGCGCAATAACGGGTGCCCGCCTCCTGCGGCAGCGGCAGGCACCGATTACCGGCCTTCGCCGGGAGCGGCCGGGAACAGCAGTGCCAACTACACGCGGCGGGACGCTGACGGGGGAGCCAGTAAATGGCAGCCGGGTTAGAGCAGGGGCCCGGATGCCGAGGAATATATCCCAGTGCGCCCCCTGGTTTCCCGGCTAGCTACAGGCGCGTGGAGTCTGAGCAGGCTAGGTGGTGCCGGAATTCCGGCCGGGTTTCCTGGGTGGCGAATCTGACACGCGACACGGACGTGCCCTGGGCATCGGGCCCCGGGCTCTGCCATCCAGGGAGTCTGCATGTCTGACATCCGCCAGGCACTCATCAACATGGTCAAGGCCCAGCTCGCGGCGAAGAAGTTCACCACAGGATCGAAGGGCTTCTACGCCAGCGGCAAGCTCCCCGTCGACGGGGACCGGTACCAGGCCAGCGCAATGGCCGTGCTCATCGGGTCCAAGGACAACCCAAGGGCCAAGGTCGCGGCCAGCACCGAGGAGATCACCGCCGCGCTGACGGACATGGTTCAGGCCGGCGTCCCGGCCTGCGAGTTCCGCAGCGGCAAGACCGGCTACCGGGCCCAGGGCAAGGTCGAGGCCCATGGGCAGCGGTTCCAGGCCAGCATCCAGGCGGTCCGCCTGTCCTGACATCCCGCGCGAGCCCCGGGATCACGCGTGTCTCCCGGGGCCGCCTCGCATCCCCAAGGAGGACCACCATGCCCAGTTCCCCGGCAGCGGACCGGCGGCCGTTCGTGCTGTACATCCGCAACCCCGCCACCGGCCTGCTGGTCAGCGACGGGCTGACCTACCGGGGCCAGCGCCTTGCCCGGCGTGAAGCCAGCAAGATCACCCGTGTGCTCGGCCTCGAAGCCGAAGCTCGGCCGGCCCGCCTGGAATGACGCGAACCGCGCCCGGGCGGGCCGCGCCGTCCGCCATCGGTCCGGCTGCAGGCAAACGGAGCACGTCGTGTGCGTCATCTCCACCCGTCACCAAAACCCTTTTCCACCTGCGGCCGAGCCAACGTGCGGCAACCGGCCGCCTCGCGACTGCTGGGCCGTGCCCGCCGCGACGATGGGTGCCGCGTATCACGATGCCGAACGGCTGCCGCGAGGCGCGGGTCACCTGCTGTGCGGGCGGCTGCGCGCGGCCGCCGTTCAGGACCTGCGGTGTGACCGGCGGGCGTTACCCGGCAGAACCTTTGAAGGAGGACATTGCCGTGCGAGTGACGATATTCCACAACGTCGCACGCGACGGACACGGCCGGCACATCTGCTTCGACGGCTATCAGCCGGGCCAGCCGCTCGTGCCAGTGTTCGCCTACGACGTGGACCTGCCCAGCGGCGAAATGCCCGGACTGCTGCTGATCGCCGAGGACGCCTTCGAGATGTTCAACGCCGACCTCGACTGGCTGACCGGACCCAAGCTCGAGCTCGCCGCCCGGTACCGGCAGGCAAAATTGCGGTCGCTGTCGGTCGGCGACGTCGTGCGGCTGGGTGGTACAGCGCTGGCCTGCGACGCCGTCGGCTTCCGCCAGATCCCCCCTGAGCTGAACGAGGTGCACGTATCCGAGCACGGCACCCATCCGATCGAGGATCAGGACCTGTAAACGAACCCGGCCCAGGGCCGCCGCGCACTATGGGCCGTCACCGAGATGACGAGGAATCTCCCGGAGCCGTGACACGGCGACGGTTCCAGCGCGCCGACCTGGCCCGAATCCAGCACGATAACCACTCAACTCCCGAGGTGATCAGTCATGACCACGCTCTCGCAGGTCGCCACCCGGTTCGCTGAGGAGGCCGGGACGCCCGGCGCCCGGCTGCTGCGTGGCCAGTCCCGTAGCATTTTCGTCAGCCCCTACGACGACCGCACGCTGTGCAGTTGGGGCACGCATTTCCCGCTGGCGCGGATCATGCCCGGCCCGTCCGGCGACCGGTCCTGGTGGCTGCTCAACGGCGACAACTATTCCGTCAGCACCAGCAACCATCAGCGCATCGCCCGCGACGCCTGCAACGCCACCGGGCTGCCGGTGCTGATCCTGCCGTTCTCCTGCCTGGACGCGGCCCGAATCGACCGCGAGTCGATCGTCCCGGCCGACATCCAGGCCGAGGGATACGAGGAGATCACCCATCACGCCTCAGCCGAGGACCAGGTTCCGCAGTCACATCGGTGGAACGCGCGCCAGCTGCCCGGCGGCCGGTGGGAATGGACGACCTGGCGGCACTGGCTAGGCGCCTCGGTGTTCCGCGCCGCCTACACCAGCTACGCCGCCCACGACGGGCAACCCGTACGGCGCACCGCCTATTTCCTGTCCGGCTTCGACGAGCAGGAATCCCGGCCGCTGTACTTCCTGTGCGAGCTGCCCGCCGGTGCCGCACCGGGCAGCGTCGCCGAGGCCCTGCAGGCCCTCAAGCCCGCCGAG
>WNFZ01002208.1_pt1 | contig 19006 bp, 17 predicted proteins | sample 5400081 | NCBI WGS metagenome assembly WNFZ01 (sample SAMN13153365, study PRJNA577476) | soil metagenome | isolation source: 80 cm soil or saprolite under grassland replicate 1 | place: USA:California | collected 2016-06-15
CCACCGTCTTCATCATGACCAGACGGCTTGCCCGCTACCAAACCGGCCAGCCGCCCATACGGCGCTGGGGCGGCGACCGCAAGCGACCGGATCTGCCAGCCCAGGCAGCGGCATGAAGTCCTTTATCAACAGGCTCTAACAGCGATCGGCGCCTGCGTCGGCCACAATCTCCGACGCCCTCCAGTGCGCCCGCACATGCCGCGATTACGGTACGCGGCTGGCCGATGGGCGTAGTCACGCTGTTCACGTGTCGGTGACGGCGGGTCGCAAAGCTCGCTGGACGCCCCGGGGCTCGCCAGGCGGCTAGCACCGATTCGCCCAGCGCGCTAGATACTCTGTGCGTTGTGTCCACCTCGAAGTCGTAGGGCCGAAGGTGCGGATCAGATCGGTTTCCACTTGCGTTCGGCCCTCGCCGATGCGGCGATCTCCCCGATCGCGTTCGCGGCAGAACTATTTCCGCCAGGCTGCAATGCACTGCGACGAGGAACACGTCGAATCTTCTAGCAACCGTGCCAGCTCCTCACGCCACGCACGAAACTCGATCACGTGCTCGATGATCAGGTGTTACCAACCGCAGCCAGCGCGGGCAGGCACCGGTGGGAGCCTGCATAGAACCGCGGGCGCATCTGCTCCCACCTCGCGAACGGGCCCTGTGGATCCCGCCCCCGTCGCGCACCCGCCCAGTCTGCCGCCGAACCTGCCCAAACCACCCAAAACGCCGGGAGATCAACGCGCCTACCCGGGAACACCACCCCAGAAACACCCCATAACCGCAGGTCAGCAGAGTTTGTCGTTGGCCCCACCGCGCCAAGGACCAGTTGTGATCTCCGGGTTGGATAGTCTCGCCGCTGCACTGCAGCGAGCGTGCAGCAACCGCGTCCGGTCATCTGTCCGCGGATGTCCAGCGACGCTTATTCGCCGGGTGTTTGCCGGTCAAGGCCGGGCGTAATGGCCGACCGTCAGCCGCGGCATTTCGGCTGACGCGGGTGCGCTGGTTCACGACGAGAGTGGGGCCGCCATGCGCAGATGGCTCGCCGTACTGGTGTTCAGTGTCGCGCTGGTGGCGGTTAGCCCACGGGCAGCCTTAGCCGCAACGCCGCCCCTGCCGAGCAGCATGGCGGCACTCGGGGACTCGATCATCCAGGCCGCCGATGTGTGCTGCTGGTACGGCGATCATCCTGCCGATTCCTGGAGCACTGGGCACGCCAGCTGGGACCCGGTGGTGAGCCACTACGAGCGCATCCTCGCGGTCAAGCACGCCATTTACGGCCACAACTACAACGACTCGGCGTCCGGAGCGAAGATAAGCTACGCACCCGGCCAGGCCGCCAAGGCGGTCGGGCAGCAGGCCAGGTATGTGACCATCCTGATGGGCGCCAACGACCTGTGCACGTCCTGGACCGCAACCATGACGCCGGTGGACACCTTCCGCGCGCAGTTCCGGCAGACGCTGGCAGCACTCGAAGCCGGGCTGCCCGGCTCGGCGCACATCTTCGTGTCCAGCATCCCGAACGTGTACCACCTGTGGGAGATCTACCACACCTACTGGCTCGCCCGGTTCACCTGGAGCACGGCGCACATCTGCCAGTCGCTGCTGTCTTCGTCGGACACCGACGCCGACGGGCAGGCAGTGCGGGACCGGGAGGCGGCGTTCAACCTCGTGCTGGCGCAAGAGTGCGCTAAGTACGCGAACTGCCGCTTCGACGAGTACGCGGTCTACAACTACGCCTTCACCAAGCGCCAGGTCAGCACGCTCGATTACTTCCACCCCAGCCTGTCCGGCCAGGCGGCATTGGCCACCGTGACCTGGAGCACGTCCTGGTGGGCCGACGGTTGACCCCGACGTGGATCTCGCCGCCTCACCAAGCCCATCCTCATCTGCGCCCGCGGCCGCCGTGGATAGACCAGCCGCTACAACCATCCCGATCTGCGAAGCCGATCAGGTAGGCCAGCCCCCAGGCTTTGTGCATGATCACCCGCCCTGGCGGCAGGCAAACGTGCTGATGGCCACCCCCGGTTATGATCATTAGGCTGGAGCTATGCCTGGACTGGCGTGCTGGAGGGGAAGAGCGCAGGTGACACCGACTGCTATCCCGGCGCTGCTGCGCCGTGGCGCCTGGGCCGTGGCCGCCGGGCGCGTGGCGCTGGGCCTGACCGCCCTGGCCTGGCCCTCGGTACCGGCCCGCGCATGGGTCGGCGCAGCGGCAGATGACCTCGCCGCACGAGTCTTCGGGCGCGCTTTGGGAGCGCGTGACATCGCGCTGGGGCTCGGCGCGCTGGAGGCACTGCAGCGCCCGGCCGCCGAACCCGGATCAGCCAGCGCATGGCTCGCCGCAGGCGCCCTGTCCGATACCCTCGACGTGGTCGCCAGCCTTTCATCGTGGCGCGAGCTACCGCGGACGGGCCGGTGGCTGGTCGCTATATCCGCCGGCGGCGCGGCCCTGACCGGCGCCGCCGGGGCACTGGCCGTGCGGTGGGACCGAAACAGCGCAGGTCCCTGAGGCAACCTTCGCCGGGTCCCGTCGCCACGGCACCGCAAGGCGGCAGACAATCGTGAACCGGCAGGTGCGCTCGCCGGTCATGGCGACACGGCGAGCTGCAGCCAATCCCATACGGCCAGATCATGTCCTCGCTCGCCACCCGCGACTCAGGCACCGAGGACATCCGCCCAGACGGTTCCCAGCCAATCCCCGCCGCGCAGTGCGATCACAGGCGATGACGCAATCACAGAGCGTGAGCTACCCCGAGTAAATAAGCGCTTGCCGAGCCGCCGATATGCGCGCCGAGCTGCTGGTCGGTGTTGACGCGCGGTGCCGCCCCGATCAGGTCATTCTGCGCGCCGCCGAGTCGCTGCCGGGGTGTTGGAGCCGACCGCATGCCGAATTGAGGGCGGTTCGTGTAGACGCCTGCGACGGCCGCACCGGCCGCTTGGTCCCGCTGGCGGCTGTAGTTCTCGCCGATTCTGCGACCACGGGCGGGGCAAACCGCCGTTGCCAACCTTTTTTCGGCGCCGGAAAGAAACGAATTTGCCGCTGGCCACCCCGAAGCCGGTCGAACGCGAAGTGGGCGACCGGCGCCTAAACAGCGGGCGGACGCCAGCGTTAGCCGGACGTGGAAGTGAGAATCCGCCCTGCCGACGGCTGCACTTGGCTGCCTGAAGCGAACGGTGCTGGGACGAGGAGTTCGACGTTGCGGTCTTGAAGTCCGCCGCGCCGTGCGTCGGTCCGGTCCTGCCAGTCGTTTGCGGCCAGTTCGCGTGACAGCGCGCCACAGCCGGAACCAGGAATAGTCCGATCGATGGCAGCGCGACTAAGGCGGCCGGCGCCCGCCGGCGCCCAGGCGGCCGCGACGACCTCGCTGAAACCGTGGCCGCCGGCTGGCGTGCGGTCCTGCCGCGTCACGCCCTGGCCTTGAGCGGTTCCGGCCGGCCGTAGGCCGCGGTGAAGCCCTGGCGCCAGCTTGGGTAGCGGAGTGTCCAGCCGAATTCTCGCTTGGCCTTGGCGTTGGAGGCGCCGCGGGACTCGGTCATCATGGCCAAGCCTTCGCCCATGAACGGCCGCGCGAGCCAGCGGGGGACGTGGCGGGGTGGCTTGGCGCCGAGCGCGTTCGCGAGCACGGGCAGCCATTCGCGCGTTGGGGCGGGCTCGTCGTCAATGATGTTGCAGATGCCGGCTCGGTCGTGGTCGAGCGCGAGCACGGTCGCGGCGGCGGCGTCGAGGTGGATGAACGAGGAGACGCCGCCGCCGTCGCCCACGATCGGGAATCGCCGCTTGCGCACGGGCCCGAGCAGCCCGTCGGGACGCCGTAAAAGCCGCCGAAGCGCAGCGCGCCCCGCCGGCGCCGGTGACCGCCTGGTCGAGGTGGCGCATCGCGGCGTTGGTCTCCCGCGCCGTTGCCGGCGGGGTGGGGTCGAGCGGATCGTCTTCGGTCTTGACCGGTCCGCCCTCGCGTGGGTAGCGGTAGCTGGCGAAGCTCTGGGCGACGAAGCGGCGCACGCCTGCCTCCCGCGCGGCGGCCAGCAGCGCATCGGTGGCCTCGGTCCGGAGCCGGTTGGCCGGCGCGAAGCTGCGGTCGAGGTTCTTGGACAAGCGCACATCCGCCAAAGAGGTCGCCTGGTGGACGATCGCCTCGGGCTCGGTTTCGAGGACGGCCTTGCGCACAGCACGCGCGTCGAGCAGATCGAGCGCGATCGGCTCCGCGCCGAGCGCCCGTACCCGCTCGGCGTTTCCAGGCGACCTGAAGGTCCCGATCACCTCGTGACCTCGATCGATCAACTGAGGAACGAGCCGGGTGCCGATAGCACCGCTCGCACCCACGACCAGGACTCGCATCGGGTGCTCCTTTTCTGTATTCCCGGTCACATCCGCCGTGTGTGGGGGGTCACTTCTGATGACACCTGGCAGCGGGAGGATGTGACCGATGGACCAAAACGAGTGGCTGGCGGATCGCTTCGAGGAGCACCGGGCCCGTCTGCGGGCGGTGGCCTACCGGATGCTGGGCTCGCTCACCGACGCCGACGACGCCGTGCAGGACGCCTGGCTGCGGCTGAGCCGGTCGGGGGCGGGCGAGGTGGAGAACATGGGCGGGTGGCTGACCACGATCGTCGCCCGGGTGTGCCTGAACATGCTGCGCTCGCGCAGCCTCCGGCGCGAGGAGTCTCTCGGGGGGCGCCTGCCCGACCCCGTCGTCAGCGCGGACGCGGAGCTGCAGCCGGAGGAGGAGGAGGAGGCGCTGCTGGCCGACTCAGTCGGCCTTGCCCTGCTGGTCGTGCTCGATGCCCTGGCCCCCGCCGAGCGGCTGGCGTTCGTGCTGCATGACATGTTCGAGCTGCCGTTCGAGGAGATCGCGCCCATGGTCGGCCGGACCCCCGCGGCGGCCAGGCAGCTGGCCAGCCGGGCGCGGCGCCGCGTGAAGGGCGCCGCGGTACCGGCTCCCGACCCCGATCTGGCTCGCCAGCGAAAGGTGGTCGACGCCTTCTTCCTGGCGGCGCGCGGGGGCGATTTCGACGCCCTCGTCGCCGTGCTCGACCCCGGCGTCGTGATGCGGATCGACGCGGGCGCCAGGCGCCTCGCAGCCTCCATGGCGATCCGTGGCGCAGCCGCCGTAGCCAGCCAGGCACTCAGCGGGCTCACGACCGCCCTGCCGGCTGTCCGCCTGCGTCCCGCGCTGGTGAACGGAGCAGCCGGGGTGGTCGTCACTCGGCGCGGACAGCCCGTCACTGTGATGGGCTTCACCGTCGCCGACGGCAAGATCGTCGAGATCGACGCGATCGCCGACCCGGAACGCGTCCACAGGATCGCGGCGGCTGTCCTCACCGGCGAGTAGCCGCACGGCCAGCCCCAAGGCGCCCGGCCGCGCCGCGGCGAGTTCAGAGCGTCGTCACCCGCGCGCGGCACAGGGGCCAAAAAGCAAGGCGGCCCAGCCGATCTGTTTCCTCGGGAACGGCGACGGGCCGACGGCTGCGGCCCCGCAGAAGTGGACGATCTGCACGCGACAACAACAGCTTGCCCCTGATCCGAGTGGCCCCACCCGGTCTTGTCCGCAACCCCAGCCTGATCACCATTCCAGTTCAGAATCCCAGAAATGAGGCCAAGAAAATGTCACACGAACCCCTTGACAAGCATGGGAGCATCGCTATGCGGCGTTTGCGAGCGATCGCCGGCTTCCACCGGGCCCACGCAGAGTAGCCGGATTACCCCTGCTGCAGTGACGGGGGAGGGTTCGATAACGGCTCCCGAAGTAAGTCCATCGCCGCGGGGGCCGAAAACCGCTGCCGCATATTCGGCAGTACGGCGGGTGATGATCACCGCATCAGCGGCCGTCATTTCCTTATTCAGGGTGGACAGGACTTTAGGGCGTGCAGATGCTGGAAGCTCGTCCAGTCCGTCAAGGATTGGCAAGACATAACGTTGATCGACAAGCGCTTTCGCTGCGTCCGAGCCGAAGTCTGCCGCACGTAACGAGGGGTAATCTTCACTAATTCGCCGCGCGAGCCAGCGACGCAGAGTCTCCCTTGACGGATCCCAACCCGAAATTGACACCATGACCGGCACGGGATCGCCGGCCTGTGGATGTTCGAGAAGTTCACGTAACAGCAGCACCGCCAGCGTCGTCTTGCCCATCCCAGGCTCGCCAAGAATCACCAACCTGCGCCGCACCAGCCGCCGGAATTGTCTGGCCATGTCGGCCATGCGGTCAGTGCTGCTACTGAATTGTGGTCGTTCCAGGCCGAGACGAAAGGACCGGACACCCGCACTGAGGATATGCTCGGTATGATCCACAACATTGAGTTCGGTAAATCGCCAATGCACCGCAAGCGGGGCTGGATCATCCAGATCCCGAATAAGGATTTCCTGCCGCCACTGTGCCAATACTAGCGCGGCAAGAGCCTGCTGGCATGATTCACCTGGGCTGGAGTGCAAATTCCCGAAGCTGGCACCGATGTACGCCGCCACGCGACCACCGGCGCGACGATCGGGAAGATGGCCATCGCGACCGACGCCAACTGCGCCCAGTTTGCGGCTGGTTGCAGACCCTGAGACCGAAGGACATAAGCCAGTCCCCCACCGATCCCGAGCACAAGCCCAGCTGTCGCCAGTGCGCCTAGCGCGTGCGGGAATCTTGGGTTGCTATGCACAAATGAACATTGTGTCAGCGCCTGGCCGCATTGTTAACCACTTGAGCCCTGGCCTCTGTTGGCAGAGGGTGTGCGCTGAATTAGCTCTCTCCTCACTGAGGATAGAGCGTCCCACAGATAGCCAAAAACCCCGGCAGCTACCAGCGTTGCTGGGCTTTAAGGAATCGCTTGGCACATAGTTTGACGCCCGTTTCGGCGTTGGCAATGCTGTTGCAGCGGCAGTCCACCAGTGCCGCGCGGGCGACCGGGCCCACGCCGATCAGGAAGATCCGCAATGCCGAAGCGATCGGGGCGGTCGGGCGAAACGAGTTCCGCGACCTCGCAGACGTCACCCCGTGTCGTGCTTAGGGGTTGCCAGGGCCGGGTGCTGCGCTGGTCGCGGGTGGAGGCGGTTTCCCGCCGCGCTGACACCACGGCCACCGCCTACGTCCCCCGGAATCTTTGGCAGGAACCCGAGGATGGATCAGGCGGTGGCCGTGTCAGTGACGGCGAGACGCGTGTCACGATTGGCGATGTCGGCATGCCTCGCGGTGGAAGTTAGCTGGTGAGCTAAGGCCGGAAGCTGTCATTGGTCCGGACGGAGGTGCCGAACGCTGGCAGTGCCCCGCCCACGGTGAACACTCGTCCGCCGTGGGAGGTCACGCCCATTTCGCCCCGAGGATGGCGCATCGGGGTGGCCTTGCTCCAGGAGTTGTGGGCGATGCTGTAGACCTCGTTGGCGCGGGTCGGCCTGCCGACTGCGTTGAGGCCACCCATGACGTAGATGTTGCCGCCTACGATTCCGACCCCGTAGAAACCGCCCGCGCGGTGGGCATTGGTGCACCTTTGGTCCAGGTGTTGGTGACCGGGTTGTAGATGTCGACCTGGTGGGAGACGGTGGACACTCCGCGCGTGCAGCCACCGAAGACGTAGATCTTCCCCCGTGGGCGATGGCGCCGATGTCCGAACGCCGCGCCGGGAGGGCCGCAACCCTGCTCCAAGTGTTGGTGGCAATGTTGTAGCGCTCGACTCTAGCGCGCGGCTGGCCGCTGCAGGGGCCGCCTATTTGCCTGCGACCCCCGATGGCGAAGATCGCATCGCCGACTACTGCTGCGGCAAGCCCGGTGCGCCCGGTCGGCATGGGAGCGAGCGCGGTCCAGGTGTTGGTGGCCGGCGTGTAGCGGTGGTTCATGCGGTTCTGGGTTGAACCCCCGCCCCCAGGGCGTAGATGCTGTTGCCGTGCCCGACGGCGGTGCCCTCGGAACTTGGCCCCGCGGGGGCGGGCGCTCCGCGGCTCCAGGTGTTGGTGGCGATGTTGTACAAACGGGTGACGTTGGTGTCCCCGGATGTCGTGCTGAAGCCGTAGGCAGCGACGATCACGTGGCCCACGTGCGCCACGGACATCCCTTCGGTTGGCGCCGGTACCGGCGCGAGCGCTTTCCAGCTGCCACCGCCGTTGCCGGCAAAGGCGGGTGCCGCCTCTGGCGCGGATTTGGTGATCGGGTTACAGAAGGTGATGGCCTGGCGGAGTAGGACTAGCTAATCGGGGTCTCTCGTATTACAGGGCACGCAAGTTCCTCTTGCGGCACCCTTGACACTTCAGCCTCCATAGGCAATCAAATCCTCTCGCCCCGACCAGTCCTTTGCGGGATTTGCGCGGCGACGTCGACCGGCACAGCGGCGACGTCGACCGGCACATACGGATACTTCTGCTGGATCAACGCGTTCAGGCGGTCCCGGTCCGGGGCGAGCAGGGCCGTGACGCCCTCCGGGCTCACATCCGCGACGATGACGTCGCCAACCTCGTCGTGGACGTCACTGAAGAGGCCGTGCGTCTTCATCTTCTGGGCTTGGTAACGATTGTCGTCGGTCGGGCTAACGTAGTGGACCGACAAGATCTTGTAGCGGTGGACCAGGAACAGGTGGGTCAGCGTCATCAGGCGCTTCTTTCGCAGGGCGATGTCGAAGGTCTTCTGGTCGCGAACCGAGAGGATGTTGCGCCCCCGGCGATCCACGATCACGTCGAAGACGATGTTGGCGACCTTTTCCCCGCTTGTCTTGGACAGGGTGAGCTCCAGCAACTCCGAGCCGGCCGTGTGCGGCCGCAGTCCGACACGCAGCGAGCCCGGGACCTGGTGGTGCTTCGTCCACATCGCGAGCCATTCCTCGAGCAGCTTGTTCGGCACCTCGGTCTGCACCAGGTGCTGGTGCTGCGTCGAGCCCTTGCCCATCGCTTTGGTGGCCGCCGTGCCGCCCGAAGAAGCCATGAGCGCCGCATCCAACCGCGGCCCGCCCACGAGCGTCTGGGGCGTGCGGTAGGGCGATTCGACCAGGCGGAACTTTCGCTGCAGCCGGGCCAGGGAGAGCATGCCGTCCTGCTTGAGCGCGGTGGCGAACTCCTCCGCCGCCAGGCCGTCGATCTGATGTCCGCCGTAGGTAATGAAGTTGAAGACGAACCCCAGCTTGCCGAGTTCATCTGGGAATCGCCTCATTTCCTCGTCGCTCATCCCGGTCGTGTCCCAGTTGAACGATGGTGACAGGTTGTACGCGAGCATCTTGGAGGGGAGCTCGGCGTGGATGGCCTCGGCGAAGCGCCGGGCGTCCGCCAGGTTCGCGGTCTTGGTTTCCATCCACAGGAGGTCGGCGAACGGGGCGACAGCCAGCGACCTGGCGACCGCGTACTCGATTCCGCCCTGTACCTGGTAGTAGCCCTCGGCAGTCTTGGAGACCTCGCAATCCCAGATGATGTCGATGCCCATCGATTTGGCCCTGGCCCGGGCGGCGTGGAACGACGTTCGGTTTGCGAAGGCCAGCCACTCGTCAGCGCTCACGTCGAAGCGCTCACCCTCGCTGGCGCGGAACTCGATCACGTCCGCGACCGCCTGCGGATAGCTCTTCAGGTTGGCCTCGGACTGCCACGCCTCCAGGTACCGCGTCTCGACCCTCTCCAGCAGTGCCTCGCCCGACGACCCGTCGGCCTGCTGGAACGCCTTCGCGCTCTCTTCGAGCATGCGCATCACGCCCGTCCGCGCGAGCCAGGCGCTGGCCTCGTCGTACTCCGCAGCGGAGATCTTGAACAGCAGATGACCGCGCGCGTCGTCGACGCCCAGCTCGCGGAGCTTCCTCAAGATGGCGAGGTAGCCGACCTTGTAGGTCGGCAGCTCAATGTTGGTGGCGCCCAGCATGAATGGATGATCGCGCTCGTCCCCGCGCCCCTCCAGGAACGTGGCCGCTTCGGCGTCGGTTCGGGCCACGATGACACCAGGCACCTTCATGACGTCGAGCTGGAAGCGCGCGGCGCTCAGCCGCTTGATCTGCTCGTCCACGCCGACGAGCACCTTCCCCCCCTGGTGCCCGCACTTCTTGGCGCCCGGCTTCTGGTCCTCGATGTGGTAGCCCGGAACCCCGACCTCGACGAAACGGCGGAGCAGATTTCGGACGTGCGCGTCGCCGCCGTGTCCCGTGTCGGCGTCCGCAATGATGAATGGCCGATAGTCGATCTCGGGGGAGGCAGCACGCTGCGCCTCGCTCAGGCGCGAGCGGGCGAAGCGCTGGTTCCGGTCCGCCGTGAGCAGGGCGCGCACGATCGGCGCGGCCTCGTCGGGCACCCGGGAGAGCGGATAGCTGGCCAGGTCGGGCCCCGGGTCCTCCGTGACGGATCCCCTGGCCGACGTGGCCCAGCCGCCCAGGTAGATGCCCTCAATGCCCATCCGCTTCAGAGCTACCGCCTGACCGGGTGAATAGGGACCGAAGGTGGTGATCTGCTTGCGCTCGGCGAAGAGCTGCCGGAGCCGATCATAGAACTGCTCGGCCGCCATTCTCGCCACGGTGTAGTCGGTGGGGATGGTGCCCCGTTGCTCGACCACCTGACGCGCAGAATACAAACGCGTGATGCCCTCGAATCGAGGACTGGCAAACCATCTTGCGGTCTCGCCGATTTCCGACTCGAACGAACTCATGGCTGGCTTCTCGGCGACTTCCGAATCGAATGACCTCATGACTGGCTCCTGCCGCTCCTACACTGCGGCGCTTCTCGCGACCTCGAAATCCAGGTTCTGTGTGATGCGGGTGGCGGCCATGACTCCTTCGCGGTGCAGCCGTGATCACGAACTCCCCGATCGCGCCGGGCGGCGACCGCATCGATCTCCCCGACAGCAGCACCCTGCGTGCACGCAGAGCAGACCCACCCGGGCTCGCACGATGCCGTCATGGCCACCGCCTCCAGACGCGCGCGGAAAACCAGCCGCCACAGCCATTGGCCCACCGCGACGGGGCAGCCGTCAGAGGCGAAGGTCCTCCCCTGGCCCGGCCACCATCACCGAGGACGCCCCCAGTTCCAGGGAGCTTCACTAACACAGCCAGGCGCGCACGCCGCTACGGGCCGCCGCGTCGTGGTCCCGCGCCCCCCGGCCGAGCGCGACGATCACGTCGGCGTCCAGATCCACATCCTCAGCCAGGTACGGCCCGACACGCACAGCGACGCCAGCCAGCGATAGGAAGAACAGCCGTCCCTGCCGCCCGCAGTCACGCCGTCCCTCACCCCCGCCGGGCGTGCTCACTCCCGGCGGCCGCCCGCGTCGACGTCCAATGGCCGCCCGAAAACGCGGCAACCCGAAGCCACGCCCAGAAACTGAGCGATCTGTGCGCGGCCCAGCCGCGCGACACAGGTCTGCAAACACCGATTCGGCGGCGGTATCCCAGCCAAGGTGGGTGGCTCGTCGGCCAGGTCGCGCTTCGCGATCGGCCGTCGGTGTCCGGGCGCGATCGATATCCGCCGTTCGGCGCGGCTGCAGCGGCGCCGTCGGAGCCTATGAAGGCCACCCAGATGGGGGCGATCTGCGCGCGGTCATGTACGAGGCGGACACTGCTGGACCACGCCCGATTCTGCCTGTTAACTGATTGCCTATCGGGGCTGATGTGTCAAGGCGGCCGCCGGTGGTGGAAGTCGTCGATCTTGTAGCGATCTTCGGCGGCGGCCTTGTCCCGGTCGGGCGGGGATTTGATGGTGGCTGGTTTTGGCTGGTCATCGCCGGTCGGTGGCCGTGCGGAGCCGACCGGCGATGGCGGCGAGGTCTTCGGTGAGCCAGTGCACGTAGCTGCGCGGGTGGAAGGTGTCGGGGTAGGCGAAGCCGGCCAGGTCGTCGAGGATGTCGGCGGCGGTGCACTCCAGCCATTCCTGGAAGATGCCGGTGAGGGCGATCAGCTCGCGGAGGTCTTCGGCTTGGTCCTGGTCAAGGACGGTCGCGGGCTCGGGCATGTTCGTAGTCCTTGTGGTATGCCGGCATGCCGCCATGGCCGTATGGCGGGCCGGGACATGCGGGCTGGGGTGGGCGGTGGCTCAGGAGGTTGTGCTTGACGCGGCGGGGAGGGCTAGAGGATCGGGACCGGGGAAGGTCGCCTCGTGTGCCAGGCCGTAGGGCCTGTTGAGGAGCCTTTCCCTTCTGCTTGCTGCTGCGGCGGCGTTTGCGGACCTCCTCGGGGACGGTCCAGCGCTCGGCGATGATCTTTCTGGCGTCCTCGGGGGTGACGGGTTTCCGTCGTTGTCGCAGATCACATAGGGCGTGCCGCGGTCCATCACGGCCCAGGCGCGTTCGGCCAGGTGGGCGGCGACCCCGCAGGTGGCTTTCAGGTGGCCTGCGCCGCGTTCGGTCATCTGGATGTAGTAGATTCTGGCCAGCTGGGGGTCGTGTCTGCGGGCGTGGTCGGCGGCGCGGATCGGTGTGGTGAGCAGCCGCGAGGGTCCGGCCTTGCTCATCGGCTCGCGTTTGCGGTCGGTGTCGCCGGTCTCTGAGGCCCTGGGCGCCAGGCCGGTGTAGGACTTGAAGGCGGCGCCGCCGGCGAACCGGCCGGGCCGGCCTATGTCGGCGACCAGCGCGGGAGCGCCGATCTGGCCGAAGCCGGGCAGGGAACGAGCCAGCTGGCCGGTGTCGGTACGCAGATAGGCTTCCTCCCGGTGCGCCGCACGCCTCCAGCCACTGCGCGGCGGGCGGCAGGGCCGGCAGCGCCGACACTACCCGGGCGGCCGAGTGGAAGGGCCCGGCGGGCAAGGGTATCGGGATGAAGCCGAGCTCGCGGGCGACGTCGATGGCGGTGACCACACCGTCGCCGGTGATGTTGTAGGCGCCGGGGGGACCGGTGGCGACGGTGCAGAGCACGAACGCCTGCCCGACGTCCTCCTCGTGGATGAACTGCATCGGCAACGCCGGCGAGAAGCTCAGCTCTTCGGAGCGCCGGCCGCGCTCGGGCGTGCGGAACACCTGCGCCGGAATGGTAAGCGTCGCGACCGTCTGGAACGGCGAGACGGTCTCGTCCCAACGGGGGGCGGCGTCGTGGACGGGCATGCCGTCGGCTCGGACCTGTACGGCGAGGGCGAAGCTGACCCCCTCCCGGGAGAGTCGTGTCTCCATTGCCGCGCTCAGATAGTCGTCGGCCAGCGGCGGCGGGAGCGCGCTCGTGGCGTCTGAGGTCGGCAGGAGCGAGTACTTGACCACCCGGTTGGCGCCGAACCGGTACGGTGTCGTGCTCCAGTACCGGATCTCAAGGGGGACGTGGGCCGGATCCGGGCCGCGTCCAGCTCCTTGAGTACGCGTGACCTGCCGGTGAGGATCATCTTGGCGGCGAACAGAAGCGGCGTGTACTGGGTGCTGTAGACGATGGCGTCGTGGAACAGCCGGACAGTTCCCAGCGGCATGTTGGGCGTGCTGAGCGGCACGAAGTCCTGGGTGTTCGCCTCGTCGCTTTCCGGTATCTTCTCGCCGGGCAAGTCGAGCAGCTTGATGGCCAGACCCCGAACGTCCCGGATGGCGTCGGACTACGGCTTGGCGCTCGCGTTCGACGTGCGTACCCACACCTGGTGCGATCGGGCTTCGGCGAAGACCCCCACGCGCAGCTCGGCGGGCAGGTCCGGGGGGACTTCGAAAGTACCCTCGAACAGCCCGGTGTGTTGGGGGTGCGCGTCCCGTTTCGTCGCCGCCGACGGGTAATCGTCGGTCTGGTAGCCGACCACCCCGATGCCCACCTGGCCACGGCGATATCGGCGATACCCATGACAGCCTCCTATGGACCTCCCAGCCCACGATGACACCCTATACCCCTAGGGGGTAATGACGTTCGGCGGGCAGCGCCGGGACGTTCGGCACCAGACAGCACAATGGCGGCCCGGCCACGCTCGGTGCCATGAGAAACAGGCAAACCATCCATGCGACGCACGGCGCCGCGACACAGGGCGCCGCAGCACAGCAGACATCACCGCAGCCCACCCTCGCCCCGGCCCCCGGACCGGCGCTTTGAGCGGCGCACCGGCGCACCGCGCTGGCGGACGCGGCCAGGTCCCCGGCCGCTGCTCAGCGCTCTGGAATGTGGTCTGGCGCGAGGGCTGCTGCGGGCCTGGGCCGATGGCGGGCGTGATGATCAGCCTCGCTCAGCTACCTACCGGCTCTCATGTCAGCAGTGCACCCCCATCCCGGAGCCAGAGGTCCCGAAAGCTTTCCGCCTGGCGGTTTCAAGATCGCTAGTCGTTCCGCGCACACGTCGGTTCTGACATGCGCTGCTGGTTGTCTTGCATGCCAGGAGCCAGAAGATCATCCCGCGCATACCCCGCGAGACCAAAGAATCTGCCGTCTGGGCGCGTTCGAGTCTCCGGACTCGCCTGGCATAGGGAGCTACGCATTATCGCGGCAAGGCTTGGATATGCCAGGCCGGAATCTCGCTCATGCCGACACCACGGTAATGACGGTGTGCCCAATCCTGATCTTGTCGCCTTTCTTCAGCCGCTGCGGCGCGTTGAAGCGACGCCCGTTGAGCCGGGTGCCATTGGTTGAGCCGAGGTCTTCGACGAACCACAGGCCGTGGGCGATCTGGAAGCGGGCGTGGTGGCTGGAGGCAAAGTCGTCGCGGATGGCGAGATCGCCTTGGCGGCCGACGGTGAAGCCGGTGTGGAAGGTGTGGCGCTCGTCTCCGGCCTGGATGACCAGGGACCGGGTGGAGGGTGCCTCCTCGATGAGGGTGCTGCCGGTCTGCACGGCGACGGCGGACACGGCGGCTCTCCAGGCTTGCTGCTCCTGCTCGGTGGTGTCTTCCCACGGCGGGAGAGATGCGGGGGAGGCGCCACGGTGGGCTTCGTAGGCGGTTCGTGCGAGGTATTCGAGGCCGGAGCTAGTCATGCATTGATGATGCCAAAGCAGTGGCTGGTGGCTGACCGTCCGATCCGTAGATACTGGACACCAGTGCATCTCCCCCGCTCCCGGCAAGGTCACGGACATAGGCGCCGTCCCTGGACGTGCCCGTTCGGTCCCTGTTGTACAGTCCGGTTGCTGTACTTTCGCGCTGTACTGGTCTAGACCTCTTATGCCGAATGATCAGCTCCGGTCATTCGGCCCACGCTCGCGGCGCAACAGCTTGGCAACCAGATCACGGCCGCCAATCTTGACCTGCTAGTCCAGACCCGGGGATATGAACGGCTGCTGTCCAGGTTTGAAAGCATGACCGGACTGGACGCAGGCACCCAGCGAGTCCTCAACGGTCTGGTATCGCTTGAACTGACCCAACGAGTAGACGCATTCGAGGACGCGATCAAGACCCTGGGCGCACAGGTCAAGCGCTGGTCCAGACCCCGGCGCATTCGTGGTAGCCGACACCAGCGTCTACATCGAGCATGAGGACAAGCTGGAGGCTCTGGACTTCGCGCCACTGCTCAAGATCAGGGGAGACCCGGTTCACGTGCTCGTACCGATTGTCGTCGTTGATGAGCTAGACGGACTGAAGAAGTCCAAGAACAACCATGAGCGCTGGCGCGCCAGCCACACGCTCGCCGTACTTGATCGGGTATTCGCCAGCTCAACCGAACCAGCTCGGCTCAGGGCCGAAAACTTCTCCGCCTTGGGCTCGGGCGGTATCCCCCGCGGTGAAGTCACCATCGAACTCGTCTTCGACCCGCCCGGTCGTGTCCGCTTGCCCATCAATGATGACGAGACTATCGACAGGGCTCTGATGATCCAGCCGCTCGCTGGGTGTGGAGTCGCGCTCCTGACCTACGACACCGGTCAGTCAACCCGTGCCCGGTCTGCCGGGCTGCGTGTCCACAAGCTGACCCGTCCGATCGGGGACGAGCCGAAGAAAACGGCATAATCGGGGCAGGAAAGTAGCTCGTAAGGTACGACCAAGCTCGTCCGATACCGTCGCTGACCTGGACATCGGTCGACCGTGTGTATGACCAGACAGCCGTCGGCCGTATGTCGTTGTGGTCAGACTTGGTGGTCCACCTGATCATGCTGCTGATCGGTGATCTCCTCGGTGTGAACTCGTCCCGCGATGGCCGGTAGGGGTCGTTGTCGCTGGTCGTTCGTCAGGATGGGCCACGGCAGGATGACATCGGGCGCTTTCATTGCTGCATTCGTTGCTGCACCGGCGCGCAGACGCTTGGCTTCCTCCGCTGATTCGCGGTCGAGAACCTCGACGGCGAATCCGAGATGCACGAGCACGCTCGTTCCCGGCTTAGCGCCGGGGCAGGCCAGCAGGCACCGGTTTCGGCGGTGGAGCCTGTGCCCACGAGCCCCAACGGCACGCCGCCGTCCTGCCATACCCTCGTGGCGACGCCAATCTTGCCCAGGCACATCAGCGGCGGCCTCCGTCCCGTGTGAGCTCGTCCAGTAGCCGGGCCGCCACAGCCGCCACTGCTTTCTCCGCTTCCGGTGACAGGCCGACTCCCGCCCCGAACATGGCACCTTCGATCCCATAGGTGGTCAGCTGGCGCGGCAGCTGACCGAGTGCCTGGGCCAGCTCCACGGCATCGGCGATGCTGAACGTATGCGTGCCGCGGTTGCGGAATTGGGTCGGCGGAGGCTGCGGCGTGGCGTCGAACCGGTACACCGTTCCTGGCTCGCCGCCGGACGACACGGCGTCGATCAGGTACACCTGGGAGGCACCGGTCCAGGTGTCGATCAGTGAGACCGGCTCCCCCTCCATCTCGATCACCTCTACACCGGCAGGGCCGATGTCGCGGATGCGGTGTGCGACGGCAAGCCCGGCGGCGTCGTCGCTGCGGTACCGGTTGCCGAGGCCGATCACCAGTGCCGGGCCCTTCTCGCGGTCGCGCTCCTCGGCGTTCACGTGCGCTGCACCCGTAGGTCGAGAAAGTGTGTGGCGCATGAGATGCACGGATCGTAGTTCCGCACTGCCTGCTCGCATTCCCAGGTCAGCCGCTCGTGCGGCAGATCGAGACGGTCCTGAACGAACGCGCGAAGATCGGCTTCGATGGCCCGCTGGTTCTGCGACGTCGGCGGGACGATCTTGGCGTCGGTGATCGTGCCGTCGGCGGCGATCCGGTACCTGTGGTTCAGGAGTCCGCGGGGCGCCTCGGTGCAGCCGAACCCGGTAGCTTCCTGGGGCGGGACGTCGACCGCCGGCGGATCGGGCGGCTCGTACGTCTCGATCAGCCGGAGCGCCTCGTCGCACGCGTACAGCGTCTCTACGGCCCGCACGATGATGCTGCGGAAGGGGTTGGTGCAGGTGGGGCCCAGGCCCGCGGCGCGGGCGGCGGCCGCGGCCGAGTCCGGGAGCAGGCCCGCGTTGAGGCTGTAGCGGGCCATCGGCCCGACGAAGTACGTTCCGCCGTCGCGCAGATGCGAGTGCAGGGCAGTGGAGTGCTTGACGTGCTGCCCAGCGAAGTGCTGGTCGTAGTCGCGGACGCCGATGTCCAGGCTGTGGTTAGAGACGATGCGGCCTTCGGTGATCGGATACTCGCTGGGGTGACTAAGGGACACGAACTGGTAGTCCGTCTCGAAGCCGGGGAAGGGGAAGGTGGCCACCCACTCGACGGTCTCGGCGGCCGCCTGGCGCGCCCATTCCAGTTCCCCGGTGAGGGCTTGCAGGTCGCGGCGGTCCGGCGCGCGGTAGAAGCCGCCGATGCGGACGTTGACCGGGTGGACGGAGCGGCCGCCGACCACCTCCATCAGCCGGTTGCCGGCCCGTTTCAGCCGCAGGCCCCGCTGCACGAGATCTGGGTGGTCGCGGGCCATGTGGATGCCGCTTTCGGTAGCCGAGGAAGTCCGGCGCGTGCAGCAGGTAGATGTGCAGGGCGTGGCTCTCGATCCACTCGCCGCAGTAGATGAGCCGGCGCAGCGCTCGGATCGGCACAGAGACCTGCACAGCGCAGGCGTCCTCGATGGCCGCGCACGCGCTCATCTGGTAGGCGATCGGGCAGATCCCGCAGATCCGTGCCGTGATGTCCGGTGGCTCGGTGTGGCGCCGGCCGCGCAGCAGCGCCTCGAAGAACCGCGACGGTTCGTAGATGTCCAGCCGCGCCTCCACCACCTGGCCGTCATCTACGATCACCTCCAGCCCGCCCTCCCCTTCTACCCGGGCCAGTGCCGGCACGGTGACCGAACGGCCGCGGCGGCTACCGTGCGTCATGGGCCTCGGACTCCTTGCGGAAAGCATCTGCGCCTGCGTTGAAGGTGCGGAACACCCGGGCCAGGTCCGGGTGGTCCACGCCGAGCTTTTGCCACCAGGCGGACAGCGCCGCGGTGTTCGGGGCCTCCATCGGGCCGAAGCAGCCGTAACAGCCGCGGCCGTACGACGGGCACAGCGCGCCGCAGCCGGCCTGGGTTACCGGCCCGAGGCAGGGCGTGCCGTGGGCGACCATCACGCAGGTGATCCCGGCCCGCTTGCACTCGATGCACACGCTGTGGCCGCGGACATTGGGCCGGCGCCCGTGCAGGAACGCCGCGACCACATCAAGGAGCTGGCGAGGCGCCTTAGTCGCAGGGATAGGCCAGGCCGGTCCAGCACACAGATGCCAGACCGCGGCGGAAAGGAAAGGAGACGGCCACCGTGACAGCTCCAGGACCCGCCGCGCGGCCAGAGATACGAACTGAGCGTACTGGTGTCGGCCGAGTCGAAGTACGGCGCGACCGCCGAGATCGCCCAGGCGATCGGTGACGTGCTCGCCGGACATGGCTTCAGGGCGACAGTCCTTCCTCCCGGGAATGTCGCGCTCGCCGCGCGTCCGGTGTGGCTATTCCAGCGGACCGGTTGGGGATCCCACCAGGCAGCTCGCCCAGAGCATGGCACAAGATGCTGTTGACCTTGCAGAGATCCGCGCGGCAACCCACGCCCAGGACCACCGGGGGCGGGCAGCAGGGCGAACCCGCCGCGATGCAAAAGCCGATCACCCCGATCCGGCCGGTGCACCAGTCCTAGCCGACCAGCCAGCTGCGCACCGCTTCCACGTCGTCGAACGCCCGCCCCCGCCGGGCGCGCAGATCCCGGCCGACCGACCGCAGGCAGGTCCTTGAGGTCCTCCCCGAGGATCAGTTCCTGACCTACGGGCTGGGCGTGTCCCTGATGCAGATGCGCAGCCCGTCCGCCGCCCGGGCGCGCGTACCGGTGGGC
>WNFZ01008092.1_pt1 | contig 19004 bp, 18 predicted proteins | sample 5400081 | NCBI WGS metagenome assembly WNFZ01 (sample SAMN13153365, study PRJNA577476) | soil metagenome | isolation source: 80 cm soil or saprolite under grassland replicate 1 | place: USA:California | collected 2016-06-15
TGGGAATCATTACGACAAGCTGAAGCATGTCGGACATTTGGTGGTGCAGTTTCTTTAAGGGTGAGTGTTGGTGGCCTTGACGACAAGCTGGACAATCCGGATGGTGTGTTGGTCAACGGCAAGTTTCCGAATGGGCTGATGCCTGTGAATACATGTCAGCCCATATCTGGGCCTTAAACCTCACTCCCCTACGTTTTGCGGCGGATCGAGTAAAGCCGGCGTTCCGTTCGTATCAACAAGCGGTCGCCCACCAGCGCTGGCGATGCCTGCGCCATATCGTCTAGTTCGTTCACGTGCAATAACCGGAACTCCTCGCCTGTTGCGATCACAAACGTCTGGCCTTCCTCGCTCAGGCAGAACAGCTTGCCGTTGTAGACCCAGGGCGAGGTCGTGAAAGCCGTTGCCATCGGGTCAATCCGTGTCTTGTAAATCTGCCTCCCAGTCTTGGCGTCAAAGCGGCTCAGGATGCCGGTCTCAGTGAGCGCGTACACAGCTCCCTGATAAGCCACGGGCGACGGCAAATAAGTCCCACCGCGCGCTTGCGACCAAACGACATACTCGTTCGAGGTCTGATCTTGTCCTAAAGAAATGTCGCCTACGGCGCCGGGGCGAATCGCGAACAACGGACGTCCTCGACCGCCGTCAATATAGAGTAATCCGTCATAAGCGAAGGGCGTTGGAATAGGCGTCGCTGCCATTCCCGACATACGCCACAATTCTTTCCCTGCCAGGTCGTAACTAACGACCTCTCCTGGGCCAACCGCCACGATCTCTGTGCGCAGCGCGTGCCGCCAAACAAATGGCGTAGCCCATCCGGACCGCTGCACTGGCTGTCCTTTGCCGCCGAGGTCCCGATTCGTGCGCCAGACCCGCTTGCCTGTTTGTTTGTCGAAGGCGGCGATGTATTGCTGTTTCTCGTTGTCGCTCACGATAACCAGCAGATCCCCAGCCAGCGCTGGCGAACTCCCCGTTCCGAAGTCGAGGTAAATCGGATTCGCTTCAAGTGGCGTGGTCCAGACGAGCTTGCCCTTCAGGTCAAACGCCCATAACCCCAGATTCGCCACATACACGTAAACCTGCCGTCCGTCAGTCACAGGACTTTCTGAAACAAAGCTGTTTTTGCGGTGACGTCCGCCGGGTGGATGTCCGGTGTAGAATTGCTTCTTCCATTCCTCCTTGCCGCTTTTCAGGTTCAGGCAATAGATGAAGTAATGCAGCATCACCTCGTTCGGGAGCTCGATGTCGCGCTCGGTCACACGCTTAATCACCTCTTGGATCGGGAGCCCCTGTTTTTGTAGCTCCGCAACGTACTCGTTGCTGTATTCTGTGCCGATCTGCGGTGGCTTCGACCTGCCCACAGTGGTTACGGTGGTCACGTACACCCTACCGCCTGTGACGATTGGCGAGGACCACCCGCGCCCTGGGATCTCTTGCGACCACTCCACGTTCTCGGTCTTCGACCAACGTTCGGCCAGCCGCGCATGCGTTCCCACAGGATTTGATTCCGGCCCGCGGAACTGCGGCCAGGCCATATCCTGGCCGTGAACTGAGCGCGACACTAACAACAGCGCGCACGCCAGGCCGGATAGGCGCAAAAGAATGTAAAGGTTTTTTAGCGTGCGATTAGTTTCTAGTTTGGACCGAAGTGTACTCATTATCTTCTCGTATGTTTTGCTAAGGTTGAGTTATCCGCGGCGATCAATTGAAGTATCGCATCAATGACATGAATCCCAGGTTGAACTTATCGCCCCATACTCCGGCCATGGTCGCCACACTCAGCACGAATATGATGTTAATAGGAAACGATATTTGGCACCACAGCGCCAGACCGGCTGCAAGAATTCCGCCGAAGATGAATCTCAAGAGGATAGTCACAAGCTCTCATTCTCCCCAACCTTTAGGTTGGGGTTAGCCCGCGAAGCGGGCGTAAGCATAGAGCCTAGGGTGGAGCGAGGCTTTGCGAGCGGAAGCCTAAGATCGCGAACACAATAAATGATTGAAGCCGCGAAGCGGGCGACAGCGAACGCGAACCGACATCGATGCTGGTCGACGTGTTGAGTGAATCGATTGTCTGTCGCCCGCTTCGCGGGCTGGAATTTTCTAAAACACCGTTACCTAGGGTTGCGCTCGCAAAGCCTCGCTCCACCCTAGGCTTTATGCTTGCGCCCGCTTCGCAGGCTGCAAAACCGCTGTTGATCAAACGTAACGTTCATCGAATTCAATTTCGTTTGCTTTCAGAAACGTAATGAACTCATCTCCAACCCGTAGCGCCGCCCGATTTCGCGCTTTCGGAGTCGCCTCGCTTCGTCGGTCGGGCGATTGTTTCGCTCGCGTTGGATCCGGAGCGCGCGTGTTGGAATCAACAGTCGGTCAGTTCAGGTGAACTGGCGGGAGTGTATGGCTTCACCGACGTGGACGGCACGAGCCCGGACATCTGGCGGCACATGGAAGAGAGTGAACGGTGAGCCGTGAGCAATGAGCCAACTGGCGATGAGGCAATAACGCTGAAAGCGTTGGCTAATTTCTGCCGAGGGGTTGCTTTGAAACGCTGGGGATGAGATTACGTCAAAAGATCCCTAGAGCTAGCAACTCTGAAGGAGTTGTGACGGGTTGTGCGGTGCGGCGTCGCAATCCCGACAAGTCGGGATTGCGTCTTCTATTAATGGAGTTTTCCCAGGGTTGCCAAAGCTCAACCCTGGGCTTGAATTAGCGAACGCTTTCAGCGTTGAGGCTGGGCCTGCACGTAATCCAATTGATACAACGACTGCCGGTAATTTCGGTTCTGCGCTGTGACCCGAATATCCAGGTCGCGTGGGACCAGACAATTTACAAGATAGGCCGCAATCCGCCTTTGGTGATGGTTTTCGAAAATGAGTCTTCGGTTGGGGCCGCCGCTGGGCACATCCGCATTAAACTCGAGTTGAATCTCACCGCGTCCTTCTCTCATCTTCTCGGTTTTTGCAAATTTCGACGAGACCAGCCGGAGCCGCAAACGATCCCCGTCAATCGTGAGCGACAGATCGAGACGTACCCGCTCTGCGTAAGCGCGTTGCTCAGCTCCTGAGATGACGCCGTTAGCATCGGTATCGATGTATGCGAGCACTCTGCGAAACACGGCAAGGCCCGGCGTCAGACGAATCTCCGCCTGCACACGATCTTTCTCCACCGAGATAGTTGTGGCTTGCAGATACTCATCCAGCCTGTGCGCGGAGGCAGGCGCTCCGACCAACAAGAGAATCACACCAGCGGCAAACAACCTGGTTTTCATTTTGCGGTGAACCTCCTCCCGTAGTCATTCGTCGGATCGCGGTAAATGGTATGGACATGCATGGACGGATCGCCGCCCTGCCGCAGTAGTCCCTGGGGCGCGTACTCGATGACCAGATTCGGTCCCTGAATCCGGTAATAAGATGTGCCGTTGCGTCCCGCAATAACGGTTGTTGGACCACTCCATGCGAACCAGGTCTCGCCAAGGCCGGCTTTGATTTCCGCCATCCGGGTTGCGGCCGCGCTTTCGTGAACGATGCCCGTCCATTCCGAGATCAGATCGAGCAGCATGACACGTTGCTGCTCGTTCATGGCGGAAGCCTTCAGGCCCTCCGGCTGGATCGTCTTTCCATCCTGCCCGGGTCCGAGCACAAGATCCGCGACACGGTAGTTCAGGATCGCTTGTTTTCGCTGGGTCTCGTCAAGGGCGTTCAGCAAAGCGAAAGCCTTATCGTTCTCCTGACCGAGAGGTCGCACCGTTTTCCCGTTGGCCGTGTAGAGAGCGGGTTGAGCGCCAGTCAGGCTCGGCGTCAGAACGCCACGTGCGCCGGCGATCGAGATATTGAGTGCCAGATGGTGGCCTCCAAACTGCAACATCCAGGGATCTTTTTCGGAAGGCGTGCCAAGGATGGAGATGTAATAGAGATCCTTGCCGAACAGCGGGTTATTCCTTTCGCTGGTCTTGAGAGCCTCGTCGCCTTCCATGATTTCCTGAACCTTCTGGAAACCCTTGCGGCTAAGCGCCGATGAAACCAGAGCCAGCGCGGCGGAACGTTGCGCCGCGTTCAGCTCTCCCAAGCTAAGGCCCGCCCGAGGAAATATCGCCGTCGGGAAGTTGGACCAGCGCACCCGCTGCTTTTCGTCGTCAAATGCAAACAGCACCTTCCCTCGCTGCTTCTGATCGAGTGTCGAGAGGAAAGTATTTGCGGTGCTCACGATTCGAGTCGTTGCCGTTTGCGCCATACCGGCGTTCACCGCGAAACACGCCAAGGCCAATACGCAGATGCTCCGGGCTGTTCTCATTGACAAAGCGTCTCCTCGGAGAGCCATCTTGGCATGGTAGGGCCTCTTTGGATAGCCGTCGGTGCCGTTTACTTTCGAAAACAAGTATCCACAGATTACGCCGATTACGCCGATTTGGAGTGAAGGCAGATCTACTGCTAATTTATTTATGTGCCTCACACAAAGAAACTCACAATTAGCAGTCTCGCAGTCTCCGTTCAACTCATCGAAGCGCAGAATCTACTTAATTCGCGGCCACAAGGTCATGATCGATGTTGATCTAGCTGAGTTGTATGGAGTGCCGACCAAACGTCTCAACCAGCAGGTTCAGCGCAATAGCAAACGGTTTCCTGAAGACTTCATGTTTCAGCTTACAAAAGCTGAGGCGGAAAACTTGAGGTTGCAATTTGCAACCTCAAGATCTAGCCACGGCGGCGCTCACTGCCGTACGTCTTCACCGAGCAAGGTGTCGCAATGTTATCGCGTGTGCTGAATAGCGAACGCGCAATCGAAGTCAATATCAGCATCATGCGTGCTTTCGTGAAGCTCCGGCAGATGTTGGATCCGACTAGGAACTGAATCGCAAATTCGCAGCGGTTATTCGGAAGCTTTCAACGCACGATAAATACTTCAAGGTCGTATTTGATGAACTCAAGAGACTGACCGAGCAGCCAACTCCGTCACGTAAACAAATCGGATTCAAAGCGGACAAAAAGTCGTAACGACTACGTAAAGTTCTGCGATTAGCGAACGCTTTCAGCATTAACGATGCGAAAGGTGATTGCATAGCGGAGAGCGTCGACCCGCAGGATGCTGTGGTACCACTCAGATCGCGCTGGACCACTCAAGTGGTAGGCAGAGCGAGGCTCTACGTTCACGTTCACTCGCTCCCAGTTCGCGCGCGGATTGACTCCTTCCAACTTTACTTTCGACTTCACAGTCTCCGGATTCCCTTTCACGTTCACTGGCTGTTTCGAGGGTACTCGCTCATTACCCCGACTCCCATTTAACTTCCGCCTGAATCGCAACACGCATGGGGCGAGTAGCGAGATGCCTACGACTTCACCAAACACCGCCTTGTCACGGTGCCACCCGATCCCTGCTCCTGATCCATACTCCGTTACGAGCACGTGCTGGAAAGCCTCAGCATTCAGATTCGCAAACGAAGCGGCGCGCGCTCGTAGCTCAAGAAACGTCGACGTCGCGTCAACGAGAAAACTAGGATGATTTGGCTGGGAACTGTAATTGTTTGGAAAAGCGAATGTTAACTGGTGGAGCAGAGGGGGGTCGAACCCCTGACCTCCGCATTGCGAACGCGGCGCTCTGCCAAACTGAGCTACTGCCCCACGAAAAGGCATCTTAGGTAGCTCGTGAAGCAGTGTCAAGCACTCCCCTTATTACGTAACTCCACCAAATTCTAACTACTTATTCAGTAAATCCACCCGTGGGTCGGTTGGCGTACTTCGTCAATAGAGTCCCAAGTTGAACTGGAAACTGGGAAACTTGTGAAACAGTGACGCTGGTTAACCATAAATGCGGGTCCTAACTTGGCGGTTCCTAACTGGGCATAGAGAAGCTGAGCTTTTTAAGGGATGGGGATGGGATCGCCACGAAACTGGCTGAGCACAGAAATGGTCACAAAAGCTGGATTTGATTTCCGGGTCCTACTCAAGGATTTCTCAAGGATTCCTCAAGGGACGCCAGTTAAAGTCGATGATGTTCCGGGAGTACAGTTCATGGAACAAGCGGGCGAAAAACATCCTGTTACCGTTTTAATTGCTGATGACTGCGATGACCTTCGGGAGTTGATGGTTCTTCAGATTCAAAAGCTTGGCTATCGGACAGCTGAGGCCGCTAATGGTCTTGAAGCAATCGAAGTTGCGCAGAAAACATCGCCGTCTTTAATTCTCATGGACATTAGCATGCCGCTGCTTGATGGATTAGCCGCAACTCGGGTGATTCGTGAGAGTGGGCGGTTGCCCGATACGGCCATTGTGGCTCTTTCTGCCTATCTCAGTGTATGTCATCGCGACCTTGCGCTCGAAGCAGGCTGCAACGAATATGTAAGCAAAACTGAATTGGTGGACAAGCTGGAGTATATTCTGGGACGATTCGCACCGTTACTTTGACGCCGGGTCGATGCTGATATGCCGACGCCGAGTCGTTTAGCAAAGGTCTGGCTATTAGTTCAGCTTAGCTTTCGCCGCGAAAATCGCTTCTTGTATTTTATCAGCCTTCTTCCCACCTCCCTGGGCCATGTCTGGTTTGCCACCGCCGCTACCATCAAGCATCGCACATGCCTCACGCATCAGGGCATTCATATCGCCGGACGCATCGGCTGAACGGGCAAAGACGAGTCGGGCGACATCCTTGTCGTGAGAGCCGAGGAGGGCTACCACTTTCGGTTGATTGATCAGCGCTTGTGCGAGATGTTTTAGGGACTCTCCGTCGCGATCGATAAATATCTTCTCAATAAGCCTGGAGCCATCTAGCAAGACTTCAGCCTCGTTCACCAGATCGCCGGCTTCAACGCGCACCGCAATTTCTTCGAGCGTCCGTACCCGCCTGTGTAGTTCTTTGTTCTCTTCAAGCGCGCGAGCGGCAAGCGCGGGCGCATCGTCACGTGCGGCGCTTAAGAGTGTCGCGACGTTGCGGGCGCTTTTATTTGCCCGCCGATAGTCGTTCAGCGCTCGTATCCCTGCGACAAAGTCGATGCGTGTCAGGCCCTTTGCTCGCTCCCACGAACGCACGGCAATCATTCCGATCTCGCCGGTACGATAAGCATGGGTGCCGCCGCACGGCGTCAAATCAAACCCTTCGATTTCGATGAGGCGCAACTCCCCTTCGCGTGCAGGCTCTTTTCGTAGCGGCAGCGACGCAGCTTCTTCCGGGCTTACCTGACGAACAGCTATCTCGCGATCTTCCCATACAACGTTGTTCGCAAGTTCTACGGCACGCTCGATGACTTCGTTGGTGGGTTTCAGTAAATCAACGTCGATTTCGCAGGATTGCTCCAGTACGCGGAAGCTTTTGGTCGGCGCGTTGAACAAGGTGACGAGAGACTGCGAAAAGATATGTTGGCCGGTGTGTTGTTGCATATGATCAAGCCGCCGCAGCCAATCGATACGTCCTTTTACAATAGTACCCACTTCCGGTGCACGTCCCTGTATGACATGCAAGATCCCGTTTGCTTCGTCATCGATGCATTCAACTACACGCATCCCATCCAACATTCCGGTATCGCTTGGCTGACCGCCGCCGGTAGGATAGAAGGCCGTTCGGTCAAGGGTAACCGCGGTCCAGCCGCTGACCCGTTCGGTCTGATCGACGACACGCGCTTCGAACTCAATGAGATGGGAATCGTTGTAATAGAGTCGTTCGGTTGCCATGGTAGGGGTTTTGGTACTGGTTGATCTAATAAACCAAGAGCATGAGCCATGCAAGCGGCTGAAGCATTGTAAATACGCGGGAAAAGTTTTTAACCGGTTTCACCCCGTTAACTCCTTCCGAACGAACGACGTTGAAATAGAAAGCGCCAGGAGTCTGTACTGATCGAATGTGAAGGTAAACTCCTGGCAATTAGCTCCGCGATTGCATTCTTTGACAGCGTTTTCGGAAACGAACATAATCCGCGACTGTTCTCCCGTCGACCTTAATCCACAATCTCGTCCTGGAGCTTTCTTAACATGCATTGTATTTCCAGAGTGTTGGTGGTTCGCCTTCTTGCCGTTCTAGCGCTTCCAGCGTTGCTTAGTGGAATTGCGGTTGCGCAAGACCAGCCGTTGCGGGCGATAACGTATAGACTTTCGATGCCGCACCCGGCTTCTCATCTGTTTGTTGTTTCTATAGAGGTCCAACTGCCGGTAGATGCAAGCGTCAGCTCGCTGGATTTTCAGATGCCCATGTGGTCCCCAGGACGTTATGCCGTCTTTGATTTCGCCAAGAACGTGCAGGAGTTCGAGGGGCACACCGAGACCTGCAGCCCTCGACCTGAAGCCCCGTCAGCCTTGAACTGCAAGATCAACCAGCTGCCGGTGACGCGGCTCGACAATCAGACGTGGCAGGTTCAGACCCGCGGAATTCAGAGGGTAACCGTAAGTTATAACGTTTTTGGGAATGACCTATCAGGCACCTTTTCGCAACTCGATACACGCCACGGAAACTTCAACGGCGGCTCAATCTTCGTTTACATCGCTGGGCACAAACCCGATCCAGTGAAACTGATAATCGATCCTCCCCCGGGATGGCGAATTGTAAATGGTTGGACAGAGCGCTCTGACCTGCGTGAGTGGGAGTTTCCCAATTGGGACGTAATGATCGATACCCCTACGGAGATTGGCCCGGATTGGACCGAAGATTGGTTTGATGTCGATGGCAAGAAATACCGTGTCATGGTCCATTCACTCGGCGAGGAAGGAGGCAAGCGCGCGGCCTTAGTGCGCGAAATTGCCCGTCTCGTCCGAACAGAAACAGCGATGTGGGGGCCACCTGAGTTTAGTTCCTACACATTCCTGATCCATTTTGCCGCCGACGATCATTCGGGCGACGGGATGGAACATCTGACCTCGACGCAGATAATTCAGCCAGGGGCCCTGGGCGATTCGGGAATGTTGGAAGATACGCTCGACACAGTGGCGCACGAATTTTTCCACGTATGGAACGTCAAGCGTTTGCGTCCAATCGAATTGGGTCCATGGGACTTCACGCGGCCGGCCAACACGCGGGGGCTGTGGGTGGCTGAAGGCTTTACCAACTACTACGGTCACCTGATGCAACGCCGTGCTGGTATCTGGGATGAGGCGAAGTTCCTGCGTCGCGAAAGTAATACCCTAAGCAATATTGAAAACGCGCCCGGCAGTCGTTTAATGAGCGCCGAGGAGTCCTCTCTCTTAGCTTCGTTTCTTGACGATGCACCTCACGCACAAAACACAAATCTCAGTAACTCGTCAATCAGTTACTATCCTAAGGGTGAACTGATAGGGATGGTGCTTGATTTGCTCATTCGCGGAAAGACAAATGGACGAGCCTCACTCGACGACGTTATGCGAAGAATGTACGACGAGTTTTATCTGAAGAGTCCCAACGGGAGTTATTACTTGCACGGCCGCGGCTACACCACTGAAGACGTCCAGCGTGTGGCGTCGGAAGTCGCCGGGTTCGATCTGAGCGATTTCTTTAAACGATATGTTCGCGATGTCGAAACGCTGCCTTACGACGAGGCTTTTGGATATGTGGGGTTACGAATAATCCGAGCCCAAGCTCAGGAGCCATACAATGCAGGTCTCGCGCTTGAGGGCGAAGGCCCTGAGGGCCTGGTCGTTGCCAGTGTGCGCAATAATTCGGTGGCTGAGGAAGCGGGATTGCAGAAGGGCGACGAGATCATCACGTTGGCCGGAAAAACTGTAAAAGTTGAGAACTGGCTGGCAACTTTAGGTAAATTCAAACCAAGAGACCGGGTTCCCATTGTTATCAAACGAGATCGCCGAACCCTGCAGTTGACTCTGATGATCGGACAGCCAGAAAGATTTGAATACCACATCGAAGACAATCCAGGCGCCACGCCGGAGCAGAGGGCATTGCGCGCAGCTTGGCTGAAATAGGAGTCTGGAGTCCGGTTGACAATGATTGAGTTTAGACTCATGACGCCAGAGTTGGGACTGAGGACTCCAAGACTCCAAGACTTTCAAGACTTTCAAGACTTTCAAGACGTTCAAGACTTTCAAGACTCCCGACTCCAGACTCCTGACTCCCGACTCACTTAGGGCACGATGACTTCCAGCGAATGGGGAGAGATCTCGAATCGCATGGGTAGCATTCCAATGACTTCTCCGTCTACCTGAACAGGAACATCGCCCTTTGCGCACGCCCGGGTTGCTCGGACGAACGACACGCCCTTCCTGTTGGGCTGCAAGCCGCTCTTTCGCATCGCATATGACAGCAGTTGGAGGTATCTGACTCTGTTAGCAGTATGGATGATACAGATCTCAAACTCCGGTTTATCCAGGCTCGCACGCGGAGTGATCGCCAGATCGCCACCGTAACTCGGCGCGTTGCCGACACTGGCAAAGGTACTCGGAAAGATCTGACCGTTAACTTCCAAATCGAAGGAAACCGGATGCCAGTCTGCCAGTTGGCTCAACCCTGTTATCCAAAATGCTCCCTTACCCAAACGTTTCTTCAAGCGCGGACTCACCTTGCTCACTACCGCTGCATCGAGACCAATTCCGGCCATCAGTAAAAAATAACGCCGAGTGTTGTTTGTTTCGTCAATCGCCAGCCCTACGTGAATCCGGCGCGCCCGTCCACGGGCAATAACTTCAACGGCGCGGCGATGGTCCAACGGTAAACCGAGTTCACGCGCAAGGACGTTTGCGGTTCCGCGCGGCACAATGGCGAGTCGAGTTTCACTTCCCACCAGTCCTTGCACGGCTTCATTGATTGTGCCATCACCGCCCGAGACGATTACTTGTCCGACACCGTCGCGCGCGGCCTCGGCCGCGATACTCGCAGCATCCCCCGGTCCAGTTGTCGAAACCAGATCGACTTCCACGCCGAGCGATTGTAAATCCGCACAGATGGTTTGGATCGAGGGTGTCCGTCTCGAGGTGTACCGGCCAGTCTTCGGATTTACAATCAGGACAGCCCTTGGCTTTGGCATCTGTTTTTTACTGAATGGCAAACGTGAACCGTAGTATCTGTCGCAGGTGTTCTTCCTTTAAGGACAATCACCAGAGGCCTACGCCCAGACTGGCGATTATGAACATTATTCTCACCATTGTCCTACAATTGGTAAGTCTTTGAAACCTCGAGTCCAGTTGCAGATTGTAAACAGCGCCGTATCCGATTGTGTACGCGGCGGGTGGCTGCCGTCCGGGGATTCTATCGATATTAGTTAGAAAACCGTCGAAATTCGCAATAATCCAATCAGGGCACTTCATTTGCTAATACGTATTGGCCCTGGGCTCCCATCAGAAATTCGTGGAATCGTGCGGCTATTAATAGTGATTATTAAGTAACGCACAGACGAGAGCTCGCACAACTGGAGGATAACTATGCAAACCGAACCGATAATTCTCGGACGCTATTTACGAAGAAGAGACAGCCGGACTTCGACTTTAGGGGTTCGGAAGTGGCTTGGTGGCATATTTGGCTGCCAACACAAGGAGATGAGCCGTCCTTTTTCAAGACAGGGTGAAAGCTATCGTGTCTGTTTAGCTTGCGGGGCTCGCCGACAGTTTATTGAAAGCACTTGGGAGACAAGCGGACCTTTCTATTTCAGCGGCGCGCAGGCGTGCGATTCTCCGGTTGAAAAGAAGGCGCGAAAGATTGGACGTCGTCCAAGTTTAGTAAAGTCCGCCGCAGCCTGACGCTTTCTTTACTCGGTCTTTATGAAAGTAATGTACGGCCGTTAGTCATGAGATGCTGCGGCCGTCTATTCCAATCGATAGTTCGGGGCTTCTTTTGTAATTATCACGTCGTGTACATGCGACTCGCGCAGTCCGGCCGAAGTAATGCGGATGAACCTTGACCGCTCTTGAAAATCCTTAATCGTTCGGCAGCCCGTATACCCCATGCCTGAACGAAGTCCACCCACCAACTGAGTGACCATCTCGGCTAACGTTCCCTTGTAAGGAACGCGGCCCTCAATTCCTTCCGGCACAAGCTTAGAGTCGCTCTCTATTGTGTCCTGCGCGTAACGATCACGCGAGCCTTCACGCATCGCGCCGAGCGATCCCATACCGCGGTAACTTTTAAACGAACGTCCCTGAAATAGAATCACTTCCCCGGGCGCCTCTTCAGTACCCGCGAATAACGAACCAATCATCACTATGTCCGCACCTGCGGCAATCGCCTTGGCAACGTCGCCGGAGAATTTGACGCCTCCATCGGAGATAACCGGCACACCAGTGGATTGCGCGGCTTTAGCGCAAGTCTCGATTGCCGTTATCTGCGGAATACCGGCACCCGTTACGACCCGGGTCGTACAGATTGAGCCGGGGCCAATTCCGACTTTGATGGCGTCGACTCCTGCCCGGATCAATTCTTCCGCACCTTCCCTGGTGCCCACATTACCGGCCATGAGATCAGTATCGGGGTGGCGCTGCTTTATTTCCCTGATGGCGTCGAGTACTCGGGAGGAATGGCCGTGGGCGGTATCTATAACGAGACAATCCACTCTCGCCTTCACCAACTCGTCGGAACGTTCGCGAAAATCTCCAGTTGCGCCAATTGCCGCAGCCACTCGCAGTCGACCCAGGTCGTCTTTCGCGGCAGTCGGGTACTTGATAGCCTTCTGAATGTCCTTAACGGTGATGAGACCCTTTATTTTCTTATCGTTATCCACGACGAGAAGTTTCTCGATGCGATGCTTTTGCAAAACGGCTTTTGCCTGCTCGAGAGTTGTGCCAACCGGAACGGTTACCAGCGGTTGTTTTGTCATCACTTCGGAAACCGGTATATCAAACCGTGTCTCAAACCGCAGGTCGCGATTGGTGATGATGCCGACCAGGTGACCGTCTTCATCGACGACCGGGACACCGCTGATGTGATAGCGCTGCATTACCTGTAGCGCTTCGCGGACCGGGCGGTCAGGTCGAATCGTAACCGGGTCAACGATCATTCCCGACTCAGAGCGTTTTACCTTATCTACTTCCTCGGCCTGGCGATCGATGCTTAAGTTCTTATGAACAACTCCGATCCCGCCTTGTTGCGCCAGGGCTATCGCCAGTTGCGCCTCTGTGACCGTATCCATAGCAGACGAGCACAAAGGAATTTGTAAGCGGATGTTACGGGTGAATTGAGTCGAGGTGTCTGTCTCGGAAGGTAAGACGTCGGAACGAGCAGGTATAAGAAGCACGTCGTCGAAAGTTAGACCTTCAGGAATATTGGAGGTGATCATAATGCTGGTAAGATCGATCAGTATCGCTTGTACCTCTCACCGAACGCTTCTGATACCAGTGAAGCGCAGCGAGGGCCGCAAGCGTTAGTATGGTCAGAATGACGATTGCCAGAAGTACCGTTAATACGGGGGAACGCGTAGCGGGCGTATCGGTATAGACTTTCGAAATCTGCCGTGTGGTCGCAACCTCGTCTGCAGAACCGCCGTGCTCGCGCATATAGCGAGTATAACCTTCTATAGCTGCTTTCTCATCGTAGCCGACGCAACGCGCATAAGCCTTAATGAAACTCTTATTAAAAATGCCTCCGGGCAGGCGCTTATAGTCGTCCAATTCGATTGCTTCAAGGTAATGAACGGATATGCGGGTTTGATCTGAGATTTCGCGTAGGGGAACCCCTCGCTCCTCACGTGCGAGTCGCAACTGTTCACCTATGCTTGTTGCCATTTCCAAATCGCTCAGCCCTTAGCGTTTGGGTTCGGCTGGCCGTAACCTGCGCGTCGTCGTTTCGTCCAGTAAACCGTTAAGAGTTTGCGGAGCCAAAGAAGCCGAAGATTGCACTTTGGCCGCACTATAGCTTGCGCTGCTAAACGGTGTCAAACTTTTGTGTTTCAAAGATGCCCTTCTCTTGATTCTTCGCGCGCGCGGTGATACGTTGACCGGCAGTGACCTGATTAGTCGCTTTAATTCCTACAATAGAAAAAAGTGAGGATGAAGAGATGGCTTTAGAAGCACTCGGAATGGTTGAGACCAAAGGCTTCGTCGGCGCTGTTGAAGCTGCGGATGCTATGGTCAAGGCTGCGAATGTCCAACTCCTGGGAAAGGAATATATAGGAGCAGGATATGTGACCATCTTCGTCCGCGGAGACGTGGGTGCCGTTAAGGCAGCGACGGATGCCGGCGCAGCGGCGGCGCGTAGAGTGGGGGAACTGATTAGCGTGCACGTAATACCAAGGCCGCATGCAGAGGTTGAACGTGTGCTGCCGGCCGATGGCAGAACTGGTTTTAGTCCTGACGAGCACGCGCTTCAGGGAGGAGCAAGAGGCCAGTTGGGACAGGGCGACCAGGGCAGGTCTTTGCAGTCAGGCGCGCGCGAAGCCAATAAAGATCGAGCAAAATAGTTTTTGCGATTGCGGATTTTGAGTAGGGCCTTAACTGCAATCGGAAATCGGCAATCGCTACGGAGTTTGTCATGTCAGTAGATAAAGACCTGGTTTCAGTGCAACAGGCAAGAGACTTCGTCGAAGCTGCGCACAAGGCGCAAACTGTGCTTGCTCTTTTTGACCAGGCTAAGATTGATCATATTTGCGAAGCGATGGCGAAAGCTACGTTACGCGAGTCCGCGCGACTCGGGGCGATGGCTGTGGAAGAGACCGGGTTCGGAATCCCTGCCGACAAACAGGAGAAGAACCGGTTTGCTGCCGAAGATGTCTGGAACTATTTTCGTGGCTTGCGCACGGTGGGAGTTGTTTCTGAATCCAAAGATGTTGTAGAGATAGCCAGTCCGCGCGGCGTCGTTGCCGGCATTATCCCCTCAACAAATCCGACTTCAACGGCAATCTTCAAAATTCTGATTGCTATTAAGTCGCGAAATGCCATCGTGCTTTCGCCGCACCCCTCCGCTGCCCGGTGTATCAACGAGACCGCACGCGTGATGAAGGAAGCGGGCCTCAAGGAAGGTTTGCCTGGCGATGCCATCGCGTGCATGACAACCGCGACGATCGAAGGCACTGAGGCATTGATGAAGCACAAGCAAACTGCCGTGATTCTGGCCACCGGCGGAACTGGTCTGGTGCGTGCTGCCTATTCTTCCGGTAAACCGGCTTTCGGCGTCGGACCAGGTAACGTTCCCGTATTCATCGAGAGAACCGCTGACGTTCCGAAAGCGGTGCAAGACATATTGACTAGCAAGTGTTTTGACAATGGAACAATTTGCGCTTCAGAGCAGGCTGTCGTTTGCGATGCGCCGATCGAGAAGAGTGTACGTGAGCAGTTCCAAGCACAGGGGGCATACTTCCTCTCATCGTCGGAGGCTGATCAACTAGGGAGGGTTGTGGCAACGCCGCAGCGTTCATTGAACCCGGCCATCGTCGGAAAGTCGGTCGAAGTCATCGCACAGATGGCGGGTTTGAGCGTGCCGCCAAGCACGCGTTGCCTGATAGCCGATGTTGGAGGAGTTGGACGAGACTTTCCGCTTTCTATGGAGAAGCTCTCGCCGATCCTTGCTTTCTATGTAGTGGACGGAGTGGCCAGTGGGGCCGAGCGTAGCTACGAAGTATTGAGTTATGGTGGGATGGGTCATACCGCGGGTGTTCATACACGCTCACGCGAAGTGGCAATTACGTTTGGGCGCGAAATACCGGCTTCGCGCATAACAGTAAACACTCCGACGACCCACGGCGCAATTGGGTTCTCAACAGCGCTGCCGCCATCAATGACCCTGGGATGTGGTTCATGGGGAGGCAATGTAACCTCTGACAATGTGTCGCCCCTTCACCTCATGGATATCAAGCGGGTAGCTTTCGAAACCAGGCCGGTGAAGAGTAAGAGGCCAGCCGTCACCACTCACCCAGTTTCCCTGCCGACCCAAGCACCTTCAACTCCTGCGGTCCCGCGCGACCAGCCTGTTGTCGCAGGTGGAAAAATAAATCGTGAGGAGATCGCGGCTATCGTGGATCGCTTCCTTGCTGGGAGGAGACCTGAGGAGAGCCAAACGGCGTTAAGTCCGGCAGCAGAACCGGAAGCTGGAAGCATGTACATCAGTACTGGTCAGGCGCCCGCGTCAGAGCGCGCAGCAAACGGAGGATCAGCGGAAAGATCGCGCAGCAGCTCGATTGCAAAGGACCAATCGATGAATGGTCACAAGGCCGTCGATTTTGTCAGCGAGGATGACGTTCGTCGCGCTATTCAAAAAGGCGAAAAGATTTACATCAATGGTCGAACCATTATCACCCCAGCCGCACGCGACATGGGCGAACCGGCTGAGGTGTTTGCAAAGGTTTAGTCTGTGTTTCTAGCTAAAGTCGTCGGCACAGTCTGGTCTACCAAAAAGATGCCCGATCTCGAGGGCATTCGCTTTCTGGTTGTTCATCCTTACGATCTCGATAAGGAACCAACGCGAAATATTGTCATCGTCGCCGACCGGCTTGGCGCGGGTACCGGCGAGATGGTCATGTGTGCCTTCGGTAAGGCCGCCCGGTCTGCTATCGGTGATCAGGACATGTCGATCGAAGCCGCGGTCGTTGGCATTGTGGATCGGGTCGACATCACAGATTCGAGTTCAGAGGAGATGCGGCAGGCAGCACGCGAACTCGCCCGCGACAACGGAAAGCCGTAAGGCATTTCCGATTGCCAATTGCCAATTGCCTAAGACCAACCCAAGACGCGTCACGCACAGTTAGAGGCCAATCTTCAATTGCCAATCGGAGATCGGCAATCGATCATTCCCCATGTCCAACGAGGACCTCATCTACCGAATTACTCGCGCAGTTTACGAGAGCCTCGGAGCTTCCGCTGACGAACACACAGTTGAGCAATTAGTTACCGACATCTATCGCGAAGTCCAGAACACTCGAGGTTTGAATCGGCCTGACAGATCCCTTTCCGGATCGTTTCCCATCGAATCCGCCAGTCAATCCAACCGAGATGAAGGCACCGCAGATCGAATGGTCATATCCGTGTTTGGCGTGGATCATCCGGGCATCGTTGCGGGCGTGGCGCAGATCTTAGCGGAGGCGGGCTGCAGCATCGTCGATATCAATCAAACAGTGGTTCAGGGCAAGTTTGCCATGGTCATCATCGCTGATACGTCACGCGCCCGCGAAAGTGCCGCAGAGTTGAAAGAGCGCTTACGACGGGAAGGCGAGAAACTGGGCGTAAGAATCTACGCGCAGCGGGAAGACCTTTTCAATGCGATGCACAGAATCTAGTTATTGCCGATTTGCGATTGCCAAGTGCCAATTGGTGTTTAGGGATGGTAATTCGGATTCTGTTTGGATCGAACAGGCCTTGGATTCTGGTTGGATCGAAGAGTAGCCTGGGTTCTGCTTGGATAATGGGGCCTTACAAGGGAATTGCAATTTGTTAGGTTAGGGCAGAAGATGTACCAGCCGAATTTGTTAGGGAAGAAGATGCACCGGCCGGATCCTTCTAATTGGCACCTGGCAATCGACAATCGAGAATCTCTGCATGTCTGAACCCGAAATAGCTCGGCGATGTTCCCACTGTGGCGCGTCCATTCGTGTACGCGCATTTTTTTGTCCCCAATGTGGCGGGCAACTTGGGGGCGAACAGTTAGGCGTCAACGCCACGTCGCCGGGTGTTCAATCGGAAACATCCGCACAAACCCAAACTCTCGCCGAGGGAGTGCGTGAAGAGGCGACCGGCACTCCTGCAGTCGAGGTTCAGCAACAATCAAAGGCTAATAATCTCCCGAGCGCGAAGAAACAAAGAAAACGGGCGCGACGTCGTGCCAAAGTGGCGGCGCAGGCGCAGAAGGTTACTGCGACGGACGAGGATAAGAGACCTCTCGCTACCGCGGTTACGGCGCCGGACGAGGATAAGAGACTTCGCGCCACCACCGCGGCGGTTATTGCGCCTGACGAGGATAAGAAATCTCGCGCTAGCACCGCGGCGGTTACGGCGCCGGACGAGGACAAGAGATCTCGCGCTACCGCGGCGGTTACGGCGCCGGACGAGGATAAGAGATCGCGCGCTACCACCGCGGCACAAGATCTAGTCGCAGACAGCGTCTTACCGCGGGTGGAGAAACTGCGCAAAGTCTCGAGCGTGGTGTTTGATGAAGTGGCTTATGATCCCAGCTTTCGCTTTGTACTGGTTGCGGCGCTATTGTTCGTGATCTTCCTCGCGATCGTTGTATTGAGTAAGTTGATTAGCTAGGGAGTATTACCCTTTGGAAATTAGAATTTAGAAATTAGAATTTAGTAGGATTTAGGATTTAGAATTTAGAATTTAGAATTTCGTGTTTCGGAAAATTGAAGCTCTTACTGAATCAAGGCTAGGGTGTGACAAATTCTAAATCCTAAATTCTAAGAATTTCTAAATTCTAAATTCTAATTTCTTCCCCATGGAATACTCACAGGCTGAAATACTGCAAACGGTAGCGATGACGGAGATGGAGCACCTCGACGTGCGCACCGTCACCCTTGGCTTGAGTTTGCGCGACTGTGCCAGCGAATCAATCGAAGTAGCCGCCGAACGCGCAAGTAGAAAGATTCATGCCTTTGCTTCGCGGCTGGTCCAGACCGTCGATGAGATTGGTAACGAAATCGGAATCCGGATTGCTAACAAACGCATTGCGGTCAGCCCGCTCTCGCTGCTTGCTGAGGCAAGCGGCGACTGTGTCACTCTAGCGCGCGCCGTCGATGATGCGGCGGCGGCTGTCGGCGTGGACTTTATCGGCGGCTACTCGGCCCTGGTCCATAAGGGAGCGACGCGCAGAGAGACCGAGTTCCTGGACTCTATTCCCGAAGCATTGGCCAGCACTGAACGCCTGTGTTCATCAGTCAACGTAGCTACTACCCGGGCGGGCATCAACATGGACGCTGTCCGTCAGGTTGGGAGAATCATCAAGGACGCCGCTGAACGTACACGCACTCAGGGCGGCATTGCCTGCGCAAAGTTTGTCTGTTTTGCCAATGCCGTTGAGGATAATCCTTTCATGGCGGGAGCGTTCCACGGCATCGGAGAGCCCGAAGCAGTCATTAACGTCGGCGTCTCAGGTCCGGGCGTGGTCCATCACGCAGTTAGGCATGCGCCGCGCGATCTACCCCTACAGGATCTGGCTGAGACGATCAAGAAGCTTTCTTTCAAGCTGGC
>WNFZ01002105.1_pt1 | contig 19003 bp, 17 predicted proteins | sample 5400081 | NCBI WGS metagenome assembly WNFZ01 (sample SAMN13153365, study PRJNA577476) | soil metagenome | isolation source: 80 cm soil or saprolite under grassland replicate 1 | place: USA:California | collected 2016-06-15
GCAGACCCCGGCCCGGCAGGCCCCGGCCGGGCGGCCGGCGGACGGCCCGACCGCGTGGAGCCCGCTGCGGATCAAGCTGTTCCGGTGGATCTGGCTGGCCGGGCTCGTCTCCAACATCGGCACGTTCATGCACACCGTCGGCGCCGCCTGGCTGATGACGTCGCTGACCAGCTCGCCCGGGCAGGTCGCCCTGCTGCAGACCGCGGCCGCGGTCCCGGCGTTCTGCCTGGCGCTGCTCGCCGGCGCCTTGGCGGACATCGTGGACCGGCGGCGCCTCCTGATCGGCTCGCAGGTTCTCATGTTGGCCGCGGCCGGGGTGCTCGGCGTCCTGACGGTCAACGGCAGCGTGACCCCGGCGATCCTGCTCGGGCTCACCCTGGTGCTCGGCATCGGAGCCACGCTCAACCTTCCCGCCTGGGCGGCGATGACCCCCGAGCTTGTGCCGCGCAGCGAGTTGGCGCCCGCGGTGGCCCTGAACGCGATCGGGATCAACGCGGCGGCGGCCATCGGGCCGGCCCTCGGTGGGGTGGTGGTCGCCGCGCTCGGACCCGCCTGGGTCTTCTTCCTCAACGCGGCCTCGTTCGTGGCGATGATCGTCGCGGTGTACGGATGGCGGCGCGAGCCGGCCTCCGCGGGGCTGCCCGCGGAGCACCTGGTCTCGGCGGTCCGGACCGGCGTGCGGTACGTCCGCAACGCCGTCGGCGTCCAGATCGTCCTGACCAGGGCGGCCCTGTTCATGCTGTTCGCGAGCGCGCTGACCGCCCTGCTGCCGGTCGTCGCGCGGGGGAGCCTGCATGCCAGCGCCGGACAGTTCGGCATCCTGTCGGCCGCGTTGGGCGGCGGCGCGGTGGTCGCGGGCTTCGCGCTGCCGCGGATCCGCAGGGTGGTGCCCGCGGACGGGGTGATCGCGTTGGCAGCGGTCGGCTACGCCGCCGCCAGCTGCGTGGTGGCCGTCACGACCAGCTTGGCGGTGACGTGCCTGGCCCTGCTGGTGGCCGGGGCGGCGTCGATCATGTTCATATCCGTGGTCATCGTGACGATGCAGGCCATCCTGCCATCCTGGGTCCGGGGCCGGGCCATCGCGGTGTACATGCTCGTCTTCCAGGGATCGATGGCCGCCGGTGCCGCCGCCTGGGGTGCGGTGGCCTCCGGGACCAGCCCCCGCACGGCGCTGCTCGGCGCCGCGGTCGGCCTGGTCGTCGCAACCGGGCTGTCCGCGCAGCTACGGCTGACCGGCCGGGCCGACACCGACCCGTCCTCGGCGCGGCTATGGCCCGACCCGGTCGTCATGATCGAACACGGCGAGGACGACGGCCCCGTGCTCGTGCAGCTGGAGTGGCGCATCGACCCCGGCGACGTCGGGGCGTTCACCGCCGCGATGCGGTCGGTGAGCCAGCAGCGCCGCCGCGACGGGGCCATGCGGTGGGGCCTGTACCAGGACACCGCCGAACCCGGCCGCATGGTGGAGAGCTACACCGTGGCCACCTGGGCCGAGCACCAGCGCCAGCACACAAGGGTCACCGCGGCGGACGTCCCGTGCCTGGCCGCGGCCAGCGCCTTCCTGCCCGGGGGCGGTGCACCCCGGACCACCCACCTGCTGGCCGGCCGGGAGGGTAGGCACCAGCACGGCGCCGCCGCCGCGGCAGCCGCGCACCACACCGCCTGCACGGTCGGCACCACCGGATGATGAGGCCGGCCGATCCGGCACGGGGCGGTGTTCGAGGTCCGCTGGAGGGCGTTCGGCCGGCGGGTGGGTCGCCCGGTTCACGCGCTGCGGTCCGTTTCGCGGTAACGGGCGGCGCTGAACGTCCAGGCCAGGTAGCCGGCGATGAACAGCCGGCAGCCGTCCGCGTAGACGCCCGGGTGGGGTCCGGAATGCCCGGTCAGCTCGATGAACCGGTCCCGGAGCCGGCGCTCCATCGCGGTCACCGCGGCAAAAGCCGCCTCGCGGGAGCAGCCGCGTTGCAGTCGGTAGGCGTCGATGCAGTTCAGCAGGTCTCCGTCCTGCTGTTCCTTCCGGTACGACAGCAGGTCCTGGGTGACGATCGCGTAGTCGCCGAACACCGCGCGGATCTCATCGAGATCGCCGCGCCGTCCCGTGCCGTCCGTCCCGGTGGAGTACTCGATGAGCATCAGGCAGACGTCGCCGACGGACTCCTTGCGTCGCATGGTCAGGAACTCGGTGAACGGCGGCACCCGGCCGCCGCGCCGCTGTTCCGCCATGAAGATCAGGCCTTCGCCGTAGTCGCGGCAGTACCCGGCCAGGCGGGCGGCCTGCGCCCGGGACAGGTCCGGAACGATCCGCCGCCACAGGTCCGCGAACGCGGCGACGTAAGGGCTGTGCCACGGTCCGGAGCCGCCCTCCACGACGCGGTCCAGGCCGTCGATGAGCCGCCGCACACCCACCGGCTCGGCGCCGAGGAAGGCGGGCCGGTCGAGCAGGTCGTCGGTCGGTAACAGCCACTGGAAGTAGTCGCAGAGCCAGCGCATCCGTGCTCGGGAGACGGTGAGCGGCATGCTGAAGAACGCGAGGTCGGCGTAGTCGTGCACCGGGTCGGCGATGCCGTAGGACCTGATCCATGCCCTGCTCTCGGCCGCCAGCGCCTCGCCGCGGAACGGGCTGCACCTCGGCGGACACGGGACTTGGATCCCTAAGGTCTCGTGGTCGGCCACGTGTCACCCATCTGGTACGGGTCGGGCGCCACGTCCGCGTGTGCGGGGGACCGTCCGGCGCTGCGCTCCGGTCTTGCGCTATGCACGGACCGGCGGCTGCCAACGGTTCAGCCGCCGGCGCCTGCGCCCGGTCCCGTAAATAGCGAGAGCCCGGCCCGTGGAAGAGGAGGACGAGTCGCTGGCTCGGCACCGCCGCCGCGCCCATGGCCGTCGCCCGCCCTCGCCCCCATCCTCCGTCATTCCATCAGAATGCCGTCCGCGCAGTTCGAATGATGTGTGCGGAAATGCCATCAGGCGTGCCGAAAGCAGTTACCAACGGTAATTCAGCGCAATCCGTTCAGCGGGTGGGATCGCTGTAGAACGCGTTGAGGCTGGACCGCGCACTCAGCACCCGGCGCTGGTAGCTGTCTACGACGGCGGCGTCCAGGACAGCCTGCAGCCCGGCCAGCCGCCGCTCGCGGTGGTCATACGTGCCGGGGTTCTGCCCGATCGCGTCGGCGACGGCACCCGCCACGGCCGGCGCGGCGAACGACGTACCGGTCCACTCCGCCCAGCCGGCGAACCGCATCGGCGTCGGCTCGTCCTCGGTGCCGGTCGCGTCCGGCTGCGCGGTTTCGTCGTCGTCGGTCTCGCCGAGCCGCACCAGGCCGTTCCAGTACAGGAACGGGACCAGCACGCCGCGCCCCCGGGCCCAGATCCGCACGTCCCGGTCGTCGCTGAAGGTTGCCATGTTCCCGTCCGGCTCCGTCGCGCCGACGATGACAGTGCGCTCCCCGGGCTCGGTCAGCTCGGCCTGCGGCCAGTTGTCGTTCTTGTAGCCGGCCGCCACCACGACGATCGTGCCGCAGGCCCCCTGCAGCGCGGCGATGGCGGCCGCGGTCCGCGGCGTGGCGGTAATCGACCCGTCGGGGTGGCGCCCGGGGCCGAGGGAGAGGTTCAGCACGTCCGGGCTGTACTTGATGAGGTCCCGGATCGCCCGGGCCAGCATGTCGTCGTGGCTCGCGCCGTCCCGGTCGATCACCCGCCGCGAGAGGATCGTGGCTCGCGCCGCGAACTGCCGGACGACACCGGCGACCGCCCCGCCGTGCCCGATCTCGCGCGGGAGCACCGGACTCGACAGATCCCACCACTCGTCGCCGCCCCCGGCGCCGCCGACCGGAATCGTCCGGTCGGCGAGGTACCAGTGCCGGCCGACGCCGCTGTCGAGTACGGCAACGGTGGTCGGGCGGCCGGTCGCCGGCAGGTTCTGCGTGAATGCCCTGATTTCCGGATCAAGGTCGGCCACCGCACGTGGCGGTTCCCGCGGCAAACCCTGGACGTGGTTGAGCAGCTCGATTCGGTTGCCCATTTCGCCTCCCGTGATTGTTCCCCGTTTGGCGGAGCGCCAACGCACATGATCTGATACGGCCACGGGGTGTTCTGTCCACTCCCATGGAGCTAATGGCATGTCGAGGGAGGCGCGCCGCGGTGCGGCGCCGGCGCTGCCGACGCTCGAGACCGGCGCCGCGTTCCGGCGTGCTGAGGCTGCGGTGCGGCTCGCCGACGTCGACTCCAGGCAGGCGCGGACCGTGGCGGAAGGGGTCCTGGCGGAGGCCGCGCGGACCGGCGACGACCTGGCCGCGGCGCAGGCGGAGCGCGCGCTGGGCATGGCGGCCCGGGCCGAGCAGGACGTGGTGTCGGCGGCCGAGCACCTGGGCCGCGCCGTCCGGCTGGCCGAACGGGTCGGAGCCACCGATCTTGCGGCGCATACCCGGATCAGCCGCGCGCTGGCGCTGGCCTACGCGGGGCGGACGGCGGCCGCGCACACCGACCTCGACCGGGCCGCCGAGGCGCTGACCGGCACCGACCTGGCCAGGGTGGAGTTGCAGCGGGCGGGCCTGCTGCAGCTCGAGGGGCGGCTCGACGAGGCGGACGAACGCCTGTCCGCGGCGCTGCCCCTGCTCAGCCGGGCCGGCGATCTGGAGGCTCTGGCCGTCCTGCACAACAACCGCGGCATGCTGCGGTCGCGGCGGTGCTGGTTCGGCCAGGCCGAGAACGACCTGCGCCAGGCGGTGGCCCTGCACCGGCGGCTCGGCCACGCGGCGGCCGCGGCCGGAGCCAGCCAGAACCTGGGGCTGGTGGCGGCGTGGCGAGGCGACCTGATCGCCGCGCTGGAGGCCTTCGACGAGGTCGACCAGATGCTCGACCGGGCCGGCACGGCGGACGCGGTGGGGCTGCTGGACCGCAGCGAGGTGCTGCTGGCAGGGCGGTTGCTGGTCGAGGCGCGGGCGGTGGCCGAGCGGGCGGTGCGCGAGCACGAGCGGCTGCACCTGTCCGCGTACCTTGACCTCGCCCGGCTGGTGCTGGCCAGGATCGCATTGTACGAGGGCCGGTACGCCGAGGCCCGCACGCTCGCCGGGCAGAGCGCGCAGGCGTTCGGCCGGCAGCGACGGCCGAGCTACCGCGCGCTGGCCGAGGAGGTGGCCATCCACGCCACGTGGCGGGCCGGCGAGCGCACCGCGGCGCTGCTCGCGGCGAGCCGCCGGGCGGCGGGGGCGCTGGAGCGCAGCGGTTGGATGGTGGCCGCCGCGGACGCCCGCCTGGTCGCGGCGCAGGTGGCGATCGCGCTCGGCCGGCCGGCGACGGCCCGCGCCCAACTCGCCGGCCTCACGGTCCCGCGCCGGTCCGACCCGGCCGACCTGCGCTCCCGCGCCTTCTATGCCCGGGCACTGCTGCACCTGCTGGCCGACGACCGGCGGCGGGCGGACACCGCCCTGCGGGCCGGCATGGCGGTGGTCGAACGGCAGCGCCGCGACCTCGGCGGTACCGACCTGCGCGCGTACGCGTCGGCGCACGCCGCGGACCTGGCCACCCTGGGGCTGCGGCTCGCGGTGGAGGACGGCGACCCGGCGCGGGTGTTGCGGTGGGCCGAGCGGTGGCGCGCCAGCACGCTGTCCATGCCGCCGGTCCGGCCGCCGCAGGACGAGGAGATGAGCGAGGCGCTCGCCGAGCTCCGGCAACTGCTCGGCACCGGAGGGGGCCCGGAAGGCACCGGAGGCGGCCCGGACGCGGCCGGCACCCGGCCGGCGTCGCTGCGCCAGCGGCAGGCGGCCCTCGAGCGCACGGTCCGGCGGCTGGCCCGCCGCGCCCCGGCACCGACCCGGTACGAGCCGCAGCGCGCCTCCCTGGCCGAGATCCGCGCTGCGCTGGACCGGCAGGCGCTGGTGGAGCTCGTCGACGTGGGCGGCACCCTGCACGCCGTGGTGGTCACCGAACGCGGCCGGACGCTGCACGAGCTCGGCCCCACCCTCGCCGCCACCCGGCTGGTGATCACCCAGCGGTTCTGGCTGCGCCGGCTGGTGCACCAGTTCGGTGCGCGCACGCTGGAGCAGACCGCCGCGGCGGCGGACGCGGCCGCCCGGCAGCTCGACGAGGCGTTGCTCCAGCCGCTGCGGCGCAGCATCGACGACCGGCCGCTGGTGATCATCCCGACCGCGGCGCTGCACACCCTCGCCTGGGCGGCGCTGCCGTCGGCCGCCGATCGTCCGGTCAGCGTCGCGCCGTCGGCCGGCTGGTGGCGGCGGGCCGCGATGTCCGCGCCGGCCGGCGACCGGGCCCGTGACCGCGCAGGCGAACGGGCCGGCGAACGGGCCGACGAACGGGCCGAGGACCGCGCCGGCGAACGGGCCGAGGATCGGGCCGGCGAACGGGCCGAGGATCGGGCCGGCGGCCGTACCGTCCTGATCAGCGGGCCGGACCTGCCCTACGGCGCGACGGAGGTCGAGGCGCTGCGCGCGATCTACCCGGACGCCACCGCGCTGACCGGCCCGGCCGCGACCACCCGAGCGGTGGGTGACGCACTGGACGGGGCGGGTCTGGCGCACGTCGCGGCACACGGCAGGTTCCGCGCCGACCAGCCCCTGCTGTCGTCGCTGCAGCTCGCCGACGGCCCGATGTTCGTGTACGACCTGGAGCGGTTGCGCCTGGCGCCGCGGGTCCTGGTCCTCGCCTCGTGCGACGCGGGGCTGTCCGGGGTACTGCCCGGCGACGAGCTGATGGGGGTGGCCGCCGCCGTACTGGCACAGGGCACCACCACCCTGGTCGCACCGATCCTGCCGGTACCGGACGCGGACACCCAGGCGGTGATGCTGGCCCTGCACAGGCGGCTGGCCACCGGCCGGGCACCGGCGGAAGCCCTCGCCGACGTGCGCCGCACCGCCTCCGGCGCCCCGCACGAGCTCACCGCCGCGCTGTTCACCTGCATCGGCGCCGGCTGCTAGCCGGTCACTACAGGACGATCCAGGTGGTCATCGCCGAGTCGTCCTCGGCGGTACGGCAGCACAGCCGGAACGAGCCGGGCGGGATGGGATGGATGAGAAACACCCCCAGGTCGTCGATGGTGGCCCGCCGCCGGGTGCCGGTCGCCGACTCCAGCTCGACCTCGCCCGAGTGCGGCGGGATGAGCTGTCCGAACAGCGCCTCCGGCGTGACCTCCAGCTCGATGGTCAGCCGCTCGGTGGCGAAGATGAGGGTGCGCAGCGGCGCGGCCTCGGTGCGCGTGACCACCGGCGAGGCGTCGACCGATGAGTCGTAGGTGAGCGCCGCCAGCTCGTCGTCCACGTTGCGCCACAGGTACACGTCCTTGGCCTGCTGGACCAGCCGGGACGGAACGTTGTCCTCGTCGAGGGCGATCCGCAGCGCTGCCAACAGCTCGTCATCGTCGTCCCACCATCGGCCGGTCATGCTCCCGACCCCTCTCCATAGTCGCGGACGGGCCCGAAGTACGCGGCGAGCACCGGGCAGCCGCGGAGCCTGTCCAGGCAGCGCGCCCGGCTGGGTCCGATCCCGCCGATGGGCATGCCCAGCCGCTCGCTGATCCGCGCGTAGCTGACCGGGGGATCCTCCATCAGCAGCGACAGCAACTGCTGGCACCGCCTCGGCAACTGCGCGAACGCGGTCCGCATCGCCTTCCGGAGCTCCTCCGCCAGTAGGCCCTGTTCGACCGGGTCCTGCCGGTGCTGGGCCTGGATCTCCAGGTCGAACGCTTCCTCGGCCTGCTCCCGCCAGCCGGCGCGCGTCACCCGCAGGCACTCCCGGCCGGTGGTGGTGGCCAGCCAGCCGGGCAGGGCGGCCGGGTTTCGGAGATCCCGCAGCCGCTCGACCAGCCGCAGCCAGACGCTCTGGAACACGTCCTCCGCGTCCGCGGCGATGAGCCGGTGCCGGCGGCACACCGACCACACCAGCGAGGCGTACCGATCGACCAGGGCATCCCATGCCGCCCGGTCGCCCTCGCCCGCCAGCCGGACGAGATCGACCACATCCGCGTCCTCTCTCACGCCGCCGACCTCCCCCGGTCAATCCAGGTCCGGCGCTCCACGCATTCATGAAGAGCGCTCGTAATGTTGGAGCACCATCGGCTACCGCCTGATACCAGGCCGGCAGAGTCATTCGGCGTTACCCGCCGACCGGCACGCCAAACGGGGTCGGCCATGTGCTTGTCCTTTCGAGTTCTCCGCTCGGCGGACCGGCGGCGGTTCGGGCCGGGTCGGTCGGGTCGGGTCGGTCGGGTCGGGTCGGTCGGGTCGGGTCGGGTCGGCGAATGGCGATTCCTCGAATGGTCCGGAAAGCAGCCCAGCCCGTTTCCCGGGGTGCTGCGCCGGTCGGTGGCGGGCTGGGCGTGCCCAGGCCGGTTCCGCCGGGACGGCGAACACGGCGTCGCCAGGGTCCCGACGCCACGCGAGGAGACCGCGTCTGCCGGGACCGGCGGCGGGCCCATCCGGCCCTGATGGATCAGGATGGAACCATGACAACGTGTGAGCATGTGGCGGATCTCGGGCCGGCCCCGGAGCCACAGACCCCGGACGGCTGCGCGGAGTGCCTGATCGAAGGCACCCGCTGGGTACACCTGCGACTCTGCCTGGGCTGCGGGCATGTCGGCTGCTGCGACTCCTCGCCGCGCCGGCACGCCACCGGGCACTTCAGGCAGACCCAGCACCCGGTGATGCAGTCCTTCCAGCCGGGCGAGGACTGGCGCTGGTGCTTCGTGGACGAACAGGTCGTCTGACCGCGGCGGCCCCGACCCGGCCAGGGGTGCCCGGCGGCAGCACCGGGGGTAGCGTTCCCGGCATGGTGGAGACGGTATGGCTGGATGCGACCGCGCAGGCTGACCTGGTTCGCCGGGGCGAGGTCAGTCCGAAAGAACTGGTGGAGGCGGCCATCGCCCGTGTCGAGGCGGTGAACCCGCAGTTGGACGCGGTGATCTGGACGCGGTTCGACGCGGCGCGGGAGGAGGCCGGCGCAGACCTGCCTGGCGGGCCGTTCCGCGGTGTGCCGATCCTGTTCAAGGACCTGGGTTGCACGGTGACCGGCGAGCCGACGGCGTTCGGCATCGGGCCGCTGCGGGACATGGCGTGGCCGGTGACGTCCTATCTCGCCGAGCAGTACCGGGCGGCGGGCTTCGTTCCCCTCGGTCGGACGAACGTGCCGGAGTTCGGCACCACCGTGACCACCGAGGCGAAGAGCTTCCCGCCGGCCCGCAACCCGTGGAACCCGGACCACTCCACGGGCGGGTCGTCCGGCGGGTCCGCGGCCGCCGTAGCCAGCGGCATGGTGCCCGTCGCGCATGCCAACGACGGCGGCGGGTCCATCCGCATCCCGGCATCGGAATGCGGGCTGGTCGGGCTGAAGCCGAACAGGGGGCGGGTGAGCCAGGGTCCGCTTGTCGGCGAGGGCTGGGCTGGGTCCACCATCGACGGCGCGGTGACGCGGTCGGTACGGGACGCGGCCGGCGTCCTGGACGTCATCAGCGCGCGGATCCCGGGCGAGCCGTACTACGCGCCGCCGCTGCCGCGCCCGCTGCGGGAGGAGGTCGGTGCCGACCCGGGCCGGCTGCGGATAGGGATACTGGACCGGCCAGCCGCCGAGGGCTACCTCGACCATCCGGAGTGCCGCGCCGCGGTGGCCGGCGCCGCGCGCCTGCTGGAGTCCCTCGGCCACCACGTCGAGGAGTCCGCGCCGGCCGCGATGTTCGAGCCGGAGTTCATCCAGCACTTCACCACGATCATCGCCGCCGACGTCGAAGCCTCCCTCCAGGCGTTCGAGATGCTGCTCGGCCGCGCTATCGCCGACGACGAGATCGAGCCGCGAAATGTCGGCTACCGGCAGGGCGGCCGGGCGCTCGGCGTCGTGCCGTACCTGCAGAGCCGGATGTGGCTGGGGATGTGGGCCCGGCGGATGGCGGAATGGTGGGGCGGCCACGACCTGCTGGTGACCCCGACGGTGGGGGCACCCCCGCCCGAGTTGGGCTGGTTCACCGCGGACGGCCCCGACCACGAGGGGCCGCGGATCGTCAGCTTCATCCCCTACACCGCGCAGTTCAACGTGACCGGCCAGCCGGCCGTGAGCCTGCCGCTGCACTGGACCCCGGACGGGCTGCCCGTCGGCGTGCAGATCATTGCCGGCTACGGCCGGGAGGACCTGCTGATCCGGGTGGCCAGCCAACTCGAGCAGGCGGCGCCCTGGAGCGACCGGCATCCCCCCGTACACGCCTGAGCTCCGGCGCACCGGGCGGAGCGCGCGTGCCCGGCGGCGACTGTCCGGGTGTCGTCAGAAGGTGATGGTCCAGCCTTCGGGGTGGGCCTGGTCTTCGGTGTAGGAGACGCCGGTGATCTTCACGCCGGCGCTGTCGAGGACGGTGATGGATCCGCCCCGGTTGCCCAGTTGCATGCCATTGCCGACGGGCACGGTGAGGGTGGCTCCGGCGGCCAGACGGCCGGCGGGGATCGCACAGGTCTGGTTGAGCCGGTCGGCCAGGCGCCAGTCGGTGAGGTCGACAGGGGCCGGCGAGGCGTTGAGGAGGAGGACCGTCTCCCGCTCCGGCGCCGGACCGGTGGGGTTGACCAGCGCGGCGAGGATGCGGATCGCCGGTGTCCGGCTGTCGCGCCGCGGCGGGGCGCCGTCCAGGGCGTGTCCGGTGGCGTCGTCGGTGTGCCAGACCTGGCTCTGGAACGCCAGGAAGATGCCGACCCAGCGGGACTCGGCCGGCAGGTGGATGAGCAGACCGCCGTCCTGCCAGACCCCGTCGTCGGCCCGGAACCTGCCGCTGTTGCCCTGGTTCATGTGGATGTCGTGCACGCCGTTGCCGGGCCGGAACCCGAAAATCTTGTCGGGCGTGGCTCGCTCCGGGCCCCAGCGCTGCCCGAAGGCGTACACGAGTGCGGCCGGGTCGGCGATGGCGCGCTGTACGTAGTGGTCGAGCAGATCGGCGAGGTCGTTGTCCGGGCCGTCCACCTCCGGAGGCAGCAGCCGCATCCGTGCCGGGTCGAACAGGTTCCCGCGGACGTAGTCCAGGTTCGGACCCCCCGGCCGGGCGGCGAGAGCGTGCCAGCCGCCGCCGAGGCCGCTCAGCGCGGCGGTGACCGGATGCCGCAGATCGTCCTCGACCAGGTACAGCAGGTCCGAGGGCGCCTGCTGGGACCTGGCGTTGACCGCTACCCGGTAGCCGGCGGTACCGCCGTCGACGAGGTGGATCTGGTAGTGCGGCGTTGCGGTGGCTCCTTCGCGGCGACGATCGACCGCCCGCCCGATGAGGATCCCGTACCCGTCCAGCGCCATGATCCCAGCCCCCTCCGCGCCCGAACGACCGGCCTCCCGACCTGTCGAGGTCGCACCGACCGGCGGGATGCCTGCCCTGACAGAGCAGCCACCAGCGGTGTGGATACCGCCCAGGCTGAGATCAGGAGCGCAACCCCACCGCTCTTCCGTGTGACTGGCCGGAGATTCCGACGTGAGGCTGGATACCGGATAGCGGGTCCCTTAGGGTGTCGAAAGGTGTTTTCCGCCGCCGAGGGACCGTAGCGGACGGAGGCTACATCGTGATGGTGCCTGCCACTGGCCTACTGGATCGTCGTACGGTTCTCCGTGCGCTCGCTGCCGCCGGCACGCTGACCGCGGCGTCACCGTGGTTGTCGGCGCCGCCGGGCCTGGCCGCACCGGGGACCGCCCTGGGGACGACGGCGGGGACGGCAACCAGGCCACCGGACAGTACGGTCGCCGCCACCGTGCGCGAGGAGTTCCTGGTCGCGTGGAATGCCTACCGGCGGCTGGCCTGGGGGCGGGACGAGTTGCGGCCGCTGGCCGGTGTCGGCAGCGACTTCTTCGCGAACGGTCACCCGGTCGGGCTGACGATCGTCGAGTCGCTGGACACGCTGTACCTGATGGAGCTCGACGACGACCTCGAGCTGGCCGTCCAGTGGTGCGAGCAGAACCTGAGCTTCGACATCAACGCCTACTTCCAGGTGTTCGAGACGATCATCCGGATGGTCGGCGGCCTGCTGTCCGGCTACCACGCGACGGGCCGCTCCGCGCTGCTGCGGCTGGCCCGGGACCTGGCCGACCGGCTGCTGCCGGCGTTCACCGCGTCGCCGACCGGTGCGCCGTACCGGTTTGTGAACCTGCGGACCGGGGCGGTCAGCGGGGCGCAGAACGTGCTGGCCGAGATCGGCACCAACATCACGGAGTTCGGCGACCTGTCCCGGCTGACCGGCGACGCGCGGTACTTCGAGGCGGGCAAGCGGGCCTTCCGGGCGGTGGTCGACCGCCGGTCGGACCTCGATCTCGTGGGTACCACGATGAACGTGGAGACCGGTGAGTGGGTCAACCGGACCGCAACCATCGACCCGCCGGTCGACTCCTTCTTCGAGTACCTGTGGGACGGCTGGCACCTGCTCGGCGACCGCGACCTGCTGGACTGGTACCGCCTGCTCACCGCCGCGATCCTGCGGCACGAGCGGGAGATCTTCAACGGTCACCTGTGGTTCCGGCGGGTGGACAAGGACACCGGCAACCTGGTCGCCCGCCGCACGTCGGAGCTGACCTCCTTCTACGCGGGCCTGCTGGCCGAGAGTGGCCACGTGGGGCTCGGCGCGGCGTACCACGACTCGTGGACGGCCGTGGCCGAGCGGTACCCGCTGATCCCAGAGGGCATCGACTACACCACGTTCGCCGCGACCAGCCGGGGAAACCAGCTCCGGCCGGAGTACGTCGACGCCGCGTTCAACCTGTGGCTGGTGACCGGTCACGAGGTCTACCGCGATCGCGCGTACGACTACTTCCTGCGGGTCAAGCAGAACTGCCGGGTGCCGAACGGCTACACGATCGCCACCGACGTGACCACCACGCCGGTCACCCTCGGCGACCTGACATCCGCCTACTGGTTCAGCGAGAACATGAAGTACTACTACCTGATGTTCGCCCACTCCCCCCGCTTCGACTACCAGGACAACTACCTCACCACCGAGGGCAACGTGCTGCGTGGCCTGCGCTGACCTGACCGCCGGATACCAGGCGACCCGGGCGGATCCGGCCGCCGTCGTCGGTTACCGGCGAACCCGAACGCTTCGGTCATGAGGGTGCGGCAGGTGTCGGGGTTCCTGGCCGAACTGTGGCCGGCCGCGCTGGACCGCCTCGAGCACGCCGTCGAGTCCGAGCGGCCGGGGCAGGTGAACCGTGACCACTGAGCCGTACCGGACCTCGGTGGACATCACCGCCCCACCGGAGGCCGTCTACCCCTACTTCACCCGCCCCGAGGCCATCCTCACGTGGATGGGCGACCACGCCGTCCTGGACGCCGCACCGGGCGGGGTGTTCAGCCTCGACATCAACGGCGTGCTCGTCCGCGGCCGCTACCTCGAACTCGACCCGCCTCACCGGCTGCTGATCTCCTGGGGCCACGCCGGATCCGCCCTCCTGCCTCCCGGCGGCAGCACCCTCGAGATCACCCTCGCCGCAATCCCCGAAGGCACCCGGGTCAGCATCGAACACCGCGACATCCCGCCCGAGGAAGCCGCCAGGCACGCCATCGGCTGGGCTCACTTCCTGGCCCGACTCACCATCGCGGCGACCGGCACGGACCCGGGCCCGGACCCCTTCGCGCAGCCCGCCGCCGACCGCGGGTGACCGGCGACCGCTGAACGCAGGGCTCTTCTCACCTGCCCGGCGATGTGGTAACACATCCGATGTCCAGCGGGGATCTCCACTCGGAAGGGGTGGTTTCGTGCGCGCCCTCCGCTTTCTGAGCGTCCTCGTTGCGGCGCTGGCCATAGTGCCGGCGCTGACCGCCCCCGCGCAGGCGGCACCGCCGGACCACACGACCATGCAGATCCAGGGCATGGGGGCGACCGCGGTGTACCCGACGCCCAGCGGCAACGGCGCCTGGTACGTCAACTTCGGCGTCGGCAGCTACACCCTCAACGGTGAGCGCACCCCGGAGCAGCCGGCCGTATCGGCCGGAATCTTCGACAGCTCCTGCTCGGCGGACGGGTTGAGCTGCACCGGCTACGGGGTGGACGCGATCACGCCGGTGCCGGCCGGCGCCTTCACCATCGAGCCTGACCTGTCCGCCGCAGTGCTGCCGCCGACCGAGGTGACCGGCCACGGTTGGGCATCCTCCTGGTGGTTCGACCCCGTTCTCGGCGAGTGGCAGAGCGAGACGCACGAGATCAGCATCACCACCACCGTGTCCGCCTCCTTCGTCGCCACCGGCCGGGTTGACACGCAGCCCTACCACGAGGTGTTGTCCGGGGACGGAAGCCAGGGCGGGCTGGTTTACCGCGACATCATCAGCGACGTGACGGTCAGCCGGCCGGCCACCGCCACCGCCACCGCCTTCGACCTAACCTCCAGCGATCCCGCCTGGGCCTGGATCGCGCAGCAGTCCAGCACGAACATCTCGACCTACTGGACGACGAACGGCTGACCCCGCAGTGGGCGGCTGGTCCTGCGTCAGCGGACTGCGTCACCCGGGTCGACGGTCAGGACCGTCAGCGCCACGGTGGCGGTCCTCGGCCGCCGCTGGCTTGACACAGTACCCCGGTAGGGTATTACTGAGGGGGATCCGACCGGCCCTGTGCCGCGCCACCCGCCATGAAGGAGCGACCCGATGGAACTCCTGGCCGCGCTCGGGCACGCCCTGGCGGCGGCCGGGTCGATGACCTGGGAGATCACCTGGGCGCTGATCCTGGGGTTCTTCCTGTCCGCGGTGGTGCAGGCGGTGGTTCGCAAGGAGGAGATCACCCGACTGATGCCGGACGACTCGCCCAGGAGCCTGCTCATCGCCGCCGGCCTCGGTGCGGCTTCCTCCTCGTGCTCCTACGCGGCGGTGGCGCTGGCCCGGTCGCTGTTCCGCAAGGGCGCGAACTTCACCGCCGCGATGGCCTTCGAGATCGCCTCGACCAACCTGGTCATCGAGATGGGCATTATCCTGGCGCTGCTGATGGGCTGGCAGTTCACGCTGGCCGAGTTCGTCGGCGGCCCGCTGATGATCGTCTTCATCGCGGTGCTGTTCCGCCTGTTCATCCGTGGCCGCATCGTGCAGGCCGCGCGGCAGCAGGCCGACCGCGGGCTGGCCGGCTCGATGGAGGGCCACGCCGCGATGGACATGTCCATCCAGACCGAGGGCAGCCTGTGGCGGCGGCTGCGCTCGCGCGGGGCGTTCACCGCGGTCTCGCACATCTTCGTGATGGAGTGGGCCGCGGTCATCCGCGACATCGTGCTCGGCCTGCTGATCGCCGGGGCGTTCATGGCCTGGGTTCCGGAGTCGTTCCTGCGCGGCTTCTTCTTCGAAGGCCACCCGCTGGCCTCCGCCCTGTGGGGCCCGCTGGTCGGGCCGATGCTCGCCGTCGTCAGCTTCGTCTGCTCCATCGGGAACATCCCGCTCGCCGCGGTGCTCTGGAACGGCGGGATCAGCTTCGGCGGTGTCGTCTCGTTCATCTTCGCCGACCTGATCATCATCCCGATCCTGCTGATCTACCGGAAGTACTTCGGCACGGCCATGGCGGTGCGGTTGTTCGGCCTGTTCTACCTCGCCATGGCCGCCGCCGGCTACGCCACCGAGCTGATCTTCCGGCCCCTCGGCCTCGTGCCCACCGAGCGCAACACGACGATCACCGGGATCGGCGTCCACTGGAACTACACCACCTGGCTGAACATCGCGTTCCTGCTGCTGGCGGCCGCCCTCCTGGTCCGGTTCGTGCGCAGCGGCGGCCTGCCGATGCTCAGGATGATGGGCGGCTCGCCGGACAGCGTCCACGACCACCACGGACCTGAGGAGGAGACCGGGCACACCCACACCGCCTCCGGCCAGGACGAGCGGCACAACAGGTGATCGATTCCCAGCACCCGGGACCGGCCCCCACCCTGGACCGGACCGACCGGCCGCCGGACCGCGACCTCCGGGCACCGCACTGGCCATGGTCGACGACACCGGTCGATTCCCGGTCGGCTGTGGGCCGGGCGGCGTGTGGTCGCCGACCTGCGGAACCTTGCGGAGCCTCCCTCACGTTCCGCCGGCCCCGGCCGTCTACGAGATGAAGCGAGACGAAGCGAGACGAAGGACGAGAGGGAGAACCGCGATGGCCGCCACCTGCACCAGCGTCGACTCGCCGGTCGGCGAGCTCACCCTGGTCGCCGAGGACGGGAGGTTGACCGGCCTGTACTTCCCGCACCACTGGTACCGGCCGGAACCGGCCACCTTCGGTGCCCGTAGCGACGCGGGGTTCGGCGAGGTCAAGCGCCAGCTTGCGGAGTACTTCGCCGGTGACCGGCAGCGTTTCGAGCTCCCGATCGATGCCCGCGGGGACGACTTCCAGCGCCGTGTCTGGGAACTCATCGACCGCATCCCGTACGGGCGGACCGCCACCTACGGCGACCTCGCCCGCGATCTCGGCAACCCGGCACTGGCCAGGGACGTCGGCGCGGCTGTGGGGCGCAACCCGCTGTGCGTGATCGTGCCCTGCCACCGCGTGGTCGGCAGGGACGGCAAGCTCACCGGCTACGCTGGCGGGCTGGCGCGCAAGAGGCTGCTCCTCGACCTGGAGGAGCTGGCCGCGGACAGATCCGCGAGACTGTTCTGACCAGCGACCTCACACCCCACCGAGACGAGCCGTCTACCCGATGTGACTGGGAAGATGTGACTGGGAAGATGTGACTGGGAAGATGTGACTGGGAAACAGCCATTCGAGGCGGTCGTCGCCGCGCACGGCGCGACCGTCCTGCGCGTCTGCAGGGCGGTGCTCGGCCCTGCGGACGCCGACGACGCATGGTCCGAGACGTTCCTGGCCGCCCTCAGGGCGTACCCGGACCTGCCGGACGACGCGAACGTCGAGGCGTGGCTGGTGACGATCGCGCACCGCAAGGCGATCGACGTCACCCGCGCGGCCGCGCGGCGCGCGGCGCCGGTCGGCGACGTGCCCGACAGGCCGTCCGCGCAGCGGGCGGACGGCCGGGACCTGGACCTGTCCGCGGCCCTCGCCGCCCTGCCGCGCAAGCAACGGGAGGCGGTCGCATACCACTACCTGGCGGGAATGCCCTACCAGGACGTCGCCACCGTCATCGGCGGCAGCACCGACGCCGCCCGCAGATCGGCCGCCGACGGCATAGCCAGGCTCCGCAGGACCTACTCGGCTGGCACCGTCCGGGAGGGAGAGACCCGATGACCACCAACTACGAACCGGAAGTCCGGGACCTGTTCGGGGCGCTGCCCGACCCGACCGGGGCGGAACTGCGCGTCCTGCACGCCCGCCTCGCCGACCGCGCGGACGCGGACGGCCTGCTCGACGTGGCCTACCGCACGCTCGACACGCCCGTCGGCACGCTGCTGCTCGCGGCGACCGGGACGGGGCTGGTCCGGGTGGCCTACGACACCGAAGGCCACGACCGGGTCCTGGCGACCCTCGCCGCGCGGATCAGCCCGCGGATACTGCACGCCCCCAAGCGGCTGGACGCGGCCGCGCGCGAGATCGAGGAGTACTTCGCCGGCCGGCGCCGCGGCTTCGACCTGCCGCTGGACCTCAGCCTGTCGACGGGGTTCCGCCGCACGGTGCTCGGCCACCTGGCCGACATCGGCTACGGCCGCACCGCCAGCTACGCGGCCGTCGCGGCCGCCGCGGGCAACCCCAGGGCGGTCCGCGCCGTCGGCACCGCCTGCGCGACCAACCCGCTTCCGGTCGTGGTGCCCTGCCACCGCGTCGTCCGCTCCGACGGCTCCTTCGGCGGCTACCTGGGTGGGCCGGCCGCCAAGCGGGCCCTGCTGGCGTTGGAGGCGGCGGCATGACCGCCACCACCGGGCGGCCGGCGGGTCCGGCGGGCCTCGCCGCGACCGACGGCCCACGCCCCACCACGGCGGGTCCGTGGCAGGACCGCGTCGACGGCGGCGACTGGGACCGCATCACCGCGGAGGTCAACGAGTACGGGTGCGGGCTGATGCCACGGCTGCTGGGTCCGGAGGAGGCCGGGAGGATCGTCGCGCTGTACGACCACGACGAGCGCTTCCGCTCGACGGTCAACATGGGCCGGCACCGCTTCGGCGAGGGCGAGTACCGGTACTTCGCGCGCCCGTTCCCGGAGCCGATCGAAGCCTTGAAACGGGCGCTCTACCCGCGCCTGCTGCCGATCGCCCGCGACTGGTACGCGAAGCTCGGCCGTCCCGCCCCGTGGCCGGACACGCTGGAGGAGTGGCTGCGGATGTGCCATGCGGCCGGCCAGACCAGGTCGACCGCCATCCTGCTGAAGTACGGGCAGGGGGACTGGAACGCGCTGCACCGTGACCTGTACGGCGACCTCGTGTTCCCGCTGCAGGTGGTGATCAACCTCAGCCACCCCGGCGTCGACCACACCGGCGGCGAGTTCCTGCTGCTCGAACAGCGGCCGAGAGCCCAGTCCCGCGGCACCGCGACCCTCATCCCGCACGGCCACGGCCTGGTGTTCACCACGCGCGACCGGCCGGTCAGATCCCAGCGGGGTTGGTCGGCGGCGCCCGTCCGGCACGGGGTGTCCGTGGTCCGTTCCGGGCAGCGGTACACCCTGGGGCTGGTGTTCCACGACGCGGCCTGAGGCGGCGACGACACGGTAGGGCCCGGGCCCGAAATCCGTGGCGGCCGTGGCCGCCCGGCGGCGACGACGGGCGCCGTGGCCGACGGAGTCGTTCAGGTGCCCGACCTGGTCCGGCGCAGGGTCGCGCACCCCGGGGCCGCGGGCCGCGACTGGCTGTCGGGGCTTCCGGACCTCATCGCCGACCTGGAGCGGCGCTGGTCGATCACGGTCGGCCAGCCGCTCGCCGGCGGGACCGCCTCCTACGTCGCCCGCGCCGATACCGCAGACGGCGCCGCCGCGCTGCTGAAGCTGTCGGTCCCGGACCCGGAGTTCGCGGACCAGGTGCGCACCATCCAGCGCGCGAACGGGCGCGGGTACGTCCGCCTGCTCGCCCACGACGTCGGGCAGCGGGCGATCCTGCTGGAGGCTCTCGGCCCGTCGATGGACCACCTCGGCCTGCCGCCGGAGGGCCAGCTCGCGGCGC